>Ga0310916_10000090_pt1 | contig 40689 bp, 39 predicted proteins | sample GREbulkMGLF176_FD_203444 | JGI IMG/M metagenome (GOLD analysis project Ga0310916, IMG submission 203444) | Lab enrichment of tropical soil microbial communities from Luquillo Experimental Forest, Puerto Rico - GRE.bulkMG.LF176 | ecosystem: Environmental > Terrestrial > Soil > Tropical forest >...
AGCACCTTCATACGGCCTCGCCATCGCTCTCTCCTTCTGAAAGTGCTCTAATTTTCCTGCTTATGTGGTTTCTACAACAAATAGCGGCGATCTTTTGGCTCTGATGCCGTTCAGCAGATTTGCCAGGAGTTATTCACGACAACGAGAGCGGAGTCCCATGGCACCGTTCGCAAAGCGATCCATGCCTTATGCGGTATTCTCCTAAAAGTGCTGCGAACGTCGGCGGTTTAATTATGACAAGGACAACCAGCGCGGCGGCCCCGGTGCACAAAAGTCTGGCCCAATCCAACAAGCCGGGTACGGCGGCAAGTGCGACTTAGCGGGGTGACCGCCGGCGAGCCCGGCACGTCCAACGCGGAGTTGAACGGATGCTGCTCTACGAAATAGTCATCGCGATCGGGATCGCCGTGATCCTCGTCACAGCGGCGATCGGCGGCTTGGCGGCACGGATTATCATGGCGCGGGATCCGAAGAGTCATGATCTCGGATAGCGAACGCCCGCAGGACCGCAGCATGACCAGCGAAAACGCTCACGCGTGTTCGATCTGCGGTGGGCTCTTGAGCGGAGATGGCAACGACGCGGAGCCGGTGAGCGACGGCTCGTGTTGTGACGACTGCAATGAGCGGTACGTCATTCCAGTGCGGCTCGAAGAAGAACTGCGCGCCGCCGAACGCGAAGCCGGGCGTCGGCAACGGTGGCAATTACACTGAATCGTTTGAAACGGGCCCATCCCCAATTTTCCGGTGATGCCCCCGCCTCTGATGGCGGCAACCCATCAATGCAAGCCGGCACGGCCCTCGCGCATGGCGTAAGCCAGCAAGCATTCGAACATGCGGCGAGCATACGGGTCGCTGGCGTCATACCCGCTTGCGTGACACCAATTACTAAATCCCAATCGACGCCGCGGGCTTCGGCGATTAGGTCCGTGATGGTCGTCGTCTCGAACGGCGGCCAGTCCGCGTCAAGCGCGAGGTCCACCGAACTCTTAGATTTCGCCATTGTATCTTTAGCTCACGACGCTCGCTCGCCGGCAGTCACACGGCAGGTCGGCGGGTTTACCACCAGTCCAAACCACTTTCTCATCCAGGCATGATCCCTCGCCGTTCTGGCAAGGAAATTGGCTTTGCACGCCTTGCGGCAAAAGCGGAAGCCCCAATGCTGGTGTTGGATGAGCCCGAACTTCCCCCCACAATTTGCGCAGTGTTTCTCAAGCTTGCTCATAAAACTCTCCGCTGTTTTGGAAGTGGCTCGAAAGCGCCTCTGAGGGACTAGTAGCTTTGCTCCCCCAATGGGACTTGTTACGCTGGGCTAAACATTTGTTCGTCCGAGCCATGGTGGTTTGCCGGGGGCTCAAAGATGAGCAACGAGACCGCTTCGGCCCTGAATTCTGAACCGGACTTGGCTTCCATCCCGATGGCGCAAGGGGGCCTCGCCCGTCTGGCCATCGCGCGCCTTGAAAGTAGCGGCGTACCGGTGGAGCCTCTTCTTAGGCGTGCGGGACTGACGCCGGAGGTGATGGCCGATCCGGAAGAGCGCCTCAGTGTCCCAAGTCAAATCGCGCTTTTGAACGCGGCTGCGACCGCTCTGAAGGACGATTGCCTCGGCTTCACGCTGGCTCGCGATTTCGATTTGCGCGAAATCGGCCTGCTTTATTACGTGATGGCGTCTTCGCGGACGTTGGGCGATGCCCTGAAGCGGCTTGCTCGCTACAGCAGGGCTACCAACGAGGCCCTCGTGTTTGGATATGGTGAGGGAAACAGGCTCACGATCAACTTGAGTTACTCCGGTGTTCCAAGGCACTCCGACAGGCATCAAATTGAATTTTGCATGTTTGCCGTACTACGGGCTTGCCGCGTGCTGACGGGACACAATCTCGTACCGCAACAGTTCTCGATTTCTCACTATCGATCGGAAAGCACGTCGGAAATGGCGCGATTTGTCGGAACGAAAGTGGAGTTCGGCGCCGATACAGACGAGATTGCTCTGGATATCGAGTCGCGTGAGTTGCCGCTGACTCACGCTGATCCATACCTCAATAAGCTTCTTCAGAAGGATTGCGAAGCCGCCTTAGCCGATAGGAAACGCGATGTGAGCGAACTGCGCACGAGAGTTGAGAACACGATCTCGCCGTTGCTTCCGCATGGAAGGGTCCCCGTGGAGGACATTGCTCGCAGTCTGGGAATGAGCAGAAGGACGCTCGCGCGAAAGCTTTCGGAGGAACGGCTGAACTTCACTGAAATCCTTCAGCAGCTGCGGCGCGATCTGGCGGTTCGTTACCTGCGTGACCGCAAGCTACACGTGTCCAAGATTGCGTGGCTGCTCGGCTTCAATGAGGTGAGCGCGTTCACGCATGCATTCAAGCGCTGGACCGGAAAGACACCGCGCGAGATGCGGATAGCCGGCGCTTCCTAGCGAAACTCTTTGCATGGCAACCGTTTTTGGGCAAAAATTGCAGCAGTCAACGTGTGACCTTGGGGGTAGGACTAAAGATGCGCGCGACACCCAAGGAGCAAGCTTTCTGCAGTGCCTCAGTACAAACCCGAGGGCACTGCGAAAAAGTCAGACCGCTGGAGCAACGCAGCGACCGGTGAGCGGTGTCGGACGCGCTCATCGAGGAATCTCAGGGAGGATTTCTATGCGTTACCAAAACTCGCTCGCTATGATCGCACTGGCAGCAGCGCTGCTGGCGGCACCGTGTGCCGCCCAGATGGTCGATTCCGGCAAATATCCCAATCTCAAGGGTCAATGGCTTCGCCCCTCCGGCAGTCCGAACAATTGGATCCAGCTTGGCGGGCCGCCCCCACTCACGCCCGAATATCAGAAGATCTGGGCGGACATTAAAGCCGACATGAAGGGCGGTGGACCGGGCAACTGGCCCTCGACGTTCTGCATCCCGGCCGGCATGCCGGCGATGATGAGCTTCTACGATCCGGGGGAGATCATCGTGACGCCGGAGACCACCTACGTCCTGATCAGCCATAACGACGATTCGTATCGGCGCATTTATACCGACGGCCGCGACTGGCCGGCGGAGCCTATTCCCACCTTTGCCGGATACTCGATCGGCAAGTGGATCGATCAGGACGGCGACGGCAAATACGACGTGCTCGATGTGGAGACGCGTCACCTCAAGCTGCCGCGCAGCTATGACACCTCGGGTATCCCGTTCCACAGCGACGGTCAGGCGGTCATCAAGGAGCGCATCTATCTCGACAAGGCCGATCCCAACACGCTCTATGACGAGATGACCGTGATCGATAACGCGCTGACCCGGCCCTATTCGAAGAAACAAAAGGCCACCCGCAATGCCGATCCGCGTCCGGTCTGGCTTTCGGACGTCTGCTCGGAGCACAATTCGCATATCCGCATCGGCGAGGAGCCTTACTATCTCAGCGCCGACGGTAAGCTGATGCCGTCAAAGAAAAACCAGGCACCGCCCGACCTGAGCTATTTCAAGCAAGCGCGCTAGTGCCGCGAACCCGAAGTTCGCACAAATCGCACCGCAAGTCCGAATGCGAACTTCGGGTTCAAAGCGGCACTAGAAAACATGGAGTTGCTAGTGCCCCTTTGATTCCGAAGTTCGCATTCGAGCCTGCCGCAAGCATGTGCGAACTTCGGAATCGGGACACTAGCGACGATCGGTCGCAAAGCGCGGCTGGATGGATGGCGTACGTTGAGTGACGTACCTCACACACGGCGTCATATTCGGACGCTATCGTATCGAAGTCGGGATCGTGAGGTCGGAATGCGCGGGCGGCGGCCACGATCAGCGGCGAGTGTAAAAAATCCCGCGTCTCCTGAGGTTACCGCCGGGGAGATGTCCTCATGAGCCGGATTCTGTACGTGGAGGACAACGAGGACAACGTTTACATGCTCAAGATGCGTCTTGAGCTGATCGAGGGGTTTGAAATCGCGGTCGCAAAGGATGGCGCAGAGGCGATCGCATCGGTTCAAGCCGATTCACCCGATATTATCCTGATGGATTTGAACGTGCCGGTCATCAATGGCTGGGAAGCGACTCGGCGCCTGAAAGCGGATGCAAAAACCGCGCGGATCCCGATCATCGCGCTGAGCGCGCACGCCATGGCGAGCGATCGCGAGAAAGCCCTTGCCGCGGGCTGTGATGATTTCGATACCAAGCCAGTCGATTTCGAGCGTCTCCTCGCCAAGATTCGGAAGCTGCTCAGCGTTGCAGCGGCATCCTAAAATTCGGATATAGGTAATCCGGATGAGCGCAGCGAAATCCGGGGGTCTTCCGTGGCGCAAGGCTGCCCCGCATTTCGCCCCGCGCTTCGCACAGTTCCAACCGGGCTGCGCACTATTCAGCCTTGATCTGGAGCTCGCGGATCAATCGCGCGTAGAGATCGGACTGGCGCTGGAGGTGCACGGCGAATGCGCTGCCGCATTTGGGATCGGGATAGAGCGCCTGCCCAGTGAGCTTCGCTTTGATCTCCGGGGCAAGCAGGGCTGCCTCGAACCAATCGATCAGCTGCGATATCGTGTCCTTCGGAGTCTTCGCAGGCGCGACCAGCCCGAACCAGACATCGGTCTCGAAATCCGGGTAGCCGGATTCGGCAACCGTCGGCAAATTCGGCAGCGGCTCGATGCGCCGCGATGCCATGGTCGCCAGCGCGCGCGCTTTGCCTGCCGCCAGTTGCTCGCCGATTTCCGACCAGTTCAGCACCGCGGAGGTCACGTGCGCGCCCAGGAGCGCATTCACGGTCGGCGCACCGCCCGGATATGGCACGTAGGTCAAATCCGCGCGGGCCAGCCGCTTGAGCCGCTCGATGGCGATGTGCTGGGTCGTATTGGGGCCGACGCTCGCGATCGATAGTTCGCCCGGCCTGGCGCGGGCCGCATCGAAAAGCTCGGCAAGCGTGCGATAGGGCGAGGCGCTGTTCACGACGATGATCTGCGGAGTCGTGACCAGGTTGCAGATCGGCTCGAAGCCCGCCTGCGGATCGTAAGTTACCTTGCGCAGGATCGCGTTGATGAAGGTTCCGTTGTTGTTGACCAGCAACGTGTTGCCGTCCGGTGCAGCCCGCGCCACCGCTTCGGCCGCGATGATGCCGCCCGCGCCCGGTCTGCTCTCGACGATGATCGACTGGCCTTTCGCGTTGGCAACGTAATCCGCCAGGATACGGACCATAACGTCGATGCTTCCGCCGGGCGGAACGCCGATGATGACGTGAATCGTCCGTCCGGACTGCGACCACGACGGGTCGGGCGCCACAACGGTCAGGCCCACCAGTGCGAGAGCGCCAATCGTAAGGGTGAGAAATTTCTGCATATTGATCTCGTGCGAACCACTGAGCCAGGCAAACTGTGCCAAAAAGTCGGACGCCCGTTTGGATAACATGATCGCGGCTATTGCAGAACAACGGCGATCGAGGGCCCAGTCGTCGCTTTCGCCGCAGGCCCCGGTTGCGGCTCTCGGCAATTGCGTCGAAGCATCACAAATTCCGTGACCCTCGCGTAGCGCGCGCGTAGGCTGCAAGGCATTTACCGGAGGACGAAACCATGCCTGAAGCAGCTTCACTCGCCGCGCTTGCCTCGCGCTTCATCGAAACCGAATCGCTGCCCTGGGTCGAAACCGCGCCGGGCAACAAGATGAAAGTCATTTATCACGATCCCGCCACCGGCATGTTGACGATTCTGGCAAAGCTTGAGCCGGGCGCCGGCATTCCGCAACACGTGCACGAAGACCTCGAGCAGACCTTCGTTCTCGAAGGCTCACTGCTCGATGACGAGGGCGAATGTACCGCCGGCAATTTCGTCATCCGCGCCAAGGGGAGCCGTCACGCACCGACGGCGCCCAAGGGCTGTACGATGCTCGTGTTCTTCCTCAAACCCACCGCGGCACTCAAGCAAAGGCTGCTGCAGCACGGTATCTAGAGCTCGGAATCCGACGGAGCGAAGTGGGATCCGGGGGCTGCAGCCAATCTTCCCCTGGGTCGCTCACTCGCCCGGACCTACTTGCTGCGTTGCGCCCTCAAGCACGCCCTAATGGTCGGCACAGCCGTTGCAATCCAACCCGCGCTCATGCGGGTGACCCCGACGGCAATGCGAGCCGGCGGCGCACGCAAGCGCTGACGATTCTTTCCCGCTCGACGCGCCGTTCGCGCGATCCATCAAGGACTGCCGTGACGATTTGCGGCGGCGAAGTGAAGGGTGTGCCGCCGGAAAACGGAGGCGCAGGATCGTATTCGATCGCGAGCTGAATCTTGCGCGCGCTTTCCTCTCCGACGATGTCGGCAACCACACGCAATGCCATGTCGATTCCGGAGGTTACGCCGGCGGAGGTATAGAACTTGCCGTCCACTGTCAGGCGCGCATCCGATGGCGTGACGCCAAATCGCGCGAGCAAATCGCGGGCTTGCCAATGGCCGCCGGCGCGGCGGCCGGTAAGCAGTCCGGCGGCTGCCAGCAAGAGCGAACCGGTGCAGACGCTGAACACGTATTTCGCGTCGGCCGCCTCGCGCTGCGTGTATGCGATCCAGCCAACGTCCAGCATGGCATTGTCGATGCCGGGTCCACCCGGCACCACGAGGATGTCGCATGGTTTCGCGCTCTCGCGCGTCTGCGTCGGCAGAATCATCAGGCCGCGGTCGGTTCGCACGGGCTGCATCGAGGCCGCGACCAAATCGACCGTCCAGTTGGGAACGCGCGCAAGCACTTCGAAAGTGCCGGTAGTGTCGAGTTGGCACATGTCGTTGACGACGATGATGTTGATCTGCATGGCGCGCTCCGCAGAATTGATTGGCTTTGGTTGACGCGCTCATGATATGAGCGAGACCAGATTGGCAGCTATGTCAAAAATCGAGCAAAAAGTGCCAACCCGGACCGTCATCATTCTCGCCTATGACGGCGCTCAGCTCATCGATATCGCCGGACCCACACAGACGCTGACCACTGCCAATGACGAGGGCGCAGCGCCGCCTTACGCAGTCCGCCTCGTTGCTGTCTGCGACGGTCCGATCCGCACTGCCTCGGGCGTGAAATTGATTGCCGACCCGCTGCCGCGCGCCGGGAGTATCGACACGCTGCTGGTTCCGGGTGGCCCCGGCGTTCACATCTTTCGCAAGGATCGCCGTGCCCTGGCCACGCTGCAGCGCCTCTGCGCGCGCTCGCGACGCATCTGTGCGGTGTGCACCGGCGCTTTCGCGTTGGCGGAAATTGGTCTGCTCGACAAGTGCCGCGTTGTCACCCATTGGCGCTCGTGCGCGCAACTGGCCGAGGAGTTCCCGGAAATTTGCGTCGATCCGGAGCCGCTCTTCATCCAGGCCGGAAAGGTATGGACGACCGCGGGCGTCACTGCCGGAATCGATCTGAGCCTTGCTTTAATCGAGCAGGACCACAGTGCGGCCCTTGCGACAAGTGTCGCTCGTCGCCTCGTCGTCTACCTGAAGCGGCCCGGTGGCCAGCGACAGTACAGCGAGCCGCTCGAGCTGCAGCGAGCCGCCTCCGCGCCCTACGATCGTCTTATGCAGAAAGTTGCAAGTCAGCCATCCGCCGCTTGGCGGATCGAGACACTTGCCGCGAGCGCCGGCCAGACGACGCGAACCTTTCACCGCAAGTTTGCTGCCGCCACCGGAGTCACCCCGGCCGAAGCGGTTGAGAGGCTGCGATGCGAGCTGGCTCGGTCTTTGCTGCAAACCACGCGACTGCAGCTCGCGCAGATTGCAGTCAAGACAGGGCTTGGCTCGGAAAGTAGACTGCACCGCTCGCTGAAGCGCCAGTTCGGTGTCGGCCCGCGTGATCTGCGGGAGCGATTCTGAGGTTTAGCACGTGCAACTGGATCGGCCGCTGGGATCCCGAGGAGGACGCCACCATTGAGGAAAGCACTTTGTCCTCTGCTCGCGCTGGCCGCGCTCGCGTGCGTTCCTGACGTACAGGCGCAGAGTTATCCTACGCGTGCGGTGACGATCGTAGTGCCGTTCGCGGCGGGCGGGCCGGCCGACATCACTGGACGGATCGTCGCCGACCAGTTCGGTCGCGCATCGGGCCAACAGTTTCTTGTGGAAAATGTCCCCGGCGCGGGCGGCACGACCGGCACGGCGCGAGCCGCACGTGCCAATCCCGACGGCTACACGCTGGCACTCGGCCACATGGGCACGCACGCGGCCGCCGTCGCGCTCTATCCCAACCTCGCCTACAAGCCCGACCTGGATTTCGAGCCGATCGGGCTCATCGCCGAGCAGCCGGAGCTGTTGGCGGTGCGCAACGATTTGCCACCAAACACGCTGCAGGAGTTCGCCGCCTATGCGAGGGCGAATGAAAGCAAATTGAACATGGCGCACGCCGGAGTTGGTTCGGTGTCGCATGTCGGCTGCCTGTTGCTAAACGCGGGGATCGGCATCAACCCGACGACGGTGCCGTTCACGGGAACCGGTCCAGCCATGAATGCGCTGATCGCGCGACAGGTCGACTACATGTGCGATCCGATTCTCGGTCCGCTTCCGCACGTGCGCGCCGGCACGGCCAAGGCGCTCGCCATCGCCACCGGAAAGCGCAGCTCGTTGCTGCCGGATGTGCCGACCTCGGTTGAAGGCGGCCTGCCGCAATTCGACGCTGCGCCGTTCTACGCCCTGTTCGCCCCCAGGGGCACGCCGCAGCCGATCATCGATTGGCTGGCTACGGCCCTCAACAAGGGCCTCAACGAAGACATAGCGCGCAAGCGCCTGCTCGACCTGGGAGCGGAAGTCCCGGCGCCGAACCGCCGCGGCCCAAAGCCTCTGGCCGCATTGGTGAAGAGCGAGATCGCGCGGCTCACGCCGATCTTACAGGCAGCTGGCGCAAAGTAGCACCGCTGACGAGCGCCACGTGGTAACATGCGGCTATCACGGGAGTGGACGGTGATGCGCAGACTCACGATCGTCATATCTGTCTTGGTGACGATTCCCTGTCTGCTGCCGTGGGACCACGCCGAGGCCCGCTCTTGGCGCTCACGGGCGGGAGTGCACGCGGTCTGGGGGAGCTGCCGAGTTCCCCCGTGGTACCGCGGCTTGGAGAGCGTCGCCCCGTGGGTGTGCGCGGATTACTGGTGGTCGCCGCGTTTTTACTATGAGGGGACAGGCGTGCGGTATCGCCGCCATTGGTGATCGCCCGAACACCGCTCGATGGAAAAGCGAGAGTTCAACGTGCGCGCGATCCTGGCCGGAGAGGCGCCGAAGGACGCGCCGGTCACGGTGAAAGGCTGGGTGCGCACCCGGCGCGATTCGAAGGCGGGGATTTCCTTCGTGCATCTTTCCGACGGATCGTCGTTCCATCCGCTGCAGGTGGTCGCGCCGAACACGCTGCCCAACTACGCCGACGAGGTGCAAAAACTCACGACCGGTTGCGCGATCGAAGCAACCGGCACGATCGTGCCGTCGCCGGCGAAGGGGCAGCCGTTCGAGATGCAGGCGAGCGCGATCAAGGTGATCGGCTGGGTCGACGACCCGGACACCTACCCGATCCAGCCGAAGCCGCACACGCTCGAGTTCTTGCGCGAGGTGGCCCACTTGCGCCCGCGCACCAATGTGATCGGCGCGGCGACGCGCGTGCGCCACACGCTGGCGCAGGCGATCCATCGCTTTTTTCACGAGAACGGGTTCTTCTGGGTCAATACGCCGATCATCACGTCATCCGACGCGGAAGGCGCCGGAGCGCTGTTCCGGGTATCGACGCTCGATCTCGCCAATCTGCCGCGCACGCCGGAGGGCCGGATCGATTTTGCGCAGGATTTTTTCGGGCGTGAAGCGTTCCTGACGGTCTCGGGGCAGCTCAACGTGGAGGCGTACTGCCTTGCGCTCACGAAGGTCTATACGTTCGGGCCGACATTTCGTGCTGAGAACTCCAATACCAGCCGCCACCTCGCCGAGTTCTGGATGATCGAGCCAGAGATCGCGTTCGCGGACCTGTCGGACGATGCGACGCTCGCGGAACGACTGCTGAAGTTCACGTTCGCTGCGGTGTTGAAGGAAAGGCAGGAAGACATCGCGTTCTTCGACGAGCGGATCGAGAAGGGGCTGACCGCGAAGCTCGAAGGGATCGTCGGCTCCGAGTTCGTGCGCATGGATTATGGCGAGGCGATCGCGGTGCTCGAGCGGGCGAAGGAGAAATTCGAGTTTCCGGTGAAGTGGGGCATGGACCTCCAATCGGAGCACGAGCGCTATCTCACCGAGAAGCACGCGAAGAAGCCGGTCGTCGTCATGAACTACCCGAAGGACATCAAGGCATTCTATATGCGCTTGAACGACAACGGCCGCACGGTCGCGGCCATGGACGTGCTCGCGCCCGGCATCGGCGAGATCATCGGCGGCAGCCAGCGCGAGGAGCGGCTCGACGTGCTGGATGCGCGCATGGCGGAGCGCGCCATCGATAAGGAGCACTACGTTTGGTACCGGGACCTGCGCCGCTATGGCACGGTGCCGCACGCGGGTTTTGGCCTCGGTTTCGAGCGCACCCTCGCCTATCTCACCGGGCTTGCCAACGTGCGCGACGCAATCCCGTTCCCGCGCACGCCGGGGAATGCGCGGTATTGAGGAAGGGAACGTCGTTGAGCCCAGATGAGCGAACGAAATCCGGGATCACAGCTGCATTGTCAGTGACCGGCGCGACTCCCAAGATATCACGCGCATGACAGAAGCGAGCCACGAATCCACGCTCGCCGAAACTCGGATTTCACGCTCATCCGGGCTACAGGGGCGCGGCTATGTGATTTTTTCAGGGAACCTCTCGTCCTCGAAAACCGAGATTGTCGGTGGCGTGCCGTTCAATCCCAGCTCTTGCCACCGCGCAACGACGCTTTCGTAAGCCGCTTTCGACAATTTGGTCCGCCGGGAGAACGTCTTGATGAAGCGGTAATCCATGCAGGCGTTGATCAGACATTTCGAGCCCCACGGCCTGATTTCCGGCGGATTGAGGCTCGGATCGAGATAGGTGCTCCAGGTTTCGCGCAAAATGTCGATTGCCTGCGCCGGGCGCGAGCGCGTCGCCATCGCCCACAGCACTTGGCTCACATTGCTGGGATCGATGTCGTCGTCGACCACGATCACGTATTTGCCGAAATAGGCGCCGGCCGTGCATTGGGCGGCCAGCGCCATCACCTGCGCCGCGTGGCCGGCATACATCTGCCTGATCGAGACTACGGTGATGCCCCAGCCGGCTGCTTCGGGAATCGACCATACGCCCTGAATGCCGGGAACGCCGAGCTTCTGCAGGTCGCCCCAGATGCCTGCCGAGCGCAGCGCCGCCCAGAACAGTCCGCACTCGTTGGCAGTGCCTTCCGCCATCAATGCGCAGGTGACCGTCGGATTGCTGCGATATCGCACCTTCTCGATCTTCACGTATGGAGTGGCACCGCCCGGACGCCCGTAATAGCCGGTGAACTCGCCGAACGGTCCTTCGGCAAAGCTGGCATCGGGATAGACAAATCCTTCCAGCACGATTTCGGCGCGCGCGGGAATCGGCAGCCCCGTGACATCGCCAGTAAAGACCTCGATCGGCGCGCCGTTGATGCCGCCGTAATAATCGTACTCGCATTCCGTCTTGGGCAGGCTGGTAGCCGCCACCAGAAACAACAGTGGGTCGATGCCGTAGCAGGCGGCAACCGGCATCGGCTTGCCGAGCTTCCACCATTTCTCACGGTCGATGGTCGCGTCCTTGCCGGGCGAAGTATAGAGACCGATCTCGCGCGGACCTTTGATCATCATGCGATAGGTGCCGACATTGATGCGGCCGGTCTCGGGATCCTTGGTGATGACGGCGTCACCTGTGCCGAGATACTTGCCGCCGTCGAGCGGCCACATGCGCTGCGCGGGAAAGATGCGGATGTCGATGTCGTCGCCTTCGACGACGTTCTGACTGCAGATCGCTTGTTCGGGGGAGACTTCCTTGGGCGGCAGCTTGCGGCCCAGCTTGCGCTGCAGGATTTGCACCGCCTTGAGCGGGTGATCCACCGGCTGTTCGCCGATCATCAGGCAGAAGCGCGTCAGGTTGCAGCCGACCATGTTGTAGAGCGCGCGGTGGCCGGGGTGCCCCTTGATGTTCTCGAACAGGAGCGCTGGGCTGCGTTCGCTGGCGACCAGGTACGTGATGGTCGCCGCTTCGAGATCGGGGTCGACCTCCGCCGTGATGCGCTTGAGCTCGCCCAAGGCCTCGACTTTCTCCAGCCAGGCATCGAGATCGCTCGCATTCGCGGCGCGGGGCATGGGTTTGGATTCGGCTTTGCTGAGCTGCTGGCCCTCGCCGCCAGCGCCGACCGTGACGCTCATGTCCATGTCCGTCTCCCGGCTTGTTCCGTTTCGAGCTTCCCGTGGCGGCGAAGTCTAGCGGAGCGGAATTGGCATGGCGACCGCCCAAAGCACCGCAGCGAGCGCTGCGCGCAAACGGCACGTAATGAAAGGCCCGGCGCAAGGGCCGGGCCTGCGAACGGGAGAGTGGTGTTCGATCAGAAACCGGAGATCACGCTTTCCAACCCGAGCAAATGGGCGAGCGACTTGAGCTCACGCCGCTGGTCGTCGCTGAAGCTCATGACCAGTGGAAAGCCTGCCGTCTTGAGGCCCTCGACGTCGACTTTGCTCATGTCGACCGATGCCAGGCGGACGCTCTTGGTCGACGCCTTCTCGGCCGCATCTTTCTTGTATTCCATTTTGCGCAATTGCGCCTCGACTGCGGGCCAATAGCGCTCCTGGTCCGGCGTCAAGTTGAGCCGGCGTTTGATGCTGGCGATCTGCGAATCGCTGAGCACGGCGTTCGCGCGGTGCACAGGCCGATGCACCGGCACCGGCCTTATAGCCGCAGCCTGCACAACGGGCCTGGGATTGGCGGTTACTTCAGCAGTGATCGGCAACGGGTTGGCTTGGCTGACGGGGTAGGTGGGATTGGGATCAAACAGGGTCATCTCGCCATCAGCCGAGGCAAAGGCGAGCACCGGCGCGGCCGCCGATGCTGCGTTCCATTCGACGGGGAAGCGCAAGTCGACAGCTTCCGATGCCGTGATTTCGAACGCATCCGGCACTGAACCCGGCGCGAGCGCAGTACGGGCTTGAAATCCCGCCCCCAGACCGGTCGCGCCTGCTGCGCCCAAAATCACCAGACAGGCGAATACCTGTGTGCGTTTAGCCCGCCCCCACATGCCCCCGTCCCGTCTCCGATCCCGACGGTGTGATAAGTGCCGGGAAAGGGAGCGTAATTATGGCCCCCGCGGGACATTTTCCCGGCCAATTCCCTTTGCATCGGAGTGGGTTAGCCGCAGGGCGCGAGCGCCCGAAGCAGTCTCCTTGGCGCAACGAAAAAGCCCGACCTTTCGGCCGGGCTTTCGCAATCGCTTGAAAGCGCGGCGAATTACGCCGCCTCTTCCTCCACCAAGGACTCCTCGTCTTCGCCTTCCGCGGGCTTGGGTCCCCGGCGCGGGCCTTTGGCGAGGGCCGCCTCGATCTCCTTGATCGCCTCGGTCTCGGTGATCCGCTGCACCGCCGAGATTTCGCGCGAGAGGCGATCGAGCGCCGCCTCATAGAGCTGGCGCTCCGAGTAAGACTGCTCCGGCTGCGACTCCGAGCGGAACAGATCGCGCACGACCTCGGCAATCGCCACGATGTCACCGGAGTTGATCTTGGCCTCGTATTCCTGCGCCCGGCGCGACCACATGGTGCGCTTGATGCGGGCACGACCCTTGAGCGTCTCAAGCGCGCGCCGCACCAGCGGCGGTTCGGCCAGCTTGCGCATGCCAACGGACACGATCTTTGCGGTGGGAACCCGCAAAGTCATCTTGTCCTTGACGAAATTGATCACGAACAGTTCGAGCTTGGCGCCGGCAACCTCTTGTTCCTCGATGGCGATGATCTGGCCCACGCCATGCGAGGGATAGACGATGAACTCGCCGGTCTTGAAGCCCTGCCGCTGTGTGGCCTTCCGGTTGGCGATTCCGGGGGTGGCTGCCTCTTCCGGCTTGCGGCGAACCGGGATTTTGACGACGGGAGTCCGCCGCCGGACGGCCGCCCGGGCGGTCTGCGATGCCCGCCGGCGCGAGCCGGCTGCGGCCTTTTTGGCTCGCCGGGTCACGACGAGAGCCTTCTTCGGACGATGACGCGTTTTGCCTGCCACGGCGGTTTGCGTGGTTCTCACGTCCCTAGTTGCGGGTTCCTCGGAAGCGGCCGAAAAATAAGGCTCCCCAGGGGGAGCTTCTCGGCTGCGGCGCTTTGCTCATTTTTCAACTATATAGCACATTTTTCGCCGAAATCAAAGCCTTACGGCAGGGCAAAGCCCCGGATTCACGCATTTTGGCATTACATTTTCGTCACCTGGTTAACCGGCGGCGCTAATCCCCGGTTCCGCCTTTGGGCGAGAAGTACTTGAGCTTCCCGGCCACGTCTTCCCACTCTTTAGCGTCTGCCGGCGGTTCCTTCTTCACCGTGATATTCGGCCAGGCTTTCGAGAATTCCGCATTGAGTTTGAGGAATTCCTCGAGACCCGGCTCGGTATCGGGCTTTATCGCCTCGACCGGGCACTCGGGCTCACAAACGCCGCAATCGATGCACTCGTCGGGATGGATGACCAGCATGTTCTCGCCCTCGTAGAAACAATCGACGGGGCACACCTCGACGCAGTCCATGTACTTGCACTTAATGCATTTATCGTTGACGATGTAGGTCATCAGCAACTCTCGGATGCGCTCGGGTCCCTAGCGCATGGACCCCGGCCAAGCAAGACGTGGCGCTGCTGCGGCGGTCGTGCCAGACGGCGGACCGCGTGCCGCAGGGCCGTTGCCACTTCATACGCCGTTTTTGCCGGTGAACCGCTCGATCGCGCGGCGCTCGCGCTTCGTCGGTCGGCCTCCGCCCGCCTCGCGCAGCACTGGCGGCAAGCTTGCGCGTGCGTCCGTCTCGTTTCGCGCCGCAGCGACATTCTCACAAAGTGCGCGCGCCGCTTCCGCGGACCCACGGCGTTCGGCAAATCCGACGACCTTGAGCACCCGTACCGCCCGGTCGAGGGCGACGGCCACCACATCGCCGGGACGCACACCGTGGCTTGGCGCAAGGATGCGCTGGCCGTTGACGCGCACATGACCCGAACTCGCGAGTGATGCCGCGGCCGAACGTGTGCGCACCACCCGCGCGTGCCAGAGCCACTTGTCGATGCGCTGGCGATCCAATTGCGGCGCGCCTCAGCGCGGCTCCTTGCTGCTGGCTTCCAGCTGCTCTTTGAGGGCAGCAAGCTTGGCGAACGGCGAATTCGGGTCCGGCTCACGTTCGCGCCGGTCGGCGCGTCCCTTGATGTATTTCGCACGCAAGGCCGGATCCCGGTCGGGACGCTCATCGCGCGACGGGCGTTCGGGCCGATTGGAACGTTGCTGCTGCCCTCGGCGATCCGGCCGGTGGGAACGCTGCTGATGCTCGCTCCGTTGGCTACCGGCGGCTCGACCGCGCCGCTCACGTCGATCCTGGTGCTCTTGCGGCGGTGCCGAGGCCGCGCTCGCCGATGCCGAAACGGCGGCCGTTTCGCCCGCGCTCGCCTGGGCTGGTTGCGCCGCAGTCGCGCTGGTGTCGGCTGTCCGCTGTTGGCGCGCGGACACGCGGGCGCCACGCGGCTTGCGTGGACGCGGTTCGCGGCGGCCGGGGCGCCACACTTCTATGACTTCCTCGGTCTTCGCATCGGCATCGGCGGACTGGTCCGATGTCCCGGCTTCCTTGCCTTCCAATTCTGGGGAAATCGCAAGCGCCGGGGCCTCCGGAACATTGATGATCGCGTGCGCGCCCTCCACGGGTTCCGGCTTTGCGTCGAGCGGTTCGCCGGCCGCGCTCGGCGCGGCTTCGGCAGCTGGATCTCGCGTCCTTGCTTCCAGTTCCGGTTGAGGCGGTCCGACGGCGTCTGTTGGAATCGCCGCTGCGGCCGCATCCGGATCGGCCGCATCCTCGCCGTCCGCGTCTTCTGGTGCGCTTTGCAGTGGCCCGTCTGCTGCTTGCGGTTCCTTGGATACAGGTGAAGGCGCCTCGCTCGCGCGCGGCCGCTTCTCCATGCGGTAGCCGAGCGCACGCAGCACCGAGGCAAAGTCTTCTCCCGAGCAGCCGACAAGGGAGGTCATGCCGACCGTCACGGTAAAGCCAAAGTCATCGATCGCGCCCGGGGGCTTGGCGGCAGCCGTGCCGGCGCGCCAAGCGAGCGCAGGACGAATAAGATCGGCCAGACGTTCCAAAATATCCACGCGAACCGCGCGCTCGCCGCAGATGCGATAGCCGGCCACGCGATAAAGGACTTTGGAAATGTCCTTATCGGCCGCAATCGACGTGCGCCCGCTGGCGGCAAGCTGTGTGATCCCTTCCAACCCCTTCGTCTCGGGGTTGCCGTGTTTGAGCGCCCACAATTGCGTCGCAAGCACGCGAGGGCCGGGCTTGAGCAGCGCCGGGATATAGATGTGATACGCACCGAAACGGACGCCGTATTTTCGCAAGGTGGCGCGCGTCGGCTGATCGAGACCCTTCACCTCCTCGGCAACCCTCTGGCGATCGAGCACGCCGAGGGCCTCGGCGAGCTGGAATGCGACCCCGCGAGCGATGCCGGTGACGTCTTCGGCCGCAGCCAAGCGGAACAGTGCCTCCAGCAGCCGTTCGATGTGAGACTTGAGCCAGAGATCGAGCCGCGCCTGCACCGCGTCACGCGGCGCGCCGGTGAGACGCTCATCGGCAATGATGCGCAGGCGCGGTTTGAGGACATCTTCGCCGGCGACCAGCTTGCCGACGGGTTGGCCGAGCCATCGTATCGTGCCATCCGTCGCGAGCACCAGCTGTCCGTCCGCGGCTTGCGCCAGCCGCGTCGCGCGGGTGTTGATTTCGCCGGCCAAGGCTTTCTGGGCGGCCCCCGCCAGTGCCTTGGCTTCGGAACTCGCACTCGAACTGTCGGGCGTGAACGTAAACCCATCGAGCCGGCCGATGCCGTGCCCTTCGACAACAACTTCACCGCTCTTGCTGATCTCGGCATCCAGTACCGCGTTTTCGCGCAGCCGCCGCATCAATACGCTGGTGCGGCGATCGACGAATCGCTCGGTCAATCGGTCGTGCAAGGCGTCTGACAACCGATCCTCGACGGCGCGCGTGATGCCCTGCCAGTGCTCCGGATCGGCGAGCCAGTCCGGGCGATTGGCGGCGAAGGTCCAGGTGCGAATGTGCGCGATGCGATTTGACAGAGTATCGATGTCGCCGCCGGTGTGATCCGCCTGCTCGACTTGGCGCGCAAACCAGTCGACCGGAACGGTCCCCTCCCGCATCAGGAACCCGTAAAGCGTGGTGACAAGCTCGGCGTGGGTGGCGGGGGAAATCTTGCGGTAGTCGGGAATCTGGCACACGTCCCAAAGACGCTCGACCGCTTGCCGCGTCTGCGCGAGCGCGCGGATCTCGTCGTCGCGCCCGGCATGTTCCAACACCAAAATGTCTTCGGCCACCGGCGCGCGAGTAAGGCAGCTCTCTTTCGGCGTCTCGGCCAAGGATGCCTGCAACGCGCCGATTGATGAGAAGTCAAGTTCTGTGTTGCGCCATTGCAGCGTCTTGATCGGCTCGAACGTGTGGCTTTCGAGCGCCTGCGCGAGTTCCGTCTCGAATGGCGGACATCGTCCCGTCGTACCAAAGGTTCCATCACGCGTGGCACGGCCCGCGCGCCCGGCGATTTGCGCCAGTTCGGCCGGATTGAGCTTGCGGAACTGATAGCCATCGAATTTCCGGTCGGAAGCAAAGGCGACATGGTCGACATCGAGATTGAGTCCCATACCGATCGCATCGGTGGCGACGAGATATTCGACATCGCCGGACTGATAGAGCTCGACTTGAGCGTTTCTTGTGCGCGGGGACAGCGCGCCGAGCACGACTGCCGCGCCGCCTCGCTGGCGGCGGATCAGCTCGGCGATGGAATAGACCTCTTCGGCCGAAAACGCGACGATCGCGGAACGACGAGGTAGCCGCGTAAGCTTTCGCTCGCCCGCGAACGAAAGCTGCGACAGGCGCGGACGGGTCAGAACATGGGCACCCGGAAGCAGCCGCTCTACCATCGGCCGCACGGTTTGCGCCCCGAGCACCAACGTCTCGTCGCGCCCACGCCGGTTGAGCATGCGGGCGGTGAAGACGTGGCCGCGCTCGAGATCCGCGCCGAGCTGCGCCTCGTCGATCGCAAGGAAAGCAACGTCGAGGTCGCGCGGCATGGCCTCGACCGTAGAAACCCAATAACGCGGATTGGGCGGCTTGACCTTTTCCTCGCCGGTGACCAGCGCGACCGCACCGGCGCCCAGCCGCTCCGTCACCTTGTTGTATACCTCGCGCGCGAGCAGCCGCAGAGGCAGCCCGATGATGCCAGAGGAATGAGCGAGCATGCGCTCGATCGCGAGATGGGTCTTCCCGGTGTTGGTCGGCCCAAGCACGGCCGTGACGCCAGTGCCGCGCGCGCCGGCATCGCGGGTGCTCTGAAAAGAGAAGGAGATCGGCATCAATCTTGATCTGGTGACGGACCCGCAGCGGCGCTATCGCCTCGGCTCATCGTCCCGCGCGGGCAGCCAAGCGGACCATGACCTCCGATGCGTGCAGACGAGTGCCTCCACAGGGGAACATTACCGCGCGGCCGCTGCCGCGACATGACGCATCGACTTTCGCGGACTTTGCAGACGAGCGCGCCGGATTCATCCCGCTCACAAGAAAGATAGCGGCTTCCCGCGCGAGCGCCAACAGCGATTCGAGCGGCCGCTCGTGCGCGCGCGCCGGTCGGCGAGCCTGGAACTGGCCGATCAGCGGTGAGCCACCGTTGTGCTGTTGTAGCTTGCGGATCGGGTTCTGCTTGCGGCGGAGCTTGTCCCCGCAAGCGGCGGCGCCACGTCGTCATCGGCGCCCTGTCTATCGAACGCGAGCGCAGACACAGCGGGGGGACGGGAGGCTTGGCCACGCCCTTGGCATGAAGGCGGCGATTCCCCGGGTGGAACGAGTCCCGAACGAATCGCGCCCGAATCGCTGACTCCGGCGCTTCGGAATTCGTTCTCGGCGATATGTGGTATCGGCACCCGTGAGAGCCCCAAAATCGTGTAACCGCATGGAAACGCGACCGCCGCATATTTTCCTGCCGCTCGCTCGCAGGCGGGAGTGCCAAAAGCTACCCGAATGATAAGCCGTCACTGCGTTTTGGCGGACGCTTTTGGCGGTTGAGGCACCGAAACAAATTGCGTCGCCTGCAGGACGCCGGTACCGAGCGGCGTCGGAATTGAGACGCGATAGGGAACCACCATGCGTGTTCCGAAGATTGGGGCGAGCCACATTTCCATGTCGCGCAAGCCGGCGAGATATTTGATCGCCGCGCGCTCCGGGATGTGGCCTGCAATCGGTAAATATTGGAGCGCACAGACCACGACGGTTCCTTGGTAGCCGACGTCCGATCTGACGCGGTCGAGCCGCTTGAATGCGAGCTGCAGGTCATAGCGCATCCGACCATCAAAGATCGAAAGCGTGCGTTGGCATGCCTGCGGCGCCAACGTATCGCCGGCACCCGGAACGCGCATCAAGGAAGCGGTCATCGGATCGAAGACCCCACGCCGATGCGCTTCAGTAATAGGAACACGGTCAGGCGTGACAACGGTCGGCGGCTCCACCATGAATTCCTTCACGGTGCCCGATTGGATCACCATTCGGATTTCATCGTATTTTCGGTCGGTGAAAATGTTCGCTGCGTAATTCGAAGAAACGACCTGGCCTCCGGAGATCGCGCCGCGCGCGCTGCTTTCGCCATGACCGCTGGCGAAGACGCGCATCAGGCCGGCAGTCGCCCCGTTCGCTGTTGCGGTGAAATGATCATCGCCGATTTCAACCATCCAGCCACCTCGTCCGACCGGCAATCCCGCAAGGGTGACGCTGTAGTGGGCGTCGAGCTTGCCCTGTGCGAAACCGGCGCGTTGCACGCCATCGGCGATGACCATTGCGAGCGTCGCCGTGATCAGAAAAATTGCGCGACGACTGCGACGAGATGAACCCACGAACCAGATTCCTGGTTTTGCTTATAACGACTGCGGTTGCGAACGTGGTTAGCGCATTGCGGCCACGCGGCCAAGTCCTCGGCGCAGCGAGCAGGCATTTTCGCTAGCTTGGGGCGGCATCTTGGCCCGATCAAGGCACGCGCCAACGACATGCTTTTTCGCGAAGAACGCGACCCCCGGCCCGGTGCGTAAGTAGCGACGTCACGAGAACTGTGCCAGCGGCTTGACGCGGTTTTGACCGCTCTTTATAGGTCCGCGCACTTGATCGAAGCCAAAATAGCCAAGCTGATCTTTGCGCGGTCCTCGCTTGATCCGGCAAGGCGCGAATGGCTGCATTCGAGGTTGATAATGTCGCGACGCTGCGATCTGACCGGCAAGGCGCCCCAGGTCGGTCATAAAGTGAGCCACTCCAACATCAAAACCAAGCGGCGCTTTTTGCCGAATCTGCTGAACGTGACGATGATCTCGGACACGCTCGGCCGCTCGGTGCGGCTGCGGGTCTCGGCGAATGCCCTCAAGACCGTCGATCATCGCGGCGGTCTCGACGCCTTTCTGATGAAGGCGAGAGACGAAGAGCTATCCGAGAAGGCGCTCGAGCTCAAACGTCAAATCCGTAAGAAGCGGGCAGCGGCCACGGCTGGATAAATTCGTTCGCTTTCGGTGGCGAAGCGGCAGCGAAGAATGGCGCCCGCGCGCGAGGGCGCAAAGCGGCCACGCAACGTGACAGTATCGCCCAGAGCAACTGCGCGTCTTGTGGTCACGCGTCGAGCCTGCGGCGCGGCGGCAGCTCCGCGGGAATGCGTTCATCAAACAGTTCGGCGAGTTTTTCGATCATTGCGCCGCCGAGCTCTTCGGCATCGACGATGGTAAGGGCGCGGCGATAGTAGCGCGTCACATCGTGGCCGATGCCGATCGCGATCAACTCGACCGGCGAGCGGGTCTCGATTTCCTGGATCACCCAGCGCAGATGTCGTTCGAGGTAGTTGCCGGGATTGACCGAGAGCGTGGAATCGTCGACCGGCGCGCCGTCTGAAATCATCATCAGGATTTTGCGCTGCTCGGTCCGGCCGAGCAGGCGCTTGTGCGCCCAATCGAGCGCCTCGCCGTCGATGTTTTCCTTCAACAAGCCTTCGCGCATCATCAAGCCGAGATTCTTGCGCGCGCGGCGCCACGGCGCGTCCGCCGATTTGTAGATGATGTGACGCAGATCGTTGAGGCGCCCGGGACTGGCAGGTTTGCCAGCGGCAAGCCAGGCTTCGCGCGATTGACCGCCTTTCCACGCACGCGTGGTGAACCCGAGGATCTCCACCTTGACCCCGCAGCGCTCCAGCGTTCGCGCCAGGATATCGGCGCAGGTCGCCGCCACCGTGATTGGGCGTCCACGCATCGAACCCGAATTGTCGAGCAGAAGCGTCACGACGGTGTCGCGGAAATCCATTTCCTTCTCGCGCTTGAACGAGAGCGGATGCAACGGATCGACGACGACGCGGGAAAGCCGCGCGGGATCGAGCAGCCCCTCCTCCAGGTCGAATTCCCAGGCCCGATTCTGCTGCGCCATCAATCGGCGTTGCAGGCGATTGGCGAGTCGCGCCACCACCCCTTGCAGGTGCGAAAGCTGCTTGTCGAGGTAACCGCGCAGCCGATCGAGCTCCTCGGGTTCGCACAAGTCTTCGGCTGCGACGATCTCATCGTGCCTAGTAATGAATGGCCGGTAATCCGGGCCGCGCGGCTCGTTCTGGCCATGCCGGCGCGGACGCCGCGGCTGTGCCGGTGCCTCGGCGTCACCCATTTCCGCGTCGTCCGCGCTTTCTGCAGAAAGCGCCTCGGTCGCGTCGGCCGCAGCATCGGACATGTCTTCCGCGGAGGCGTCCGCCTCTTCGACCTGGGTTTGCGCGTCCTCGCCGTCGGCTCCCTGACCCTCTACGCCGGACTCCTCCTTGCGGCGGTCCTGCTCGCCCTCCTCACCCTCCTCCTCGTCCGCCTCGGTGCCGCGGTCCTCGCCCATGTCGAGAGCATCGAGCAGGTCATGAACGACATCGCCGAACCGCGCTTGGTTCTCGATCAGCCGCTCGAGGCGGTCGAGATCGCGGCTGGCGCGATCCTCGATCAGGGGCCGCCACAATTCGACGATTTTCTTCGCCGCAGCCGGCGGGGCCTGCCCGGTCAATCGCTCGCGCACCATCAGCGCGACCGCCTCCTCGATCGGCGCATCGGCCCGATCGCTGACCTCGTCGAACTTGCCGCGATGAAAGCGATCGTCGAGCATGGCCGACAGGTTCTGGGCGACGCCCGACATGCGGCGCGCGCCGATTGCCTCGACACGCGCTTGCTCGACGGCATCGAACACGGCGCGCGCCTGCTGTCCTCCTGGCACCAACTTGCGATGCACCATGGGATCGTGACAGGCGAGCTTGAGGGCCATGGAATCGGCGTGACCGCGCACGATCGCCGCTTCCGCGCCGGTAAGCTTGCGCGGAGGCTCGGGCAGGCGAACCTTGCCGCCGGCGATGCCGGGACGTTCGGCCGCAAACGCGACTTCCAGGTCCGGCTTGCGGGCAATCGCCCGCAGGCATCCCGTGACCGCGCGCTTGAATGGTTCGGTCGGGCTGTCCTTGACGAGGCTTTTGCCTTTGTTGTTGGAGGCCATCAGCTCAAGGCCACATTCACCGACGATTCCGGCAGCTCGACTCCGAAGCAGCGCTGATAGAATTCGGCGACGATCGGGCGCTCCAGCTCATCGCATTTGTTCACGAAGGTCAGCCGGAAGGCAAAACCGACATCTTTGAAGATTTCCGCGTTCTCCGCCCAGGTAATCACCGTGCGCGGGCTCATGACGGTGGAAATATCGCCGTTCATGAAGGCGTTACGCGTGAGATCGGCAACGCGCACCATCTTGTTGACGATGTCGCGACCGTGATCGGTCCGATAGTGCTTGGCCTTGGCCAGTACGATCTCGACCTCGTTGTCGTGCGGCAAGTAGTTGAGCGTGGACACGATCGACCACCGGTCCATCTGCCCCTGATTGATCTGCTGCGTGCCGTGATAAAGGCCGGACGTGTCGCCCAAGCCGACCGTGTTGGCGGTCGCGAACAAGCGGAACGCCGGGTGCGGCCTGATCACCTTGTTCTGGTCGAGCAGGGTCAGCTTGCCGGAGACCTCGAGCACGCGCTGGATGACGAACATCACGTCGGGACGCCCGGCGTCATACTCGTCGAAACAAAGCGCGACATTGTGCTGCAGCGCCCACGGCAAGATGCCGTCGCGGAACTCGGTCACCTGCATCCCGTCGCGAATGACGATCGCGTCCTTGCCGATGAGGTCGATGCGGCTGATATGGCTGTCGAGATTCACGCGCACGCACGGCCAATTGAGGCGCGCCGCCACCTGCTCGATGTGGGTCGATTTCCCGGTACCGTGATAGCCGGTGACGATGACCCGCCGGTTCTTGGCGAACCCCGCGAGAATGGCGAGCGTGGTCGCCTGGTCGAACCGATAATCGGGGTCAATGTCAGGCGTGTGCTCATCGGGCTCCGAATAGGCGGGGACCTCCATGTCGCTGTCGAAACCGAACAGCTGGCGGATCGACACCTTCATGTCGGGAAGACCGGCGACTTCTTGCGTTGCGGCGGTCATGAGTGCTCCGTCAGATCGGCCCGTTTCGCTGGAACGTTGCGCAGACTCGCAGGTCCTCAACCTAGCAGACGCGCCCCGCGCCGCGAAAGCGGTGGACCCGGCAAAACTCGCACTATTTCAAATAGGTATCGAGCGGGCGCTGCGCAACGTGCGGCTGCTTCGGCCGCTCAACGAAAGCCGATTGACTTCAAGTAGTTATAGGCCTGGATGATTTCGCGCAGTTGATCTTCCGAGGAACGGTCACCGCCGTTGGCGTCGGGATGGTGCCGTTTGACCAAAGTCTTGAACCGCCGCTTCACTTCCTGCGCCGAAGCATCCGCTTCGAGCCCAAGCGCGTCGAGTGCCTTGCGCTCGGCGTTGCGCACGGCGCGGCTCTCGACGCTGCGCGCGCCGCGACGTGGACCGAGGCCGGCGTCCGCATCCCCGAACATGCCAAATGGATCATCGATGCGGTCGAACGCCGCATCCCAACGCGAGGAGCGCGAGCGCGATGCGGGCCGTCCGCCGTTCATGCCCATCTTCCAGGTCGGACGATGTCCGACGACAGCGTCCTTCTGATAACGGGCAATGTCGTCGGCGGTCATCCCAGCAAAGAAATTGTAGGCGTGATTGTATTGGCGCACGTGCTCGAGGCAGAACTGCCAATATTCTCGTTCCCGCAATCGCCCCTTTGGAGCGCGATGCGTCGCCGGCGCCTTGCAGTCGGGCCACTCGCAGGCCGGGCAATGGGCACGCAGCCGCCGATCCTTGTCAGGCTTGACGCGGATGCGATCGAACAGGGGCGAGTCGTTTTTCATGACCGATCAGTATGCGCGCACAGGCGAGCAAGCTTCAAGGCTTGACAAGTCGGTCCGTCCATCCGCAAGGCCGCCGTTGACCCGGTTGCGCCTCTGCGGCTAAGCGGAGCTATGACAGTCCGCGAGGTGATCACAGCGAAATTGGGCGAAGCCTTCGCCCCGGCAAGCCTCGACGTGATCGACGAATCGGATCGGCACGTCGGGCATGCCGGGTACCGTGCCGGCGGCGAGACGCACTTCCGAATTCATATCGTGTCGGAGGCGTTTCGCGGCAAGAGCAGGCTCGAGCGCCACCGCATGATCTACAACACGCTGGCCGACGAGCTCAAAGCCGGCGTGCACGCGCTCGCCATCGAGGCGACGACTCCGAGCGAGCGCGCCGCATGATCGGCAGCCAGTGACCCGATTCCGAAGTTCGCAAACGGACTTTGCCGCGTGGTTGTGCGAACTTCGGGTTCGCGGCACTAGGCCGCCTTCCCCGCCGGCCGGCGTGCGAGCGGCGTGATGCGCAAAGCCGTGATGCGGTTGCGGTCGCGGCGCAGCACGCGAAACCGGAACCCGTGGAACGTGAATGTCTGGCCCGGCTCGGGAATCGAGCGCGCTTCGTGAATCACGAGCCCTGCCACCGTGGTCGCCTCGTCATCGGGCAGACTCCACTCCATGGCGCGGTTGAGATCGCGAATGGGCACGCCACCATCAACGTTCACCGAGCCGTCCGGCTGCGGCCGCACGCCGGGTACCGCAATGTCATGCTCGTCGGTGATGTCGCCGACGATCTCCTCGAGAATGTCCTCGAGCGTGACCAAGCCCATCACCTCGCCGTACTCGTCGACCACCAGCGCGAACGGCGTTTTGCGCCGACGAAATGCCTTGAGCTGCTCCGAGAGGGGCCGAATTTCCGGCACGAACCAGGGCGGCCGCGCGATCGCGGCGACATCGACTTTGGCGAGATCGCCATCGGCCGCCTGAATCGCGCGCAGCAAATCTTTCGCGTGCAGGATGCCGACGATGTTTTCCGGTTTTCCCCTCCACAGAGGCACGCGCGTGACCTCGCTTTCCAGCACCGTCTTGACCACCTGCTCGGGTGGATCCTCGGCGCACACCGTGATCATCTCGGTGCGATGCACCATGACGTCGGAGACCGTGAGGTCGCGAAGATCGAGCAGGCCGCTGAACATATCGCGATCCAACCGCTCGACGCCGCCCTCCCGGTGCAAAAGATCGACCGCGCCGCGCAACTCCTCGTGCGGCAAAAGAATCGATTCGCTCTCGCCGACCTTCATGCCCAACAGCCGCAGCATCCGTTTCACCAGCCACTCGACCCCGATCAACACCGGCGCGAGCAGCCGGACGGTCCAATCGATCGGGCGCGCGACCCAAAGCGCGAGTCGATCCGGCGAGTTGAACGCCGCCGTCTTGGGCAGAACTTCGGCAAATATCACGATCAGGATGGTCATCACCACGGTGGCGTAGATCACGCCCAGCTCGCCGAACCAATTGAGCAGAACGCCGGTTGCAAGCGCGGACGAGGCGATGTTGACGGCATTGTTGCCAAGCAGGAGCGCGCCAATAAGACGCTCGCGCGAAGCGAGCAGGCGATTGACCAGCGCGGCCAGCCGATTGCCCTGCTTCTCGAGTCGATGCATGCTGGCGCGCGACGACGCAGTCAGCGCGGTCTCGCTCCCGGCGAAGAACGCCGAGAGCAAAACGCAGATCAGCACCACCACCAGCGCAAACCAGTCGTACCCAGTCATGGCTCGGCGAGCTTCTCGATCAGAAAGGCGCGCACGTCGGTAGCGTCGACGTCGGATGTGATGAAGCAGTCGCTGATCGCGCGCACCAGGACGAAGGTCAATTTACCCTGTTTGACCTTTTTGTCCTGGGCAATGAGTTCCATTATGCGATCGGCATTGGGCGCGCCGCCGGCAATCGATGAGACATCGGTCGGCAACCCGACCGCGGCAAGATGGCGCTCGACGCGCGCGGCTTGATCGAACGGCAGCAGCTTAAGCCTGGCGGAAAACGCAAAGGCGAGCACGAGGCCGAGCGAAATCGCCTCCCCGTGCAGCAGCCGATCGGAGAACCCGGCCGCAGCTTCGAGCGCGTGACCGAATGTGTGACCGAGATTGAGTAGCGCCCGTTCCCCGGTCTCGCGTTCGTCACGAGCGACGATCGCCGCCTTCATGCGGCAACTCACGGCAATGGCATGCTCGCGTGCCGCGCCGCCGGCAAACACCTGTTGCCAGTTGGCCTCGAGCCAAGCGAAAAAATCGGCATCTCCGATCAGTCCGTATTTCGCCACTTCGGCGTAGCCCGCGCGAAATTCACGCGCCGGCAGCGTATCGAGCACGGCGGTGTCAGCCACGACCAGGATCGGCTGGTGGAAGGCGCCGATGAGATTCTTGCCGTGGCGCGAATCGATCGCAGTCTTGCCGCCGACTGACGAATCGACCTGTGCCAGCAGCGTGGTCGGCACCTGCACGTAGTCGAGACCGCGGCGCACGACGGCCGCGGCAAATCCGGCGAGATCGCCAACCACTCCACCGCCGAGCGCGATGATGAGGTCGTTCCGTTCAATCCGCGCGGCTATCAGCGCTTCGCAAACCGTTTCGAGTATTGGGAACGCCTTCGAGGCTTCTCCGGGCGGGACCGTCACCGATGTGGTTGGGATCGCGGCCGCAGCAAGCGCAGCTTCCACTGCAACAAGGTAGTGCTGTGCAACCGTTTTATCGGTGACGATCGCGGCCTTGGCGCCGGGGCGTAGCGCACCAATCCTGCGCCCAAGCGAGCTTAGCTGTCCGCTTCCGATCACGATGTCATAGCTGCGATCGGCAAGCGGGACGTTTACGAGGATCGGATCTTTGACGCGCAGTGGAGCGGTCACGGCGTGTGTTTTCCCCCCGCCACGGTATCGACTGTCGCGCACACCGCACCGGTAAGACCGGCGAGCGCGCTTACGATCTCGTCCACGATCTTATCGTGAAATACGTCTCGCGACTGTACTGTCAGGTCCGCCTGCGCGTAGACCGGGTAACGCTCCTCCATGAGCCGACGCAACGCAGCGGCGGGATCATCGGTCCTAAGCAGCGGACGATCATGGCGGCGGCGGATCCGCTTCATCAAGACGTCGAAATCCGCGTTGAGCCAGATGGAAATCCCGCTGGCACCGATCGCGGCGCGAGTCTCGGTATTCATGAAGGCTCCGCCGCCGGTGGCCAGCACCTGCGGGCCGCCCTTGAGGAGACGGGTGATCACGCGGGTCTCGCCGGCGCGAAAGTAGGGTTCTCCATGCACCGCAAAGATTTCATGAATTTTCATACCGGCATGGGCGAGTTCGATCTCCTCGTCCGCATCGACGAAAGGAATGTCCAGCCGGGATGCGAGACGCCGCCCGATCGAGGACTTGCCGGCGCCCATCATCCCGACGAGCACGATCGAGCGGTGGCCAAGCGCCGAGACGATGGCCGCTTCAATCCGCGCTGCAACTGCATGGCGCGCTTCCTGCACCATGGACCCGCTCCCTGGTATCAGCGTTCGCGGTATACGCGCGACCGCATCCCACGCTCACCGGTTTCGCGCAAACCGCTTACCGGCCTCGCAGCAGCCTTTAACCTTTCCTTAGCCCTCGTTCTTTCCTGTCGTGCCGGCGATGTCGTAGTTTCTCCACTCTTTTAGGCGAAGTTACCGGTCGAGGGAATGATGCCGAGCCTGTTCCGTTTGCTCACGCTGATCGCGGTGCTGGGCGGCCTGACATACGGCGCCATGTTCATGCTTGCGACCTGGTTCGACCCGAAGCCGCGTGAAATCACCGTTTCGATCCCGCCGGACAAGTTCGCCAAGCAGCCGTAACCACGATGGCGGCCGCCAAGCCCCGTGATCGCGACCAATCCCTGATCGAGCTGTTCCTCGACATGTTGGCGGCCGAGCGCGGGGGAGCCAGCAATACGCTTACCGCCTATGCCCACGACCTTGCCGATTTTTCCGCCTATCTGGCTGCGGCCGGAGCCTGTATTGCGGAGGCCGGGACCGAGGAGCTGCGCGCCTATCTCGCCTCGCTTCACAATCGCGGCTTCGCGGCGGCATCAATCGCGCGGCGCCTCTCGGCCATCCGTCAATTGTATCGGTTTCTCTACGGCGAGGGGCATCGGGCTGATGACCCATCGGCTGTCATCGAAGGACCCAAGCGGGGCCGCACCTTACCCAAGGTGCTCAGCATCGAGCAGGTCGACCGCTTGCTGGCGCACGCGCGTCTCGGGGTAGAAGCGGATCGCCCATTGCTCGAGCGGCTTCGCGCCGCGCGGCTCGTCTGCCTGGTGGAGGTGTTGTACGCCACAGGTCTGCGGGTCTCGGAACTGGTCACGCTTCCGGCCTCAGCCGCCGAACGCAGCGCCCGTATGCTGTTCGTGCGCGGCAAAGGCGGCAAGGAGCGCATGGTACCGCTCAACGAATCCGCCAGAGGGGCCATGCGCCAGTACCTCGGCTTGCTTCGCGAAGCCGGACGAGGGCAAAAAGACAAATGGCTGTTTCCTTCTTTTGGCAAAGCGGGTCATCTGACCCGCCAGCATTTTGCCCGCGAACTGACGATGCTCGCCGCAGCTGCCGGGTTGCATTCCGCGCAGCTAAGCCCGCACGTTCTGCGCCACGCATTTGCCAGCCATCTTCTGCACAACGGCGCCGATCTACGGGTGGTGCAGACGCTGCTCGGGCACGCGGACATTTCCACGACACAAATTTATACGCATGTCCTGGAACAGCGTCTCAAGAGCTTGGTCCGCGACCTGCATCCGCTCTCAGACCACTGAGGCGCCACGTCCCTGCCATGGAGTTGGCGATGCGTTTCCTACCGGCAAAACACTTGCGTTCAGCGATCGCTTTGGTCGCCGCATCGCTGGTCACGGCGTCCGCATACGCGCAAACGGCGCAGGAGCGGCGCTGGTGCGAGGGCCAGGACGCGGCCACACCGAACCAACGCATCGACGCCTGCTCGGCCGTGATCAAGGCGGGACGCGAGAAGGGCGACAAGCTCGCGGACGTGTTCAACGATCGCGGCATCGGTCACCGCCTCAACGGTGATTACGACCGTGCGATCGCCGATTACAGCCAGGCGATCAAGCTTAACGGCAAATTCGCTGCGGCCTTGAATAATCGCGGCGTCAGCTACGACAAAAAAAGCGAGTACGACCGCGCCATCCAGGATTACGACCAGGCGCTCAAACTTATGCCGACGTCGGAAATCTATTTCAATCGCGGCAACGCTCACCTCGCGAAAGGCCACTACGATCACGCGATCGACGATTACAATCAGGCGCTGAGTTTAAAGCCCGATTTTGCCGCGGCTTTCGATAATCGCTGTTGGGCGCGTGCAGTGGTTGGAATTCTCAAGCAGGCGCTCGCCGACTGCAACCAAGCGCTCCGCCTCATGCCCAACAATGCCGCGACGCTGGACAGCCGCGCATTCGTTTTTCTGAAAATGACGCATTTCGATGCCGCCGTTTCGGATTATGATGCGGTATTGCAACTCGATCCGAAGCTCGCGTTTGCGCTTTACGGCCGCGGCTTGGCCCGACTCAGGAACGAGGACGCCGCCGGGGAGAGCGACATTGCGGCCGCCAAGGTGCTGCAAGCCGATATCGCCGAGGAATACGCCCGCTACGGAATTTCGTACGCGCGCTGATGTCGTCCGGCGCCCTTATCTGAATGCGCAGTTATCTCGATTTTGAAAAGCCGGTGGCCGAGCTCGAGGCCAAAGTGGAGGAACTGCGTGCGCTGGAGAGCGGCGATAGCGCAGCCGCCATCCGCGAGGAAATCGTCCGGATCGAGAGCAAGGCCGCGCAGGCGCTCAAGGAGCTTTATGCTCAGCTCACGCCTTGGCAGAAGACCCAAGTCGCTCGCCATCCCGAGCGGCCTCATTGTCTCGACTATATCGGGGCGTTGATCACCGACTTCACCATGCTCGCGGGCGATCGCAAGTTCGGAGATGACGACGCGATCGTCGGCGGGTTCGGCCGGTTTCGGGGGGAGAGCGTCTGTGTCATCGGACACGAGAAGGGCTCATCGACGGAAAGCCGACTCAAGCACAACTTTGGCATGGCGCGGCCGGAGGGCTATCGCAAGGCGGGACGGCTGATGCAAATGGCCGACCGCTTCGGAATCTCGGTGTTGTCACTCGTCGATACCGCCGGCGCTTATCCTGGGATCGGCGCGGAGGAGCGCGGCCAAGCGGAGGCGATTGCTCGTTCCACCGATGCCAGTCTCGACCTGGGCGTGCCGAACGTGGCCGTCATTATCGGCGAGGGTGGATCGGGCGGCGCCATCGCGATCGCCACCGCCAACCGGGTGCTGATGCTGGAGCACGCAATCTATAGCGTGATCTCGCCGGAAGGTGCCGCCTCCATCCTCTGGCGCGACACTGGCAAGGCAGAGGAAGCGGCGACCGGATTGAAGATCACCGCAGAAGATATGATGCGGTTCGGGGTCATCGACCAGATCATAGGCGAGCCTGCGGGTGGCGCTCATCGCGATCCTGGGGCCGCGATTGCCATGACGGGAGAAGCAATCGCGAGCGCTTTCGACGAGCTCACCGGGCTCGACCGCGAGACGGTGCGGCGCCAGCGCCGCGAGAAGTTTTTGGCTATCGGCCGCACATTTGCATGAGCCGCGGGCCCCGGTTCGGCTGCCCCAAAGCGGCAATAAGCTTTTGTTTTCCAAAGAAATCCCGACCCCCTGCTTTTCCGCGCTCTGCCCTGATCTTACCCAAGTCTTGTCCTAAACCCTCGATTTGGCCGTTCGGCCAAGGCGAGTCCGGCGGGAGATTGGGCTGTCGTCCGTTACCCGGTTGCTCGCGGTCGAAAGGGGTCGATTGCTGTTCGCGACTGCCGTTTGGGTGCGTCGTGCACGAATAGCGATCGCGCGGTGAGGCTTGGGGAAGCCTGTCGGTCGGGGGGTTTCGGTTGGATCGTCGACCTTTGGTGCGCGCGCTTCTGGCGTCCGCTGCGCTTGCGGCGGCCCTCGCGCTCGCCGCTTGCGATACCGACAAGACGCCCGCGCTGAGCGGCCGTCACCTGCAGCCGCTTTCCGACCGCATGCTCGCCGACATCGAAGCCAAGAACATGACCAAGGACTCGGCGATCCTTGTGCGGATCTTCAAGGAAGAGTCGGAACTCGAGGTCTGGAAGGAGGATCAGACCGGGCGCTTTGCGCTACTCAAGACCTATCCGATCTGCCGCTGGTCAGGCGAACTAGGTCCCAAGGTCAAGCAGGGTGACCGCCAAGCTCCCGAAGGTTTCTACACCATCACACCCGGCCTGATGAATCCGAATTCGAATTTCTACCTCGCCATCAACACCGGATTCCCGAACGCCTACGATCGGGCGAACGGGCGCACGGGCGCATTTCTCATGATTCACGGCGACTGTTCCTCGGCAGGTTGCTACGCCATGACCGACGAGCAGATCGCCGAGATCTACGCGCTCGCTCGCGAGTCGTTCTTCGGCGGACAGAAATCATTTCAGATTCAGGCCTACCCATTCCGCATGACGCCGCTGAACATGGCCAGGCACCGCAACTCGCCGCACATGGCATTCTGGAAAATGGTCAAGCAAGGTTATGACCATTTCGAAGTCACGCGTCTCGAACCGAAGGTCGACGTGTGTGAAAGGCATTACGTATTCAATGCGGAAACGTCCGCCCGATTCAGCCCGGCCGATCGTTGCCCAGCCTATAGCGTGCCGGCGGACATCGCCGCCGCCGTTCGCGACAAGCAGCATCAGGACGACATCAAGACTGCGGACCTGATCAGCCGTGGCGCGCCTGCGGCGCCGGTCACCACCGGCACCGACGGTGGCATGAACCCGACCTTCCTGAGCGCGGTCAAGTCTCACGGTGGGCCGGGCGGCATCATACGCACGGCATCCGGCACGATCCCGCCACACGTCAATCCGCCCAGCGCGCCATCTGAGACCGCGAGCATTTTCGGCCTTGCGTCCAGCGAGTCGAAGCCCGCAGCGGGCTCGCGCTCGTCGGTGCAGGTCGCCTCCGCGACGTCCGGAAGCTCAGGCGGGATTGGTAGCTTCTTCAGTGGGCTATTCGGGTCGAAGGGCGAGGATCAGAGTGCCGAAACGCGTGGTTCTGCGGAGACGGCGGGGGCCAAGCCCAAGCCGGCGGCGTCCGCGCGCAAACCCGCACAGAACACGGTGAGCTCGGCGCACGCGAAATCACCGCCGGCCGGCGAGGCGAAGACGGCAAGCGCGGCAGCAACTGCTTCGGAAAAGACCCCGGCGAAGCAGCAGGAAACGAGCAGCGAAGCGGCCACGGCCGCCCCATCTGCCACCCCAAGTCTCATCCGCGGCGCGCAACCTGCGCTTTCCTCCGGGTTCGAGGGCCGCTTCGGCAGCTGGCGCTAAGGTGGACGACGGTAGACTGCATTCCGTCCTCCGCCCTCTCTCGCCCGGCTTATACCAGCCGTCCGTGACAGTGCTTGTATTTCTTCCCAGAACCGCAGGGACATGGCTCGTTGCGGCCGACCTTGCCCCAGCTTGAGGGATCGTTCGGCTTGCGCGCCATCGCCGGCGCCGCGGTAACGCCGGCGCGTGCCAGCGTCTCGGCGCCGGCACGGGCGAGCGCGAGCTCGTCCTCTCCAGTCGAAGGATCGATCTTGTGCGCCTCCATGTACGGCAGATTGGCCGGTTCCTCGGGGGGTGGCGCCGCCCTGATCTCGACGCGCATCAATTGTGCGCTGACCGCCTCGCGCAGATTCGTACTCATCGATTCGAACAGGTTGAACGCCTCCGCCTTGTACTCGTTGAGCGGATCGCGCTGGCCATAGCCGCGCAGGCCGATCACCTGGCGCAGATGCTCGAGCATGACCAGATGCTCGCGCCAGAGATGATCAAGAGTCTGCAACAGGATTGACTTCTCGACATAACGCATGACGTCGGCGCCCCATTGCGCAACCTTGGACGCCATGTGCTCATCCGCGCGCCGCTCGATGCGGGAGAGGAGTTCCTCGTCGGCGATCCCTTCCTCCTTTGCCCATTCGTCGACCGGCAGGTCGACATTGAGAACGCGTTTGAGTTCCTCCCGCAGCCCCGTCGTGTCCCACTGCTCGGGATAGGCGTTTTCCGGAACGTGCTTGGCAACCAGTTCCTCGACCGCGCTGTGGCGCATGTCGGCAACGATCTCGTTCACCGCTTCGTCCCGCATCCATTCGACACGCTGCTCGAAGATCACCTTGCGCTGATCGTTCATCACATTGTCGAACTTGAGCAGGTTCTTGCGGATGTCGAAGTTGCGTGCCTCCACTTTTTGCTGCGCCTTCTCCAGGGCCTTGTTGATCCAGGAATGGACGATCGCCTCGTTCTCTTTGAGACCGAGCCGCTGCAGCATGGTGTCGAGTTTATCGGTCCCGAAGATGCGCATCAGGTCATCTTCGAGCGACAGGAAGAATTTGGAATGGCCCGGGTCGCCTTGCCGGCCGGAACGGCCGCGCAGCTGATTGTCGATGCGTCGGCTCTCGTGCCGTTCGGTGCCGAGCACATAGAGGCCGCCCGCGGCGAGCGCCTTCTCCTTGAGGCGCGCGACCTGAGCCCGGATCTCGGCCGCCTTGCGGTCGCGCTCACCGACGTCGGTCAGGTCCTTGAGCTCTTGGCGCATGCGCATGTCGGCATTGCCGCCGAGCTGAATGTCGGTGCCGCGGCCGGCCATGTTGGTGGCAATGGTGATCGCGCCGGGAACTCCCGCCTGCGCGATGATGTAGGCCTCCTGCTCGTGATAGCGGGCGTTGAGGATGGCAAACACCTTGGACTTCGAGGCGCCGTCGTCGCCGGAATAGAGCGCGGCGAAAGCATTGGGGTCGGAGAAGTCGTGCTGCTCCCATCCCTGCTTGCGCAGCATCTCGGCAAGTTGCTCGGACTTCTCGATCGAGGTGGTTCCCACCAGCACCGGCTGCCCGCGCTGCTTGCAATCCTCGATCAAGGCCAGAATAGAACGGTACTTCTCCGCCGCCGTGCGATAGACCTCGTCATCGTCATCGACGCGGATCATCGGCATGTTGGTCGGTACGTCGATCACCTCGAGATTGTAGATGTCGATGAATTCGTCCGCCTCGGTCATTGCCGTACCGGTCATCCCGGCGAGCTTCTCATACATGCGGAAGTAGTTCTGAAACGTGATCGAGGCGAGCGTCTGGTTTTCCGGTTGGATGGTCTGACGCTCCTTGGCTTCCAACGCCTGATGCAGCCCTTCCGAATAGCGCCGCCCAGGCATCATGCGGCCGGTGAACTCGTCGATGATGACGACCTCGCCGTTGCGCACGATGTAGTCCTTGTCGCGATGGAACAGCTTATGCGCGCGCAAGGCCTGATTGACGTGGTGCACGGTCGAGACGTTCTCGACGTCGTATAGGGAATCGCCTTTGAGCAGATTGTCGGCGCGCAACATCTGCTCCATCTTTTCCATGCCCGCCTCGGACAGGGTGACGGTGCGCTGCTTCTCGTCGACCTCATAATCCGCTTTTTCCAGCCTGGGGATGTATCGGTCGATGGTGTTATAGAATTCCGAGCGGTCATCCAAGGCGCCGGAGATGATCAGCGGCGTTCTTGCCTCGTCGACGAGAATGGAATCGACCTCGTCGACGATGGCGTAGATGTGGCCGCGCTGGACCATGTCCTCGAGCCGGTATTTCATGTTGTCGCGCAGATAGTCGAAGCCGAGCTCGTTGTTCGTGCCATAGGTGACGTCGGCGTCGTAGGCCTGCTTGCGCTGCTCGTCGTCGAGTCCGTGCACGATGACACCGACCTTGAGGCCCAGGAAATTGTAGATCTGGCCCATCCACTCGGCGTCGCGCCGTGCCAGGTAGTCGTTCACGGTCACCACGTGCACGCCGCGGCCGGCCAACGCATTGAGGTAAACCGGGAGCGTCGCTACCAGCGTCTTGCCCTCGCCGGTCTTCATCTCGGCGATGCGGCCTTCATGCAGGATCATGCCGCCGATGAGCTGCACGTCGAAATGCCGCTGCCCGAGCGTGCGCTTGGCCGCCTCGCGGCACGTGGCAAAAGCCTCGACCAGAATATCATCGAGCGAAGCGCCTTCCGCGACTCTTTGCTTGAACTCGTCCGTTCGCGCGCGCAACGCCTCGTCGGAGAGCGACTCCAGCTGTTTCTCCAGCGCGTTGATTTGCGCCACGCGCGGCAGATAACTCTTGATCCGACGCTCGTTCGAGGTACCAAACAGCTTGCGGGCGATGGCACCGATCATGCGACTAGTCCTTCACGTTCTGCCCAATGTCGCTCGCCGCACTCTGGCAAATCGAATGGTAGGGAACATCACGGCAAAAACCGGCCGCCCCGCGACGGCACATGCGCGCATTCATTGGCAACCCGCGGAATGCTGAAAATGCCGCGCTTTTCGAGCGTATTTCATGCAAACGGCGGCAGCTCGCGGCCGAAGCGGCCGGGTTTGTGCAGACATAGGAGGGGGTCACAACCTTGTCAATTGGCCGCCAGACCCTCACGTTCTCGTCAAAATCGACCTTACAATGATTGCCAAGCGGGGCTGCATACGCGACTGTCCGGCGCCGCCGACGGCCGCTCGACTTAGGACCACGTCATGATCTCCGCCAATTTTTTGCTTCGTCCAGCGCCTGCCCAGCGCTCGCTCGCCTTCGCCGCCATCGGCGCGTTGCTGCTCGCCTTGCCGGTGGTGTCGGCCTGCTCCAAAAATCCATCGTCCGAGGCGCCAACCACTGGCTCCGGTCCGGTGATCGCCCGCGTCAACGGGGTCGATATCAGGGAAAGCGATCTCGCGCTGGCGGAGGAGGACCTCGGGGCCGAGGTGCAGGCGGCATCGCCAGAGGCCAAGCGCGAGCATTTGATCGCCTATCTCGCCGACATGATCATGGTGGCGCAGGCGGCAGACAAGAAGAAGCTCGCCGACAATCCCGATTTCCAACGACGGCTGGCGTTCATGCGCACCAAACTGCTGATGGGATTCGAGCTGCAGGAAGAAGCGAAGGCTGCGTTGAGCGACGAAGCCCTGCATCAGACCTATGACGACGCGGTACGATCGATGGGCGGCCAGGAAGAAGTTCGCGCCCGCCACATCTTGGTCGACAGCGAAGATGAGGCGAAAGCCGTGCTCGATCAGCTCAAGGCGGGCGGCGACTTCGCGACGCTTGCCAAGGACAAGTCGAAGGATCCCGGCGCGGCCGCGGGCGGCGATCTCGGCTATTTCACCAAGGAACAGATGGTGCCGGAATTCGCCGAAGTCGCATTCAAGATGTACCCGGGACAAGTCTCGAATCCGGTGAAGACACAATTCGGCTGGCACATCATCAAGGTCGAGGACAAGCGCACAAGGAAACCTCCGGAATTCGAAAGGGTGAAGGACCAGATCGAGACCTATCTGGCGCGCAAGGCGCAATCCGATTTTATCGCCAAGCTGCGGCAGACCGCGAAGATCGAGCGTCTGGACAAGCCAGCCGAGCAGACCAAGAACTGACCCGCCCTTTATCTTCCGGTTCGGAAATCCGGCGGACTGGCTTAACACCGCGCAGCGATCTATGCGGGCGGGACGGCAGTCCGGCACGAGGCAACGCCGTGGCAGTCACCGTCTCCCCGCTCGCACCTCCGCGCTTTCCCGACCTGCCGCCGGTCGAGGGCGTGCGGCTCGCCACCGCGGCAGCCGGCATCCGTTATGCGGGACGCGCCGACGTGCTGCTCGCGCTGTTCGATCCAGGCACGACGGCTGCCGGGGTGCTTACGCGATCGAAATGTCCCTCTGCCCCGGTTGATTGGTGCCGCATGCACCTCAAGCGGGGCGCCGCGAGCGCGCTCCTGGTCAACTCGGGAAACGCCAACGCGTTTACCGGCAAGTCCGGGCGTGAAGCCACCAAGCTCACGGCGAAGCTCGTCGCCAAAGTAGCCGTGTGCCAACCGTCGCAAGTGATGCTCGCTTCGACCGGCGTGATCGGCGAGCCGCTTGATGCCATGAAGTTTGCCGCGGTGATGGACCGCCTAGTCGCGGATGCCGCGCTCGGCGCTTGGCACGACGCTGCCAGAGCAATCATGACCACGGATACCTTTCCCAAGGGCGCAGCGAGTGTGCTGCGGCTGGGCGCGAGCACGGTTACCATCTGCGGGATCGCCAAAGGGGCCGGCATGATCGCGCCAGACCTTGGCACCATGCTCTGCTTCATGTTCACCGATGCACCGATTGCGCCCCGCGTGCTGCAAAACCTGCTCAAGGACGGAGTGAACGACACCTTTAACGCGTTAACCGTCGACGGCGACACCTCGACTTCCGACACCTTGCTTGCCTTCGCCACAGGCGCCGCCACTGGCCGGGGCGTGGCGAGGATCGCGAACGTGTCCGACCAGCGGCTGCCGGTGCTTCGGAAAGGATTTAATGCGGTACTTGCCAACCTCGCCGAGCAGGTCGCGCGCGATGGCGAGGGCGCGCGCAAACTCATCGAAATCGTCGTCGAGGGCGCGGTATCGAAGCGCTCGGCGCGCAGGATCGGGCTTGCCATCGCCAATTCGCCGCTGGTGAAGACAGCGATCGCCGGCGAGGACGCCAACTGGGGCCGCGTGGTCATGGCGGTGGGCAAGGCTGGCGAACCCGCCGACCGCGATCGGCTCTCGATCTGGTTCAACGGGTTTCGGGTCGCGCACAAGGGCGAGCGCGACCCCAGCTATGATGAGGCGGGAGTCTCGGCGGCAATGAAACGACCGGAAATCACGATCAAAGTTGGACTCGGAATAGGGCACGGGCGCGATCGGGTGCTTACCTGCGACCTGACCAAGGATTATGTCGCTATCAACGGCGATTACCGGTCCTGATGCGCTGCTCGCCTCCAAAACGATAAGCTAGCCGCGGCGAAGGGGGCTAAAGCATAATTTAACGCGTTGTTGCGATCGCTTGGACACCTAATCCTCCTTCGGCGCCTCGTGAGCACAAAGTCGATACTGGTTGCCGCGTGCGCCCTCGTGGATGCCGACAATCGCGTGTTGCTCGCGCAGCGTCCAGCCGGCAAGCCGATGGCGGGCTTATGGGAGTTTCCCGGCGGCAAAGTCGAGCCGGGCGAGCGTCCTGAGCAGACGTTGATCCGCGAGTTGAAGGAGGAGCTTGCCATCGTGGTGGAGGAGGCGTGTCTCGCTCCACTTACATTCGCGAGCCACAGCTATTCGGATTTCCATCTGCTCATGCCGCTCTTCATCTGCCGGCGCTGGCAAGGAATTGTGGCGCCGCTGGAAGGACAGCAACTTGCCTGGGTGCCGCCCGATCGGCTGCGCAGCTACTCGATGCCACCGGCGGACGAGCCGCTAGTCGCCCATTTGATGGCGCTGCTATGAGCCGAGGCGACAGGCAGCCGTCGATACGCAATGTTTGGTACCCCTGCATCACCGCGGGATCAGCGTCCGGCTTTTTCTCCGGCGGGAATCTCCTTCGTGCCCAGCGCATCCGCCAACCGCCGGCGTGCTGAGCCTGGCGCAAGCGGCTTCTGCTGGCTTTCGTGCGGCGCCCAACCCGACAGCCAAACAATCTCGAAGGTCGCGCGGATGCGACCATCGCTATCCGCGAAGCGTTCGACATAGATGTCGGTCATCCGCGCGAGCGTCGCGCGCCGCAATGGGCGACGGCTGCGCTCGATCAGCGGATTGGTCGCCGCCATGCGGCGCAGATCGTGCATCAGCGCCAACGGCGAGCCGTAACGCACCGTGATCCGATCCACGTCGGTGACGGGCAGTCCGAACTCTGCGCGCTGAAGCAGCATGCCGAGATCACGGAGGTCCGCGAACGGAATCACGCGCGGTGAGATGCCGCCCTCGATCTGGGCCTCGGCGGCGGCGAAGGCTTCTCGCAACTCGATAAGGGTGTCGCCGCCGGCGAGGGCTGCGAGCAGCAAGCCGTCTGGCTTGAGCGCCCGACGGACTTGGATGAGCGTGCCCGGAAGATCGTTGACGAACTGCAGCGCAAAAGCGGACACGACGAGATCCAGGGTCGCGTCACCAAAAGGCAGCGCCTCCTCGTCGGCGGCAACAATGAAATCTGCCTCCCCTCGTTGGGCACGCGCAGTCGTGCCTGCGAGCGGGTCGGCCGCGATCAGGGTGGTGACCTTGTCAGTGGCAGCAAGGGCGCGGCCCACAGCGCCGGTGGGTGTCCCCAGGTCGACCGCGCGTTCGAAACGGCGACGCACGGTCGCCAATCGGTCCAACATCTCCTGCGCCACTCGGTCGAGCAGAAAAGTCGACCCGCCCAATTTGCCGGCGCGCGCGCGGTGCGCGCGCAGGAGGTCGCGGTCGAACAGAATCGGCAACGAGGACATTGGAGACCTTTACAGGATATGTCGCCCAAGCCACCAGCCGGCAATGCGCACGCGATCGTCCGGCCAGGAAAGCGCGCGCACGCGCCGTCGCCGGCCGTGCTGGTTGAGGTTCCCGAGTGGCCGCGCTAGCGTTGGCCCATGGTTGGGGAAATCAGCGGAGACATGGCTGCCTCCGAGGGGCGAAGCGTTGGGTTTACCCGGCTGACCGGAGCCCTGCGCCGCACATTGCGGCTCGCCCTCGACGTCGCCTTGCCGCAGCTTTGTGCCGCGTGTCGCGAGCCCGTCGACGGTGCCGGCCTGTGTCCGACTTGCTGGTCCAAACTCTCCTTCATCGCGCCGCCATACTGCGAACGGCTCGGTATTCCCTTTCCATTCGACGGTGGACCCGGGCTGCTCTCCATGGAAGCCATCGCCGATCCGCCAGCCTACCAGCGGGCGCGCGCCGCCGTTCGCTACGACGAGGTTGCGCGCACCCTGGTTCACGCCCTGAAATATGGAGACCGGCTTGATCTCGCGCCGATAATGGGTCGCTGGATGGCGCATGCCGGCCGACAGCTGCTCGCGCAAGCCGATGCCCTAGTCCCGGTGCCGCTGCACTGGCGCCGCCAATGGACGCGTCGATTCAATCAATCGGCGCTGCTCGCCGAGATCGCCGCCAAGGCGAGCGGTGCAAGGGTTACCCATGGCGCGCTCGCGCGCGTCAAGAGCACGCGCCAGCAAGTCGGGCTCGACAAATCCGCACGCGCCGAAAACGTGCAGGGCGCGTTCCGCGTGCCGGCCAACCGGAAGGCGGACGTGACGGGCCGCAAGCTCGTTCTGGTCGACGACGTGCTCACTTCGGGCGCCACCGCGGACGCATGCGCACGCGCGCTGTTGCGCGCAGGTGCCGCCTCCGTGGACGTGCTCGTTTTTGCCCGGGTTGTGAGCGGGCTGCGCACCCCCATATAAACGGTCCGGT
>Ga0310916_10000092_pt1 | contig 40587 bp, 24 predicted proteins | sample GREbulkMGLF176_FD_203444 | JGI IMG/M metagenome (GOLD analysis project Ga0310916, IMG submission 203444) | Lab enrichment of tropical soil microbial communities from Luquillo Experimental Forest, Puerto Rico - GRE.bulkMG.LF176 | ecosystem: Environmental > Terrestrial > Soil > Tropical forest >...
AAATTTTTAACCAACACGATATCGGTTGATTGTTTAAGACCCGTTAAATTTTCGGTGCTACTATCTAGACTGCTGATGCGTTGTTACATACGATCATTAAAAGTAGCGACTACCAGGCTCACTTCACAGCTGTATATGATATTGCTACATCCTTAATTTCACTTAACAATCATTTGGGACCTTGATCTGTGTTCTCGGCTGTTTCCGTCTTGACTATCCAACTTAGCATGAATAGTCTGAATATCTACCATCAATTTATGTCATTCCGAGATTCGCTTCCAAAGGTAAGATTTTCGAGGTCCCCACAACCTAAACTCCTAAAAGAAATATGTAATTATTATAACTGCAAAGCAGCAATTACTAATCTTAAACTTGTTGGGAATTGCCTTGCTGTACCTTCATAAATTTTGTGTAGACATCATACTTAAATATGTTTCGGTAGAAAACCAGCTAGCACCAGGTCAGATTGGCATTTCACCGCTTACTAAGGCTCATCGGAGAATTATGCAACATTCACCCGTTCGATCCATTATAATCTGGTCTTAGTAAGATCACCTGGCTTCGGGTCTAATAGAAGTAACTTATCCATCACTATGTGTATCATATTATTAAATTATTAATAATTTTTTAATATTTTGTATAGTCCAGTCGCTTTCGCTAGGGCTTTTAACCTTGCTACTCCTATTAACTTGCTGACCCATTATGCAAAAGGTACGCCATCATTCATTAATCTTTTTATTTTAAAGTAGAATTTTGACTGCTTATAGAGTTACTAATTCAAGATCTATTTCATCGATTCATTAATTAAATTTATATTTTTATATATTTTTAATTAAATCACTTTTCGTTTACCACTCGCTTTTCAAACTTTTCCTTTACAGTACTTATTCACTATCGCTAAATTTATAATACTTAGCCTTAGAGGATGGTTCCCCTATATTCCGACAAGTTTACTCTCATCGTACTTTTTATGAATATTTTCATGTTCACAAAACGCGAACACTACTTTATTCTTTAATTAATTTATAAATCTACAGGACTTATTGTATTTGACCTTCTTTAGAACAAAGATTTTTTAATTTATATTATATTTATAATATAGATTTCAACTATCAATGCTAATTAATACACATCTTAAATTAAGTGATTTAAAATTCACTCTTAAATAAAAATGTTTAAATTATTCAATTTATAATATTAATTTAGGCTAATCTGATTTCACTCACCATTACTTTCAGAGTCTCGGTTGATTTCCTTTCCTTTCCTTAATAAAATGTTTTACTTCAGGAAGTAATTTATTAAACAAGGTTTACCTTAGGATCACTTAATTTCATATTAGAAAATAAATTAATATTTTTTGAAGTGTTTGGTTTATAACCTCCTTTTTTATAAATTTGCCTTAGTTTTCCTTAATAACCCCTTTAAAATACTTTATTATATATTTAATATTAAATATATGTTTAATTTTTGATGTTATAACAATATTGTCATCGATACTTTTAATTAAAATATTTATTTTTAAGTATCTTTATTAAATTTATAAAATTTTTAATTGAAACATTAATATTAAAAAACAAATACAATAATTATTTTATATTAGGGGCTGCAAAACAATAATAATTATTAAATTATTAATATTTTTTAGAGTTAGAATTTTATTATCTATAGAACAAATTTTGTAAATTATAAAAATTTATAGATTATTAAATTTATAAATTAATATTCTGAATTTTACCTAAAATTTAATAGGTTAAGATATAGGAGTTATATTAAATAACTTTAATTAAATATATTAATAATAAAAAATAAACATACTTAAGTGTTAAATATTTATTATTATTTTTAAAGTTAAAATTTTCTATTTAAATTTTTCCACAAAATTATTTTTGTTCTTAAGATATACCATTAATTAACCTTGAACCTTAACTTTATTTAAATTTTATTAACATTAAATACCAGTTTTAGATATCTTAACTCTCTCTTTTATTTTAAAAAGTTTAATTATTGATTTATATATTTTTTTAAGGGTAAAATCAGAGACTTGAACTCTGAACATCGTCACCACAAAACGTCATTTTGCCAATTAAACTAATCTTACCTCTTTTAATAATAAAATAATAATTTGCATAATTAAAACTAATAATTTATAATTTAATTCTAATTAAATATTATTTATTGATTATTTATACTATAATTTATAATATAAATATATATATTTTTTAATTATATTAATATATTTTATATATTAGGAATAAAATTTAATTTACGAGTAATCAGATTTGAACTGATGATATCTACTTGGAAGGTAGAGGTTATACCACTTAACTATACTCGTTATTATTATAACTCTTTTATTATTTTTTTCACATCACACAAAATTATCATTTATAAATTATAATTTAAAGATTTTATTAATATTTTATTTTTTTTTTAATTTTATGATAAACAAATTTATTACAAGAGTGAGGTGATTTGAACACCTACCAGTGATTTTGGAGATCACCATACTAACCAATTAATACTACACTCTTTTTTAAATAGTTAAAATCCATAAAAAGGCCAACAAAATTATTATAATAATATAATTAAATTTTTTTGTATATATTTTACTTTACTAAAAATAATATAACTATTATTATATTCTTATATAATTTTAATAGAGGGGATTAAATTTTAATCTTTTTTACTTAATTTAGTAATATATGTTCTAATTACTTGTTGAAATGTAAATAAAGGTAAAATATATTTAGAAATAATATAAACTATAGAAAGTAATATTAAAAATGCATAAAAAAATTGATTAAAGAAGAAAAATGGAATTAATTGAGGCATGATTATAATTTTATTTATATTTGTTCTAAAAAAAAAAAAGAACTATCTCTGCTTTAAATTAAGCTTTTATAGTATTCATTATTATTTGAAAATTACTATAATATAAATGAGATATTGAGGGTATCTAAATTAATAATGATTAATTTAAAAAATTATTTAAAATTTTAATTATATCTATTAATTTATTGAACACTATATAATTATAATAAATGAAATTAATAAATAATAAAATTGGTTATTTAATGTGAAATAAGGATATTTTTTTATAAGATTAAACTATAACTAATCTTGAAAAACTAAGAATTATTTCAATTATGAGAATATAATTCTGCTTTTATTATATATTTAGATAAAATATAAAAGCTATAAATGATTAAGTGAAATAATTAATCCTTTTTAAATTATTAAGATAAAAAATGATTTATTTAAAAATGCTTTAAAATAAAATAAGACAAAAATTAATATAAAAATGATTTAAATAATAAAATTAAAAGTAGATTTATTATAAATAAAATATATTTTTATATAAGGGTTAAGTTTACAGATGGTTCTGTAGTAGACCTGCAAAGTCTAAAATTATTAGGGTTCAATTCCTTCTTAACTCTATTAAAATTTGTATCTTTTTAATTAAATAATAAATAAAATCAATTTATTATTAACAATAATTTAATATATTAATAAATTAAAATTTTATGATATTAATTTAATTATTTACATCTTTAGCTAAATTGGTAAAGCATTTGCCTTCGAAGCAACAAATTATTGGTTCGAATCCAATAAGATGTCTTTTTTTAGCTTATTAATTAATTTTATAAAGATTTAGAACATTTCTATTTATTAAAAAAATGGTTCACTTTTTATATGAATATAAGATTGATTTAAAATAAGGTCATATATTTTTATTAAATAATTTATGGAGCAGTATTTAAAATATTTATTCACATGAGGGATGATGAAAAAAAATTATGGAATAATATAAGATACACACTTAAAGAACAAAAACTATTTACTAAAGCATTATTCATAAAATATCTAAATATTTTTTGGTTAAATATTATGAATAATATCCATGAAGATGACCATATTTTTATTTTACTTAGATTAGAATTTAATAAAATAAATCAATTTGTGACTATTGGAGATCTGAAAAAATGAAATAAGAGCGATAAAGATTATTATATTGACTATATTATGGAAATTATTAATTTAAAATGATGATATTTAGTGAAGAAATGTATAATGCCATTAAATTGGGATATAAATTTAATATTCTAGCTGCGAAGCAGCGGTTATACATTTAATAAAGCCACTATCTTTAAAGATTTTATTAATATTTTATATTCTTTAAGAGTAAAATATCCTAAATCTCATCTTATGAATTATATTGCTAAAATATTAATGAATAGCTTATATGGAAGATTTGGAATGGACGATAACTTTAAACATATTGAAATCTTAAGTAAAAAAGAATTTAATAAATTACAATTAAACAACTTTAATGTTTATGATATTATTGATTTAGATAATAACTATTTAATTCAATTAAACTCTAATAACTTAGATACTATTCTAGAAAATGGATTAGAAACTCATAATATTAATATTGCTATTGCTAGTGCAATCACAAGTTATGCTAGAGTATTTATGAATCAATTTAAAAATAATCCTAATTATAAATTATTTTATACAGACACAGATTCTATTTATATCAATAAACCTTTAAATAATTCATTAATTTCTAATAACGAAATAGGTAAATTAAAACTTGAATATATTGCGGGATCTTTTTAGCTCCTAAAGTTTATGGATTAAAGCGGATGAGATAATTAAAATTAAAGGGTAAGTTGTAATAGGTAACTTATTATTATAATAATTTTGAGAATTTATTTCAGCTTTAAAATATTTAGAAGGTATTTCACCTTTAACATTTTATAATAAAATAAGATGGATAAAATTAATGTATTAAGATAAAAATCATTTTTTAATTCAATAATATAAATAATTTATAAAATATTGTATAATCCTTTCCATTTTTATAATAATTTATATTTTTAATTATTATCAAATTGAGTTATAATAACAAAAGATTAATTATTTATTATATTTGTATATATATAATACTTTACCCTAAAGATGAAATAAATAATTTATTGATTAAAATCATTTATTCTCTTTTGGATTCGAACCAAAATTAACACTTTAGAAGAATGTAGTTCTAACCTATTGAACTAAGAGAATATATTTAAAAATATATCATTAATTTAAATAATTACGAGTAAAGAGACTTGAACTCTTACAATTAATATCATGAGTACCTAAAACCCACCCGGCTACCAATTTCGGCATACTCGTATAAAATAAAAATAAATATTTAAGAGGGGTTAATAAAATTAAAAAACTAATGTAATTCGATAGCATCTTTTAAGTAAGAACAAACTAATAAAGTGAAAACAAAAGCTTGGATAAGAGAAACAGCAATTTCTAAACCTATAAGAGCTAAAAATATTAAAAAAGGTATTAAAGTTATAGCAGCAATAATTAAACTTCCTGAAAATAATTTATATAAATATGTTGATAAAATTTTAAGTAAAGTGTGACCAGCTACAATATTAGCAAATAATCGAACACCTAATGACACTGATCTAGCTAGATATGAAACTAATTCAATTAAAACTAATAAAGGTACTAGAGCTAAAGGAGTTCCTACAGGAATAAAGAAAGAGAAAAATTTAATACCATGTTTATATAAAGCTAAAATAGTTACCCCAATAAAAATAGTAAAACTTAAACCTAATGAAACTATTCCACTAGCTGTTACAGCAAATGAATAAGGAACATTAGAAATTAAATTACCAATTAAAATAAAGAAAAATAAAGAATAAATAAAAGGTAAATATATTTCACTATTAATTCCTATCTGTTCTCTAACCATTGAATTTAAACTTGCAAAAGTAGATTCAAATGAAATTGACCATTTATTAGGTATTAATTTAGATTCATTATTTCCAAACATATGAAATAATAAAACAATGAAGAATATAAACCAAGTATATAAGGCTAAATTTGTGAAAGTTATATTTAAATGTCCTAAAATTGGAGCATTCAAACCTATTAAACTTGATACTTCAAATTGACTTAAAGGTGATAAAATAAATAATTGTGACATTTTCTAAATAATTTATGACTTTTTTTAATTATATTTGTATTTTCATTATATTATATTTATTAATATTATTATATAATTTAATTTCTACACTATTAACGTTTACCCACATTTTTCTATTCTTCTTTTAATAATTTATATAAAACTAAAAGATCCTTTTCAAATATCTAATGATTAATATAATTTAGAATTTAATAAGGTTTAAATTTATTATATTTTATTTAAGATTATGAAAAAAGAACTTATAATAAATATTAAATCCATAAAATAAATATTTTAAATAATAAAGATAAAAAAAATTAATATATAATTGAGGGGATAAAATTAATTAGGGATTAATATAAAATTTTGGATGGAGATAAAGCTAAAATTAAACTAGCAAAATAAATAATAATTAATCTAATTTCAGAGAACATAGAAACATCTATTAGTACAGGAGCAAATACTAAAAATAATAAAGAAAGTAAACCTATAGTAAAATAAAGAGAATAAGTAGTAATAATACCTGTATCTAATTTAGCAATATTAATACCAGTATTAGTGAATATATTAGCTAAACCATAAGGTCCAAGTAATTCAATTATTCCTCTATCTATTTGTTTAGATATTAAATAACCAAGTTGTAATCCAGCTGAAACTATATAATGATTATAAATTACATCAAAATAATATTTACCATTTAAGAAACTATATAATTTTCTACCCAAATTATTTTCAGTTAAATTAATTATAAATTCAGGAGCCAAATTAAACATAAAAATAGAAGATAAAGCTCCAATAAAACTGAAAATAGCAGGTAATAATTTAATAATAGGATTAATTGAGAATTCAGCTTCAATAATAGAAATATTATTAGGATGAATAAATAAAGAATTTCCAAAGAAATCTGACCCAACACCTACAAATAAATCAGAAAAAATATAACCAAAAAAAATACTAAATAAAGCTAATATCAATAATGGAATAATAACAGCTATATTAGATTCATGTAAATTTAAATAAGATTCTTTATGACCATTTGCTGTAGTTAAAAATACAAGACTTATTAATCTAAAACTATAAAAAGCAGTTATACCTGCAGTAATTGAACCTAATATATAAGCATACATTCCTGTAAAACTATATTGACTATAAGCTAATTCTAATATTAAATCTTTACTATAAAAACCAGTTAAATAAGGTGTAGCTAATAAACTAAAAGATCCTACTAACATAACTGAATAAGTAAAAGGTAAAAATTTTATTAATCCTCCCATTCTTCTAACATCTTGTTGATCCGCAAAAGAATGTATAACTGCACCAGCACCTAAAAATAATAAAGCTTTAAAGAAAGCATGATTTACTGTATGCATTAAAGCTACATTATATTGACTTAAACCTATAGCCATCATCATATAACCTAATTGAGATATGGTACTAAATGCAATAATTCTTTTTAAATCATTTAATAATAAACCACAAGTAGCAGCAAAAAATGCAGTAGTTGATCCTATTATTGTTATTACTAATAATGTTGTAGAACTAAATTCTAATATTGGAGAACATCTTAATAATAAATAGATACCTGCTGTTACTAATGTTGCAGCATGAAGTAATGCACTAACGGGTGTAGGTGCTTCCATACTTCCAGGTAACCAAGAATGAAGAGGTATATTAGCACTTTTAGCTAAAGCTCCACCTAAGAATAATAAAGCTATAATTGATATAGCCGTTTCATTCATATAAGGTACAAGTGAAAAGATAGAAGAATAATTTAAAGATCCAAATACTGCAAATATGGCAAAAAATCCTATACTCATTAACATATCTCCTGTTCTATTCATTGTAAAAGCTAATATTGCTGCTTTATTCGCTTGAATTCTTGTAAAATAATAATTAATTAATAAATAAGATACTACTCCAATAGCTTCCCAACCTACAAACATTACAAATAAATTTCCACCTGTAATTAATATTAACATACCTGCTGTAAAGGCTGATAAATAAGAAAAAAATCTTTGTATATGAGGATCTGAAGATAAATAATCTATTGTATATATATGAATTAATGTAGAACAATATAATACTGCTAATCCTAAAGATACTGTTAATTGATCAAAATAGAATTCCCAAGATATAGACATTAATTCTGAGTCTATCCAACTTCCTAAATTTATATAAACTGGTGAACCACATATCCCTACTTCATAAAAAGCAAAGCTCATTAATAAAGAGGATAATATTAAACAAATACAAGTTATAAATTGGGCTCCTGTTATACCTATTTTTCTACCCATGAAACCTGATACTATTGAACCTAATAAAGGTAATATAATTATTGATAAATACATTTAACTTCTTAATGATATTGTACCTCTTAAACGATAATAAGCAACTAAAATACTTAAACCTATAACAGATTCTGCACCAGCAATAGATATTATATATATACTAAAAGTTTGTCCTACATTATCATCAAAACCAAAAGAGCTGATTAATACTAAAAGCGTTACAGCTAATAGCATTATTTCTATAGCTATGATCATAAGAATAATATTTTTTCTATTTAGAATAAAACCTAATATACCTATTAAAAATAAGAATAATGATAGATTCATAATTTTGAATTTTTGTTATATTCTTTTTAGTTACAGTTAATAATTGCAATTAATAAATTAATTATTAAAATGACTGCAAAGAAGCAGACATTAAAATCTAGTTTATTTTTTTTTTATATTATTAATATTTTAACATATTTATTTGATAGGGATGCCTATATATTTTTTTTTTTAATTAAATTTATTAACTTCTTTTATTTTTATTATTAAATAAAATAATAAAATAATAAAATAATAAATTTAAGCACCACCCCAGAAATAAACAGCTACAAATAAGAATAACCAAACTACATCAACAAAGTGCCAATAAAGTATACCAGCTTCAAATCCTTGGTGATGTTGTTTTGTTAATTGATAATTTATGATTCTAATAAATCCTACTAAAATAAAAATTGTACCTACAATAACATGTAAACCATGTAGACCAGTAGAAGCAAAAAATGCTGATCCATATACACTATCAGACATTGTAAATCCAGCTTCACAATATTCAAAATATTGTAATGCAGTAAATACAATAGCTAAAATAATAGTTGCAAATACACCATTAATAGCTCCTTTTCTATTTCCAGCTATTAAAGCATGATGACCATATGTAACAAAAGCTCCACTAGATAATAATAAGAAAGTATTAAGTAATGGGATTGCAAAAGGATCTAAAGGAGTAATACCTAAAGGGGGCCAAGAACCACCAATTTCAATGGCAGGAGCTAAACTAGAATGAAAGAATGCCCAAAAGATAGATAAAAAAGCAAATATTTCACTTATTATAAATAATACTATCCCTATCATTAACCCATTCTTTACTTGTTTTGTATGATGACCTTGATAAGTTCCTTCTGTAATTACATCTCTAAACCATAAAATCATACCAAAAACAGTTAAAATAAAACCTATAGTTAAGATAGTACCTCCATTATAATATCCATGCATATATAATACTGCACCAATTGTCATATTTAATAATGTGAAACTTAATAAAATTGGCCAAGGTGAAGGATCTACCAAATGAAAAGGAAAATGTTGAAATTTATTTATTTTCATTTTATTTTGTTTTTTTGTAATCTAAATTTTATGATATTGAGGGCTGCGAAGCAGCAATAAATAATAAATAATAAATATTAAACATAAAAATGTTTTCTCTGATGGCTTAATTGAAATATAAAATTTATAATATTTAAACTTAATTAATGTTAAACATTTAATAATATCAAATAATTATACATTATCTTTTTTTTTTAAGAATTATAAAATACAAATATTTTTTATAATCGTTTAGGGGGTTTCAAATAATATACAAAAAATTTTTTTAATTTAAAGATAAAATTAGTCCACAAATTTAAATCTGATTAAAAATGAGAGACCTTTTTATTGAGAAGCAGTATCAAGCCAAACTAAGAAATCTTGAGAAGAAACTGCTTCTACCACTATTGGCATAAATCCATGCCAAACTCCACAGATTTCTGAACATTGACCATAGAAAGTACCAGCTCTTTCAGCTAAAAAAGATACTTGATTCAATCTACCAGGTACACAATCTAATTTTAATCCTAAAGAAGGTACAGCATAAGAATGGATAACATCTGCTCCAGTAACAATTAATCTTATATGACAATCTACTGGTATTATTAATTTATTATCTACATCTAATAATCTGAATTGACCTAATTCTAAATCTGATTCAGGGATCATATAAGAATCAAAATCAATAGATTCACCACTATCAGTAATGAAATCTGAATATTCATAGCTCCAATACCATTGATGTCCCACTACTTTAATGGTTAATGTAGGTGAAATTACTTCATCCATTAAATATAATAATCTAAATGAAGGGAATGCAATAGCAATTAAAATTAATGCGGGTGTAATTGTCCATATTAATTCAATGGCAGTACCATGAGTTAAATATTTATGTGCAATAGGATTTTTAATTGAACTATAATTATATATTATTGAAAAAAGAACCCAAAATACGGCAAAACATATTACAACTAAATAAAATCCTACAGTATTATGTAATGTTACAAGACCTGTAAAACCTGGAGCTGCACTATCTTGAAACCCTAATTGCCAGGGTTGTGATACATCATTAAATATAGTATTAAAATTTGAAAATAAAAATGTCATTTAATTTATATTTATTTTTTTTTATCTGTCTTAATTTACTAATTATTATTTACTCTTATTCAAGATTGAATTTTCTTAATATAATTTTCCTTATTTTAGGGATAAAAAATATTTTAAATTATATGCATAAAATGAAGGATACAAAATAAAAATTAGTATCATATTTTAGAGCTAAATGCCTTGTGAATAAACTCACAAATTCTAACTTTATATTAAAATTTAATTATGATTAAACCAAATTAGTTAGTTGAATGGCATCTTAAGATTGATCTTTGTGGTAAGATTCTTATATTACTAATATTATTTAATAGCAATATAATCTAAGGAGAAAAGGATTTGAACCTTTAAAAAAAATTAAAGAGATACACAAAATATTAATGAAATTATAAATTAATTTATGGTCTTTTAATTTTCATTTACCTCAACACCTTTTATGTTATATATATTTATTTTTATTCTTAAGAAATTTTTTCATTTTTATTTTATCTTTTAATTCAGTGGTTATAAATTAAATAATTCATTTTAATTAAACTAACACTTAAGAGGGGTTAATTAAATTTATATATTAAAAATTAAAGGATATTTATTATTATTTAGATTTAGAATTAGATTTAGTAGCTATATCTAATAAAGTGTTTTCACTCATTCCAATTAATGGTACAATTATTAAAAACCAAGCGAAATAAAAAGCAGTTGAAAATTGACCAATTTCTAGATAAGGAGTTTCCGGATGTTGAGATCCAATCCACATTAAAATAATAAAATCAACTACAAAAAACCAGAAAGCTAATTTCATGGCAGGTCTAAATTGATTTCCTCTGATTCTAGATACATCAGTTAATGGTAAAATTAATAAAATTAATAATGATCCAAACATAGCAATAACTCCTAATAATTTATTAGGAATAGATCTTAATATAGCATAAAAAGGTAAAAGATACCATTCAGGAACAATAGATACAGGTGTAACCATAGGATCAGCAGGTATATAATTATCAGAATGACCTAATAAATTAGGATAAAAGAAAACAATAATAGATAAAACTAATAAAAAAGCAAAAATAGTCACTAAATCTTTAAACATAAAATAAGGATGCATTGCTATTCTATCTCCATTAGAATTTACTCCATTTGGATTATTTGAACCATGTTCATGAAGAGCTATTAAATGGGCTACAGCTAATGCCGCTAATAAAAAAGGTAATAAATAATGTAGAGAAAAGAATCTATTTAAAGTAGCATTTGATACTGAAAAACCACCCCAAATTAATTCTACTATATCATGTCCAAACACTGGTATAGCTGATAATAAATTAGTAATTACTGTTGCCTAATCTTTAATAAATCTTTATTCAATCAAAAATTTGATTTATTCCTGTACTAATCTAAATCTAATAATAAAAATTTAGATTTAATATAAATATTTTTAGATAGCCTTGTGATAATATAATAATATAATAATATAATAATATAATAATATAATAATATAATAATATATTATAAAGATCTCGACTGTACATTAAGCATCATTTCAGATACCTATCAATGATCCAGTCTGTCGCGGTTTTATGAACAACCGACGGTCTAAAATATTATTTTTTAACCGTATTCATTGATATCGCTTTATCACATCAAACATAATTTTTTTTATACATATATTGCAAAATTACTAGTGATAAAACTATGATGTTATTTATTAAATATAACCATTTAATTTATAATACATAGAAGGATGTAAATAAGGTTTAATAATTTCTACTACATTTTTCATGGATGATTTAGAAATATATAAATTATATTGATTTAAAGAACCAGCTTTTATAACAGATATTTTTAATTTATATTTATCTCTTAAAATTTGAGCTAAAAATGTAACTTCATCATAAGAAAAACAATTTGTAGCTAATTTTAAACCAGATGATAATTTACCTCCATCATCTTGGATCCATATAGCTAAGGCTAATGGTGATAAATAATCTGTTATATTTATAGGTATTATTTTTTTACCTTCTTTATAAAAAATATCATGGATCCAATTAAAACTAGTAAATGTATAAGTTTTAAATCTTGATATGTATCTTAATTTACCATTTTTACCTAATCTAGTAGTTAATTTAGGTAAAATATTATTACAATATCCTAATTCACTTAAATAATTATGAAACCATAATAAATATTTATTATTTATATGTTCTTGTTGAAAACAAATTCTAGTACCATTACCATGTTTTTCACCATAACCATCTCCTAATAAAGATCCTATTAAAATTGAAAGAACATCATAATTATGAGGACCTATTCTGTTATGTGATTTTGTTTTAGATAATATAAAAGGTAAAATTAATTGGTTTGATTCTATATTTAAAAAATGAACATCATTTGGGGCACAAAAATATTTACCCCATAAAGACATTTGCCCATAAGGTAATACATAACCCAGAAAAGCAATAGCCATCATAAGTATTAAAATAATTACTCCAATAGACCAAACTAATACTCTTGGTGTTTTATATGAACTATAATATAATCCTCTTCCTACATGCATATATACAAATATAAAGAAAAAGGAGGCTACATTTGCATGAACATATCTAATTATCCATCCATTATTAACATCTCTCATAATATGTTCTACACTATTAAAGGCAAAATCTACATTAGGTGTATAATGCATTGCTAAAAAGGCTCCAGTTAATATTTGTATTATTAAACATACAGCTAATAAAGAACCAAAATTCCATAAATAACTAATATTAGCTGGTTGAGGCGAATCTACTACATATGAATTAAGCATTCTAAGCAAAATATGACTTTTTAATATTCTCATTTTTATTTTAATTGATTTGTTGTTTAAATTATTTAATCTTTTTTTAATAAAATTATTTTTTATTAATTAAAAAATAAGAAAGATTAAACAGGTTTTAAAAAAATAAAACCATGATAAATATATCATAAAATTAAAAATTTATAATTTGTAATATAATTAACTATATTTCTTATTATTTTTTAAATGTTAAATTATTAATTAAAATGGTTAAAATCTTCAAATAAGGATAAATTTAATATATTAATTATAAAATATTGACACTATAACAATAATTTAAATGTTTATTTTATTTATTTATTTTATTAAGCCCAAGAAGATTTGAACTTCTACAGATTCCTCATCAAGAAATTATTCTACCATTAAATTACAGGCTTATAATAAATTTTATATTTCTATATAACTTAACTTCTTTTATAATTTAATTTAAATTTTTAAACTAAGAGGAATAAATTTTAATGATAAATTTAAATAATACTAAATTTATTTTTTATATTATTTTAATTAGAAGAGAATTTTAATCATTATTTAATTAAATAGTATTATTTAAGGGGTTAAATTAAAAATAAAATTAATAAGGTGAAATATCAAAAGCTATTAATATACTAGGTATTAATATAATAAAGGCTACAGCTACGGGTAATAGATTCAACCAACATAAATTAATTAATTGATCATATCTTAATCGAGGTAAAGTGGCTCTAAACCATACAAAGAAAAAACAAAATATACAAGTTTTAAGTCCTAAAATAATAGCTTGAAGATTAATGAAAGAATCATTAATAAATAATTCAGGCATATTATAACCTCCAAAAAATAAAATAGCTGTTAAACAACTGAATAATACAATAGATGAATATTCTCCAAGGAAGAAAAAAACAAAAGGTACAGAAGAATGTTCAGTGAAAAATCCAGCTACTAATTCAGATTCAGCTTCTTGTAAATCAAAAGGTGTTCTAGATGTTTCAGCTAAAATAGCAATGAAATAAAAAATAAATACTGGTAATAATGGTATAATAAACCAAATTGCTTGTTGACTTTCTATTATAGTTGTAAAATTTAAAGATCCTGTTAATAATATAATTATAAGTATTGCTGAACTTAAAATTAATTCATAAGAAATCATAGCTGCAGTAGATCTTAATGAACCTAAAAAAGCATATTTAGAATTAGCAGACCAACCAGCTAATAATATACCATATACTCCTAATGAGGATAATGCAAAGGTATATAAAATTCCTAATGAAAAATCAGATAAAGCTAACCCTTGTCCAAAGGGTATTATTCCCCAACCTAATAAACTAAATATTAAAGTTAAAACAGGAGCTAAATAAAAGATTATTTTATTTGATTGTGAAGGAATAACTGTTTCTTTAAGTATTAATTTTAAAGCATCAGCAAAAGGTTGAAGTATACCATAATACCCTACAATATTTGGTCCTACTCTTCTTTGATGAGCAGCTAATTGTTTTCTTTCTATTATAGTCATGAAAGCTACTGATAGAAGAACAGGTAAAATTACACATAATACATCTATTAAATTTACAAGTAAACTTATAATCGTTAACATAAAATTATTAGTTATCATTTTTTTTAATATTTTTTTTTAATTTTTCATTAGATTTATCCTATTAATTTAATATAAATATTAATATAAATATAAATGAAAATACTATATTTTAAATATTTAAAATATAGCCAAGATATAAAATCAAGTTATTATTCTACAAAGAATTAAAAATTGAAAATAAAGAAATTAAACTAATAAAATATAGTCATTTTTTAATAAATTAATCCTTTATTTTTATATAACAAAATCTATTTAATATAGGTGATTTAAAATTCATTTATATATTAATTATTCTTTTCTCTTAATCCAACATCTTTTTAATAAAGGGTTTAACAAATAATTAAACCTAACAAATAGAATTTACTACTAAATATATCCTTCAACTATTATTAACCTATTTTATATTATTATAATAATATATTTTATTAGATATTTTGTTTTTTCTTTTTTATATTATATTTATGAGATTTAATAGTCATAATATTTAATATCTTATAAGTATAGATATAAAATATATTTAAGAATATATTATTAATGTAGTTAATGTTGACACTATAACAATAATTTAAATGTTTATTTTATTTATTTATTTTATTAAGCCCAAGAAGATTTGAACTTCTACAGATTCCTCATCAAGAAATTATTCTACCATTAAATTACAGGCTTATAATAAATTTTATATTTCTATATAACTTAACTTCTTTTAATTATTATTTTTAATTTATATATTTTTAATATTTTTATATAAGGTGGCAGAGCAGCATTAAATTTATCTTTGTAATTTACTATACAAAATATTATTATAACAAGTGTAAACACTATTATTAATAACACCGGTGTGGATCTTATGATATTTAGATATATATAATCTATTATACAAATACTTTATATCAATATGACACTAGTAAAAATCCATATACCTAATATAGAAATCTATAATGTATTAAGTTCATTGTTAGTGGGTACGACTCTTTGAATTTTAATAGTACTATTATTTTCAATAGCATCTATTACATATGTAGCGTATTCTTTCAATATTACTATTGATTGTAAGCTTTCATTCCATATAATTCCAATTGAAGATAATATAATTCCAATTGAAACTTTCATTATCCCAATCTCATGCTGCGAAGCAGCGGTTTGAAAAAGCTAAATATATATATCCCTAAAAATAAATGATATACTTTCTTAAATATATTTGAATACTCCATACCATATTGGAGATATAGCTTGATATTATATTTGAACAGAATATAAGTGAGGATATAATGTAAGATTTAATAAAGTTTATAAATTAAACCCTATTATAATAATTCTTCTAATACTCCATAATATTTGGAATATTGGAATAACACCAACTGTAGAGATTAATGTAAATGATGTTGTAAATAATTGTTTGAATAGATTTATAAATATTACTCTTTGTAAAGTAGCACATGTATTATTAAAATTTAATTAATATTAATGCAATACTTGTCTAAATATCATAATTATTTTATTAAATATAATTCTAAATTAGCAAACTTATATAATTATTAAAGGGGTAACATTAAATTTTATTTAATCTGTTATATGAAACTACACAAATTTAAAAGACTATTAAATATTATTTATCCAATATTTCTAAATGGAGCTACAGCTCTATGAATATGTACACACAAATATTTAAACATTTTTATAATAATTTATATATTTTTAATAAAAGTAGGATATTCCAACTTAATTAATTTGGTTTAGTATTTAAGGCTCCTTAGCTTAATTGGTAGAGTACCTAATTGTCGATTAGGGTGGTCCCAGTTCGAATCTGGAAGGAGTCGTATTAATATATAAATAAATTTGGTTTTATTCTTATTAATTTATTGGTATTTATCTTTCTATAATTAATTATAATTTATTATTAATTTTTATTAAAAGAGAAGCTAAGAAAGTTAAATAAAATTCACTTATATATCCTATCTAACAAGAAGATTATAAAAAATAAGGCTGCGTTAGATTTAAGGATTAATAAAATAAATTTTTATATATTTAGCTATCCTAATATTAGGAAAAATATTTTCATTTTAAATTATATTTAGATAATGGTACACTGCAAAGCAGCCATTATAATTAGATTTATTTGAAAGGAAATAAAATATATTATAAAAATATAATTAAACAATTAATAGTTTAATTAAGTCCTCCCTTTATTAAAAAAAAGAAAAGTTAATAAAACAAATGGGCAAAATAATTAAAAAAAATAAAAAAGTTATGAATAAACCAAATTTAGAGAATTTAAAAATTTTAAATATAACAAATAATGAAGATATTAATATAAATATAGATAAAAGAATTTTACCTTTATTTAGAACTCCTATTATTTTAAAGAGAATTAATGAAAAAAAGAAAAATAAATATAATATTAATGTAATAAATTCTCAAAATAAAATAATAACTATAAAAAAAATGTTACAAATAATCTTAAATGCTATAAATATTTATAATTATCATTTTAATAATTATTTAAAAAAATATAATAAATTATATTTAATTTTATATTTAAAAAAAGATAAAGATTATCAATTTAATTTGAATATCTCAAATTATTTTTATATAATTAAAAAATTTATGCCTGTATTTAAAATAAGATCTTTATTATATAATCTAAGACTTTTTTTTCCAAAACGATTATTAAAACCTGAACCTTATATTAGATTCAGTTATCGTTTAAGATATATAGCTAAAATTTATAATGAAGAATTAATATTTGATGATAAAAACATGGCTTCTTTACATCGAATACAAATAATAAAACTTATAGAAAAAGGAATAAAAATAATTAATTATTTTAATTATCTAATTAATAATAAAAAATTATCAATTACTAAAAATTATGATCAACATTTAATTAATAATTCTTATGGCCCTAATATTAATAGTCAAAATTTTGAAGAGTTAACCTTTTTTAGTAATAATTTATTATTTAAAAAATTAATAATTAAAAAATTATTTAATACAATTAATCTTAATAGAAATAATGAATTAAAAATTATACAAACAATGAAATCTATTTTAAATTATAAGGAATTTAAAACTGAATCTATTTCTGGATTAAATAATAATAATATTGAAAAAAAACCATTTATTAATCAATATTTAAAATCATTAAGTATATATAATATGAGGAATAATGGTATTATTATTTCTTATTCTAATATTATTAGCTTTCATTTTAATACTAATAAAAATAAATTAATTAAAAATATATATAATTTATTAGCTGGTTCATTTAAATCTATGTATTGTTTAATTAGTAAACCTGTTTTTGTTATAACACCAGACAAAATTATTATACAATTATTTTATTATTTATTAATTCCTAATATTTTAAAATATAAAAAAATGAATAAAAATTTAAATAAAAAAGAGGAGTATAAGAGAAAAAAAAGAATTAAAAAACAATATAGAAAATTCAGAAAGATTAAATTTAATATAAGAATTAAATTAAGAAAATTATCTAATATTGTTATTACTAAAATATTTAAACTTAAATTTAAAAAATTATGTAATATTTTAAGTCATTTATTTAATAAACCTGTTCATTTAGATTTAATTAGATTACATTACCCTTATAATGATAATAATATTTTAGTTAATCTATTAAATATTATGATTAATAAAATTAAATTAAGAATTATTATTAGAAAACTTTTTGAAAAAGCTGTTATTAAAAATATAAATTATTTAAATAATAATGTTAATATTATACCTGCTTTCCTTTCGGGAATTAATATTAGAGTAGCAGGTAGATTATTAACTCATAGAGTAATACCTAGAAAAACAGTTAAAACTATTAAAAGAGGTGCAGCAGCTCCAGGTAAAATTAATTTTTATGATGTAGCTAGATATACTAATAAAAATAAAAGAGGTGCTTATAGTATCACCATTTCATCTGGGCAAAATATTACTTAAATTTATTATTAATTTAAATATTAAAATATTAAAATATTAACCCCCCTTAAAATACTTATATTTAATAAATAAACTATATAAATTAATAAACGAATTTAAATTATTTATATATTGCAAATAAGATATAAATTTTATAGAGATTTATTATTTCAACTTGTTATAATATTTGTATTTTATTATTCTATATTTGTAATGTAGTTATTTTATGATACAAATTATAACTTAAAAATAAAACAAAATATATTAATATATAATTTTAAATAATTCTCATTGTTTTCATAAGTGTAAGTAAATTTACCCTCATTAATATACTTCAATTATAAAATAACTCTCTTATTTTTGTTTTAGAGTATCATTTTGATGGAGGTATTAAGTGCTACACTACCTTTTAATTCAATGATTAATATATATATATATAAGGCTGCGAAGCAGCGGAGTATTAAGATAGACTACAAATATTTTACTATATCCTTTAATTAAATTTATATCTTTATTTATGATTTCTTAAAACAAAATAGGAGTAAATTTAATATAAACCCAAATAATTAATAATCATTATATTTAATTCAAATAGCTATATAATTTTGTAATTTATAAGATTAAAATTTATAAATTAATTCAAGAAAAATTGTATTTATTATATTTTAATCTTATATTTTATAATTATACTATCTTATGGTTTAAATTAATAGTATATAACTTTATATATTAAATTCTAAATTATATTTAAATTAATTATATAAAATATATAGTGACACATTAAATATTACATTTTATTATTATTATATATTTTAAATATTATCTAGATGATTTGTAATAATTAATTATTATTGATATATGAAACTATTTTTAATTTAACATCATTTTATTTTTTAACTTATTATTATTTTTAGTGTCAGAAATTAATCCATTAAATAAAGAGTATAATTAAATCATATTTTAAATATTATCTAGTTGATTTATAAGAATTTTATTTATGTATGAAACTATTTTTAATTATTATCTTTATTCTTTATATTCTCAATATCTATTTTATAAATTAATACGATTTAATATTAAAATATTAATTTGTAAGAAGAAGGGGGTATAATAATTTAGGTTTAATAATTTTTATTATTAATAGATTCAAAATTAGTTAAAGCTATAGCACCCGATCCTATTTCTAAAATAAATCCAATAGTTAAAATAATGAAGAATAAAATGGCTATAGAGAATCCAAAAATTGAAACTTGATAAAGAGTAACAGCAATTGGGAATAATAATAAAATTTCCAGATCAAAAATTAAGAATAACATAGCTACAATATAAAAATGAATTTGAAATGTAGATCTTGTTTGTCCATATACAGGACTAAAACCACATTCATAAGCAGATACTTTAGATTCATCAGGTTTATGAGGTGAGAATAATACATTTAAAGCTAGTAATATAAAAGCTAATAAAGGAACAAACATAAATAAAAAAAATAAATTACTCATTAAAAATTAAATAAAGATAAAGATAGCAATTGTGTACTATTTAAGATTAAAGAAGGTTTTAAAATGAATAATAATATGGATAATGTTAAACTAGATATTAAAAAACTATGGAAATTAGTTAATATTGTTTCATTATTTTCTGAATTAAAGTCATCTTTATTTTCTAATAATAAATCATTTGAATCTGTATGAAGAACATTTATTATTTTTAAATAATAAGAAGCACTTATTACACTTACTAATATGGCTACTATTGATATAAAATAATATCCACTTTGAACTGCTGAATATAATACAAATTGTTTAGAGAAGAAACCTATTAGAGGAGGTATACCAGCCATAGAAAATAAACAAATAGATAAACTTAAACTTAATAAAGGATTAACAAAAAATTGACCTTTTAATTCTGAGATGTATCTTATATCTTTTATTATATTATCTTTAATTAAAGAATGATTAATCACATAACTTAAAGCAATAATAATTAAAAATATATTTAAATTAGTTATAGAATATTGAATTATATAAAATAGAAGTGAATCTATAGATTGTTCAGTATTTATAGCTAGAGCTAATAAAATAAATCCTATATGAGAAATGGTACTATAAGCTAATAATCTTTTTATTCGTGTTTGAGCTAAACCTACTACAGTACCTATAATTAAAGATAATAAAGAACTTATTAATAATAAAATTTTTAATATATATATACTATTTTCTCCATTTAATATTGGAGATAATAAAGATATATTTTCTATATTAGTTTTTGATATTATAGAAGTTATATTAGTTATATATTCTACATACCCATTCGTATTTATAGTTAAAGAATTCAATCCTCCTATAAACCCTATTTGTGTATGTAATTCTAATAATAAAATTAAAATAGCTATTTTAGGCATTATAGTTAACCAAATTGTGACTATTGTAGGAGTATCATCATAAACATCAGGAGACCAATTATGTAGAGGTGCAGCAGCAATTTTAAATAAAAATCCTACTATTATTATTATTAATCCTAAACTTAATCCTTGTATTATATAATTTATTTCTGATACTGAAATTAAACTATATAGAGATTCAAAATTAGTTAAACCTGTAAAAGCATAAATTAATCCTGCTCCTAATAATATTAAACAAGAAGATAGACCACCTAATAAAAAGTATTTTAAACCTGCAGAAGTAGATGATTCTGATTCTCTATATAAAGTTGATAATATATATAAACCAAAAGATTGTAATTCTATACTTAAATACATAGATACTAAATCTGAACTAGAGATTAATAATGAAGATCCTAAAGTACTAAATAATACAATTAAAGAATAATCTGTAGAATAATGATTAGTTGACACTTGTCTTTGTATTAAAGGCCAACTTATTAATATTAAAGATCCTATTATTAATATAAAAATTTCTATTAATTGAGATATTTGAGTTATATGAAATAATCCACTATATATACCAATACCTGATCCAATTGACTGAATATAAAGAGAATTAAAAGATAATACTCCGGCGTATATGAATATTATAGCTGATATTCTAGTAAAATAAATTGAGGATAAATTATTATTTAGTGATGGTAGGGCCTTAGCCACTATTAAAATTAATATTGAAAGAAATATCATAATTTAACCTCTTTTATTATATTTTATTTTTTAATTTAGGTTTAATGAAATAAAATAAAAACAGTTTAAATTTGACTTATTAATAATATTTGCACTAGATTTAATAATTAATAATTTAATCATTTAATATTTATCACTTTTTTTAATAATTATAATATTATTAAATGAATTAAAAGATAATACTCTGGCGTATATGAATATTATAGCTGATATTATTAATAATTATAATTTTATTAAATTTATTAATATAGGGGGTTTCAATTCTTATTTTATTATATTAAGATAGTATTCTTTCAATAATTTATTTAAAATCTAAATTAATATAATCTTTATATTTCATTTAATAAAAATAGTTCATCACTTATAATATTTAGCCCACAATTTATAATTTTAATTCATTATATACCTTATTATTATTATTATTATCACAATATTTTTATCTTTTTATTATTATCTTTATTCATCATAATAAAATTTAAATTATATTAAAATATAATAAAAAAGATATTAATATAATAATTAAACAAATAAATATAACAATTATTAATAATTTATTAAATTTATTATTAGAAATATTTAAATTATTTAAAATATAATCACTTATTAAAAAAGATATACAAAAAGATATTAAAAAAGCAAATAATTTTATTAAATTTAAATTTAATTCAATATAAATTTTATAAAATATAAAAAAGATAAAAATTAAGGATACAATATTAAAAATAAATATAAAGAAGGGAATATAAAATTTTTGTATAAAATTAAATATATTTTTCATCATTTTCATTTAATTAATTTTTTTATTTTAATATTTAACTTAAGTGAAAGATTATATCTTTAATGTAGGTTATGGATTATATATCCTAACATTTTAAGTTAAACTGGTTTATTCTCATTGAGTAAACCATAGTGAATACACTATTTCTTGAAAAAAAAGGTTTATTCTCCATTCCTTAGTAAAAATAAATATAAAGAAGAGAATAAAATAATCTAGACAAATTTTAATTTTCATTTTTTTCCTTAATTTTTATTAATTATTATTTTTATGGTTTTTGAACCATCATACACTATAACTATAATTATATTTGTTTGTTTGTTTGTTTGTTTGTTTTAAAAAGATTAAGAAGAATCGAACTTCTATTAATTCCTCATTAAGAAATTATTCTACCATTAAATCATAATCTTTTTTAAATTTATAATTTCTATTTAATTAAACTTCTTTTATTTAATATTATTATTTTATAATTTATTTATATTAAAAGGCTTAATAAAAATGAGTAAAATTAAAGAGATTAAATAAAACACACATTATTAAAAAAGAGTTTTAAAAAATGTATTAAATATCATGATGAAAATTATCAGTAAATAAATATATTTAAAGGGATAAATATCCACCATTTTTTATTGATCCATTAATAATTTAATTTTTTAATTAATATTAATAATATAGTTTAATATTAGTAAATATTTATAATCAATTTTATAGGGTATTTAATTTATTTGGTTGTGGCCCGCTCCGAAAGAGCTATACAAAAATAAAACTATATATTTAAATTTATATAGGGACTTTACAATAAAAAAAAAAATGGGTTTTAAAAGATTTTATTTTAACATAATAATACTATATATTTAAATTTATATACGCTGCCTAAGGCAGCTAGGGATAAGGAGTAGAGGGTTTGAACCTCTGTCTGTAAAGTGTAAATTTACTGCTAAAACCACTCAGCTAACTCCTTGAATTTACTGGTTTATTATATAATTAAAAAAAAAAAATATCTTTTTCTTTTTTTAATAACTAATGACTCCAAAAAGAATAAAATTTACATATATTTAATACAATAAAAAAGTGTAAATTTACTGCTAAAACCTTTTATTCAAATTATTTTTATTATTTTTATATTCAAATTATATTTATTATTTTTTTAATGGGGGGGTTAAATTCACTTATTTTATTTTCCAGCAGCACTTTCCAGTACAGCTACCTTGCTATGACTTTTGAGATGTTACTTAACTGAGTTAACTGGTCCTAATTAGCTTAATAAAGGTGTTTGTATTATAAAATACTAATAACCAAACTATTATTAAATTATTAATAATTTAATGCCACGGCTGTAAAGCAGCGGCCTATTAATATTAATTTAATAAAATATCTTCATTACAGTGATAATATTGTGGCAGTTTCCCTCAAATTAAATTTCTTCCCAGCGACAGACAGTTAGTTCATCCCGAATGCTTACTTCACCGTTGCGCTAGTGATCAACGATTACTCGAAATTCCTTCTTCATGTCACCGAATTACAGGCAACAATCCGTCAATACATTTAATTATTTAACTTTCTTTAATGATTAGCTATTCCTTATGACCCTAAATTTGGGTCTAGTTTTGCATCACTTTGTAAAAGTTTTTGTGGCACGTCTATAGCCCAGTTCATGAGGGCCATAACGGCTTGTCTTAGCCCCAAATGAAAATATGTAAAATTCATTAATTGTTAAGTATAAATTAACAACAAGGATTTCGTCCGTTAGTGGAGTTAACCTCACTTCTCACGGCACGGACTGACGACAGCCATGCAACACCTGTAAACGAATTTTTAAATTAATAAAAACTACTCAATTAAGTTTTAGAATTAAAACTCTAAAAAACAATTGGATATGCAAGAACTGGTAAGGTTTTACGCGGGTTATCGTATTAAATAACATGCTTCACTTCGTTTGCTTCGAGACCGACTAATTTTTTTGGTTTCAGTTTTGCAACCGTACTCGCAAGGCGGAATGGTTATCGCGTTAGCATCGTTACCAGTTTCTATTAAAACTAACAACCACCATTCATCGTTGACAGTAAGAGGTATCTGGGTATCTAATCCTATTTCCTATTCAAACCTTCGTTTCTCAGCGTCAATCAATAATAGATAAAAAGTTTTCACCTTTAGTATTCCCCTTAGTTTCAACGGATATAAGCCCTACTCTAAGGATTATTTGGTTTATCCTCAATATGATTCTAGCTTTAATTCATTTATTTTTATTGATATTAAAATATTATGTTCTGTAAAAATTTACAATATAATATGTAATAACATAGCTAATATAAAGAAATAAAATTTTAAAGCAGCCTACAAACCCTTTACGCCTGATTAAGATGATGAACGTTTGCGTCTCTGGCCTTACCGAGTCTTCTGGCACCAGTTTTGGACAACACTATTAATAAGGTAATATCATTTTTTTCCCTTATGTTATCACAATCATCATTATATTAATGAATTTGTGATTTCAGTTAGCTAGTTCACTCTTGCGAGCATTGACTAATATTCTTGACTGCTGGTAGTGTAAACTACTTGGGGCATTTCATTCCCAATGTGGCCATCTGCTCTATCAAACATGGCTTTTGATCATAGGCTTGGTAGGCTTTTACCCTACCAACTACCATAAACAAAATAAATCAAATCTTATAGTAGAAAAGTTCCTTTTTTAATAAATAGCTAATTTATTTTTTATTTGTTCTTATTTGAGTATATATAATTTTTAAAACCGTCTATTAAGGATTAAAAACGCAAACACAGGCAGTAATTATATTTATCACATAAGTATCTCTTTATAAATTATATTATTTTAAAATATTATATTTTATTAGAGAAATAAAATATCTCCTAATTAAGAAGTCTATAAGGTATCTAATTTATTATACTCACCTTTACACCTTGTTCTTATATATTTTTTTTTAAATTTTTAAGTAACAACGATTTGCATGTCTTAAAACTACTGAAAAACGTTCCATCAGAACCAAAATTAAATTCTTCCTGAAATTTAGACAATTATATTTTAATTATCATATTTTATATGCTTAATGCAATTTTTAATATCCCTTTTATTTAATTTTTTCATTTTTTTTATTTAATTTATTATTTATAAATGTGTTAATTTAAAGATCTTATTATAAAGGGGTTATTTTATTAAATTTAAATAAATAATAATTATGAATATAATAAAAGGAATCCCATCATTAGAGCGAAAAGTCCAGTAGCTTCTGCTAAAGCAAATCCTAAGATTGCATAATTGAAGAATTGACCTTTAAGTTGCGGGTTTCTAGCTGTAGCTAAGATTAATGAACCAAAAACAGTTCCAATTCCTGCTCCAGCTCCAATTAACCCTGAGCATGCTAATCCTGCTCCTATGTATTTTGCTGCTGCTAACATATTTATTAATAAATTTAGATAGCGTCTAACATATTAAAACTAAAACTAAAATAATTTTTCAATTATTTTTAATACTCTTTTATTGATAATTAATTTTATTTATTATTAAGATAGTTTAATAATATTCAAATAGAATACCCTATTATTATAATATTTTAATCAATTATTTTATCTAAATTTGATATTTTTAGAATTAATATAAGTTAATAAATTTTATAGATTAAAACTAAAAACAAAACAAAATTATTATTTATTATTTTTAGTTTTAGAGATTATAATAATAGCCAACATAGCTAATAATAAAATAATACTTAATATAATTAATAAAATGGCTTCATAAGTATATAAACCATAACCTAATACTTCTATTTGTTGAAATTCAGTTATAAAGGTATCAGAGAATGATGATAAATAATTATTATTTAAAATAGAATTAATTAAATTAATAGATACCATTTTAGAATTAGATAATATGGTATTTAAATAAGTTAATTTATCTAATAAAAAGGATAAAGCAGGTATATTATTAAAATTAAAAGGTATAATGCTGAAAATAATAAATATAAATAAAGAACCTATTGCAATGGCTAAAGGTAAATTTTTAGTATATTGACTCCCAGTTTCTAAAATATCTATTAATTTAATATTTATCATCATAATTACAAATAAAAATAATACAGCTATAGCACCCACATATAAAACAATATAAGATATACCTACAAAATTAATACCAATAAGTATTAAATATAAAGCTGCTTGAACAAAAGTTGAAATTAAAAAAATAACAGAGATTATAGGATTTTTAGAAGTTATAGAAAAAAGACTTGAAATTAAAGTTCCAAAAGCTAAAATATTTATAAAAAGAGTTGTCATTGTTAAATTAAAGTTTATATTTGTAGCCTACTCTATTATTTTGTTATAATTGAATATTTTTTATCACAAAATAAGGTATTAAAAAGGCTTTAAACAAAAAGTTAATATTAAATTAACTATCTCTGGATTATTAATTTTAATCTAAAAATATCTTATTAAAAATTATATATATAATTTAAGAGAATTAAAAAATTAAAGTTAATCAATTTTAATCATAGAGAAGTAGGTTTAACCTAGAATAAATGACCTTAAATTTATTTGTAATTATAATATAAGGCAGGATGACTTAGCATTCTAATCCACAAACTCATAAAAAATATTTAAAATAAACTAACATAATAAGGCTCTAACCTTAAATAATTTTAGAGCATTTTTTTTATATCACTTTATTATTTTTGATATTAAAGATAATTGTTAATTTATTTTTTTATTTAACAAAAGATTTGAGGAAATATTATTATAATCTAAATGGATAATTTAAATTATATAACAATAAAATATTATTGTTAGTTAATCATATAAAATTTTATAATTTAATGATTAAAGGATTTAATGAATAATATTAAATCAAAAATAACTTTAATAAATTTAGATAATATATTTCTAATTTATTAAAGTTATTAGGAGTATAAATATAAATTAATATTAAAAATAAAGGGGATAAAAATCATAAATTAAGTTTACATTTATTTATTATTTATTATTAATAATTTATATAAAATATATATATATTTAAACTCATAATTAAATTAAACAGTATAAAGTAAAGCTGAGATTGAAGTATGAAGAGGATTTAATAAAATATTAGGTAAAATACCTAAAATAATGGTAGGTATTAATAAACTAATTAAAAGATAATATTCTCTTCTATTAATATCTTTAAGTATAGGTAGATGAGGGGAATAAGATCCAAAAGTTAATCTATTATATAAAAATAAAGAATAACAAGCCGATAAGACAATACCACTAGCCCCTAAAGAAGCTATTATAGGATTTTGTTGCCATATACCAATTAAAGATAATTGTTCTCCTAAGAAATTTAGACTTAAAGGTATACCTGTATTACATAAAGTAAAAATGAAGAATAAAATAGAAAATATAGGCATATATGTAGCTAAACCTCTAATATAATTAATAATTCTTTTACCTGTTCTATCATAAATTATACCTCCAACACAAGTAAATAAAGCGGGACTAACGAATCCATGAGCTAAAGCTAATAATATAGCACCTTCTATACCTTGTATAGTATTAGAGAATAAACCTAAAACAACCACTCCCATATGAGCTACACTACTATAAGCAATTAATCTTTTAGTATCTTGTTGAATTATAGTAGATAAAGAAGCATAAATAATAGTAATAACGGCAATAGTTTGAATTAAAGGACTAAAATAATTAGTGGCATCAGGTAAAAATTGAATTAAAACTCTCATATACCCATAAGTAGCTAATTTTAAAATAGTAGCTGCTAATATAATAGATCCTGCTAAAGGTGAATCACTATGAGCTTTAGGTAACCATATAATAAAAGGATACAAGGGTGTTTTTACTGCAAAAGCTATAAAAAATCCTAACCATAATATTTTTTGAGCTTCTAAACTTATTTCAGTTAAGGAAATTAATTGAAAATCAGTTGAACCTACATAACTTAAAATAATTAAAATACAAAGTAACATAGGTAAACTACCAGCTAAAGTATATAAAAATATTAAAAATGCTGATCTAAATCTATCCATCCCATGACCAAATAGAACAATTATAATAAATAATAATGGTAATACACTTTCAAAAAATACATAGAAAAGTAATAAATCTAATGAAACAAAAGCACAAATTTGTAAACTTTCTAATAATAAAAATGAAATTAAAAAATATTTTAAATTATTAGTTATATTTGTATAATTAGATAATAAAGCAATAGGTGTAACAAATGTAGTTAATAATACAAAATAAAGAGAGACACCATCTATACCAAAATTTAAATGACAAAAATTTAATTGATTAAACTCTGATACAAATTGATATTGTGTAGTATTAGAATCAAATTGATACCATATAATTAATGAAATAAAAAAATTAATTAGAGTAGTTGTTAGTGCTATTTTTTTCATTTGTAGTTGACTTTTTATGGAATTATCGGATATAAGCAACAAAAGTAATGAACCTAAAATAGGTATAATCAAAAGTAATGTAATCATGATTTTTTTTTTTATTTATCATTTATCTAGTTACTTTTTAAGAATTTATTTTTAATTTAAAAAGAAGATATTTTTAATTATTATTTTATTTTAATTAAATTAATTAACCTTTATTTTGTTTTTTTTTTTTTTGAGTAGAGATTTATTTTAATAATATTATATTAAATATTTAGTAGTGGATGTTATTATTTAATTATTATTGAGGGGATTTTTTTAATTATTATTTTTTAACTTTTAATAAATATATAAAATAAATTTAACTATATTAAATTATAAATTTCATTATTTTTGGTTATCATCTTCATAAATTGCTCAATCTTTAAAAACAGGGATAATATTAGGATAAGCTATAGAACTATTATCAGTTTTATTAATAAGAAAAGGTTTATTTCGGAAGAAAGCTAAATTATTTAATTGTGCTTCTCTCTGTATTTTTTGTATACTATTTAAATTAGAATCAATTACATTATCAACACTAGTTTTACTTCCATCTGTCATATCTAATAAATTAATAAACCAATTAAAAAAAGGTATATTATAATTTATACCTTTATTATAAAATTTCATTTTAAGATAATTATATTTATCTTCTAAATTTAAATCTTGATTAAAATTATTAAAATTAATATCAATCTTATTATTAATTAAAGATTTAGTATTAGTAGATATATCACTATCATTATCACTATCACTATCACTTGTTTCTATCTTATCAGATTCTATTAAAATAGATTGGGTTATATTATGTGAATTATCTGTATTAATCGGAGATAATATTATATTATTATTATGATTATGATTAAAATCAAATAATACATTATAATTTATAATTAAAATGATATCTTCATAAGATAATCCTGTATTTAAAATTTTAAATATATTAATTAAAATAAAACCAATGAATTTACCACATTTTATTATTTTAATAAAATTAAAAATTCTGTGAAGCATACCTAAAAAAAATAACCCCAAAAATAACAACCAAATAATTAAATTAATAATAATAATAAGAAAAAAAATGAGATAACCTATTTTATTATTATCTACATTTAATAAATAAGATATAAAACCCAATCTTTCTACTAGATAAGAATGATTTACATAATTAAATATAAAATTTTTATTTAAAAATAATTTATATATTATTATTATAATTAATGCTGCTTTTTTAATGCCATTATATGTTATGAAATTTATATTATTTTGACTATATTTCCATATTTTAATTATAGTTAATTGTAAAGGGGATTTTAATTTTAATTTAGAATAAAATTTAATCATATTTGTAGATTGATTTCTACACCACATCAAAAATATTAATTGTGTAATTTTCATTATTATATTTATTTTTTATGATTGAATTGGTAACATTTTAAAGGCATGGAATGGTATAGGACTACCTAATGTCCATTCTAGTGTATTAACTGTTTGAGTTTCATTATTTAACTGAGAATCGCTTGTAAAATAAGATACCACTTGCCAAGGATTATTTGAGCAAATAGGTTGGTTAACAAAAATATCAAAAATAATAAAACCAAATAAAACAACAGCCACAACAGACACTAATGATCCAAAACTTGACACAGCATTCCATCCACTAAATGCATCTGGATAATCTGGAATTCTTCGTGGCATACCAGCTAATCCTAAAAAATGTTGAGGAAAGAAAGTTAAATTTACCCCAATAAATAATGTCCAGAAATGTATTTTTCCTAAAAAATCATTATATGTTTTTCCTATTATTTTAGGACTCCAATAATAAAATCCGGCAAATAGAGCAAATACAGCACCCATAGAAAGTACATAATGAAAATGAGCTACTACATAATAAGTCTATCAAAGATCATATTTCTAAATTTATTAGTTTTCTATACAGAAAGAACTATAAATAATATTAATTTAGACATAAAAATGCATAAAATTAACATTAATATACACCAAATTATGATAATATTTCTATTTCTAGAAAAAGACCATACAGATATATATCTATTATACATATAATTTAATAATTTTTTCAATCTATCATTTTTGATAAATTTAAAATTATTTATATCTATTTTTTTTTCCAATAGATAAGCGGTTAATAATATATTAATTATAATAATTAGAAAAAAAATTTCTATATTTATATACATATTTAAATCAGGAATTAAATTATAAGGATATTCTGAAAATTTGTCAATTTTGTTTACAATTTCATTACAACATTGAGACTTATTCACAGGTATAAAACTGTTTTTAGTTTCAGAAATAATTATTTTATTATTTGTATAATTAATAGAATGAGATAAAATAGTTATACCTATTACACCTGAAACATTAGCTCCGGTGACACTTTTAGCTAATTCTAACCCTGCTTTCATACCAACAGCAGATGAAAAAGCAGGAGTAACAGTAGATACAATATCTAACGGTAATTTGACATAACTTACATGAGTAGGAATATTAGTTATTGAGTTATTTGAATCTACTATAGCTTTAGTATTATCTTTAGCCAATGTTAATTTAACTAAATTCCAGTCAAAAGTTATTACAGCCTTAGCAAAATAAATCTGATAAATATCTATTACTATAAATAAAAAAAATAAGAATATAAATAATTTCCAAAATAAAGAGATATTTAAAATTCTAATATTGATATATTTAAATATATAAATATTAACTTTATTAATGAAGAATTTACCAATAGAGGATTTATTAAAATACAACCATATCTTACCTATGACTAAACCAATTAAAAAACTATAAAATAAACCAAAATTTTTTGGTGTTGAAATATAGGTGATTACATTTGTATTTTCTATGAAATGAGATGAAATTTGTAAATTATTAATAAAAATAAATTTAGTAATATGATCTTTAAGATTAAACATATTTAAAATCAATTATTAATAAAAAAAATATTATACAAATATTTATTTTTTTTTTATTACTTATCTTACGATAAGGATCGGACTATCTCTTATCTAATTATTAAACTTAATTAACTTTTGATTACCACGTATAGTCTCTACGGATCCTACTTTTAAAACAATTTATAAATATTAAACATATTTTAATTTGGTTTCCACGGTATAGCCTTTTAAATTTGTAGTGTAGAAACTGCTTAAATTTCTATTTAAAAGATTCCACCGTTAGCAATATAAATTATGATAATTAATATCTAATTAAATATAAATTATATTACCGATAAATTAATTTCTAATTCATCATAGTGGTAAGACAACATGACACTTATTTAAAAAGATCTCTGAATTTATTAAATGAAAGTAATTTTTCTCCAAATAAAGGATATTTGATACAATGATTAATAATATTTAATAATGTTAATTTACGATAAATTTCAATATACCATAATCTATCTTTTATTTTTCTAATTTTATTTGTAATATTAAAATGACTTTTAATTTTATCTAAGATATATTTATCATCATTTATTCCAATTGAAAAAGAATGGGTAGAAAAACAACCTTTTGCTTCTATAAACCCAGATAACCATTCATAAAAATAACTATTATCAATATTAGGAATTTCAACATTAGTGTTTAAATATTTTTTATTTCTTGCATTCAAATACCATTTTACATTATTATGTTCAAAACATTGTAACATTAAATTTAATTGAGCTCTTAATCGAGTGGTTAGAGGTGGATATTTTATAAATATTTTAATAATATTTTTGATTTGTTTTCTATTATTTACATCCCAAATAATAAATTTATTATTTTTAATTATTTTAATTTTACCTCCAATATGGTAAGCAATTAAATTTAACATAGATAAATTTTCAGAACAATATTTTAATTTAATAACTAATCTATATTGAAGATTTTTATATCTCCAATGATTTATTTGAATATTACCATCACCATCCATTAATCCTACCCAGAATTTATGAATATAATTAAGATCATTTTTAATTCTATCATGGAATGCAATATCTAATGAAGCATTACTTAATATTACTCCAGTTAAACCACCTATAGTGAATAAAGCTAAAAATCCTAATACAAATAATAAAGGTGTATTATATCTTAAACTTCCCCCATATAAAGTAGCTAACCATGAGAATATTTTAATACCAGTTGGAACAGCAATTACCATAGTAGCTGCAGTAAAATATGCTCTAGTATCTACATCTAAACCTACTGAAAACATATGATGACTCCATACTAAAAACCCTAAAATTCCAATAGAGAACATAGCATAAACCATACCAATATAACCAAAGACTGGTTTTCCTGAAAATGTAGATACGATATGACTTACTATCCCAAATCCTGGTATAATTAAAATATAAACTTCAGGATGCTTTTCAGTTTGTAAACTGATGGACTATCTCTTCATCACTTCTTTATTATATTTATTTCATTTATTATGAAAATTCAACCAAGCTTTGTGTAGTACTGTATTTTCTGATGCTTGATAAGCTTTAATATTAACTAAACGGTAATATTCCTTCACTAAAAATAAACGATGTCGTTTAATTGATTGAGGTGAGCATACCTTAGTATAATCAAGGAAAGATGCTAATGTTGCTTCTGATTGAACACTCCATTTATAATAACCATTTTGTGCTTTATCAAAATAAATAGCACCTCCAAAAAAAGTTAAAAAAGGAACAATATCAGCATATAATTTGTTAGTTACGCTAATAGTTAACTGTGGTTCATGTTTTGGACCTTTGAAATAATATCCAATATGACCATCAGCATCAAAAAATCCAGCAAACCAACCATGATTAAGGTTTAAATAATCAGAACTTAAAATTGGCATATTTAAAATAGCACAAATCCGATTAAATTGTACCAAACGAGTACTATGTCGAATATAACCATTAACTCGATTTACCAGATCTAGCATTCCAGCACGATTGTGTAAACGCCACCGAATAGCTTGCGCACCTGAACGAGGTTTAATAGCACCTCCTAGTTTATTTTGGATAATTCGCAACATACGCTCATCTGCAAGAGAAACAGTTATTTCACAACTAGTATATCCTGATTTGTTAATAAGAAAACAACCATCCCCATCTATTAAACCTGCTAACCATTGATTGAATTGAATCTCCTTTTTATCGAAGGATGTTGCGCGTATAGTCTCTGAGGTTCCTACTAAGTAAGAGGTAGAAAGCCACCTTATACCTTTGGTTACCGGCTGATTCCATTTACGGATAACTGGGACTTTTACCAACACGGCTAATAAATAATTTAGACTTATATTGTTAGTGCCTATAAACCCTAGATGGTTCCAGCATACAGCGCAATTCAAATGTAGGATCTCTCCTAAAAAGGGCCATCTTTGACCAAAAAACCAGAATAAGTGTTGATATAAAATAGGATCACCACCTCCAGCTGGATCATAGAAACTAGTATTAAAATTTCTATCTGTTAATAACATTGTAATTGCACCAGCTAATACAGGTAAAGCTAATAATAATAAAACAGCAGTTACAAATATAGCCCACACAAATAAGGGTAATTTGTGTAATGACATACCATTTGTTCTCATATTAAGAGTAGTACTGATAAAATTAATAGCACCTAATAGTGAAGAAATCCCAGCAAGGTGTAAACTGAAGATAGCTAAATCTACAGAACCACCTGAATGAGATTGGATACCAGCTAATGGTGGATAAACTGTCCATCCTGTTCCTGCTCCATTTTCAACTAAACTACTCATTAATAATAATATTAGTGAGGGTGGTAATAACCAAAAGGAAATATTATTTAATCGAGGAAAGGCCATATCTGGACTACCACAATGGATAGGTAAAAAATAATTACCAAATCCACCTACCAATCCTGGCATTACCATAAAGAAGATCATCACAAAAGCATGAGCAGATATTATAACATTAAATAATTGATGATCACCTTGTAAAAATTGAACTCCAGGAGAGGATAATTCTAATCTAATTAGAACTGAAAAAGCAGTCCCTATCATTCCTGCAAATATTGCAAAAATTAAATAAAGGGTACCGATTTCTTTGGCATTTGTGGAATTAAGCCAACCCATAAAAATAATTATTCAATTTTTGTCTATTTCTAAATTAGCTAAACTTATATAATTATTAAAATGTAATATTAAATTTTGTTTAATAATTATAAATTTGTCTCCACCTTTAATTTGTACTTTTTTAGGAATAAAGGTGATTCGAACACCTAAGGGGATTAACCCGAACAATTAGCAATTGTCTTATCTTACCTATGAACATTATTCCTTTAATTTTATTATTTAAGAGTATTTATTTTTAATATAAAAAATATTTAGATAAATATTAAAATAATACGACAATATTTATAAAATATTTTTTATTAATTTATATTTTGATCCTTATCAGAATTGAACTGATCCTAGCTTCTTGAAGGGGAGCTGTACGAACCACTATACTAAAGGATCTTTTCAATATTAATTTAAACTATTCTAAATTAATAAATGAAATTATTAAAATTAAATACATATATTATCTCTATTTTAGTAATATAAATTATATTATCTCTATTTAGTAATATAAATTATATATTTAAATAAAGGGATTTATATATTATTAAAATATATTCTATTATTTGCAACATTATAATTTATTTATAATATTTTTTAATAGCGAGATTAGGTTTTGAACCTAAACTAACAGATCATGAGACTGTTGTGCTATCCATTACACTATCTCGCTTAAATTAGATTATTTTAATAAAATTATATTATATGAACACTATCTTTGAAACAAGATTACGAACAAAGAGACTTGAACTCTTAAGGGATATCTCCCACTTCTGCTTAAGAGAAGATTGTTTACCAAATTTCAACATGTTCGCTATTATAAAAATAATAAAAAAAGAGGATAATTAAATATTTCCTTCTTTTAAATATAAAAATTATACAATAAATTCTAATTTAAATTTTAGGTCTTAAGAGGATTTGAACCTCTGTAAAAAGTATTAACAGTACCTCGCTTAAACCACTCAGCCATAAGACCTTTTATTTATAAATATAAGGAATTAAAGAAAATTATCTTATTTTTACAAATTGAATTTATTTTATATTTAATAATTTAGAGGGTTAATATTTATTTTTATAAATTAAGTTTACACGGTAGGTGCGATTTGAACGCACAATATATCTCCTACCCAAAAGGAGCGACTGGCCATTTTGTCATCCACCGTTAAATTTTATTATTTTATTTTTATTAAACTAATATATTATTATTATATCTATTTCTCTTTTATATTGTTTATTAAATTTTATTATTTTTTTTAATAATAAATAAATTAAAATATATCTATAATATAAATTATTTTATATTTACGGACACTGTGAGATTTGAACTCACGACTTTTAAGAAAGTTCTCGTTTTCAAGACGAGTGCCATAAACCAGACTCGACCAAATGCCCTTTAAAAAAATAAATTTTATATTTATAAATAAGACCTAAGGGAGTTGAACCCTTATAATATCCATTATGAGCGAACTGCATTAACCATTATGCTAAAGTCTTTATTAAAAAATTATAAATAAATTATTAAAGAAAAACTATTCAATTATTTATTAATAAAATTAATATTTGTAATCTATATTTACAAATATATTTAATATATAACCAAAAAACAAAATATTAGATAAGATGTGATACAGCGATTTAAAAAGGATCAAAAATATTTTAAATTTAAAGATATACCGATTTGAGCAGTAAAGGAATCGAACCTTTTACGGATATTAACCAATTCTTTTACAGAGAACCACCATTACCAATCGGATCACCTGCCCTTAATTTATATTTAATTAAATTCTCTTTTAAATAAAATCTTATAAATATTTATTTAAATATCTTGATATAATATTAACATTTAATATTAGAATAACTTAAATATAATAAATAAAATATAGAAATTTTTATTATAATTAATTAAATATATAATATAAAATATTATATATTGAAAACACCTGGACTTGAACCAGGACTTTCCCCTTAAAAGGGGGACACTCAAACCACTCGAGTTCTGTTTCCTATTATATTTTTATAATTTAATTAAATCTTTATAAAAAATAATTAAAATTTAGGTTAAGAAAATATTAAATTAACTGAGTTGACCAGACTCGAACTGATATAAGCCATCACCAAAAAATGGTGTTTTTCCAAATTAAACTACAACTCAAAAATAATGATTTTATATTTATTACCTTTTTATAGATTAAATTTTAATAGCATTTAAATAACAAATATTTAAATTTATTAATTTAATGGCATCCTCTTTTATTATTATTTTATATTATGCCGAAAACTGGAATTGAACCAATAATTAAATCTTACAAGGAATTCGTTTTACCAATTAAACTATATCGGCCCTTTTTAATTTATTGAAAATTTAAAGAATATAAAAACACTTAAATTTTGGATTAATCATTAAATCGCTACTTCGCAGCTTTATATCCATAATATTTTAATAAATATAATTATTTATATATTAGATTAATTATTATTAATTTATTTAGGGTATTTAGATTAGCTGAAAAAACAGCGTATATTTTTTAAATTATAAAAATATATTTTGCCTCGGGAGAGAATTGAACTCCCATCTCAATTTCTTCAGAATCACGCTTTGACCACTAAGCAACCGAGGCTATATTAAATTATCATTATTAATTATTTAAACAACAAAAATTTTAATTTATATCTCATTAAATGTAAAAATATAGAATAAACAGCTCAAATTTTATAATAATAATTATATTAAGTCAAATTTTAATTTAAAAATTTTATATTTTTAGAATGGAGAAAGATAGATTTGAACTATCATATTTGTAATGCAAATACAACTGATTACCATTATCAGATTCCCCCTTTAATTTAATTTAAAAAAAAAAGTATAATAACAACCTATAACATCAAGTTTCTTTATAAATTAGTACCGCTAAACTTCATATTTTACAATATTTTCATTTGCAGCCTATCTAGAAATGTTCTATTTCTTAATTAATTCTTTAATTATTAAATAATTTATAGAAGCTATAAAAATATAATAATTAAAAATATAGTATCTAGGGGTTAGATTCTTGCTTTATAGACATTCAGCACTTATCTATTATGTTTGTGGCTACCCAACTATGCGTTCTAAATTTGTTACCCTTTTTTCTCAATAGTTTTTAGTTATTAAGAATAAACTTTGTATTAAAGTTAAAAAAAAGGACTTTCCCCATTTTTCTTTACTTTTGCCTTCAAGATATTTTGAGTTCCTTACAAAAAAATAAAAACAATTGGTACACTAGAGAAACACAGCCTATTGATCCTTTCGTACTAGAAGGTCTGCCCCTTTTTACTATTTGTTCCTCCAGAAGATAGGGACCATACTGACTCACGTCGTATTAAACCCAACTCACGTACCCTTTTAATCGGCGAACAGCCGAACCCTTCCAAGCTTCTTCCCCCGGAGGATAGGATGAGTCGACATCGAGGTGCCAAACAGCCGAGACAATGTGTACTCTCGTCGGCTATCAGCCTGTTATCCCTAGCGTAACTTTTATTAATTGATCCCCGTCTATCCCATATTATAGCGAGGGGTCACTATGCCCTACTTACGTATCTGTGTGACTTTTAGGTCTTTCAGTTAAGCATGCTTACCGCCATTGTACTCTGCACAACCCTTCACTGGTTGATTGATCTCCATTCAATGTCTAGCTATACCTTTTAAAAATAAATTAAATAAATTTTTAGTAATTTTGACCATACTCTTGACCCTTTATTAGTTTTAATTTACAATAATGTAAATTCACTTATCTCAAATCTTTTAAATTAAGATATAATTTAAAATTATCAGAGATGAAAAGGGATCCTAATATCTCGGTAAAGATAAATAGTTAAAGAGCAAGTTTTTATTTTATTTATTAATTATTACTTTTCCCTTTTTAATTAAATTTCTATAATAAATATTATATTAACAAAAAGAAAATAAGTTATTTGTTTTAAATTTCAATTTTAATTATTTTGAAATTTGTTATAAAATGTGTAAAATATTTGGATATACTTTGCTACTCTATTAAAGACGACCGCCCCAGTCAAACTGCCAATTAGTCAACTCTCCCTCTTTTTTTTAATTTAAAGGTAAACATAAACCCAACCCTAATTTTAAGGTTTCCAGTAATTGTCTCTCGACTTCCCTATTTACTATTAATTAAGGTTGTTCTAGATTCATGTGATAACTAACTACAGTAAAGCTGCATAGGGTCTTCCCGTCCCACTGGAGGCAACGCGCATCTGCACGCGTAATTCAATTTCACTGAGCAAGTTGTAGAGACAGTGAGGCCATCGTTACATTATTGATACTGGACCACATTTAATGGCCAACTTATTTTGCTACCTTAGGATCCTCATAGTTAAGACCGCTATTAACCAGATTTTCAATTAGTCACAGTTACCTATGACCTCTTTTATATTAATGGCATTGGGCAAATTTCACACAGTATACTATCATATTAATGATTGCACTGTGTTGTGTTTTTAGTAAACAGTCGGGGCCTCCGATTATGTGCCACCACCCTATTTAAAGATTTATTCATTAAACGGATGGTCCCTCTTGTCGTCAAACTTATGAGGGGAATTTGCCGAGTTCCTTTACAACTTTTAGCTCTACGCCTTAGTATTCTCTACCTACGAACCTGTGTCGGTTTAAGGTACGGTAGTAATTCATATTATATTTACATAAATCTTGAATATAAAAATATAATATTTATAATATTATTTTCTTGGTCCATTATTGGACTTTCTATTATATACTCATCAGCCAAAACATTGGTTTTGGTCCTTAGAGGCCGCATTCACACAAAACGGATTAACCTTTCCAATTTGTAACCCTTTCGTATTCGGCGAGAAGTATTTTAACTTCTTTTTACGTTACTCATGTCAGCATTCTCTCTTCAGTTACCTAAAAACAATGAAACACTGTTTTATAATTAGTTTGACTGAATGTTCTACTACCTAGATTAAAATAATTATAATTAATTATAAAAATTTTTAACCAACACGATATCGGTTGATTGTTTAAGACCCGTTAAATTTTCGGTGCTACTATCTAGACTGCTGATGCGTTGTTACATACGATCATTAAAAGTAGCGACTACCAGGCTCACTTCATAGCTGTATATGATATTGCTA
>Ga0310916_10000094_pt1 | contig 40448 bp, 46 predicted proteins | sample GREbulkMGLF176_FD_203444 | JGI IMG/M metagenome (GOLD analysis project Ga0310916, IMG submission 203444) | Lab enrichment of tropical soil microbial communities from Luquillo Experimental Forest, Puerto Rico - GRE.bulkMG.LF176 | ecosystem: Environmental > Terrestrial > Soil > Tropical forest >...
AACTCGCCGACGACATCCTGGCCCACGACTGGAGCACGATGACACTGGCCGAGGCCTTTGTGGCACGCACCGCGGCGATCGTGCAGTCCATCCGCGATGACCAAGAGCTTGGCGTATTGCTCGGCGATGGATCGCCGCTCACCCTGCACGAGGCGTTGTGGCAGCCGTCGGTGCGGCAGCGAGGGCTAACCGATTGGCGGCCATGGCTACGTGAAGCCCGACGAGCCGGGCTGATCCGTGGGGACGTCACCGACGACGACCTCTACGACTGGCTGCAGACCGTGCTGACGTCGGTGATTCTGCGACCCGATCCCGACCCGACCCACGAACGGATACTCCTCGAGACGTTCCTACTGAGGTCGCTGAGCGATCACTGAACCAACAAAAACGCCCCGGCCGATGGCCTGGGCGATCTGTAACCGATGACGCGACTCATGTGTAACCCATGACTCGACTCATCACATTGTGGAGCTAAGGGGGCTCGAACTCATTACTGAAACCGCGCTGAGCTGCGAAAACGCTGGATCAGACGACGCGAAAGTACGCGAAACGACGCGAAACGACGTGCAGATACGCAAGGCTGCTGACGGCGTCAACACTGCTCGGCACTCCCGGCAGCCACAGCGAACGGGGGATCATCACCGCCGGTGCTGCCGCGTGCGCCGTTGTCACAGTGGTGCTGGCGGGTTTCGCCGCTATGCCGGGGGCCGCGGCGCGGCCGTCGGATCCGCGCGCGGTGAATTATGCGGTGCTCGACAAGGGGTCGGCGGGCAACATCGTCGACGCGACCATGGGGTGGAAGGGCATTTCCACCACGGCAGCAGAGGCGACCGCCACGGTGGCATCCCGGGATCGAGCAGCCACAACCGCGTCACGGTCAGCCGCAAAAATGCGCAGCGCGGTCGTGATCAGGATGACCGCCAGCGGCAGTTCGACGAGCGTCGCCGTCAGCGCGGATACCCACACGTCGTGGGGGCCGGCCGTCATCACGTCGAACCACCCATCGCAGATCAGCAACACACCTGTGGTGAACGCGGTCAGCAGCATCAACTGCCGACGAAGGAAAACGAGCACCGCGGTCGTGACCATGAATGCGACAAGCAAGACATCGAATCCCAGCGCGACGTAGTTCGCCGGCAGGGTGATTACCCAGAACACGATCCACGGGATCAGCCCGATCGCCCCGCCTCCCATCAGCGCCAAGCGCAGTCGTCGCTTTCGCGCCACCACCGGCGCCGGGACCAACTCGTCGAGCGGCGTTTCCAACCGATGTGTAGTGGGCTCGTCAAAGGGCGATGGTGCGGTGTACATGGCGGGTTCGGTCCTTGTTAGATTGTAAACGGTTACGTTCACTATTTGCAGAAGCATACTCTGCTCGGTGAAGGAACGCTAGCGGCTACTAAGGATCGAGGTCGGTGGCAGTGCGAAAGACGCTGCCCGACAGCGCCACCGCAGACCCGACCAGTCAACTGGTGGCGCGCAGTCCCTTTCGCTCGTCAAGCGCAGGTATCGCCGCCGACGTCGTTGGCGTCTGGCACGGTCAACAGAACGCATAACGCGGACCGTCTACGGCCGCGTGACCGACGACCGCCCGATGGCGGCGGCCGCGGTGTTTTCGTTAGCGGGACCTAGGATGTCTTGGTCCCCGTCCCGGATTGACAGCGCAAGACGCCATCGGTGCAAAACGTACTGGTCAGAGCCGCGTTACGCCCATAAAAGCGGCCAAAAACGACACTCTTAGGTCAGCGCGGTGACACTCTGGGGAGCGGACCGCCGAACCCCGAGGAGAACCCGATGCGCACCGATATCACCTTCCACTCCGGCGACGACTGGTGCGCCGGCTGGCTGTACCGGCCTGAGGGCTTCGAGGGACCGCGGCCGCTGATGGTGATGGCGCACGGCTTCAGCGGGACCAAGGAGCTGCGCCTCCCCGCCTACGCCGAGCGGTTCTGCGCGGCCGGGATCGGGGTGCTGCTGTTCGATTACCGCCACTTCGGCGCCAGCGGCGGCGAGCCCCGCCAGCTGCTCGACATCTCCCGCCAGCACGCGGACTTCCGCCGCGCGCTGGCGTACGCGCGCGACCTCGACTGGGTCGATCCGGAGCGCGTCGGCCTGTTCGGCAGCTCGTTCGGCGGCGGCCACGTTCTCGCCGTCGGGGCGGCCGACGGGCGGGTCGCGGCGATCGTCTCGCAGTGCCCGTTCACCGATGGCCTCGCGACCCTCCCCGCGCTCGGGCTGAAGCCGAACATGCGGCTCACTGTCGCCGGGCTGCGCGATCAGGTCACCGCGCTGCGTCGCGGTGCGCCGTATTACATCCCCGCCGTTGGACCGCCCGGCAGCCTCGGCGTGATGACCACGGACGATTCGCTGTCCGGATGGACCACGATGGCCGAGCAGTCGGTCGACGTGCAATGGGACAACCGCGTCGCCGCCCGGATCGCGCTGCGGGTGGGGATGTACCGCCCGGGTCTGAAGGCAGCGAAGCTCCCCTGCCCGGCGCTGTTCTGCATCACCGATAAGGACTCGCTCGCGCCCGCAGAGCACACGGCCAAGCTGGCCGCGCGCGGGCCGCGAAACGAGATCAAGCGTTACCCGATCGGCCACTTCGACATCTACGTGGGTGAGGACTGGGAGCGAGCGGTCGCCGATCAGACCGAGTTCCTCGTGCGCACGCTGAAGCCGTAGCTGCGCTTCAGTCTCAACCCGTGAACGCTGTTTGTGGAGCTAAGGTATTCGAACCCCTGACCCCCACACTGCCAGTCGCGGGCAGGCACCGTGACCAGGCGCGATCGCACGACGTCCAGGCTGTAGGGGCAGTATTGGGCGGCGCGACTGTCGTCACGGTTGTCGTCAAGATTGTCGTCAACCATCGCCGGCCGAACTCGCCAGCAATCGGCCCTCGGCACGGATTGGCTCGTGTGGTCAACCACAACAATGATCTGACGGCGTTGCATGCAACAGCCGTTTCATGCAACATTGGGAGCATGAGCACATCGACGCGGAGAGCCCGCGAATACCGCGAGCGGATGCGCCTGCGCGGGTACCGCCCCGTCCAGGTGTGGGTGCCGGATGTCCGCTCAGCTGCGTTCGCCGCTGAAGCACGCCGTGAGGCGCTCGCACTCGCCGAGGCTGACCGACACAGCGACGACATGGAGTTCGTCGAGGCGATCTCCGCTCTCGGTTCTCTGGACGACGACGCGTGAACCGTGGCGAGCTGTGGACCGTCTCCGGAGGCGTCTACGCAGCCAAGCCGCGCCCGGCGATCATCGTCCAGGACGACCTGTTTTCGGAGACAGATTCGGTCGTCGTCATCCCGCTGACCACGACCATCACTGACACGCCGATATCCAGGGTCGCCGTGCCGAACGACGAGACGACGAAGATCGCCGAGCCCAGCTTCGCGATGATCGACAAAATCACGACCGTCCGCCGATCGAACCTTGGCGCGCGTATCGGTCGGGCGCCGTCCGCACTCATGGCCGACATCGAACGGTCTTTGATGGTGTTCCTCGGACTGGCTCGCTAGTTGACACACAGTCCCTGGGAAAGCCATGGGGGCGCGCCAATGTCAAGCCTATCCAGGCGACGATTCCGCAGGCCGGTTGTTGTCAAGGAAGCCGCGGTTGTCGTCAAACGCTCGAAAGTCCGGCCTAACACGGCCTCTTACTTGGTGGGGCGGGCGGGGCTCGAACCGGTTGCGCGCAGGAAGTATCGGCGGCCGGCGTGCACGACGTGAGGTTGATTGAGTGGGATCTGGTGGCCGCGGTGCTCAAGGACCAAGTGGTCGGCGGCGAGCACGTTTTGCGCCCAGTCACTGCGGCGACCGTAGTTGAGTGCGATCTGGACTTGGTTGCCGCGCCAGCGGATTCCGACTGGTGTGCGATAGCGGTGTCCGGTGCGCCGGCCGGTGTGCACCACGACGGCGTAGCCAGGTAGTCGGGTGGCGACGGCGTTGAAGGCGGGGTTGGTGAGTCGCCTGTTGAAGCGCGCCAGGATGCGCATGAGCTGGTTGCGGTTGTGCATGTTCAGCGTGCTCCGCCTTCGGTGAATGGTGTTGTTGGTCAAGTGGTTTGGTCGACTCTGGTGCCGTCGACCCACGGTTGGGCGCCGGTCGACAGAGGCGAATCCTGCAGCACGGACAGGTCGGCGGTGAACGCTGCAAGGGTGGCTTGCATCGCTGGCTGTAGGCCGCTGGCGAGGAACCCGGCGAGCTCGCTGTCCAGGCCGGCGTCGAGCGGCTTGCTGGTGGTGAAGTAGGTGAGCCGTTTGATGGCGCGCACAGCGACCGGGGAGCGTCGGGCGAGGCGGGCCGCGGTGTGCTGTGCATGCGTCACCAGTTCGTCGTCGGGGACGATCGCATTGACCAGGCCCAGATCGAAAGCTTGCTGGGCGGTCAATGGTGCGCCCTCGACCATGTGCTCAAGCGCCCTGGCGGTGCCGATCATCCTCGGGAGGCGTTGCGTACCACCGCCGCCGGGGATGAGTGCGGCCAGGCTCTCGATCTGCCCGAGCCGGATGTGGGGTGCGTCGGAAACGAAGCGCAGGTCGCACGCCAGTGCGATCTCGTGCCCGCCGCCGGTGGTGGGGCCGTTGATCGCGGCGATGTAGATGGTGCTGGACCGGTTCATCCGCAGGATCGTGCGCCGCCACCGGTACCCCCACGCCAGTGCCTGCGCGACCGGCCCGCCGACGGCCTCGGTGATGCGCAATGCGCCCGGCGCCCGCAGCAGCGCACGGGTCACCCGCCACATCGGGCGCAATACCTGCATCGGCATCGCCGGAAGCGGTGCGGCGGCCGCGTCGCCGAGTTCAGTGGGGTCGGCGTGGGTGAGGAACCGTCCCTGCACACCGCCGGTCAGGACCACGGCGCCGACGGAGTCGTCACGGTCGACGGCGGCGGTCAACGCGTCGAGGTCGCGGACGAACGTAGTGGTGACGAAGTTCAGCGGTGGACTGGCGTAGCGCGCGGTCACCACCCGCCCGTCCTGCTCCGCCGTGATCGTCTCCAGTTTGAGCTGGCCTGGGTTCCCCATCGCGGATCCTCCTGTTTCTGTGTTGGCCTTCCGGCAGCGCGCGGCGGTCTAAGTCGCTCGAAGAATTCCTTCAAGGCGGTCTAGAGGTCAACAGTGATTTCGCTCGTCACAGCCCGGTCAGTACACAGCAGCATGGTGTTCGGGGCAGCGAGGAATCGCGCTGCGCCGCGTCCGTCTGGAATGCCGTTACGCACGTAAACGCGGCATGAACCGCAGAATCCTTGCCGGCACGAGTACGGGGCGCCGGGGAGTTGCGTGAGTATTGCGTCGAGTGCGGATTGGTCAGCTGCCACTGAGACGCTGGTGGCGCTGCGTGCAAGGTTGATCCGGAAGGGGGCGCCTATCGCAGCCGGCGGCGTGGTGAACCGTTCGAAGTGAAACCCGATTGCCCCCGCTGCGCGTGCTTGCTCAGCCAGCGGTTTGGCAAGGTGCACCGGACCGCAGTAGTAGAGGGCCGAACCGGTGCGAACGGCGGCCAGCAGACGCTTGGTGGTGGGGCGACCGTCGTCCGCGGTCGGGATTACGGTGACGCGGGGATTGCTCAGCCTGCGGATTTGGTCGAGGAACGGCATCCGTGTGAGCGTGCTGCCGAAGTACGTGAGCGACCAGTCGGTGTTCGTGCGGTCGGCGATTTCAATCATCGGCAGTATCGCGGTAATCCCAATCCCGCCGGCAACGAAAGCCAGGTTGGTGGTTGCCTTGGAGAACGCGGGATGGGCGAACGGGAACAGGTTGCGGGGATGGCCAATGGTGATCTGTTCGCCAACGTTGAGGCGATCATGAATCTCTCCGGATACGCCGTGATCGGAGAGTCGGCGTACCGCAATTGTGTAACTGCTTCGATCTGCAGGGTCCCCGCACAGCGAGTACTGCCTTGTGCGCCCAGATCGGGTCTGGACGTCTATATGGGCGCCGGGGTCCCAGTCCGGCAGATGTGGATCACCGGCGGGAATCAGTCGAATCGCTACGACATCGTCGGCCACACGAGTTTTCGCCGCAACGATGACGGCGAGTTTTCGCGCGTTTACCGGTTGTGCCGCCTGTGGAGTGGCGCGGGTGAGCGCCACCCACGTCTTGAGTATGTGCTTAGTCGTCATCATGACCGGATCTGGCCAGCGCGGGTGTTTTAGCCAGCGGGGTACGGGCTGACCATAAAAGTCGGTCATGCGGGGTCCTCGAGGGCGATTGCCGCCGCCAGTGCGGCCGGCGACGACGCAAGGTAGGAGACGGCCTGGCTGGTCGAGCCGTAATTGCTGGGGTGATACCGAGGTCGGAAGTATTCGAGCGCCATCGCAACCACGTCCGCGAGGCCCGGGATGAGCTTCTTTCGGGTTGCGCGCAGATAAGCGATAAACACCTTGATCGGGTTGTTCGGTGCACCCTGGTCGGCGGCGGCGAGGTACTGCAGTCCTCGGTAGGCAAGCAGCATGAACGTCGGAAACGCGATGAGGTGCGCTCGGATGCGACGGATGTAGTTGCCGTCCAAGTGGTTGAAAAGGTCAAACGCGACATGGCGATGTTCGACTTCTTCGGCCAGATGCCAAAGCAGCAGATCACGCATCCGTGGTTCCATCGCAATATCCCAGGCCTGCGCGTTGAGCCCCCAGTTTCCCAAATAGGAGGTCACGTGTTCGAGCGCGGCGACGATCGCGACGCGTTGAACAAGCCAGGAGTGGCGTTGTGCGCCCGACAGATTGCGGTCGCCAAGTAGGCCCCGGAAGAACCACCGGATCTGGTCGGTAAAGGCTGCGGTCGGTAACCCTTCGGCGGCGAGGTGCTCCAGCACGCTTTCGTGTGCGGCGGAGTGAGTGGCCTCTTGCCCGATGAAGCCGAGCACGTCTTGGCGGACGGATTCGTCGGTGACGAAGGGCAACGCTTCTTGAAAGGTGCGAACGAAAAACACCTCGCCTTCCGGCAACAGCATGTTGAATGCGTTGATGAAATGGGTGGCGACGGGGTTGCCGTCGAGATAGTGCGCCGCTAGTCCCGACCAGTCCCATGCGACGTTGCGGGGTTTCAGCGCAACCCTTTTCGGATCAACGGGTGTCGTCATCGTGTCGCCTTTCCAACCTGTGTCGCTGCGATAACACCGTGATCGATGTCGCGAACAAACGTCCGCACACACCCCGCGACGTCCGACGGACGCTGCACAGCAACCCAGTGCCCGCCCGGAATCGTCTGGATTGTCAGATGTTTCGCCCAAGCCATGCTTACCGTTGCCGTGGCGGCAGTGACGAAGACATCCCGCCGCGGAACGAGTACGTTCACCGGCACGTCCGTCGGCAGTGGCCGAGGCCGCAACAGGCGCGGTAACAGGTTCGCGGCATAAATCCGGACGGCTGCCGCATTCACCAACGCCCGCTGATCGGCTAGTTGCGCCGAATTCGACGGCTGAACGAATCGCTCGGACCAGCGGATCGCGAAGTCCACTAAGCCTGAGCGACATACAAGCTGGCCCAGTCCAGGAACCTGCAACAGGCCCATGTAGAACGGGGACTTCCACATGCTTCCCAGCGCCCGCCAGCCCGTTGGCCCGTCCTTTACTCGCGCTGCGACCCAACTGGGCACGTGATCAAGGCAGCCGCCGGAAATAGACGTCAACGAAGCAAGCCGGGCCGATGCACCAGGGCGGGTTATTGCATGCCAGGCCTGCACACTGCCCCAGTCGTGAGCGACGACGTGCACGGGACGGCCTGGCGACACGGCATCAACCACTCGTTCGAGGTCGGCGGCCAACTGATCCAACCGATAGGCGACAACACGGCGGGGGCGGTCGGCCTGACCAGATCCACGGACATCGAAACTCGCGACACGGAACTCTGTCGCTAACAGATCAGCGACGGGATTCCACACCGTGTGGTCGTCAGGAAAACCATGGACCAGGACAACGGTCGGCCCTCGTTCCGGTCCTTGCAACCACACCGGAACCCGCACGCCATCACTGGCGACCACCTGAATTCTCGACACGCGCGCCCCACCGGGCGTCGCGGCTTCGCATACGCTCATAACTGAACTATTATTCTAGAATCAATATTCGTCAAATCGATAGGGGGTGAGGGGGTGGGCCGACCATCAAGTTTCACTGCCGATGCCTTGCTAGACGCAGCTCGGAGAGTAGTTCTTCGACATGGGGTACGGGGCACCACAGTTGCGGCCATCGCCGCGGAAGCCGGGGCGCCGGTTGGATCGATCTACCACCGCTTCAACTCCGTAGATGACGTCCTCGCCCAAGTCTGGCTGAGGGCCGCCGCGGCCACGCAACAACTGCCCGAGACCTTGGTGGCCGACGAAAAACTCGACCCCCGAAGCAGGGCCCAACAAATAGCAATTGCTTTCTATGACCACTGCCTTGCGAACGCAGAGGACACCCGCGTGCTGGACCAGATCACCCAACAAGACCTGGCCAGACTCAAGCTCCAACCCGCACAACGCGCGAAGGTCAACGAGTCGAACCGTGCTGCGGCCCGACAAGTCGCCGGAATGGCCCAGGCCCTGTTCGGCACCGCAGACCGCGAGGCTTGCGACCTTGTCGTCCTGGCGCTCGTCGATCTGCCCGCCAGTTTCGCGCGACGGCACCTCCTCGACGGCATGTCCCCTCCACCGCAACGCCGTAAGCAACTCCCCGCCGCTGTCGCGGCGATCCTGTCGACGTAATCGACACCGGCCGCCGCCGACGCCGAACACAGGCAATTTCGTCGCAGCGATAATCCGGTCACGGCTATCCAAGCGGAAGCCGCCGATGCGATGTGCGTTATCGGTCACGGTGCCAAAGACTCCCGGATCGTCCGGCGGGCCGGCGGCAGCCTGCTCGGTTCCGTTGCAGTTAACGGGACTTCGAATGACCCGAACACCAACAGTTTCGAGTAGGACGATCAGGTACCAGGTGAGTGGAGCTAAGGGGACTCGAACCCCTGACCCCCACACTGCCAGGAGCAGGCAGAAGCCGTGACCAGGCACGATAGGACCAGTTTGCCTCTGTAGATGGCGTCGTGGATGAAGCAATTGTCGTCCCGGTTGTCGTCAGAATTGTCGTCAATCGGTGGCCGACGCTCGTCTTGCGGCAAAGCGTGCAGAAGTCGACTCCTTGTCGCGTGCTACGCGCGTAGTACGCTGGGATGGTGTTCGGCGAGGTGATGTGGACCGAGGACTCCGAGGCCCACATTGCCCGCCATGGTGTCCAGCCATCGGAGGTGGAGCAGGCGCTCTACGGCCGGCCAAGGTTGACCACCGCAGGACGAGACGGAACGACACTGATTCTCGGCACCAGCAGCGCAGGACGACACCTCCTGGTCGTCGTCACCGAAGCCGCCGACGGTCGGGACTTCATCGTCACCGCTCGCGATATGACGAATAACGAAAAGCGCATGTTCCGTGAGAAGGGACGATGACATGAACCAGGATAAGCTGAACGAGCTTCGCGACTATTACGACACCACCGACGTCGCGAACGAATTCGCCGACGCCGAAATGGAAACCCGCACCACCGACGAGGTCATGGTCTCGACGTCGATCCGACTCCCCCAGTCGTTGGTCGACAAGGTGCGCACGCAAGCTGCTGCCCTGGGCATCCCCGCGACAACGCTCATGCGGCAGTGGGTCATCGAGAAGGTGACGACCCCGCCGGCCAACGCCGTCGTCTCTGTCGCGGAGCTCGAGCGGTTCATCGCCGAGCACAACCGACCGATGGCGTCCTAACAACGGATTACCGACCCATGGGTCTGGACAGTTCCGATTGTTCCCTGTCTTCTGTTGTGCCACGGGGTGATTGGTCATTCAACGGCTCCGGTCAGATCCGGACAATACCGGTCGCATCCCTTGGATCATCCTGACCGCGGTTCTCATCACCAAGGCGGCCACGCGCCAACACGCAAACGGCGAGGACGAACCCGAGCCGCGGATCTAAGCACGGCTCGGCGCAGTGAAAGACGATCAGGGACGTAGAGCCGCGAAAGGCGCCGGCCATCTGAGGCCATGCTTCTTTTGCTTAAGGGTTGCCTGCCGAAGCCGTCGGTTGCGAAGCCCGACGAGCATCATCAAGAAACGGGCTGTGCCTGAATCTTCTTTTCGGCCTTGATGGTTTTCAGTAGGTAGAAGGACACCGTGTTGTACCACAGCGCGAACAGGGCGAGCGGTAGATAGATCCCGAAGAAGCCGTTCCACGCGAACGGCCCACTGTAGAAGAACACAATCAGGCTGGCGGGAAACATGCTCATCGCGAACCAGATGCTGAGATAGCCCACCCAGCGCGGGAATACGACGGTGGGTTGCTGCGCGAAGGAAGAACAGGAGTGCTGCCAGGACGTGTTGTCGTCAAGCTCGATCCGCCATGTCCTCAGAGTCCTGCGTGCAGCGCTGCAAGACGCCGTCGATGAGGAAGTTCTCAGCCGCAACGTCGCCCGGCTGGTTCAGCTACGGGTCACCGACGATCGAAAAGTCCGTAGCTTCACCCGGGCCGAGGCACTGCGCTTTCTCAAGACCGCCGAACACCACAGGCTGTACGCACTCTGGGCGGTGGCTCTGGCGATGGGACTGCGTCGTGGCGAAGCGCTGGGTCTTGCCTGGTCCGATGTCGACCTCGAGAACGGCCGACTAACGATCCGCCAGGCGCTCCACCGGGTCGACGGCGAGCTTCGACTGGAGCAGGTCAAAACGGAGGCGTCGGTCGCCGTGCTGCCCGTCCCGGCCCCGCTGGTGAGCATTCTGCGCGGGCACCGCAGTAGACAGCTCGAGGAGCGCTTCATGGCTGGCGCTCAGTGGCGCGACATCGGGCTCGTCTTCACCACGGCAAGTGGCGGCTTCCTCGAACCACGCAACATCAACCGCACGTTCCACAGCCTGTGCGCTCGGGCAGAGGTTCCGCAGCTGCGTGTGCATGATCTGCGGCACTCGTGCGCCACCCTGCTGTTCGCGATGGGTGTGCCGCCGGCAACGGTACAGCGGATCCTCCGGCACAGTTCGATCACGGTGACTACCGGAACCTACGTCGAAGTGATCGAGGCGGTGCAGCGTGATGCCTTGGACTCGATGGGCGCCCTGTTCGAACAAGGTGGCGACGAATCGTCAGGCCGGTTGTCGTCAAAGAAGTCACGGTTGTCGTCAAACGCTCGAAATTCAGGGCCCTGAAACCGCATTTAGGCTGGTGGAGCTAAGGGGACTCGAACCCCTGACCCCCACACTGCCAGTGTGGTGCGCTACCAGCTGCGCCATAGCCCCAATAAGTTGTGCCCATCGAAGCTACACCACTGTCAGGTGGCCTTCAAAGTCCCTGGTCAGAGCTTGAAGTGAGTGGGCATCGCCAAGGGTCGGGTGTGGCGGTTTTCGCAGTAGCGCCTGCGCTATCACGTTCTCGATTCGGTTGTGGCCGCCCCGCGGAGACTTGTGTGACTGATGTGGCGCAACAGCCCCCGTCAGCCGATGGCCTGGTTAACCACTTCCCTGGCGACGTTTTGCACCTCGGCCAGGTGCTCGGGCCCTTTGAAGGATTCCGCGTAGATCTTGTAGACGTCCTCGGTGCCCGACGGCCGCGCGGCAAACCATGCGTTGGCGGTCGTCACCTTCAGTCCGCCCAGCGGGGCGCCGTTACCCGGCGCGGTGGTCAGCTTCGCGGTGATGGGCTCACCCGCCAGCTCGGTGGCGGTCACCTGATCGGCCGACAGCTTAGACAGCCGCGCCTTTTGCTCACGGTCGGCGGGCGCGTCGACCCGCGCGTAGAACGGGGTGCCGTATTTGTCGGCCAGCCCTCGATACCGCTGGGACGGCGTGGCGCCGGTGACTGCCAGGATCTCGGAGGCCAGCAGCGCGAGGATGATGCCGTCCTTGTCCGTGGTCCATACCGATCCGTCGCGCCGCAGGAACGACGCCCCCGCCGACTCCTCGCCGCCGAAGCCGATGGTGCCGCCTATCAGGCCGTCGACGAACCACTTGAACCCGACGGGCACCTCGACGAGCTTGCGGTCAATACCGGCGACCACCCGGTCGATGATCGACGAGCTGACCGCGGTCTTACCGACCGCGATGCCGGCCGGCCAGGACGGGCGATGCGTGTAGAGGTACTCGATGGCGGCGGCCAGATAGTGGTTCGGATTCATCAACCCCGCGTCGGGGGTGACGATGCCATGCCGGTCGGAGTCCGCGTCGTTGCCCGTGGCGATCTGGTAGCGGTCACGGTTGGCGATCAGCGAGGCCATTGCGTCCGGCGAACTGCAGTCCATCCGGATCTTGCCGTCGTGGTCGAGTGTCATGAAGCGCCACGTCGCGTCGACGAGCGGGTTGACCACGGTCAGCTCGAGGTTGTGCTGTTCGGCGATCGCGCCCCAGTAGTCCACGCTGGCCCCACCGAGCGGGTCGGCGCCGATCCGTACCCCGGCCTTGCGGATAACGTCGACGTCGACCACGTTCGGCAGGTCGGCGACGTAGCTGTCCATATAGTCATGGCGCTGGGCGCTCTGCAGCGCGCGAGCCAGCGGCACCCGTTTCACCCCCGAGCCCCCATCACGCAGAATTTCGTTGGCGCGCTTGGCTATTGCGTTGGTCGCGTCGGTGTCGGCCGGACCACCATTAGGCGGGTTGTACTTGAAGCCGCCGTCGTAGGGCGGGTTGTGCGACGGCGTCACCACGATCCCGTCGGCCAGCGCCTCGGTGCGGCCGCGGTTGTAAGTGAGGATCGCGTGACTGACCGCCGGCGTCGGCGTGTAGCGGTCGGCCGAGTCGATCATGGCCACGACGTCGTTGGCGGCGAGCACCTCCAGCGCCGACACCCAGGCAGGCTCGGAGAGGCCATGCGTGTCACGGCCGATGAACAACGGCCCGGTGGTGCCATGGGCGGCGCGGTACTCGACGATGGCCTGGGTGATCGCCAGAATATGAGCCTCGTTGAACGCTCCATTCAGCGCCGAGCCGCGGTGACCCGACGTGCCGAACGCCACCTGTTGAGCGACGTCGTCGGGATCGGGTTCGATTGAGTAATACGACGTGATTAGATGCGGCAGATCGACGAGGTCTTCGGGTTGGGCCGGCTGACCGGCACGCGGGTTGGCCACCATGGCTACCAATTCTGCCTGTAGCCGACCCCTCCCGGGGCTGCCCCAGTCTGGAGTTCCGCCATACGCTGCGTAGCGCACAGGCAAACGAAGGGAATCGAACCAGTGGCGCAACACGACTATCGTGAATTGGCTGCGGTTTTCGCCGGCGGATCGCTGGGTGCCTTGGCCCGTGCCGGTCTGAGCACCCTCGCCCCCGCTGACCCGGCGAGTTGGCCATGGCCGACCTTCACGGTCAACCTCGTCGGCGCCTTCCTGGTGGGTTACTTCACCACCCGGCTGCTGGAGCGGTTGCCGTTGTCGAGTTATCGACGTCCCCTGCTCGGCACAGGATTGTGTGGCGGATTAACGACTTTCTCCACGATGCAGGTCGAGACGCTGAGGATGGTCGAACACGGCCACTGGGGCCTGGCCATCGGTTACACGCTGGCCAGCATCGTGCTGGGATTGCTGGCGGTGCACGTGGCCACGGCCCTGGTTCGCCGCGTGCGGGTGCGCCGGTGACGGGCGCCGCGGCGACGACGGTCTTGGTCTGGGCCGGCGTCGTGCTCATCGGCGGAATCGGATCCGTGCTGCGTTTCGTGGTGGATCGTTCGGTTGCCCGGCGGTTGGCGCGGCCGTTTCCGTTCGGCACGTTGGCGGTCAACATCAGCGGCGCGGCACTGCTAGGCTTTCTCGCCGGCCTGACCCTGAGCAAGGAGGCGGCCCTGCTAGTCGGCACCGGGTTCGTCGGCGCTTACACCACCTTTTCCACGTGGATGCTCGAAACTCAGCGGCTCGGCGAGGAGCGCCAGACGTGGACGGCGCTGGCCAATATCGTCGTCAGCGTCCTGCTGGGTATGGCCGCGGCGTTCCTCGGACACTGGGTCGCGGAGCAGTTTTAGCCGGCCGTGCCGGGCGTAGCCCCCACGATGTGCGGCGACAACTATTGGCGCAGCACCGGGCGCAGCTGCTGCAGCACGTCGGGGTTTTCGATGGTAGCGGGAGGCTCCTCGCTATGACCGTGAGCGATCGCGCGCATCGTTTTGCGTAAGATCTTGCCCGAGCGCGTCTTTGGCAAAGCCGGGACGATGTCCACCTGTTTCAGGCACGCTACCGCGCCGATCTCGTTACGGACGAGCTCTACCAACTCCGCCGCGAGCCCGTCCGGCGCGGCCCCGGCGTTCAGCACGACGAATCCACGCGGAATCTGACCCTTGATTTCGTCGGCGACCCCGATCACGGCGCATTCGGCCACCGCTGGGTGAGACGCTAAGACCTCCTCGATAGCGCCAGTCGACAACCGGTGCCCCGCCACGTTGATGACATCGTCAATGCGGCCCATCACGAACAGGTATCCGTCCTCGTCGACGAACCCGCCGTCGCCAGTGAGGTAGTAGCCGGGATGCTCGCACAGGTACGACGACTCGAACCGCGCGTCGTCCTGCCACAACGTCGGGAAGGTGCCGGGCGGCAGCGGCAAGCTGAGGCAGATCGCGCCCTCCTCACCGGGTCCACACCCGCTGCCATCGGGGTGAAGGATGGCGACGTCGTAACCCGGCATCGCCACTCCGGGTGACCCGAGCCTGGTTGGGAGAGCCTCGATCCCAAGCGGATTGGCGGCAATTGCCCATCCGGTTTCGGTCTGCCACCAGTGGTCGATGACGGGGATATCCAACTTCTGCGACGCCCAGCGATATGTGCCGGGATCCAATCGCTCCCCCGCCAAGAACAGCGATCGCAGAGAGGCACGGTCGTAGCGGGTCAGCCAGGCCCCAAGGGGGTCTTCCTTTCGAATTGCGCGGACGGCCGTCGGGGCGGTGAAGAGAACGTTGACGCCGTGTTCCGCCACCACGCGCCAAAACGCGCCGGCATCGGGTGTTCCGACCGGCTTGCCTTCATACAGGACGGTGGTGGCGCCGACCAGCAGAGGCCCGTAGACGATATAGGAATGCCCAACCACCCAGCCGACGTCCGATGCCGCCCAGAACACGTCCCCAGGGCCTACGTAGTAAATGTGGCGCATGCTCCACAACAGAGCCACCGCGTGCCCGCCGTTGTCGCGCACAATGCCCTTCGGCTTGCCGGTGGTGCCTGAGGTGTAAAGGATGTAGAGCGGATCCGTTGCCGCGACCGGCACCGCAGGCGTGGGCTCCGCGTCGGCGATCAGTGCGTCCCAGTCGTGGTCGCGACCGTCAACTAGCTTGCACTGCAGGCGATCTCGCTGAACGATGACGCAGTGCCGCGGGGGGTGTGTACTGGCGTCGATTGCCGCGTCGAGCATCGGTTTGTACTGCACGATCCTTGTCGGCTCGATCCCGCAGGACGCCGACACCACGACGGTGGGCCGGGCGTCGTCGATGCGCGTAGCCAGCTCGGGGGCCGCGAACCCGCCGAACACGACGGAGTGCACCGCCCCGATCCGCGCGCAGGCCAGCATGGCGATGAGCGCCTCGGGGATCATCGGCATGTAGATCACCACCCGATCACCCTTCTGCACGCCCAGTTCGCGCAGAGCGCCCGCGAAACGGGAAGTGAGGTCGAGCAGTTCGGCATAGGTGATGCTGCGCTGTGTTGCGGTCACCGGCGAGTCGTAGATCAGCGCAACTTGGTCGCCGCGGCCGGCTTCGACGTGTCGGTCCAACGCGTTGGCGCACGTGTTCAGCTCGGCGTCGGGAAACCAGCGGTAAAACGGTGGTCGACTGTCGTCGAGGACCTGCCGCGGTGGGCGAATCCACGTCACCTCGCGCGCCGCGTCCGCCCAGAACTGTGCTGGGTCGGCGAGGCTAGCCCGATGCAGGTCGCGGTAGCGGCCCAAGACTTCTTCTCCTCTGCTGAAGGACCGATGTCGGTGAAGAACACACGATAGAGGCCCGAACTACAAGCACCGTAGAGCCTTTAGACACCATCCGACAGTCCCTTTGGCTCACCTCTGACGGTGGCCGCACCGGCGGTGGTAGCCACCCGCGAAATTTCAGTACATCAGTCGCGGGGCGGCGCGGCGCGCCAACAGTGCACTCCGAGTTGCCTCGGTCAGCGACCTTCGAGCAACTTGGCCAAGACTGCCGCGTGACTGATCTCCACCTCGCGGGTTGACGTGACCAGGGTGACGACGCCGCGCTTGGTCAGCTTGCGCAATTCCTCGAGCGCCGGGCTGCCGGACAGCTCCGCTTCGTAGCGCGACGCGAATTCGTCGAACAGTTCCGGTTGGTGGTGGTACCAGGTCCGTAGCTCATTGGACGGCGCAACATCTTTGAGCCAGATACCGACGCGCGGGTCGTCCTTGCGGATTCCGCGCGGCCAGATGCGATCGACCAGGACGCGCTGGCCGTCGTCCGGATCAATGTCTTCGTAGATCCGCTCCACCCGGATCCGGCGCTTGGCAGCCATCAGTCCATCTCCTCCGCCCACTTCATGTGTCCCTCGAAGCCAAGCGAGGTCGCCATTGCGCGGTCGCGGCGCCCGAAGTTATCGGCGAACCGCACGCGTCACAGAACCGCGCGTCTTGGCGCGCATCTCGGCCGCACGCCAGGCAAGCGATCGCGGCACCAACGGTCACGTCAATATCGTGGCACCTGACTGGGCTTGATTCACGTAAAGCTCAGTTGGGAGTAATTGCGACAGTAGCTGTTGACGCCTCCCTGCCCGATCGTCCTCGCGTCCGCTTTGCTGAAGTTTCCCGGTCCCGCGGCGATTCGGTCGACTGCGGCGTGCCACTGCTCAGTGGTAGCGCTCTGATCCAGCATCGCGCAGGTGGTGTGTCCCTCGGCGATCAGCGTTTGCCACGGAACATGGCTCGGATTGTTGATCCCGGCCTGGGCAAGATATTTCCCGAAGTTGGCGTCCTCCGGGCTCAGGGTCGGATCGGCCTGGGCCACGGGGCACAGCATCAGGACCAGCCCAACCGCGAGCGCCGTGAACGTTGCTATGCGCCTCATCAGCTGCCTCCTCGACGCCTGAATGCAGACGTTACGCCGGTATCGGGGATTTGCGGGCGGTTTGCCGATGCAAGAGTCAGTGGAACTCGCTATACTCGAACACATGTTCGATACTCTTGCAGCGGTCGGCCCGCTGGCCGACGAATCGGCGCTCGTCGAGCGCATCGCCGAGCTGGAGCGGATCAAGTCCGCGGCAGCCGCCGGGCAGGCTCGGGCGGCGGCGGCGCTGGATGAGGCGCGGCGGGACGCCGAAGCGGCCGCCGGCGTGCCCGCAGCGCAGCGCGGGCGTGGTGTGGCCAGCGAGATCGCGCTCGCGCGACGGGATTCCCCCGCTCGGGGCGGCCGGCATCTGGGCTTTGCCAAGGCCCTGGTGCACGAGATGCCGTACACCCTGGCGGCGCTGGAATCCGGGGCGCTGTCGGAGTGGCGTGCCACCCTGATCGTGCGCGAGAGCGCGTGCTTGGACGTCGAGGACCGGCGCGCGTTGGATGCTGAGTTGTGCGCCGACCCTGGCGGGCTGAACGGAATGGGGGATGCGCGGGTGGCCGCGGCCGCCAAGTCCATCGCCTACCGGTTGGATCCGCATGCCGTCGTCGAGCGGGCGGCTAAGGCCGAGAACGATCGCACGGTCACCATCAGGCCCGCGCCCGACACCATGACCTACCTGACGGCGTTATTGCCTGTGACGCAGGGTGTTTCGGTGTACGCGGCGCTGCGCCGCGAGGCGGACATGCGCGGTGACGGGCGCTCCCGCGGTCAGGTGATGGCAGACACCCTGGTCGAACGGGTCACCGGCCGCGATGCGGCGATCCCCACACCGATCGCCGTCAATCTGGTCCTTACCGATGAAACGCTGCTCGGTGGCGACAGCGCGCCCGCTGATATCTGCGGTTACGGTCCCATTCCGGCGGCAGTGGCCCGGGCAATGGTCTCCAGCGCCGTCGCCGATCGACGGTCCCGGGCGACGCTGCGCCGGCTTTACGCGCATCCACGGTCGGGGGCGCTGGTGGCCATGGAGTCGCGGGCGCGGATTTTTCCGCGCGGTCTGGCGGCTTTCATCGACTTGCGAGATCAGCGCTGCCGCACGCCCTACTGCGACGCGCCGATCCGGCACCGCGACCATGCGCAACCGTGGGCCCGCGGCGGCCCCACCACCGCGGATAACGGCCGCGGCTCGTGCGAACGCTGCAACTACACCAAGGAAGCCCCCGGCTGGCGGGTCAGTACGAGTATCGACGAAACCCACACTCACACAGCCGAATTCACCACACCAACGGGCAAAACCTACCGATCCGGGGCGCCGCCACGCGCACCCACAATCACAGTCAGTGAGCTCGAAGTGCGCGTCGGCATCACACTGGCAAAGCATGCCGCATAGGAGGAACCTCATCCTCCGCCGGTGAGGCGCTCCACGTCGACGACTTCACCACGATTGATGCTGACCCAGTCGCGCCCGTCGAGGTATGGACGCAGGCTTCGGCCGATGAGCTCAAGGTCGGCCGGGGCCTTGGGCCGCTGCAGTTCGTAGACGTGCGGTAGCTCAGCCATGCCGGTGACGACGCTCCACAGCGCCAGCGAGCGCGGACCGGTCGGCGGGTCCACCAAGACCGGTCCAAATAGGCACTGTCCCAACAGAAACAGCGTCGGCACACCGAACCCGCCCGCGTCTATGACGCGCTGATGGTCATCATGGATTTCATCGTGGGTGGTCGAGTCCTCTAACGCCGCATCGAAAACCGCCGCATCGGCGCCGATGTCGCTAAGCAGGCGTCGCGCAACCGCGGGATCGTGCGGTTTGCCGCCCAGGGTGTGCAGTTCACGTCCGATCGCGGCGTACCAGCGGTCCAGCAACGACATATCCGCTCGGCGCAACAGCGCCCCGATCCGCATCAATGACCAGCCGTAGGACCACTCTCGCTCCCACGGGTGCTTCTGGCCCTCCCACCGGTTGATCTCCTCGAGGCTGAAGAATCGCCAGTTGACGGTTATGCCCAGCTGGTCGCGAACGTCGCGGATCCACAACGACGTCTGGTAGGCGAATGGGCACATCGGGTCGAAATGAAAATCTAAGACGGTGCTCATCAGATCACCGACCGACCGCAGGCTCTTTCGCGGTTAGTGCGGCGAATATCGCCGCATTAGCCGCCGCCCCGATGGCAGCGAGACTCAGATCGCGGGCTTTGACGTGGAAACCGACCGCCAGTACGAAGTAGATCGTGAGCATCGCAGTCGTGAGTCGCGCCAGCCCAGACGACCACCGCGCCGAGAACAGACCGATTGCGGCAGCGGCCTTGATGGGTGCGAATATCCACCGGTATCGGGGCGGAAAATTGATCGCATCGAGCACTTGTGTCACGAACGGCATCGGGATGGCATCGCCGACCGCACTAACCGCCATGTAAGTCCCCAACACGTCATAGGTTCGCAACGACGCCATGACCATCCCCTATCGCTGCTCAGTAGTGATACGTATCCGTCGGTGCGGGCGAGTGCACCCGCTCGTCATCGAAGTCGGACGCCTCGATGCCGTAGGCGCGGGCCAGCTCGAGAATCTTGGTGGCCCGGGCGATGCGCGGCAGGTCAGAGCCGTTGCGGATCTCTCCCCCATCACGCTCGAACTCGGCGAAAAACTCTTTCGCCCAAGAGATTTCGTCCTGTGACGGGGACAGTCCCTCGTTCACCACGGCACATTGGTCCGGCGCAAGGCAGATCTTGCCCGTCATCCCGAATTCGACGGAAACGGCGGTGGCTTCGATGAGCTTCAATGCGTTGGAGCCAATCGTCGGCCCATCGATCGCACTGGGCAGGTTGGCCGCCTTGGCTGCGATCGTGAAGCGCGACCGCGCGTAAGCCAGGGTGGTCGGGTCTTCCCCAAAACCGGTGTCACGGCGGAAATCGCCGATGCCGAAGGCGAGCCGGAAGGTGCCCTTGGTCGCGGCGATCTCGGTGATGCGCTCCAGGCCCCGGGCCGTCTCGACCAGGGCCACAATGGGCACGTTGGGCAATCGTCGGGCGGTCTCGGTGACGTGGTCCACCGATTCGACCATCGCCAGCATCACGCCGCCGACCGGGGTACCGGCCAGTGCCGATAAATCGTCCGCCCACCACGGGGTGCCGAAGCCGTTGATGCGAACCCAGTCGGTGTTGTCGGCGCGGAGCCAACTCACGACGTTCTCGCGCGCGGCCTGCTTGTCTTTGGGCGCGACCGCATCCTCGATGTCGAGCACGACGATGTCGGCACGAGAGTGCGCCGCGGCCTGGAACCGGTCGGCGTGCGTGCCGTTGACCAGAAGCCAACTGCGGGCGAGAACAGGATCGATACGGGAGCCGATGTCGGCGGGATCCAGCGCGTGGCTGTCGACCTGTTCATACTTGGCGTGATCTGTCGTCATCTTCATCCCGTGGGTGCTAGCTCGTATTCCCTAGACCGTAGCGCCATTGCAAAACGGGCGGGATACCGACGCCGGTCATCCGCCGATCGACCGCAGTTTCCGTAGTCTCGGTGAAGTGAGCGTCGCACCGGATACCACGGTTGCTTTACAGGACCGGTTCTTCCGCGAGTTGCCGGAGATGGCTATCCGCTGGCAAGCCGAGACAGTTCCCGACCTGCGACTGCTCGCGCTGAACGAGCGACTGGCCGCCGAGCTCGGCCTCGACTCCTCGTGGCTGCGCAGTGCCGACGGACTACGGTTCTTGGTCGGCAACTCGGTCCCCGGCGGTGCCGCTCCAGTGGCCCAGGCGTACGCCGGGCACCAGTTCGGCGGCTTCGTCCCGCGGTTGGGCGATGGTCGTGCACTGCTCCTGGGGGAACTCGTCGACGGCGACGGGCGCGTGCGTGACATCCACCTCAAAGGTTCGGGCCCAACGCCATTCGCGCGCGGTGGTGACGGCCTGGCAGCGGTGGGGCCAATGCTGCGTGAATACCTCATCAGCGAGGCGATGCACGCCCTGGGTGTCCCGACGACACGGTCCTTGGCCGTCGTGGGTACGGGGCGCCCGGTACTGCGCGAGGCGGAACTGCCGGGCGCCGTGCTCGCCCGCGTCGCCAGCAGTCACCTGCGCGTCGGGAGCTTCCAATTCGCCGCATCCACCGCCGACCTCGGCCTGCTGCGGCGCCTCGCCGATCATGCGATCGCCCGCCATCATCCCGGCGCGGCCGAGGCCGACCGACCCTATCTCGCGCTGTTCGAAGCGGTGGTCGCCGTGCAGGCGTCGCTGATTGCCCGATGGATGCTGATCGGGTTCGTCCACGGCGTGATGAACACCGACAACATGACAATCTCCGGCGAAACCATCGACTATGGGCCGTGCGCCTTCATGGAGGCGTACGACCCTGACACGGTCTTCAGTTCGATCGACTTCTGGGGGCGCTACGCCTACGGCAACCAGCCGGTCATCGCCGGGTGGAACCTCACCCGGTTCGCCGAGACGCTTCTTCCGTTGCTCTCCGACGACGTTGAGGAGGCGGTCGCGCTCGCCGAGGAGTCGTTCGGAGTGTTCCGCCGGCAATACGACGCCGTGTGGTCGTCCGGCATGCGCGCCAAACTGGGTCTGTCCGCGGACATCGAATCGCAGGCCGTCACGCCATTGGTCGACGAGTTGCTCCCCCTGCTGAAGGAGAGCCACGTCGACTACACCTCGTTCTTCCGCCACCTCGGACGGGCGGCCCGAGGGGATGCCGAGTCCGTGCGCGGACTCTTCGTCGACCTCGCCGGCTTCGACGACTGGATATCGCGCTGGCGAGCCCTGGGTCCGGACGCCAAATCGATGGACCGCGCCAACCCGATCTACATTCCGCGCAATCATCTGGTCGAGGAGGCTCTGAACGCGGCGACGGCCGGCGAACTCGATCCATTTGGGCGGCTCCTCGACGCCGTGACCGCGCCTTATGACGAACGACCCGGCCTCGAGCGCTACGCCAGTCCGGCTCCCGAGGATTTCGGGGCCTATAAAACCTTCTGCGGCACCTAGGTTTACGCCAGTTTCGCGAACTCGGCCTGCAGCTCATCCAGGCGTCGAAGCGTCTGGTCGCGGGGCTCGGTCGGCAGCTCCACCAAAACTTGTTCCAATCCCAGCGGGAGATAGCCCTCAAGCTCTTTCGCCGTCGACTCACCCAAGTGGGAGTTGATCACCGGCACGTCGTGGTCGGCGACTGCCCGCAGTTTCTCAACCTGACGCGAGAGAACCTGCGCCGTGGGGGTCATCGCGATCCAGCCGGCGTTCAGGCGGGCGATGCGCTTGAAGCCCGCCGGGCCCCCACCGAGATACAGCGGCGGATACGGTTTCTGCACGGGCTTCGGCCAGCTGTAAATCGGGTCGAAGTTGACGAATTCCCCATGGAATTCCGCTTTTTCGTCAGCCCATATTTTGATGATTGCGTCCAGTCGCTCGTCGACAACCCGTCCCCGCACGGCGGGATCGACACCGTGGTTGGCGATCTCCTCGCGGAACCAGCCCACCCCCACACCGAAGACAAAGCGTCCGCGCGACACCAGATCGAGCGACGCGACCTCCTTGGCCGTGTGGATCGGATCGCGTTGCGGGATCAACGCGATCCCGGTGCCGACGATGAGCTTTTCGGTCGCGACCGCCGCCGCCGTCAACGCCACAAACGGATCCAGAGTGCGGTAGTACTTTCGTGGAATCGGACCACCGCCCGGGTAGGGCGTCTTGGCGTTGACCGGGATGTGCGAGTGCTCGGCCAGGAACATCGACGAAAACCCGCGCTGCTCAAGCGCCTCGCCCAACTCGGCCGGGCCAATGCCCTCGTCAGTAACAAAAGTCAGGACACCGATATCCATGCGCGCTCCCCTCGTCGGCTGACGATCACAGTCAACCGCATGAATTCCGGCGTGTTAGTGCGCCGGCGCGGGCGCTGCGCGGGTGGTCCGGCGCGTCGCTCCCCAGAGCCCAACGCCGATACCGACGACGGCGCCGCCCAGGCCGATGAGCCGTTGCGAGGGCTTCAACTCCTCATGGACACTCATCCCGCCAAGCAGGTCGGCCGCGTCGGCACCCCCGGAGGCGAGGAACCAGCCGCGGGTGTTCTTGCCGCGCAGCGCCGCCGCCGCAAGGAGTCCACCGATCAACGCATCCCGGTAGCCCATCGACCGCAGCAGCAGTTGCGTCGTCGGCGTCGGCTCATCCGGATCGCCCCAGAGCCGGTTTGCACGGAGGGGATCGACGAGGAAGGAAATACCCGAGGCGAGTCGGATGCTGCCCGCGAGGAGTGCGGCCCGGTCGATTGACATGGCCGTTAGCCTATGCCGAAATCGCTTATTTAGCACGGGTTTAACAGGACCGCTTCCGCAAACTTGTGTCCACGACCGTCCATTTGCCAACATCGCCTTTCATGGGTTTGGGGGTCGGACGAGTGACACCTAAAGGCCAGCTAAGAGCACCTCAGGGTGATCTTGATGGACGCCATCGTGTCTTCGCTCGGATCATGCGCCCGCCAACACGGATCCGGTTCCCGCGCGCACGCAACCATAAATTTGCCGACTCGGCACCGTAACTATGTCGACTCGGCTTGCCGAAAGCGTATGTACGCGAACGCAAAGCGTTTTATTTTGGTTAACTATGACGGAATCGGGGGATCCGCTCACACATCGGCACGCATACGTCGGCCATCCCGGTATGCCGCGATGGAAAAAACTCCCTCCCGACCCCGATGTGCGGTGCGCCATCGTGGACGCCGCGGCGCAATCCATGCGCGATCAGGGAGTTCGAGGGCTCAACGTCGCCGCGGTGCTGGAACGCGCTCAGCTGAGCACCCGTGCGTTCTATCGGCATTTCGAATCGAAGGAGCAATTGGTTGCGGCGGTCTTTTTGGAGATGGCACGCGACGAAACCCAAAGGCTGAGAAGAAAAATGGCGAATGTCGCGTGCCCGGTAGAGGCGGTGGCCGCGTGGATCGACGGACGACTCGATTTCGCGTTCGACGAGGACGCCGAGTTCAAGCTGCGTCGTCACCCGCGGCTGGGGGCCCAATCGAAAGCGTTCTCCTCGCCCGAAATGGTTTCGTCCGCATACCACGCGATCCTCGAGCCGCTCATCGAGCAGCTGCAGCGAGGCCTGGAACTTGGCGCGTTCCAAGACATCGTCCCGACGACCGCGGCGAAATCGATAGACGGCGTGGTGTGGGCGGGCACTCAGCAGCCGCGGGCAACACATCATTTTGACCGCTCCGAAGTTCGCGAACGTGCGCTCCGGTTCTGCCTGCGCGGACTCGGCGTCGCGCCAGAAACGATCGAACGGGTCGCCGGGCGCTACGCAGCCGCGGGCTAGCGGCAAGCCCATGGCCCGGGGCCTATCGCGCGGGCTCATCGTGGCCTGACGGTCGGCTACCATGGCGCTCATGGCCGAGCCGTCCCCGGCTGCCGACGACACCTTCGCGCTGAACCGCGCCGAGACGGTTGCGGTACCCAATCACGCAGCTTCGGATGAAGGTGATCGCACGTCCTCGCGCAACTATGACGATGGCATTCCGAGCAGCCCTGCGACCGACCGCCAGTCATGGAGCGCGACGTGGCGCCAGGCCGTTGCGCTACTAACGGCCGGTCTCGTGCTCGCGGGCGCAATCGTTCTGGCTTTTTGGCTCTTTAGTCCACACACCAAGGGCTTGCAGCCGCCTAAGCCGAAGGACGGCGCTACGTCGACTCCCACGGCGACGCCTTCGGCGCCGGCCGCTAGCCCGTCGTCGATCGCTTCCACACCGGATCAGGACAATCAGTACGTACAGGCTCTGAACGACCATGGCATCTCGTTCGCCAATCCCGAGGCCGCCGTCTACAACGGCAAGACGGTGTGCGACGACATCCGGCAAGGGATGACGGTGCCGCAGATAGTCGCGGCGTTTCGGGCCAGCAATCCGGCACTCGCTGGTGATGCCGACACGTATGTGTCCATCTCCGTTCACGCCTACTGCCCACAAAACGGCAATCTCGTTGGCGGAGGGTCCTAACCGACCCAGCGCGCGTCGACGACGCGGAGAATGCACTTTCCCGCGCGTGGCGATACGATCTGCCCACCTCTATACGGATTCGAGCTGGCCATGAACCGCACACGACGCCTCTTGGTGTGGACAGCGTTCGCATACGGCAGCTTCCGCCGGGAACGCTATCCGGGCCACGGTGACGCGCTTCAGGTTTGCCGAGTACGCGTGGCACGCGCCCGCCGATTCCGCGGCGCGGCCTAGATGAGTGCGGCTGGAACGAAACCGCTGGTGGGTCTTCAGCAAACCGGCGCAAAATTTGCTTGTGCGGCTGCCGGAAAATTGAACCTTCAGCGTTTCCGCACTTTTCCGGATTGAGCTGCGAAAATGTTATTCGTGCCATCGTCAAGCAAGCCGGGGACCCTAGACGACCGTCCGCGGGTCGAAGGAGACATTGCATGACTATCGACGACCGCGATGTCCCGACCGGATCGGCGCTTCGCAAGCAACCACGGTCGGCACGCCCGTCAAGGGCGAAGCCGTTCGGGATCATCGTCGTCGCGGCGGTCGTGGCAGTAGGGGCTTTGGCCGGCCTGAGCGCTGTGGCCGACTACGCCTTGCGGGACAGGACGGCGTCCTCGCCGGCGCCGCCGACGAGGACGGTCACTGCATCGTCGAAACCGCTCGCTCCGGGTAATGGGGCGGACGGCGTGTTCCTGAACGCCTTGGCCAGTTACAACATCCCGTACAACGGCACCGAGGCTACCCGTCAGCGGTTCATGGAGTTCGGTCATCACATATGTTTCTCGCTGCTGCCGCCGAGGCCGCAGTCGTTCGGCTCGGCGGTGGACAATATCTTGACTACTGCAAATCAGGATTCCGCGAAAGGTGATCCGTGGGCGCCGCGGCTCTCTTATGAAGACGCTGAAAATTTGGCGCACGCCGCGATCAACGCCTATTGCCCGACCGCGTCGAAGTAGGTGGAGCTACCGAAGTCGCTGTCGGTGCACTGCCGTACAGACCCAGGGCTTGGGCCGTCGTCGTAGCTACGTCGCCTCGCAGATTCGAGATTGGTCGACTGCCTCGCGTATGGATTGAATTCGTGAGCAGAATTACGTAGGTGTCTGAGCCTGGGTCGATCCAAATCGTGGTTCCGGTAAATCCGGTGTGGCCAAAACTCCCGATGGGAAAGATCCGGCCTCGCGGCTGAGAAAGCCACGTATCGATATCCCAGCCAAAGCCGCGCAGACTTTGTCCCGCGATCGCCGGGTAGCTCGGAGCGAGCAACGGGTCTGTTCTGTTTGGGGTGTTTGCGATGGCTTTGCGGGTCGCGTTGTTCGCTGCTTCGAGTTGTTGAGCCGTATGTCCCGGCTGCTCAGGCGCCGTCATCAACTCCAGAGTCGCTTGCGTCAGCGGAAAGTCGCTCGGGCGGCCCGCAAGCCGATCTAGCAGGGCCTGCGCAAAGACGCTGACGTCGTGCGCCGTCGAGAACAGACCGGCATGCCCGGCCACTCCACCCATGCGGCGCGCCGTCGGGTCATGCACCGTGCCCTGAAGCAGATAACCGAAATCGGGATTCTTGCTCGGATCGGCTCCGTTTTCCTCGTCATGCGCTGTGGGTGCGATGCGCGACAAAAGGCTTGTGCTCCATGTACCTTCAGGACAAGCGACCTGCACGCGCTCGTTTGACGCCGGGGCCCACCCAATTGCAGCCCCCCGCATCGTGTTCGGACCACATGCTTTGGCCGGCGGAAGATAGTGGGTATCGTCCATGCCAAGCGGCGCAAATACGTTCTCCTGAACGTAAACATCTTCCGCCTCGCCCGTGAGTTTTTCAATCAGCGCGCCAAGCAGAATGAAGTTGATGTCGGAGTAGCGGAAAGCCTGACCGGGAACCGATTCCAGCGGCGTGGTGAGCGCACGATGAATGCCTTCTGCCTTATCGGCTCCGTCCAGTCCCCACGGATCTTTGAGTTCTACGTCTCCCGTTGTGCCTGAAGTGTGCGTAAGTAACATGCGAACCGTCACCCTTGCACGCTGTGGATCGTTGGCCGCGTTGAAGTCCGGCAAATAGTTCTGAATGGGATCGTCGAACTCAACCTCGCCTTGTTCGTAAAGCTGCATGACGGCGATCGCCGTCGCGAGGGACTTCGTCAACGACGCCATGTCGAAGATCGTGTCCTCGGTCATCGGCTCTGCGGGTGCGGGCGATCCGTCGAGCCCCGGTTCGCCCGCCAGCTTGCGCGAGCCGTAGGCCTGATGGAAGACGACGTTGCCGCCGTGCCCGACCGCAACCACGGCGCCTGGCAGCCCGTTTGCCGCAATGGCACCGTTGATCAGCTTGGAGACGGTCGCGAAGGCGGGTGAGGGAGTCGCGTCTGGTGCGTGCGTAGCCCGCTTAGGCAAAGCATCGGGCACCGGCACCCACGTCGTCTGCGCGCTGTCGGTTACCGCGGTGTGCGCTGCATAGCCGGGCGAGGAAGCCGCAGTGAGTGCCAGCAGGACAGTTCCAACGGCAATGGCCTTGTGCACCGATGGCCGGATCATCCATCTGCCGCTGATGCAGCGGACCAACTCGCCAACGACGGGCATATCGCAAGAGTAAACAGCTTTGGCGGCAATGGTGATCGAAGCCCCGGTACGGCCACAGCGGAAATCCGTCAGCGGTAGCGTTGGTGCCGGTCTTGTCTGGCGAAACCTGATCGCAGCGGTCTTGTCGGGTTGGAAGCAAGCGGTGAGGACTCATCCCAATTGACGTCCTTCAGGCGGTGGGTTGCCGTGCTGGTGGGCACGATGGCAACCGGTGTCGTGCTGGTGCAGTGCAGCGCCGCGCCACCACCTCCTGTGGCCAGACCATCACCGTCGGCCGCCGTGTCGTCGGCCCCCGGCGCGCCGCCGGCGCCTGCCGGTGCGACCGTTCAGCCGGTCACTCCCGCGGAACTCGGCGCGAGTTGGCGGCCGGGTTGCCCAGTCGAACCCGCGCAGCTACGGCGGGTCGGCGTCGACCACATCGGCTTCGACGGCCAAACCCACCGCGGCGAGCTGATCGTGCACGAAGAGCTGGTGCCGGAGGTCATCATGATCTTCGAGCAGCTTTACCGACTGGGCTTCCCCATCGAGAAGATGCGCACGGTCGACCACTATCCGGCCGCTGATGATGAGCTATCGATGGAGGACAACAACACTTCGGCGTTCAACTGCCGAGGCATCCCGGGGACCAACCATTGGTCTCAACACGCCTACGGTCGAGCTATCGACCTCAATCCGCTTCTCAACCCGTGCATCTACGCCAGCGGCGCATTCGAACCGCAGAACGCGGCCGCCTATTTGGACCGAAGCCGCACCGAGCCGGGACTCTTACACAACGGCGACCCGGTCGTACACGTCTTCGCGGACCGGGGCTGGCGGTGGGGTGGAGACTGGACGACTCCCATCGACTACCAGCACTTCGAGCGGCCCTGAGCCCCTCGGCGCGGCTAAGGGGCCGCCGACGAACGCCTGAGAAACCTGCGCCAGGGTAAATGGGAAGGATCGAAACTTCGAAGGATCAGAGGAGGTTGGTGCCGGGTTGGCAAATCCGACTGCTAGACCAGCGACGACGCCTGCTGAGCCTGGCTTGCGAATAATCGTCATGACGTTCACCGATCGAACACAATGTCCGGAGCGCAACCTCTAGCCACACTCTTAGCAGCATGCCAGCAGCGGAACCACCGGTTTCAGCAAATTCATCGGAGGTGAAAGCTCGCTGGAAGTGGGTGGATTGCCGGCGAGCATCTCAATGTATTTCGCGACGGAACGTGACTATCCTGTAGCCACCCGTAGCAAAGCGGTTGATCTGAAGGGCAGCGGAGGGGAACTATGAGCCAGGACGTCTCCCATTTCACGGAGGTCGATCACAGTGGCGACCCCGACTTCTACGTACGATTCCTCGATCGAGGCAACTCCCTCCCCGACATAATTCGGTGCAAGCCCGTCATCCTTGACGGACTTCGGCTCCGCGACGGTCATCACGTCGCCGACCTTGGGTGCGGGATGGGTGCGGACGTATTTGAAATCGCCCGCATCGTGGGTCCCGACGGGTCGGTGGTGGGCGTCGACTTCAGTGAAGCCATGATCCTCGAGGCGCGTCGGCGAGCCGAGGAGTTAGACCTGCCGGTCGCCTTTCATGTCGGAGACGCTCAGGCCCTGCGGTTTGATGACGCGACCTTTGACGCCTGCCGAAGCGAGCGAATGCTGATGCATGTTCCCGATGCCGACGCCGCCGTGGCTGAAATGGTCCGAGTCATCAAGCCCGGCGGTCGGATCAGCATTTTCGACTTCGACTGGGACACCTTTGTGATCGATAGCCCAGACAAGCCGACGACCCGCGCGGTGGTCGAAGCCTTCAGCGATGGGATCCGCAACGGCTGGATTGGTCGACAGCTGCCGCGTCTCCTTCGCGAGCACGGCATGACCGAAATCAACGTCGTTGGCCATCCGGTCTTCATTGACTTCGAGTTCCTCGGCCTATTGATCGGTGGCCGGCTCACCGCGGCGCAGGCTGCCGGCCTCCTGGACCCTGACCGGATCCGCGCGTGGTGGCAGGGTCTGGCCGATGCCGAGCAAGCCGGAACGTTCTTGGCTGGCTTCACCGCGTTCATCGTGTCCGGTACCAAAGGCGTGTAAGGCGTAGCCGCCGGGAATCGAATCCGCTTCGCTACCAAGCAATATGCCGTTTGTCCGCCCGTGTCTCGGCTTCGTCGCAAGACACTCCAGCGGAGGCGGGTGACGAAATGCGTTGCGGCCGGCCGAATCTGACCAGCAACAGCGTAGCCACCACACCGAGCAGCGCCACGAATACCGGCAGCAACATGGACTGAGACATCGCCGTTGCGAATTCAGCACGAAATTCCGGCAGGGGGGCGACTTCACTGCCCTCACCTCCCACGCCCAGGGTTACGCCGGTGACGATCGGCGGCAACTGCCGAACAACTAGCCAATCCATGACCGCGGCCATACTGGCGCTGCCCAGCACCGTGCCCATCTGGCGGGTGGCGCTGAACACACCGGCGCCCGCACCGGCCAACTCCGGCGGCAGGTTGCGGATCGCGGTGGCCGTCAGCGGTGAGCCGATGAACGCCATGCCCACGCCAATGCCGGTGAACGGCAACACCAATCGCGAGATGGGTGTGGCCACGGTCATCTCGATCGACAGCCAGGTCAACGAGATGGCCGTCACCGTGAACCCGAAGCCCACGACCCGGCGAGGGTGCGAGCGATCCACGATCCGACCCACAATGGGCGCCAGCACGCCCGTCGCCACCGCCATCGGTGCCGTCAACAGCGCCGCGCGCGTTGCCGACAGCCCGCACGCCGTCTGGGCGAAAAACATCACCGGCAACACCATGGCGGTCACCATCAAGGCGCTCAACGTTACGGCGAAGCTGGACACCGAAAAGTTGCGGTCGCTGAACACGCGCAACGGAATAAGCGGCTCGTTCTGGTTGGCGGACTGCCAGTACACGAATGCGGCCATCATGGCCAACCCGGCGGCGATCATTGTCCAGATCCACGGCGCCCAGTGGTTGGGCTGGGCCTCTTGCAGCGCGAACACGATCAAGAAGAGAGCAATCCCGGATAGCAACACGCCGATGACATCCAACCGGTGCCGATTCGTGGGTAGCACCGGCATCAGCCAGACGGCAAGCCCGAAACCGATGATGCCGATCGGCACATTGACGAAGAAGATCCACTGCCAATCCAGTTGGTCGATGAGCACGCCGCCGACCAATGGCCCCGCCAGCATTCCGACGCCGACAGCGGCGCCCCAGACGCTCGTCGCGACGCCGTGACGCTCCGGCGGGAAAATGCGCGTGATCGTCGACATCGCCTGCGGCGTGAGCAACGCGGCACCGACACCCTGGACCACGCGCGCAGCGATGAGCACGTCGATTGAGCCTGACAGCCCGCACCACAATGACGCCGCGGTGAAGATGGCAAGCCCGATCAGATACATATTCTTCGGGCCGAACCGGTCACCGAGGCGCCCGGCCACTAGTAGCGGCACGGCCGCGCCCAGCAAGTAAGCACTGGTCACCCAGATAACCGACTCGTAGTCGGCGTGTAGCGCCGCCATGATCGAAGGATTCGCGACGGAGACTGCCGTCCAGTCGATCAGGGTCATGAAGAAGCCGACGAGCATCGCCCACAGCGCCCTCCAGGGGCGCGTCGTCGGAGTACTCATGTCGCTACCGAGGCGGCGCGACTTTGCTCATGGATCGACTTTAGACCCCACAACGTACGAGCGGGTTGAATCACCTGCGGATGCGCGAAAGGCGTTATGTCTTTGCCGTCGGCCAAAATTAGAGCGGCTTCATCGCGGAGGTGGACGACAGCGCCGGCAAGTCCGATGCGGCGCCCGCCAATTTTGACTGGATACTACACGTACCAATGTCATCGGCTTGGGTTCACCGGCCTCGCAGAATGGTACTGAGCCTCCATCGGGATGGGCACCGATTGCGGGACGCCGCGACTGGAAGGACAACATCATGACTGTCGGGCCCGTTCTTGTCACTGGCGCCGCGGGCGGAATCCAGGGCTCGACTTTCGCCGCCTCGGCGCGCTCCAGAGATCTCCCAGCAGGAACTTAACGATGCGCGTCATCGCTCTGGAAGAACATTTCGTGTCTCAAGCATTCGTCGAGTTGGTTCGTTACGGTCTCGGCGCCCAGGATGCCGTTGATCCGTCGGCTCTCGAGATCACCAACATTGGCGAGTCGCGGCTCAAGCACATGGACGAAAGTGGCATCGACATGCAGGTCATCAGCCAGGTCGTCCCGACCTTCAAGCCGATTCCTGCGGAGCGCCAGATCGAGATCGCCGTTGGCGCTAACAACCGAGCCGCACGCACTGTCGCTGACCGCCCTGACCGGTTCGCGGCTTTTGCGGCACTGCCGACGGGTGACGCCGATGCAGCGGTCAGCGAATTGGACAGGGCCGTTGGCGAATTGGGCTTCGTGGGTGGGCTTGTCAACGGCCGGGCCGACGGCCGTTTCCTGGATCATCCGTCGCTATTTCCGGTCCTGGAACGCGCGGCCGCATTCGACGTACCGATCTACCTGCACCCCGGGTTACCGCCCGAAAGTCTTCGCCGCGAGCACTACAAAGGCTTCTCGCCCGCTATTAGCTATGCGCTGGGCACCGCCCCATGGGGCTGGCATGCCGAAACGGGCCTGCATGTGCTACGCATGATCGCCGCGCGAATCTTCGACCGACTGCCCAAATTGCAGATCATCATCGGCCACATGGGCGAGATGATCCCGTTCATGCTTGACCGAGCCGACGAATGGCTACCCCCAGCCGCCCAGCGAGAAGGCTTGCAGCGCAGTGTGGCTGACACTTTCCGCTCAAATTTCTGGGTGACCACGAGCGGCATGTTCACACAGCCACCGTTTCAGCTGCCGCACCACATCATCGGATCGGATCACATCCTGTTCTCCGTCGACTACCCGTTCAACGCGAACAGGCGGGGGCGTGCATTCCTCGACGCCCTTCCGATCAGCCCTGCGGACAAAGCGAAAATCAGCCACCTCAACGCCGAGAGACTCCTCAAACTGCCGGCAAATTAGTACCGCGCCGCCCTCGCAAGCTCTCCATCATCAGGAGCTAGCCACCGTGTCGACGCGATTCGGGTATGGGTTGAGACGAACTCGGCTTAGTGTGGGCAGGGGGTGCCCCGGCGGGATAAGGAAGTACGAATGAACATCGACGACGAGTCCGTCATAACGCTGGAGGACCTCAAGAGCGATCTGGCGGGTCGGTACAAGCGGACAGCAAGCAGCGGAAGCTCGGTCGACAGCGCGATCGTCGAGGCCGACTTGGTGGCTCTGGACCGCGACGGCTACGTCATTTGGGAGAACCTGCTCAGTACCGAGCAGTGCCGGCAAATCCGTGAGGTTGTGCGCCCCTGGCTGGGGCACACCGGACGTAACTCTTTCGAAGGCCTGCGCACCCAACGCATTTATAGCGTGCTGAGCAGGACGCGCGTGTGCGACCGGCTGGTCGATAATCCACGGGTGCTGGCGGTGCTCGATCAATTACTGATGCCCAACTACCTGCTTTCGGCGTTGCAGGCCATCAACATTCAGCCCGGAGAGGCCGCGCAGCTACCCCACCATGACGACGGGTTCTACCCGATTCCGCGTCCACGGGCACCGTTGACGGCGGCGACGATCTGGGCGATCGACGACTTCACCGCCGACAACGGCGCGACGGTGGTCATACCCGGCAGCCACCGGTGGGGCCAGCGTCCACCGGGCCCAGACGATCACGCGCTACCCGTCGTCATGCCCGCCGGCTCGTGCGTCTTCTTTGTGGGCACGCTGTGGCACGGCGGAGGCGCCAACAATACTCCCGGCGAGCGTCTGGCGGTCACCGCCCAGTACTGTCAACCATGGCTGCGGCCGATGGAGGCCTTCACCTTGTCGATATCGCGCGAAATCGCGCGAACGGTTTCCGATGACATCCGCCGCATGCTCGGCTACAGCATCCACCCGCCGTTCGTCGGCGCAGTCGACGGTCTCCACCCGCTACGGGTGTTGGAAACGCCGAGTGATGCGGCGGATGGGAGCCGAGTATGCGACTAGCGGGTCGAACTGTTTTGGTCACAGGTGCCACCGGGGGAATCGGTGGTGCCATCTCCCATGACCTGGCCCGGCGCGGGTGTGCGGTCATTGTCACCGGCCGACGCCAGACTCACGTCACGCGATTGGTCACAGAGCTAGGTCCACCGGCACGCGGGTTTGTCGCCGACCTGACCAAGCCGGAGGAGATTCGCAACCTGCTGGAATCGGCCGGGCCGGTGGACGTCCTGGTCGCCAACGCCGGCGTTGACATGGCACAGGATCTTGCGGAGGTGGGCGACGCCGAGCTGGAGGAGGCAATCAGGATCAACCTGGTTGCCCCAGCGGCGCTCGCGCGCGCAGCTTCGGCGGCGATGAAAGAGCGCGGCGAGGGACACATCGTTTTTATCTCCTCGGTGGCTGGTCTCGTCGCGACGCCTGGCAATGGACCTGTATATACGGCGACCAAGTGGGGGCTACGCGGGCTCGGGCTGGCACTCCGACAAGAACTCCACGGAACCGGCGTCGGCGTCTCGACCTTGTTTCCCGGCCCGATCCGGGATGCGGGCATGTTCGCCCGTACCGAAGTCGCCCTGCCGCCGGGCACCGGAACTAACTCCCCCGAGGACGTCGCTCACGCCGTGGCCCGGGCGATCGAGCGCAATCGCGCCGAAACCACGGTCGCGGCGGGCAATATGCGTCTGAGCGCAGCCCTCGGCGGCGTCGCACCGGTGCTCGTCGGCGATCTAGCTCGTTTGCTGGGAGCCGGGCGTGTACGTGCGGCAATGGTTGCCGCGCGAAACCGAGGCGGCAACGGCCGGCCAGACGCCTGAGATCAGCTCTGTGGCTGTAGCCCTATCAATCGCCTTGACGTCCCGCGACCGAAAGTTGCGTCCGTATCGTGTGGACCATGGATGCGCCTGCGCCCGACGGGCCCGATGAACGCCCGGATGTCGTCAACCGGCGTCAGCTGCTCCGGCTCGCCGGCAGCGTCGGCGCGGCGACGGTGCTCGGCGCCTGCTCAACTGAGCCACGAACGGACGCTGTCTCGGCGTCTGCGACCGGCCTAAGGCCACCCTCGACTCCGAATCCTGCCGCTACCTCGGCAACCGGTGCCGCCCTGACGACAGGTCCACCACTGGGGCCCATGACTTCGCCCCCGGCCGCCCCAACTACCAGTTCGGCTCTGTTGCTATGCCGAGATGCTTGGGGCGCGCGACCAGCCCGCGCCGGAGGTAAGCCCCAGACCATCACCCGGATGACCCTGCACCACGAGGCTGTGGTCCTCGGCGACAACCGTAATGCCCCAGAGCGATTCCGCCAGGACCAGCGATACCACCAAGACCAGCACGGATGGATCGACATCGCCTATCACGTCGGCGTCGACCGCAACGGCAACATCTACGAACTGCGGAGGACCGAAATCGCAGGCGACACTGCGACGGACTACGACACAACCGGCCATTTCCTAGTTCTCTGCGAAGGAGACTTCGATCAAGAGGCTGTGTCGGAGGCCCAGCTTCACGGAGCGGCTCTCGCGTTCGCCTGGGCCGCCCAGAACTTTCACATCACGAGCAACACGCTGGCGGGCCATCGGGACCTCGCCCAGACTTCTTGCCCGGGTGCGAACCTGTATGCCCATCTCTCCTCGGGTGACCTCAAACGCCGCATTGACGAACTGCTGGCCGCCGGCACCGTCGACCTTCAGCGCATTTGTGGCCCCGACGCTGCCGCAAGGGTCGCGGCCATCGAGGCGGGCAACTGAGAATCGAAACCGCTTCTCTACCAAGCGAAATGCCTTCGCGACCCGACGTCACCGCGGCCGACCGAGTGCGATCTGGGTGGGCTTAGCTTGCGGGCTGACTCCGCCCCGCCAGTAGAATGCGATAGGTGCGCCCCTTTCGTCGACGAGCAGGCCGATCGTGCCGGTGCCCAGGCCGGTGGTGCCGGGGTGCCGGCTATCGAGAGCGTGAGGACTCAACGTGGAGTCGGCCACCCGCACCAACCACTCGGCCGCGCGTGCAGAATTCAAGGTCGGGGCCTCCAGCACCACCATCACATGACCGGTGTCGCCTGTCGTGGAGTCCTCGGTGGCCTGCCACGCGACGACGTCACCGGGGCCGAGAGCATCAACGCGTGCCAATGCCTGCCAGCCCTCCATCGGGTTGGTCAGGCCACCATGCAGATAACCTTCGATGTCGCCCGCCAGCGGTCGCGCGTGGGTACGCGGGATGGGTTTAAGATCGGCGGGCCGCGACCGGCCTAGCGCGTAATCGAGAAGTCCCGAGCAATCGTAGAAGTAACTGCCGCTGCTCTCATCCACGCTCGTCGTGTGCTGGTAGCGCGTAACCCGCATAGCTTTGAGCTCTCGCTGAACCTCTTCCACGAGCGCGGCCGAACCTGGCTCGGCGGCAGGATTCGTGGTTACCGGCGGTGCAGCCGGCGACGTAAGGGAGGACGGATGCCTAGGCTTGCTGCCAGCACATCCGGCTGTGACCAGAGCTTCTAGCGCGAGCAACGCGGCCAGAATTTTCTTAGTTACATGGCGGCGAGCAGCCATCCTTGCAAGATTAGAGGGTGCGTCGAGACAGGACCGACTCCTGTTTGTCGGTGGAGCTCTCCGGAATCGAAACCGCTTCTCAGTAGGACCGCAACCGCGCAACGCTATCCCGTAAAAGCCCAAGCGGTTCAACAAATCTCAATCCCCAGATGCCTCCCGCCCGGGAGAAGACGTGCCCGGCCTGGAACCTCTGCCGGACGCGGCGCGCGGTCGTCAACACGAGCAGGTTAATCGCGAGCCTGCCCAGCGCCACTCGGCTCGTCCGCTTCTTCCAGCTTGAAGGTTTCGAGCCGGCGCGCCGCCCGAAGTGGTACCCGACGCATAGCGCTGTCCCGAGAGCGGCGATAAGCGCAAGCGCTGTCATGAAGATGAGCGTCCTGCGTCGCTGTCGCGGGAAGGTCACATCCCAGACACACCTCAGCCAACATAGTGGTGAAGCCTGGAACTCGATCCAGTGGGAGGAGAAATGGGCGGTGTCGACCGTCATTGACTTCGCGATCGCTCAGGTCAACCGAACCCGAGGCCTCAACCGACGCCCGTTCGACCACGCCACCTCGGTGGCCATCCCGCACGGCCGGTGGGGAATCGTGCATTACGGGATCATGGTGCCGAACCTGCCGGACCCATTCCGCTTCTTCGACGCAATCGTCATTCTCGGAACGGCACGTGCACCGATCTTCGGCAAGCGGTCGCTCGCAGCAGGTGACCCGGACGACTCGGCATGGATCCTGACTGGATCGGCCGCGACCCCGAACGGCTTCGAGCAATACAGCATCACCGACCAATGCGATCTGTCCGACGACGGCAGCCACTTACGGTTCGGGGACCAGCTCGCCATCAACCGAACGATCAGCGAGATCACCCTTTCGGCCTCCCGGCCCGGGGCAAGCGTGCAACTCACGCTCAACCCGACCCCGGCTGTGTCTCACTTCGTCCACATCCCCGGCATATACGACCATTGGAGCGTGCTCTGCCAGGCCGAGGGCACATTCACAGCGGGACAGAACCCGTTCACACGGGAAACACTGTGTACGTATGAATATGCGCGCGCCGTGAACCTGCCGCTGCCGTTCCTGTTCTTTACCTACCAAATCCTCAACGTCGACGAGAAAACTCAGGTGCTGATGACCGAAGTCCTGGGCCCCGCCGGACTTCCCCTCAGCCGCATCATTTACATCCGGAACGCTGACGGCGCGGCGACAACCCACACCCGCGGCTACCAGCACACGGTTCACGAATATTGTCCCGACCTGCTGACCACCCCCGACGGTCACAAGATGCGCATGCCAAAGCGGTTTGCCTGGCGAGTCTTGGGCGATGACGGTGCCGATCTCAACACGATCGAGGGCACGTGCAACGACGACTTCGCCTACGGACTCGGCGCCGGGTACGCCGTCAGCTATCACTACATCGGCCGATTCCGGGGTGCCCCCATCACCGGCACCGGCTACATCGAGTGGATCGACCGCCGATGACGTCGTAAACGACGCGGTCATAGGCGACGACGAAACGAATGTTTGCAGTCCGGCAACAGCGGGCATGACATTGAGCAGGCGCAAAACAGGGCGTAGTCAAGAGCGTGGCCCCCCCGACGACACCGCTGTCTACAGCCGGTGTCCGCCTCTACTGAGAAGGGGCCAAGCATGTCGGTCACACATCTCACCGGTTTCGCCACTGCCTGTCAGGAGGCCATGAGGGCGGTCCTGCGCGCCTTCATCTCCCGTGGGGAGGAACGCCGGGGACACCTCTCGGACGCCAAATTGGCAGTCGACAAGGCCTTACACGATGCCCATAGCGGTGAGGAATGGTACCTGGCCGAGCACCTTCGCCAGGGAATCAAGGTTATGGAGACCCACCTGCGGGACGCCTCCTAGTCGCCGGGCGTGTCGGTCTGGCAGAGGGCCGGCCGTTCATCGAATTGATCAGTTCAAGACGCCGGGATCCCGACGCAACTCGCGACGTACCATCGCCTCGAACAACCCGGTGAACGGGTGGGTGTTGAAGAAGTCTCCGTAGGTGCGTGCAGCGTCCCGATTCATCGGTGCGCCACCCCCGACAGCCGCGATATGCCAGGCCAGGCGGCAGCGCCACTCGAAGGACATCGCCCGCAGGTAGGCCTGTTCGATGTCGCTGCCGAGCACCACCACACCGTGATTAGCGAGTAGACCGACGTTGCTGTCGCCGATCGCCGCGGCCACCGCACGAGCGTTGCCGGCATCGTCGACCGTTCCCCAATATTCGTCGTAAACCGCCACCCCGCCGTGGTACAAGGCGCCGGTCTGGTCGTAGATGTCGGGGGCGCGTCGAAGGTCGGCCCACACCATTCCCCACCGCGAATGGTTGTGGATCGCCACTCCGATATCGCCACGGGCGCGGTGCAATTCGACATGGAGCGTGATGGCCGGCGTGATCGTCCACCGGCCGCCGATCTCGTTGCCGTCGACGTCCATGGACATGATGTCGCTCGCCGTGACCTCGTCCCAGGTCAGGCCGAAGGGGTTCACCAGGAACGTCCCATCCGGCTGTTTGTACGTGATGTGGCCGGCGAGATGGTCGTTGTATCCCTCGACGAATAGGCAACGACACAACAGGGCCAGCTCCTGAGCGGGGGTGAGCTCGGGCAACGCGGGGGCGATGGGCTTCGTGACGACCATGGCTCGCATCGCCGTCGGGCCGTTCGTTTCGGTGCTTGTCATGCTGTGCTCCTCACCTGTTGAGGATCTGTCGGAGCCGATCACCGTAGAACGTTAGGGCATTGTCGGCCAACACTTTTCGCTCCAGTATCTCGCTGAGACCCCGTTCATTGACGCTCTTCACCGCTCCCGGATAGACGGCGTCGTGATGGGGGTAGTCGGATGCGAACATCACGTTGTCGGCCCACCCTTGCTCTAGGGTCGACGCCAGGCCAGGCTCCTCGATCTCAAAAGTGAGCCATGACCGTGTGTTGACACTGCCGCTCGGATCTCCCCCGCGATAGTCGCCGGGAGCCAACTCGTAGTGCTCCTCGATGCGGTCCGCCCACGTCGGCGCCCACCCGCAACCGGCTTCGAGAAACCCCAGCCGCAGCCCCGGGAAGCGTTGAAAGATCCCGGCCAGGGTGACGTTCACCATGGCGGTCATCTGCTCGAATACATGGCTGACGATATGGCAGCCGGCGTAGCTGGACATGCGGTCAAGCCCAACGGTGTCGATGCCGGACAGGTAGGCCTCATGGAAGGACACCGGGACGTCGAGCTGCTGGGCGTTGTCCCACAACACGTCGAAGTCCGGATGGTCCACCGTGCGGCCGCCGATCCGGTTGGGTCGCATCACGCCGCCGACGAAGCCGAAGGTGGTGACGGCCCGCTCCAACTCGGCCGCCGCCAGACACGGGTCCTGTTGAGGCAGGAGCGCCACCCCAATCAGGCGCTTCGGGTCGGTAGCGCAGTAGCGGGCCAGCCACTCGTTGTACGCCCTGCAGAGGGCGGCCGCGATGTCGGGATGCTCGATCAAGCCGAACATCAGCCCGACGCTCGGATACAGCACCGCGGCGTCGATCCCCTCGTCGTCGAGGACCTGTAGGCGGACCTTGGGATCGCGGCCCCCCTCGCGTCGCACGCCTCCTGCGGATACGTGGTTCTGCAAACCTCCGGGGAACGGATACTTCGAGCGCCAGAGCCGGCCCTCGATGCGATAGGTGACGAAGCCGCCGGCTTCGGCGACGAACTGCATGGCACTTTCCCGCATCGCCGAAGGGATGGCACCGACCAGCTCGGGCAGCGTCTCCTCTACATGCCCATCGGCGTCGATTACAAACGACATCAGGACCCCCTTGCCGAGGCGACCAGATATTAGTCTTTAAATTGTTAAAATAGTAATGATTAGTAGGGGCCGTCAAGCAGTGCGGACGCGGCTTCGACGCCGCAGTCCGGCTAACACCCAGACCCGCATCGGCAAAAGGCTGCCCAACGGCGCGGACGGTCGAGCGCTGAAGTGTCGCTCAACGCGCATCATGCGCCTACTTTGCGAAGTAGGCGCCTGCTGCAGTGGGTCGACGTCCAACAGTGCCGCGAGGGAGGTGCGCCGTGGGTGACCGCATCGATCCTTCCGCCCTGGTTGTCGGCCAAACCGACGAGGTGCGGCGCAGGCTCGAGCTGTGCGTTGCCGCGATGCAGCGCATGGTCGAAGGCGACTGGTTCGACGGCCATGAGGACACCATCGGCATGGAGGTCGAACTCGATCTCGTAGATCCGTTAGGCAGGCCACGGCTGATCAATGACGCCGTCCTGGCACGGCTGGGCCGGGCTGACATGCAACACGAACTCGGCCAGTTCAACGTCGAGCTGAACCTCGCGCCACGTCGGCTGCAAGGCCGCGTGCTGCATGAC
>Ga0310916_10000097_pt1 | contig 40082 bp, 38 predicted proteins | sample GREbulkMGLF176_FD_203444 | JGI IMG/M metagenome (GOLD analysis project Ga0310916, IMG submission 203444) | Lab enrichment of tropical soil microbial communities from Luquillo Experimental Forest, Puerto Rico - GRE.bulkMG.LF176 | ecosystem: Environmental > Terrestrial > Soil > Tropical forest >...
CCTTGACCGTGTGATATTCGGGATGAATGTCGGGCTTCATTGCAGCTGTCCTGAATTTGTTCGTTGGGCGCCAGTGTCCCGATTCCGAAGTTCGCACGTGCTCGCGGCGGTCTCGATGCGAACTTCGGAATCAAAGGGACACTAGCAACTTTATGATTCTAGTGCCGCTTTGAACCCGAAGTTCGCAAATACCCTTGCCGCCCGATCGTGCGAACTTCGGGTTCGCGGCACTGGCCTCAAGGGTGCACGCCACTTAGGTCGCGGCTCTATAACGCAGGCCTGCCGGTGAGACAAGCAGCGGCCCGATTGCCACTCGCGGCCCGACCGGGCATTGTCGCAACGGCTTGGCCAACAAGCCACGAACACGGCCTGGAGCGCTGATGAACGTCGCGGAGCGAGACGCCGCGCGCGCCAGCGAAAGCGGCGCCGAGAAGCCTGACATCGCGGCTGCGCCCGCGCGCGCCGGCAAGCGCAGGCTGCGGCCACTCCTCGCGCTGTTGCCCTACGTCGCGCGCTACCGGATGCGGGCGATCGCGGCGTTGATTGCGTTGTTGCTCGCCGCCGTCGCCACGCTGGTCGTTCCCATCGCCGTGCGGCGCATGATCGACCTGGGTTTTTCCCGCGAAAGCGTTACCCTCATCGACAACTACTTCGCCGTGATGATCGCGATCGTCGCGGTTTTGGCGCTGGCCAGCGCCGCGCGCTTCTACCTTGTCACCACGCTCGGCGAGCGGATCGTGGCGGACCTGCGCGAGGACGTGTTCGGCCATCTCGTTTCTCTGTCGCCGGGTTACTTCGATGCGGCCAAGACCGGCGAGCTCACATCCCGGCTCACCGCCGACACCACGCAGATCAAGGCCGCGGTCGGCGCGTCGGTTTCGGTTGCGTTGCGCAACCTGGTCCTGTTCGCCGGCGGCGCCATCATGATGGTGGTGACGAGCCCGCGCCTCTCGGCGTTCGTGCTGGCGGCGATACCGGTGATCGTGCTGCCGCTTTACGGCTTCGGCCGCGCGGTGCGGCGGCGCTCGCGCGCGGCGCAGGACACGCTGGCCGACGCGTCGGCCTATGCATCCGAGCTGATCGGCGCGGTGCGTGTGCTGCAAGCCTTCACCAACGAGCAGCTTGCCAAGTCGCGGTTCGGCGCCGCGGTCGAGCGCGCTTTTGTGGCGGCGCGCGATTCCATCCAGGCGCGCGCGATCCTCACCGCGATTGCGATTTTCCTGGTGTTTGCCAGCGTCGTCGTGGTGCTGTGGGTTGGCGCTCAGGACGTGCTGGCGGGGCATTTGAGCGGCGGGCGCCTCTCGCAGTTCGTGCTTTATGCGGTGCTCGCCGCCACCGGCCTAGGCCAGCTCTCGGAGGTGTGGGGCGAGATCTCGCAGGCGTCCGGCGCGGCCGAACGGCTGTTCGAAATCCTGAACGTGCAGTCCGCGATCGTGCCTTCGGCACGGCCGTTGCCGCTCCCGCAGCCGCCGCGCGGAGAAATTGCCTTTGCCGATGTGAGCTTCGCCTATCCGAGCCGTCCGGAAATTCTGGTGCTCGATCGCCTGTCGTTCGAAATCAAGCGCGGCGAAAAGGTCGCCATCGTCGGGCCGTCGGGCGCGGGAAAGAGCACCATCTTTCATCTCATCCTGCGCTTCTATGACCCGATCTCGGGTGTGATCCGGTTCGACGGCGCGCCGCTCATCGAGGTCGATCCGCAGGCGCTGCGGGCGCGCATCGCGTTGGTGCCGCAGGATGCCGTGATTTTTGCTGCGTCGGTGCGCGACAACATCCAATTCGGCCAGCCGCAGGCGAGCGATGCGCAGGTCGAGCGCGCGGCCGAGCTCGCGCTCGCCTCGGAGTTCATCAGCCGGCTGCCGCAGAAATTCGAGACTCTCTTGGGCGAGCGGGGGGTGACTTTGTCGGGGGGCCAGCGCCAGCGCATCGCCATTGCGCGCGCGATCCTGCGCGAAGCGCCGCTGCTGCTCCTCGACGAAGCGACATCCTCGCTCGACGCGGAGAGCGAGAGGTTGGTGAAGGCCGCGCTCGAGCATCTCATGCAGGACCGCACCACGCTGGTGATCGCGCACCGGCTGGCAACGGTGCTCTCCTGCGACCGAATTCTCGTGATGGAGGCCGGTCAGATCGTCGAGCACGGCACGCACGGCAAGCTCGTCGCCGCCGGCGGCCTCTACGCGCGCCTCGCCCGCCTCCAGTTCGAGGCGGCGTAATACCAAACAGCGTGGCCTGTTGACCGTCGTGCACGCGCATAGCGCGTCAAAGACGCGCGTAAACGCGCTGATGTCGCGGGCATCCACGTCTTCGTTTCTTATCCAAGCAAGGCGTGGATGGCCGGGACAAGCCCGGCCATGACGATGCGGCGAGTCATCATTAGCAATCACCGATCAAACTAAACCCTGCCCTCGGCCGTCTGTCCTCCGTCCTCCGTCATCTGCGCGCCGCCACGCGGCCGCCAGCTCATCTTGTGCACCGGCGCGCCGGAGCGCCAGTTGATCGCCTGGCCCGAGATGACGAAGCCCTGCTTCTCGTAAAAGCGGATCGCGCGCGCATTGTCCGTGTTGACGTGCAGGTCGAGTCCCTGCGGCGATATCTGCTTGGCGCTGACAATGAGTGCCGCGGCGACCGGCGTGCCCCAGGCTTCCGGCGCCACTACGATCTGATCGAGATCGAAACTTTTCGGATCGACAGTGACGAAGCCGATCAGGGTCCCGGCAGCCTCCGCGACCGTGATCGTCGCGACGGGCACGAGCTCGTCGCGCCAGCGCTGGCGCCACCAGGGAAGCCTTGCCGTGAAATCGAGTTGCGGATAGGCGAGCTGCCAGGTGCGCCGCCACAGCTCGACGGCGGCATCCTCATCGGCGGGATTGTACCGCCGCAGCGTGAAGGAAAAGCCGCTCACCGCTCCGTCAGCTTCAGCTCGATGCGGCGGTTGCGGGCATAGGCTTCTTCGGTTTTGTCCGTGTCGATCGGCTGGAATTCGCCGAAGCCCGCGGCGACGAGGCGCTGCGGCGAGACGCCCTTGGCGATGAGATATTGCACGACCGAGATCGCCCGCGCTGCGGAAAGCTCCCAGTTGTTGCGGAATTGCGGGCTATTGATCCCGCGCACGTCGGTATGTCCGTCGACGCGCAGCACCCAGGCGATCTCGCCGGGAATCTTTTTCTCAAGTTCCAGCAGCGCGGTGGCGAGACCGTCGAGCTCGGCGCGCCCCTCCGGCTTGTCGAGCGTGGCCTTGGCGGTGTCGAAGAATACTTCCGACTGGAACACAAAGCGGTCGCCGACGATGCGAATGTCGGGACGATTGCCGAGGATCGCGCGCAGGCGGCCGAAGAAATCGGAGCGGTAACGTGACAATTCCTGCACGCGTTGGGCAAGCGCCACGTTGAGCCGCTGACCGAGATCGGCGATCCGCGTCTGCGATTCCTTGTCCTTCTTTTCCGATGCGTCGAGCGCGCTCTCGAGCGCGGCGAGCTGGCGCCGCAGCGCGGCGATCTGCTGATTGAGTACCTCGACCTGGGCGAGAGCGCGCGCGGTCAGCCGTTTTTCCGCGTCGATCTGGCCGCTAAGCTCGTTGACCTTGCCCTGTGCTTCCGCCGCGCCGCCACCGGCGCCTTCGTAAAGTCCGCGGTAGCGGTCGCGCTCGCCTTCGGCTGTGGTCAACGTGGAGCGTAGTTGGACGAGTTGCTCCTCGAGATCGAGCTTGCCGGTCTTCTCCAGCGAGAGCAACTCGGTGAGCTGGGCAATCTGAGCATTGAGGCGGCTCAGCGCCGTGTCTTTGCCGGTGACCTCTTGCGTGAGATAGAACTGCACGATCACGAAGATGCTCAGCAGAAAAATGATGCCGAGGATCAGGGTCGACAGCGCGTCGACGAATCCCGGCCAGTAATTCATGCCGCCGTCGCGGCGGGCGCGAGCGAGAGCCATGGCGTTTATTTGTTCACGTTTTCCCGCACCAGGATTTCCAGCAGCCGGCGGATGTCGCGATGCTGTTGCGCCTGGGAATCGACCCAGTCGCGGATCATCTGCTGCTCGGTGCGCATGTGGTGAACCAGGCCCTGGATGGCTTCGGCGAGATTGGCCATCGCCGTGGTGGAGGCGCGATGCGGCCCGCCGTCGGCGATCGCCTCGCGCAAACGCTCGATCGAGAGCTTCAGGTCGCCCGGCACCGCGCCCGCGAACGGGGCAATTCCCGGCGCTTCGCGCTCGATGCCAAGATCGCGCACGGTGGTGGAGAGCCAATCCTCAAGCTCGGTGTAGAAGCGGTTCTGCGCCTGACTGGTCTGCAGGTCGAGAAATCCCAGAACGAGGGAACCGGCCAATCCGAACAGCGAGGATGAAAACGAGATTCCCATGCCGCTGAGCGGCGCGGCGAGACCGTCTTTCAGCGAATCGAAGATCGAGGCGGCGTCGCCGCCTGGCTTGAGGCTGTTGATGACGCCGCCCACCGATGTGACCGTCTCGATCAAGCCCCAAAATGTCCCGAGCAGGCCGAGGAAGATCAACAGTCCGGTCATGTAGCGCGACATGTCGCGCGCTTCGTCGAGACGCGCCGCGATCGAATCGAGGATGCCGCGCATCATTTGCGCCGAGATCGCCATACTGCCGATGCGGTCGCGCAGCAGCACGGCCATCGGCGCCAGCAGCACCGGCGGCCGCTCGACGGCAAGCCCGGGATCGGCAAGCCGGAAGCTGTTCACCCACTCAATCTCGGGGAACAGGCGGATGACGAGCCCGAAGGCGCGCGCAATGCCATAGAGGAGTACACCGATGATGATTGCGTTGAGGACCGGATTGGCGAGGAACGCGGTCCAGATTTGCTTATAGATAACGATCGCGACGAGCACGCAAATGGTCAGAAACATCCCCATCCGGACGAGAAAAATCCGGGGCGAGGAAAGTTTGAAGGGATCGATGTCCTGCGCCATGGCGATGCGATCGGCGGCAAATTCCGCTCAGAATAAGGCAGCGGCGCGGCGGACGGAACCCAGCGGCCGCCATTCTGTCGCCCCGGCGCAAGCGGGCGCCCAGTAATCGATGTCCTCGCGAACCGAGAGGTCAGGTGATTACTGGGTCCCGGCTCTCGCTCGCTGCTCTCGCTCGGCCGGGACGACACCGAGGGGTCACATCCTCCCTGCAGCCTGTACGACCCGCAGCAGCTCGCGGTGGATTGCGTCGTTGCCGGCGACGATGCCGCCGGTGGTGAGCATCGCCTCGCCACCCCCGAGGTCGGTCGCGTAGCCGCCGGCCTCGCGCACCAGCACGATGCCGGCCGCCATGTCCCAGGGTGAGAGCCCGCGCTCCCAATAGGCGTCGACGCGTCCGGCCGCGACCCAGGCGAGATCGAGCGCGGCCGCGCCGAACCGGCGCAATCCTGCGACCTTGTCCTGGACCGCCGCGTGCTCGTTGCGCGTTAGCAAAACGTCGCCGCGCCCGGGATGCGGTAGCGCGCAGGCGACGACTGCGTCGGCGAGCCGTTTGCGCGATGCGACCCGCAGCCGCTGGTCGTTGAGGAACGCGCCCTTGCCGCGCTCGGCGCTGAACAGCTCGTCGCTCACCGGATTGTAGACGAGACCGGCGACGATGGTCCCTTCCCGCTCGAGCGCCAGCGAGATCGCGAAGTGGGGAATGCCGTGCAGGAAATTGAGCGTGCCGTCGAGCGGATCGACGATCCAGCGATGCGTCTTGTCGCTGCCTTCGCGCACGCCGCCTTCCTCGCCGACGAAACCGTAACCCGGGCGCGCGCGCTCGAGCTCGGCGTGCAGGATTTCCTCGGCGCGGCGGTCGGCGGCGCTCACGAAATTGGCCGGCCCCTTGAGCGACACCTGCAGCTGCTCGATCTCGCCGAAGTCGCGCTTGAGCATGCGGCCGGCCTTGTGCACGGCCTTGATCATGACGTTGAGCAGCGCGGAGCGGAGCATGGCGGCGCAGGCTCTGCCCTCCAGGAGAGATCGCGTCAAGAGCGCGAGTCGCGCAGTTCCTTGAGCGTGTCGAGCCAAGGTTTGGCGGCCTTTTCGCCGGCCGCGCGGATCTCGGGTGTCTGCTTTTGCATGAAGGTATCGAGCGGAATGTCGCCGACGCCGCCCGCCTTGGCGACGATGTGCCACTTGATGGCGGTGACGGGATCGGCTGCAACGCCGCGCCCGATCGCCAGGATGTTGGCGAGGCGATTCTGAGCGATGGGACTGCCCTTGCGCGCCGCTTTCTGCAACAGCGCCACCGCGCCCTGTTCGTTGCGGGCGACGCCGGTGCCGTTGAACAGCGCGATCGCGTACTCGACCTGCGCATCGGTGTTGTCGCCGAGCGCGGCGGCGGCGAGAAGGCGCGCCGCCTCGGCGGGATCCTTCGTCACGCCGCGGCCCTCCTTGTAGAGCGTGGCGAGCGCGTATTGGGCTTCCGGGATCCCGGCTTGCGCGGCGACCGTGAACAGTTCGGCGGCGCGGGTAAAATCCTGCGGGAACATTTGGCCCTCGAGATAGAGCAGGCCGAGGTCGTAAGCGGCGGGAGCGTGGCCGAGCTTGGCGGCGCTGGCGAGAAGCTTTGCCGCCTGCTCACGATTGGCAGCGCCGCCGCGGCCGCCGAGATGAAACATGGCGAGCGCGAACATCGCCTGACGGTCGCCGCGGTCGGCGGCGAGCCGGTACCACTCCGCTGCTTTGGTGTCGTCGCGCTCGACGCCCCAGCCGTTGGCGTAAAGCTCGCCCAGCAGGGTCATCGCCTTGACGTCGCCAGCTTCCTCCACGCGGCGGGTCGCGATCGCAAACGCGGTCATGTAGTAGCCGCGCTGGTAGGCGCCATAGGCCGGATCGATGTTGCCGTGCGATGCGGTGGGCGCCGGAGCCGTTGGTGCCGGCGCCGCAGCCTTCGGCTTGACCGGCGCCGGCGCGGGCTTGCGCGGCGCGGGCTTCGCCGCCGGCTCCGGGGCGGCTCGCGGCGCGGGCGGCGTGAGTTGCATCGGCGTCTGGGCCGCGGCCGATCCGGCGCAAAGCGTGATTAGACCGAGTGCAATGGCGCCGGCTGCGTGCCGCATGCTCATGCAACGGGATCCGTGATGGCGAGCTGCCGCGCCGCGTCGGCAACGGCCGCAGCACACCCGCGCGCATCTGCAAACACCCAATCACCGAGCGCCACGAAATCGGCACCGGCACTAGCGAGCGGATTCACCTCGTCGAGCGAGGCGGCGAATCCCACGCATGGCAACTCGAACACCTCCGCCCACCAGGCGACCCGCTCGATGATTGCGCCGAAGGAAGGCCGATGGCCGCTCGGTTCCGGCTCGCCGAACATGACGTAGTCGGCGCCGGCTTCGCCGGCGAGCATGGCATCGTGCCGGGTCGCAAGCCCGCCGCAGCCGGCAATGCGCGCCGGCCTGAGCGCCGGCAGCACCGCCTTGAGCGCTTCGATCCCGTTTAGATGCGCGCCATCGGCGCCGGTCGGAGCGGCAAGCTCGGGGTGCTCGGCCAAAAGCAGCGCCACGCCGCGCTCCTGCACGCACGGCGCAACCGCCTTGACCTGATCGATTTGCGTGCGCTGGTCGGCGTCGGGCAGATACACGAGAGCCGCGGCCACACCCGCGCCGAGCGCTTGGGCGAGAAGGTCCGCATGCCCCGCAAGCTGCTGCGGAATCACGAGATACAGGCGCGGCGCGGGGCGCCGCGCTTCACTGACTTGGCCTCGAAACGCCATTGCAGATCGGTTGCCCCCGCAATCGGGCGGAAAGGCGGCATTTGTAACCGCTCAGCCCCTACGAGACGGTAAAGGCCTACGGAATTACTGCCGAATCTGCGGCATTCCTCCTAGGCCGCCTTCTTCTCCAGGTCCTGCTTCCACTGCCCAAGGCTGGCGAGGCCGTTCATCATGGCGCGGTGCGTAAAGGCGCGCTGCGCCGCGGCGACGTTCTCGCTCTTGCCTACCCAAGCCTTCTGCGGCGCCGCCTGCAGCGCGCGGCCATAGCTGAAGGTGATTCGCCACGGGCAGCCGCCGGCGAGCCGGTTGATGGCATCGAGATGGGCGGTTGCCTCCTCGTCGGACTGGCCGCCGGAGAGGAACGCGATCCCGGGCACAGCCGCGGGCACACAGGCCTTGAGCAGCCGCACCGTCTTTTCTGCGACCTCCTCGACGCCAGCGCGCTTCTTCGCCTTCTTGCCGGCGACCACCATGTTGGGCTTGAGCACCATGCCTTCGAGCGCGACCTTCTGATAGTAGAGCTGCTCGAACACGGTTTTGAGCATCCATTCCGTGATCAGGTAGCAGCGGTCGGCGTCGTGATCGCCGTCCATGAGCACCTCCGGCTCGACGATCGGCACGATGCCTTCCTCCTGACAGATCGCGGCATAGCGGGCGAGCGCGTGGGCATTGGTCATGATCGCAGCGTAGCTCGGGATTTGCGGCCCGATGTCGATCACCGCGCGCCATTTCGCGAACTTGGCGCCGAGCCCGCGATACTCGACGAGGCGCTCGCGCAGCCCATCCAACCCCTCCGTGATTACCTCGCCCGGTGAAAACGGCAGCGGCTTGGTGCCCTTGTCGACCTTGATGCCGGGTATGGCCCCGCTCTTTTCGATCAGCTTGACCAGCGGCGTGCCGTCCTTGGCGTTTTGGCGGATCGTCTCGTCGTAAAGGATGACGCCGGAAATGTATTTCGACATCGCCTCGGTCGAGCGGAACATGAGCTCGCGATAATTGCGGCGGTGGTCCGCGGTCGACTCGACGCCGATCGCATCGAAGCGTTTCTTGATGGTGCCCGTGGATTCGTCGGCGGCGAGAATGCCACGGCCCGGTGCCACCATCCCCTCGGCTACTTTGTTGAGCTCAGCGAGGTTCATTGCATCCTCCTGTGCGTGTGATTGCTTGTAGGCGTTGATTGTCCCGGATTTTGCCGCCTCTGCGCGCAATTGGCAAAGGGCTCATCGACGCACGGAACTTATCCCTGCTTTACGCGTAGCGCCTCGACGCCGGGCAAGGTCTTGCCCTCGAGCCATTCCAGGAACGCCCCGCCGGCGGTCGAGACATAGGTAAATCGTTCGACCGCGCCCGCAACGCTCAGCGCGGCGACGGTGTCGCCGCCGCCCGCGACCGATACAAGCTTGCCAGCCGTCGTGAGTTCCGCCGCCGCTTCGGCCACCTCGATCGTGCCGTTGTCGAACGGCTCGAGCTCGAAGGCGCCAAGCGGCCCGTTCCACACCAGCGTCTTGGCGCGCGGCAAAATCGAGCACACGTATTCGATGCTGCGCGGCCCGATATCGAGAATCATTTCGTCGGCGTCCACGCCGTCCACCGCGACGGCGCGCGACGGCGCGTTGGCCTCGAATTTCTTCGCCACCATCGCGTCGACCGGCAGGACGATCTCGCGACGTTCCCTCTTCGCCTTCGCCATGATGTCGCGCGCGGTCGGCAAAAGGTCATGCTCGCAGAGCGATTTGCCGACCGGCTTGCCTTCCGCGGCGAGAAACGTGTTGGCCATGCCGCCGCCGATCACGAGAATATCGACCTTGCTCAGCAGATTGCCGAGCAGATCGAGCTTTGTGGATATTTTGGCACCGCCGACGATGGCTGCGAGCGGGCGCTCGGGCGCTTCGAGCGCGCGCGCCAGCGCATCGAGCTCCGCCTGCATGGCGCGGCCGACATAGGCGGGCAGCCTGCGCGCCAATCCCTCGACCGAGGCATGGGCGCGGTGCGCGGCGGAGAAGGCGTCATTGACGAAAATGTCGCCGAGCGCAGCGAGCTCGTTGGCGAACTCGGGATTGTTGCGCTCCTCGCCAGCGTGAAAACGGGTGTTCTCCAGGCAGAGAATGTCGCCGGGGCGCAGCGCATTCACGGCGGCCGCGGCTTTTTCCCCGACGCAATCCTCGGCGAAGGCGACCGGCCGCTTGATGAGCTTCGCCAGCTCCTGGGCGACCGGCCGCAATGAAGCTTTCGCATCGCGACCTTTCGGCCGGCCGAAATGCGAGAGCAGGATCACCTTGCCGCCTTTATCGGCAATCTCGGTGATCGTCGGGATCACGCGCTGCATGCGGGTCGCGTCGGTGACCTTGCCGTTGGCGACCGGCACGTTGAGGTCGACGCGCACGAGCACGCGTTTGTCCTTCACATCGGCCTGATCGAGCGTGCGGAACGAGGGCATGCTCGGGATTACCGATTTGCGTGCAAGCTCAGCGTCACATCCGCGGACGCGCGCGAGGTCAGATCAGCTTGCCCATGGCAACCGCGGTGTCGACCATGCGGTTCGAGAAGCCCCACTCGTTGTCGTACCAGGACATCACCCGCACCAGCGTGCCGTCCATCACCTTGGTCTGGTCCATGGCGAACACGGACGAGTGCGCATCGTGGTTGAAATCGCTGGAGACGTTGGGCGCCTCGGTAAACCCGAGGATGCCCTTGAGCTGCTGTTCGGCGGCGCGGCGCACGGCGCCGTTGATCTCCTCCTTCGTGGTCGCGCGCTTGGCCACGAATTTGAAATCGATCACCGAGACGTTGGGAGTCGGCACGCGGATCGCGACGCCATCGAGCTTGCCGGAGAGCTCCGGCAGGACCAGACCGACAGCTTTGGCGGCGCCGGTCGACGTGGGGATCATGTTGATCGCGGCGGCGCGTGCCCGGTAGAGGTCCTTGTGCACCTGGTCGAGCGAGGGCTGGTCGTTGGTGTAGGAGTGCACCGTAGTCATGAAGCCCTTCTCGATACCGACCGCATCGTTGAGCACCTTTGCGACCGGTGCGAGGCAGTTGGTGGTGCACGAGGCGCAGGATATGACGTTATGCTCTTTGCCGAGCTTCTCGTGATTGACGCCGTAGACCACCGTAAGGTCGACGCCCTCGGCCGGCGCGGAGATAATGACGCGCTTGGCGCCGGCCTTGAGATGCGCGGAAGCCTTCTCCTTCGAAGTGAAGATGCCGGTGCATTCGAGCGCAATCTCGACGCCGAGATCCTTCCACGGCAGAGTCGCCGGGTCCTTGGTGGCGGTGACCTTGATCTTGCCGTTGCCGACGCTGATCGAGTCGCCCGAGACCTTCACCTCGCCGGGAAAGCGGCCGTGCACGGAATCGAATCGCAAAAGATGCGCATTGGTCTCGACCGGAGCGAGATCGTTGATCGCGACCACCTCGATGTCGTTGCGCTCGGTTTCGGCGATGGCGCGCAGGACGTTGCGGCCGATGCGGCCGAACCCGTTGATGGCGACACGAACTGACATGGCGGACTCCTTGGCTCCCCTGCGCTGAGCAGGTCCGAATTACATAATCCGGGACGGCAGGTATTTAAATGCGGCCCAACCGGTGCAGCGCCGCCTTGGCGACGTTCTCTGCCGTAATGCCGAAGTGGCGATAGAGTTCCTTGTACGGGGCGCTCGCGCCAAAACTCGTCATGCCGATGAAGGCGCCATCCGAGCCGATGATTTCGTCCCAGCCCTGGCGGATCGCTGCCTCGACCGCGACCTTGACCGGCGCCGCGCCGATCACGTCACGGCGCTTGGCCGCAGGGAGGGCGCGGAACAGCTCGAAGCACGGGACCGAAACCACGCGCGCGCCGACGCCGCGCTCGCCCAAAATCTTTTGTGCCTCGACCGCGATTGACACCTCCGATCCCGTCGCGAACAGCGAGACCTCGGCCTTGGCCGGCGCGGGAAGGATCTCGTAGCCGCCCTCGGCGCAGCGGTTCGCCGCGTCAAAGCCGCTCCGCAGCTGCGGCAGATTCTGCCGCGTGAGCGCAAGAATGCTAGGCCCGGCGGAATTTTCCAGCGCGAGTTGCCAGCATTCCACCGTCTCGACCGCGTCGCAGGGACGGAAGACGTGAAGATTCGGAATGGCGCGGAGCGCGGCGAGGTGCTCGACCGGCTGATGGGTTGGCCCGTCCTCGCCCAGCCCAATGGAGTCGTGGGTCATCACGTGAATGACGCGTATGCCCATGAGCGCGGCAAGCCGGATTGCCGGGCGGCAGTAATCGGCAAATACGAGAAAGGTGCCGGAATAGGGAATCACGCCGCCGTGCAGCGCCATGCCGTTCATCGCCGCCGCCATGGCGTGCTCGCGAACGCCGTAATGGATGAAGCGGCCGCCGTAATCGGCGGCGGAAAGCACCGTCATGCCCTTGGGCTTGGTGTTGTTGGAGCCGGTGAGATCGGCCGAGCCGCCGATCATCTCCGGCGCCGCCGCGGTGAGCGCTTCGAGCGCACCCTCGGAAGCGCTGCGTGTTGCTATTTCCTTCGGCTCAGCCGCAAGCTTCTGCTTCACCGATCGCGCCGCGGTAGCGATTTGGTCGTTCGCCAAGTCGCCGCGCATGCGGCGCTCGAATTCGGCGCGCCGCGCCGCGGGTGCGGCGATGAGGCGATCGTTCCAGGTCTGGCGGGAGGCTGTTCCTGCCGATCCGGCATTGCGCCATAGGACGCGGACATCGGCGGGAATTGCGAACGCCGGCTCCGACCAACCAAGTTTGGCGCGCGCGCCTTTTATCTCTTCGGCACCGAGCGGCGAACCATGACATTTCTCCGTGCCCGCTTTGGCCGGAGCACCGAAGCCGATCACGGTGCGGCAGGCGATCAGGGAGGGCCGTTCGCTCCCCTGCGCAGCGGCGATGGCCTTCGCAATCGCCGCAGGATCATGGCCATCGACGCGGGTCGCCTCCCAGCGCGCCGCCTCGAAGCGCTTCACCTGATCGACCGAATCGGCGAGCGACAACGGGCCGTCGATGGAGATGCCGTTGTCGTCGAACAGCACGATGAGCTTGTTGAGCTTGAGATGTCCCGCAAGCGCGATTGCCTCCTGGCTCATGCCCTCCATCAGGTCGCCGTCGGAGGCGAGCACATAGGTGCGATGATCGACAAGGTCCGGTCCGAAGACCGCCGCCAGGTGGCGCTCGGCTATTGCCATGCCCACCGCGTTGGCGAGGCCTTGGCCGAGCGGCCCGGTCGTGGTCTCGGCGCCCGGTGTAAGGAAATTTTCCGGATGGCCCGGCGTGATCGAGCCGAGCTGGCGAAAGCGCTTGATCTCCTCGATCGTCACCTTCTCGTAACCCAGGAGATGCAGCAGCGCGTAGAGCAGCATCGAACCGTGGCCGGCAGAGAGCACAAAGCGGTCGCGATCGGGCCAAGCGGGATCGGCTGGATCGAATTTCAGAAAGCGCGAGAACAAGATGGTAGCGATGTCGGCCGCGCCCATCGGCAGGCCCGGGTGCCCGGATTTCGCCTGCTCGACCGCGTCCATCGCCAGCGCGCGAATGGCGTTGGCCATCCGATCATGCGCCTCGCGCGATGCGGCTTGCGCGCGCTCTTTGCGCGCGGACGGCGATAGAGCGGCTGCCGCCGAAGCGGCGGCGAGCGGAAGGTGCGGATCGATCATTGCTGAGCCCAGCCGGTTGTAGGGCAGAGCCTCTAGCATGTGGCCCGGATGCGGCAAAGAACGCGCGGCGATCAATCGACGCCATGCACAGGACGACACACAATTTTTCTTACTTGCTTCCGTGCTCGGCGTTGACGGAAGGGTGCGAAAAAAACTAAAGTTCTTTCTCTAACCGCTTGCCGAGCAAGAAATATTCGTGGCCGTCCGGCTGACGAATCCGCCCGCTTTGTGAGGACGGGCCGCGCATGACCGAGCCAAGCGCCATCGAAGCGGCGACCAAGCGTCTTGCGCTTGCGCTCGACGCGCTTGCCGCCGCGGTGGAGCGGCGCCGCAAGGCTGACCGGGACGAGGAGACGCTCGCGGCGCAGCTGCATGCGCTCGGCGGCGATCGCTCCCGCCTCGCGGCCGAGCTCGATGCCGCGGTCGCGCGCGCCCGCGCGCTCGAAACCGTCAATCGCGAAATCGCCGAGCGGCTTGATGCCGCGACGCGCGCCATCCGCAGCGTGCTTGGCACGAGCGAACGCTGAGGCCTGCAGGGGCAGACGGTAGCGCCATGCCGCAAATCAACGTCACCATCAACGGACGTCAGTTTCGAATGAGCTGCGAGGAAGGCGAGGAGGCGCACCTGACCGAGCTTGCCGCGGATCTCGACACGCGCATCGCGCGCTTGCGCGTCCGCTTCGGCGAGATCGGGGATACGCGGCTTACCGTAATGGCCGCGCTCACGGTCGCAGACGAGCTCGCCGAGACCAAAGCGAAGTTGCAGCGGATGGAGCCGGAACTCGCCGGGCTGCATGACGCGAGCGTCGCCTCTGCCGATCGCGTGCAGGCGACGCACGCGGCGGTAATTGCCGCACTCAATGCAGCGGCGGAGCGTATCGAGGGCATCACCCGATTGCTCAACGAAACCGTCAGCGGCGCGGGAACTGTGCCGATGGGGTGATCAGGGCGCGCGTGCTGGCACAGCCGCCGCGCAAACGCTACATTGTCGGCGCGGAGCTGTGAGGCGCGTCAGGAGCCCATATCCCCGGGGCCTTATCGATCCTTAAGGGAGCTGTCCCTGACCGGGCTCGTGGGCTCGGACATATGGCGCCCACCTACTTTCGTAGGGAACCCGGGATCGATGCTCCAACGGCCGTCGCGGCTCCGCGCTCATTCTCCACGCATTGATGCCGGACTCAGCCGCAGTCGATCAGGTCAAGGCAAGACTGCGCGGCGAGGCGCTGGCGCGGCGCGATGCGTTGCCCGCGCATACACGCGCCGCGGCCGCACGGGCCATCGCAGAGCGGCCGTTTCCGGTCCCTGTTTTGCCCGAGATGATCGTGTCCGGCTTTATGCCGTTGAAGAGCGAGATCAGCCCCATTCCGCTGATGCGCAAGCTTGCCGATGCGGGTGCGCGGCTCGCGCTGCCTGTCGTCGCCGGACGCGGCAAGCCGCTCAGCATGCGTGGCTTTGCATTCGGCCAGCCGCTCGTTGCCGGCGTCTGGGGCATCCGCGAGCCTGGGCCTAAGGCACCGGAAGTCTTGCCGGACATCGTGATCGCGCCGCTGCTTGCGTTCGACCGCAGCGGTTATCGGATCGGCTATGGCGCCGGCTATTACGACATGACGATTACGGCGTTGCGCGCGCGGAAGGCGATCGTCGCGCTCGGCATCGCGTTTGCCGCGCAGGAAATCGCCGAGGTGCCGCGAACCTCCCGCGACGCCCGCCTCGATCTCGTGCTAACCGAGCGCGAGGTCATCGACTGCCGGACGCCTTGACGCATGCGCATTCTCTTCATCGGTGACATCGTCGGCCGCAGCGGCCGCGCAATCGTCGTTGAGCGGTTGCCGCATCTCATTCGCGACTGGAAGCTCGATTTTGTTGCAGCCAATGGGGAAAACGCGGCCGGCGGCTTCGGCATTACCGAGGCGATCTACCAGGATCTCATGGACGCCGGCGTCGACGTGATCACCGGCGGCAATCATTCCTGGGACCAGCGGGAGGCGCTGGTTTTCATCGAGCGCGCTCCCAAGCTGCTGCGCCCGATCAATTATCCTGCCGGCACGCCGGGCCGCGGGGTCGCGCTGATCGAGGCGAAAAATGGCGCTCGCGTGCTGGTCGTCAACGCCATGGGCCGCATCTTCATGGATCCGCTCGACGATCCGTTCGCCGCCGTCGACCGCGAGCTTTTGGCCTGCCCGCTCAAAGCGCGCGCCGACGCCATCATCGTCGACATTCACGGCGAAGCGACCAGCGAGAAGCAGGCGATGGGCTTTTTTTGCGACGGGCGTGCGAGCCTCGTGGTCGGCACCCATACCCATGCACCGACCGCCGATCACCAGATCCTGCCGCAAGGCACCGCCTTCATCTCCGACGTCGGGATGACCGGCGACTACAATTCCGTGATCGGAATGGACAAGGAGGAGCCGCTTTCGCGCTTTCTTCGTAAAATTCCCGGGGCGCGCTTCGAACCGGCCTTGGGTGCGGCGACGCTGTGTGCGCTGGCTGTCGAAACCGACGATGCGACCGGCCTCGCGCAGCGTATCGCCGCGGTGCGCTTGGCCGGGCGGCTCGAGGAGGCACGGCCGAAATTCTGGGAATGACGTCCGCGGCCGGGGCAGCGCAAGGCTCGTGAACTCGCCGCCGGCTTGGAGTAGTCTTGCCACGGGCGGAGCACCGTCCGCCCGCAAAACACATAAAGATATGTAAATACGCGCATACTCCTGAGCGCGCGCACAGGGAGGTGACCCATGTCGAACTTTTCCGTTTCCCGACGGCAGCTCCTCGCGGGAGCCTCGGCGACCGCCGCTGCCGGCGCCTTTGGAATCACGTCGCAAGCCGTTGCCAAGGCGCCGCTGCTCAACGCACCGGCGCCCGCGTTCTATCGCTTCAAGCTCGGCACCATCGAAGCGACCGTGGTCTCGGACGGACCGCTCGCCATCGGCGAGCCGAAAAATACCTTCCGCGGCCCGACCCCGGACGAGCTGAACAAGATGATGAGCGATCAGTTCCTGCCGACCAACAACGTCGTGCTCGATCAGAACGCGCTCGTCATCAACACCGGCGACAAGCTCGCCGTCTTCGAGACCGGAATGAGCTCGGTCAAACGCAACGACGCGATGGGCCGGCTGGTGGCGAACATCAAGGCGTCCGGAATCGACCCGAACGACGTCGATGCCGTCATCCCGACCCATGCCCACATCGATCACATCGGCGGGATCATGGCCGCGGACGGCAGCCGCAATTTTCCCAACGCGCAGATCTACATCTCTCAGGCCGATCTGGAATTCTGGACCGACGACAAGCGCCTCGGCACGCCTGCGGAAGGCTCCGCGCTGGCCGCGCGCAAGAACCTCATTCCCAACCGCGACCGCATCGTCTTCTACAAGGACGGCCAGGAGGTCATCCCGGGCGTGCAGGCGATGCTCACCCCCGGTCACACGGTCGGACACACGAGCTTCGTGGTCAGCTCGGGCGGTAAATCGCTGTTCCTCGTCGGCGACCTCACGCACCACGTGATCCTGATCGAGAAGCCGCAGATGGAGGTCGCCTTCGACACCGATCCCAAGCAGGGCGTGACGACCCGCATCAAGGCCATGGACATGCTCGCGGCGCAGCGCATGCCCGCGCTCGTCTATCACCTGCCCTTCCCGGGCATCGGTCATCTTGCCAAGCAGGGCGACGGCTTCCGCTACGTGGCGGAGCCGATGCAGTTCACGCTCTAGACGGTCCGCCCGCTTCTCACGCGAGGAGCGGGCGCGCCACCTCGATATCGCGACCGCGCGGCGCGCCAGTACGCGCCGCGTTTCCTGGATTTTGTCCGCGGCGCGTCCTATATGTCGCGCCGATATCAATCGACTTCTCCGCCTTCGCGCATCGCGCTTGAACTTGCGCGGGCGCAAGCCTTGGCTCCCAGGAGGGCAGCGTGGCCGGCCATTCGCAGTTCAAGAACATCATGCACCGCAAGGGGCGGCAGGATGCTGCGAAATCGAAACTGTTCGGCAAGCTCGCCCGCGAAATTACCGTCTCGGCCAAGCTGGGCCTGCCCGATCCCGCCATGAATGCACGCTTGCGCGCGGCGGTGCTGGCGGCGCGCGCGGAAAACATGCCCAAGGACAATATCGAGCGCGCGATCAAGAAAGCCTCGGGCGCTGGCGCCGAGAATTACGAAGAAACACGTTATGAGGGCTATGGGCCGGGCGGCACCGCCATCATCGTCGAAGTTCTGACCGACAACCGCAACCGCACCGCGGGCGAGTTGCGCGCCGCCTTTACGAAATCCGGCGGCCATCTTGCCGAGACCGGCGCAGTGTCCTTCATGTTCGATCGCGTCGGCTTGATCGAATATGACGCCGAGGCGGCGAGCGCGGATGCCATGCTGGAAGCGGCGATCGATGCCGGCGCCGAGGATGTCGCCTCGAGCGCGAGCGGACACGAAATCTACACCACGTCGGACTCGCTGCGCGACGTTGCCAAGGTCCTCGAGGGCCGGTTCGGCGAGCCGCGCAAGGCCGCCTTGGTGTGGAAGCCGCAGAACACGGTCGCGATCAACGACGAGCAGGGGGAAAAAGTTTTCACGCTAATTGAGGCGCTCAACGAGCACGACGACGTTCAGAACGTGTATGCGAATTTCGAAGTTTCCGATGCGTTGGTGCAGAAGCTAAGTGCGTGAGGTCGGTGGTCTGGTCGCCGGCCAAGGAATGGGCGCCGAGTATCTCCGCGTTGCAACCGTTTGTGCAACGGTGCTCCCAACGGTCTAGGCGCCGCCTTCGGGCAGGGTTATCAACGATGGTGGATGACGCGCCCGATTCGCATCCTCGGCATCGATCCTGGGCTCCGCCGTACGGGCTGGGGCGTGGTGGCGATTGATGGCAACCGGCTGAGCTTTCTCGCCTGCGGATCACTGAGTACCGACGACGACGCGGAACTCGCCGCGCGTCTCCTCGCCATCCACGACGGCTTGCGCCGCGTGGTCGACGAACACGCGCCGCACGAAGCCGCGGTCGAGGCGACTTTCGTCAACAAGGATGCGCGCGCGACGCTGAAGCTCGGCCAGGCCCGTGGCATCGCCATGCTGGTGCCGGCGATCGCCGGGCTGCGCGTTGCCGAATACGCCCCGAACCTGGTGAAGAAGACCATCGTCGGCGCCGGTCACAGCGAGAAGATGCAAATCCGTAGGATGGTCGGCGTACTGCTTCCGAAGGCCGATCCGCGCTCGGACGACGCGGCCGATGCGCTGGCGGTGGCGATCTGTCACGCGCATCATCGCCGCAGCGCGGTGCTCAACGCCGCCGTGAGACATGACAGCGCAGCGCAGCGCGCGGGCGCGCCATGATCGGCAAGCTCAAGGGCATCATCGATTCCTACGGCGAGGACTCCATCGTCCTCGACGTGAACGGCGTCGGCTATCTCGTGCATTGTTCCGCGCGCACGCTGCAGGAACTGCCCGGGACTGGGCAACCAGCGACTCTCTCGATCGAAACCCATGTGCGCGAGGATCAGATCAGGCTGTTCGGCTTTCTCACCGATGTCGAGCGCGAATGGTTCCGCCTGCTGCAGACCGTGCAGGGGGTCGGCGCCAAGGTTGCGCTCGCGGTGCTGGGGACGCTGCGGCCGTCCGAGCTTGCATCCGCAATCGCCATGCGCGACCGCGCCATGGTGGCGCGCACGCCCGGCGTGGGGCCGAAGGTTGCCGAGCGCATCGTTACCGAGTTGAAGGACAAGGCGCCGGCCCACGTCGCGCTCGATCCGGCCGTGATCAGGCTTTCCGACGCGATCGAGGAGAAGCGCGCGCCGGCGCCGGTTGCCGATGCGGTCTCCGCGCTGGTCAATCTCGGCTATGGGCGGCCGCAGGCCGCCGCCGCAATCGCTGCTGCGACGCGCAGCGCCGGCGAGGGCGCCGACGCGGCGCGGCTGATCCGGCTCGGATTGCAGGAGCTGGCGAAATGAAGGACGCGGCGCGATGCTGAGCGATCGCGACCAGGAACTAATCGCCGCCGCGCGCGATGCGATCAAGCGGCGCTATCGCAACGATTGGCAGGAGGTCGGCGCCGCGGTGCGCACGCGCGACGGCCGCATCTATACCGGGGTCAATCTCGATGCCTATCTCGGCCGGATGGCGGTGTGCGCCGAGGCGGTGGCGCTGGGGCGCGCCGTGACCGAAGCCGGCGAGACCGGTATCGATACCATCGTCGCGGTGCGCCATCCCGAGCCCGCGGAGGCCGATCAGGCGATCGCGGTCGTGTCGCCGTGCGGCAGTTGCCGCGAATTGATCTGGGATTACGACCGCAACGCCCGCGTCATCGTGCCCGACGCCAATGGTCCTGCGGTCACGTCGATTGGCGAGCTGATCCCGAACAAATATAGCCGCGAGCACAGCCTGTGAGGATCGTGCCGTGAGCTTGAACCCGCGCCGCCATGTCTCCGGCGAACGCCGCGACGAAGACGCGGCCGAGACGTCACTGCGTCCGCAGCGACTCGGCGAGTTCATCGGCCAGCAGCAGGCGCGCTCGAATCTCAAGGTCTTCATCGAGGCGGCGCGCACGCGGCGCGAGGCGCTCGATCACGTGCTGTTTGTCGGTCCGCCCGGGCTCGGCAAGACCACCTTGGCGCAAATCGTGGCGCGCGAGCTCGGCGTCAACTTCCGCGCCACCTCGGGCCCAGTGATCGCCAAGGCCGGCGATCTCGCGGCGCTGCTGACCAATCTCGAAGATCGCGACGTGCTGTTCATCGACGAGATCCACCGGCTCAATCCCGCGGTCGAGGAAATTCTTTATCCGGCGATGGAGGATTTCCAACTCGATCTCATCATCGGCGAGGGGCCGGCGGCGCGTTCGGTCAAGATCGATCTCGCGAGATTCACGCTGATCGGCGCGACCACCCGCGCCGGGTTGCTCACCAATCCGTTGCGTGACCGCTTCGGCATCCCGATGCGTCTCAATTTTTATACCGAGGCCGAGCTGGAAGAGATCGTCAATCGCGGCGCGCGCGTGCTCGGCATCGCGATCACCCCTGACGGCGCCAACGAGATCGCGCGCCGCGCCCGCGGCACGCCGCGCATCGCCGGACGGCTGCTGCGGCGCCTGCGAGATTTCGCGCTGGTCGCGGGGACGAGCTCGATCGATCGGGGAGCGGCGGACCGTGCGCTCGCGGAGCTCGAGGTGGATGGCGCCGGACTGGACGCGATGGACCGCCGTTACCTCACGACGATCGCCGAGAATTACGCTGGCGGGCCGGTCGGCATCGAGACGGTCGCCGCCGCGCTCTCCGAGCCGCGCGACGCCATCGAGGAGATCATCGAGCCGTTTCTGATCCAGAAAGGCTTCATCCAGCGCACCCCGCGCGGACGCGTGTTGACCTCGCATGCGTTCCGCCATCTCGGGCTTCCCGAACCGGCGCGCGATCCCGCGCAATTCGCGTTGTTTGGCGAAGGAACGGACGCAACAGAGAACTAAGTGCGGGCGGACCGACGGCTGCGAAATGAACGACGCGCGAGCGTGTGCATGATCTGAAAGTCGCGCTTCGATGCTCACGACAATGGAAGGCGGGTGTCACTGCGGGCGCGTGCGGTTTCGCGTCACGGCTGATCTCGCGGCCGTGGTCGATTGCAACTGTTCGATCTGCACCAAGAAAGGAATTCTGCACCTGATCGTGCCGCCGGAGCGGTTCGAGCTGCTCAGCGGAGCGGACGATCTGACGACCTACCAGTTCAACACCGGGACCGCGAAACACACGTTTTGCAAATACTGCGGCATTCATCCGTTCTACGTGCCGCGCTCGGATCCGGACAAGATCGACGTCAACGCGCGCTGTCTCGACGGCATCGACCTCGGCAAGCTTGCGCCGCAACCGTTCGACGGAAAAAACTGGGAAGCGGCGATGGAGCAGCGCGCGGGCCAGCAATGAATGCGCTCGACGGGGAAATGCGCGACGGCAGCCATGTCATGGCGGTGCGCGTCTTTTACGAGGACACCGATTTTTCCGGGATTGTTTATCATGCCGATTATCTGCGCTTCATGGAGCGCGGCCGCACCAATCACCTGCGTCTGCTCGGCGCCGATCACCGCGCGCTGTTCGAGGCCGCGCAGCGGGAGGCGCCCGGCTTCGCATTTGTCGTCCGCTCCATGACGATCGAATTTCTTAAATCCGCACGCATGGACGACGTGCTTGAAATCGTCACCACGCCGCACGAGGTGAAGGGCGCCTCGATCACGCTGCACCAGCGCGTCATGCGCGGCGACGAGTTGCTGATCGAGGCGCATGTGCGGGTGGCCTTCGTCTCGGGAGGGCGCGCGCGGCCGATCCCGCAGGCGCTGCGCACCGCCATGCGGCGGATCAGGGGCGCAGGGCCGGATGAAGTATAAAGTCGATTGATAGGCGCCCCGGCTATACCATCGGGGGCGCGTATCTCGCTTCTGTCGTCCTCTGGTTCGCGCACGGCGCGCGCAGGGGAGACGACAGGCGAAGCGACAAGGGAGGCTTGCATGAGTCGGAAGGTCGTTGGAATTGTCGTCAGCATAGGCATCGTGCTTGCTGTGTCCGCTGGGACGGCACGCGCGCAAAATTCTCCAGGAGGTACGGCCATCGACACGGCGCTGCGTGGTGGGGTCGAGCGCAAGGACGTGCCGGGCGTGGTGGCGCTCCTTACCGATCGCAAGCGCGTGCTCTATCAGGGCGCCTTCGGCGTGGCGGACGTCGCGACCGGGCGCGCGGTTAGCGCGGATGCGCTGTTCCGCATCGCTTCGATGACCAAGCCGATCACGTCGGTGGCGGCCATGCAGCTCGTCGAACAGGGCCGCTTCGGCCTCGATGACCCGGTCGAGAAATATCTGCCGGAGTTTGCCAACCTGAAGGTGTTCGAATCATTCGATGCCGCGAGCGGCGTCTATCGGCTGCGTCCGGCAGCCCGGCCGCCGACCGTTCGCCATATCCTTACCCACACCTCCGGCCTCGGCTATCCATTCACGAGTGCGATCCTGCGCGATTTCAAGCCGCAGGCCGGCGAAAGCTATCCGTTCGGTGGCCCTTTGCTGTTCGATCCGGGCGAGCGCTGGCATTACGGCACCAGCACCGATGTCGTCGGCAAGCTGGTGGAAAAAGTGTCCGGCCAGAAACTCGAGGACTATTTCCGGGCGCACATCTTCGCCCCGCTGCAAATGTCGGACACGTCCTACAACGTGCCGCAGGAGAAGGGCTCGCGCCTGGTCGCGGCGCAGCAGCGCGCCGGCGAGCGCATGGACGGCGCCATCGTATTGCAGACGCCGCAGCCCGCACTGACCATTGCGGAACCCATTGGCGGCGGCGGTCTCGCCTCGACCGCGAGCGACTACGGACGTTTCATGCGCATGCTGCTCAATGGCGGGGAGCTCGACGGGGCACGCGTGCTCAAGGCTGAGACCGTGACACTGATGGGCCAGAACCACATCGGCGCCGTGTCGGTGCCGGCGCTCAGGACCGCGCTGCCGCGCAGCGCCGACTTCAGCTTCATCTCGGACGGTCGCGACAAATGGGGTCTCGGCTTTCTGATCGCGGCCGATCAGGTGCCCGGCCGGCGCTCCCCCGGCAGCCTGAGCTGGGGCGGCATCAACAACACCTATTTCTGGATCGATCCGGGCCGCGGCATCGCCGGTGTGATCCTGATGCAGTACCTGCCGTTCGCCGACGCCAAGGCGCTGGCGCTCTACGATGCGTTCGAGCGCGCCGCCTATCAGCTCGCGAGCACTGAGCGCTAAGGCACGCGCGCCGCAAATATCTGTGCTTCGATAGCGCCGAGCGGGGTTAATCTCCGCTCGGCGGCCGAAACCCCTCGCTCCGCGCCCTAGTTTGGACACGTTTGGCGCGGAATCGGTAACCCGGTCGGTGGGGGCCGGCTCGATTTTTCGCGCAATTTCGCGACGTTCGGCGGTGCATGCGATGCCGTCGGCACGCCGATTTCATCGAGAAAATGGCATCGCCCCTGCTGTGAGTGCGGCACGATCCGCGAGGGAACAGGCCGCGAGGAGATCCCATGCCGTCAGGCGCGCCGATTTCGATTTGGGATCTGTTCCAGCACGCGGATTTTGTCGTCAAGCTGGTGATGGTCGGCCTGCTCGTCGCCTCGATCGTGGTCTGGGCGATCGCGATCGAAAAGCTCGTGCTCTACTCGCGCACGCGCCGCGCCATGGATGGATTCGAGCAGGCGTTCTGGTCGGGCCAGTCGCTCGAGGAACTCTACCGCTCGCTGGCCTCGCGGCCGAGCCACTCGATGGCCGCTTTGTTCGTCGCGGCGATGCGGGAATGGAAGCGCAGCCTCGAGGGGCAGCCCCGTACCTTCGCCGGCCTGCAGATGCGCATCGAAAAGGTCATGGACGTGACCATCCAGCGGGAAATCGCCCGGCTCGAACGCCACCTCCTGGTGCTGGCGACGATCGGCTCGGCTGGCCCCTTCGTCGGCCTGTTCGGGACGGTCTGGGGTATCATGACCAGCTTTCGCGCCATCGCCGGCCAGCAAACCACCTCGCTCGCGGTGGTCGCCCCCGGCATCGCGGAAGCCCTTTTCGCGACCGCAATCGGCCTGATCGCCGCCATACCGGCGACCATTTTCTATAACAAATTCGTCTCCGACGTGAACAAACAGGCACAGCGCCTGGAGGGGTTCGCCGACGAATTTGCCGCGATCCTGTCGCGGCAGATCGACGAGCGCGGGTAGGGGGTCGGGATGGGGATGAACCCGGGGGTTGCCGCGTCGGGCGGACGGCGTCACCGCCGCCGCCCGGTGATGTCGGACATCAACGTGACGCCGATGGTCGACGTCATGCTCGTCTTGTTGATCATCTTCATGGTCTCGGCGCCGCTCTTGACTGTGGGCGTGCCGGTTGACCTGCCCAAGACCCAGGCCAAGGCGCTCAATGTCGACAAAGAGCCGCTGACGATTTCCGTGAACGGTAGCGGGCAGATCTATCTTCAAAATACCGAAATCGCGATGGACGAATTGGTGCCGAAGCTAAAGGCCGTGACCGAGGCGCGCGGCAACGCGGAGGAACGCATTTTCGTGCGCGGCGATCGCCAGGTCGATTACGGGTCAGTGATGAGGGTGATGGGACGGATATCGCAGGCCGGCCTGCGCGTGGCTTTGGTGACCGACATCGAGCAGGCGTCGGCGCGCTGATTGCGTGTTACCGGGATGAGGACCGCCTACACGATTTCGGCGATCGGGCACGCGGCAGTATTGCTGTGGGGCGTCTGGTCGCTTGGCGCCAAGCCGCTCGCGTTGCCGCCGACCGAGGCGTTGCCGGTCGATGTCGTGAGCGTGTCCGACCTCACGCAGATGACCGCCGGCAGCAAGGACGCGCCCAAGACCGAGACGCCCAAGCCGCTGGCCGAGAAAGTGGGTGAGGCCAAGCCGGTCGACGACCCGACCGCAAAGGTCGTCGAGAACAAGGAAGTCAAAGCCGCGCACGACACCGCGCCGCCGCCGGAGGCGAAGCCGGCCGAAGCCAAGCCTGAGCAAAAGCAGGCGGAGGCAAAGCCCGAGCATCTTGCCGACGAGCTGGCGAAACAAGAGACGAAAAAACTCCAGCCGAAGAAGGCGGAGGTCAAGCCGCCGGCGCCGCCGAAGCCACCTACGCCGGCGCCGAAATTCGATGCCAAGCAGGTCGAAGCCTTGCTCGACAAGCGCAATCCGACGCGGCTTGCCGCTACCGGGGACACGCTCAACCCTGCGCCCGCGCTCGGGGCGTCGATGGGTCAATCGGCGCAGATCTCGCAGAGCGAACTCGACGCGCTGCGTCAGCGCCTCGCCCAGCTCTGGACGCCGCCCGCCGGAGCCAGGGATCCACAGGAGTTGGTGGTCGTGTTCAGGGTCAAGCTCAGCCCCGACGGCCGAATTGCCCCGGGGCCGTGGCCGCAGTTGGTATCGAGCGCCGGCAACAACCCGATCGCCGTCGCTGCCCGTGAAAGCGCCGCTCGCGCGCTCAATCGCGGCCAACCTTACGACATGCTCAAGCCCGAACATTACGAGCAATGGAAAGACATCGAGATCACGTTCGATCCGCGCGAAATGTTCGGCGGCCGGTGATTGCGATGCGGAAAACGAGCGAGCCCATGATCGAGCCCCGTTTCACTGCAAGCCCCTTGAATCGCCGCCGGCTGCTCCTGCTTGGCGCCGCTTCGCTCGCGGGCGGCGTGGCCGGAATTTCCCCGCGCCAGGCCGCCGCCGTGCTCAGGCTCGACGTCACGCAAGGCAACGTCCAGCCTGTGCCGATCGCGATCCCCGATTTCATCGGCGCGCAACTGCAGGAGCCGGCGCTCGGGCGCAGCGTGAGCGAGATCATCGCCTCGAACCTGCAGCGTTCCGGCCTGTTCGCGCCGATCGACCAGGCCGCCTATATCGAAAAGATTTCCAACATCGACGCGCAGCCGCGGTTTCCCGATTGGCGGCAGATCAATGCGCAGGCGCTGGTCGCCGGGCGCGTCACCCAGGCCGACGGCCGCGTCGCCGCGGCATTCCGGCTGTGGGACGTGTTCGCGGGACAGCCGCTCGACGGCAAGCAGTTCACCACCACCGCCGACAACTGGCGCCGCATCGCCCACATCATCTCAGATGCCATCTACGAGCGCATCACCGGCGACAAGGGATACTTCGACACCCGCATCGTGTTCGTCGACGAATCCGGACCCAAGGAGCGGCGCATCAAGCGGCTCGCGCTGATGGACCAGGACGGCGCCAATGTGCGCTATCTCACGCGCGGTGATGATCTCGTTCTCACGCCGCGGTTCTCGTCTGCCGCCGACACGATCACCTACATGTCGTACACGCAGGGCGATCCCAAGGTCTATCTGATGAACATCGAGACCGGGCAGCGCGAGATGGTCAGCAATTTTCCCGGCATGAGCTTCAGCCCGCGCTTCTCGCCCGACGGCCAGCGCGTGATCTTCAGCCTGCAACGCGGCGGCAGTTCCAACCTGTTCGAGATGGATCTGCGCTCGAAGGCGACGACACGGCTGACCGACACGCCGGTGATCGACACCGCGCCGTCCTATTCACCCGATGGGTCGCGCATCTGCTTCGAATCCGATCGCGGCGGTCAGCAGCAGATCTACGTCATGGCGGCGGGCGGCGGTCAGGCGCAGCGCATCAGCTTCGGCGACGGCGCCTACTCAACGCCGGTATGGTCGCCGCGCGGCGACTACATCGCCTTCACCAAGCAGGCGCAGGGGCGGTTCGCGATCGGCATCATGCGGCCGGACGGCTCCGGCGAGCGTATCCTCACCGAGGGCTATCACAACGAAGGCCCGACCTGGTCGCCGAACGGACGCGTAATCATGTTCTTCCGCGATCCCGGCGGCAATTCCGGGCCGATGCTCTACACGGTCGACGTCACCGGCCGCAACGAGCTGCCGTTGAAGACGCCGAGCTACGCGTCCGATCCCGCGTGGTCACCGCTGTTGCGTTAGAGACCGCACAAAGCTGCCGCGGAATGGCACATGTGGAGCCAACATGGCGCCGTATTCATGCGTCATTAACCACGCGCAGGGGTTTCCGCTCATTCCACGTTGTTGAGGTCGAGCCAGCACGCCAGCAAGGTTGACAAGAACCTTCGCTTAACCACGCACCTGCTAGACCTGCGGCATGTCCGGTCACGAGGCAACGATGGAGGCACCGGAATGACGACTGTTGTTGTGCGTGTCACCCGCGCCGCCACGCTCGCCGGCTTGCTGGCGATGGCGCTCGCCGCCGGAGGTTGCGCGAACCGATCCGGTGACGCGCAGGCCGCGGCCGGCGGGCCACCCGGCAGCCAGCAGGATTTCGTCGTCAACGTCGGCGATCGCGTGTTCTTCGAATCCGATTCTTCGGAGCTCACCGCGCAGTCCCTCGCGACGCTGGAGAAGCAGGCGCAGTGGCTGCAGGTCTACAGTCAATACACCTTCACCATCGAAGGCCACGCCGACGAGCGCGGCACGCGCGAATACAATATCGCGCTCGGTGCGCGGCGCGCGCAGACCGTGCATGAATTTCTCGCCTCGCGCGGCGTCCAGGCGCAACGCATGCACACCATCTCTTACGGCAAGGAGCGGCCGGTCGCCGTGTGCAACGACATATCGTGCTGGTCGCAGAACCGGCGCGCGGTCACCGTGCTCAACGCGAGTTCCTGAGCGGCAGCGGATACGGGGGAAGGGGGACAACCGGCGCCTTCGGGCGCCGGTTGTGTTTTTGGGGCGTGCTTACCTTGCCAATGGATGGCAAACTCTGGATCGTAGCGGCCGGCGTTCGGGGCGCGCCGATGCTTGAGAATGGGGTTGAGGCACAATCATGAGGATTGGTTGGGAAACGGCTGCGCGTGCGCCGCTCGTTGCGTGCATCACGGCGAGCGCGCTCGCGGTGATGCTTGCGGGCTGCGGACAGGACAATCGCTACGTCGCGCCGCCGCCGCCGCAGGTGACGGTCGCGCTGCCGATATCGGAAGCGGTCACCCGCTATCTCGAGGCGACCGGCAATACCGCGGCGGTGAACAGCGCCAACCTGGTCGCGCGTGTGCAAGGCTTCATCCAGCAAATCCACTACCGCGATGGCGACGTGGTGAAGCAGGGCACCACCCTGTTCACCATCGAACCCGAGCCATACAAGTTGAAGCTCGAGCAGGCGCGCGCCGCGGAAACCGCCGCGCAGGCAGTCCTGAAACAGACCGAAGCGGAGTACGAACGGCAGGCCGAGCTCTCAAGCCGACTGGTCGCGACCAAGCAGGCGCTCGACAATGCCACCGCCAACCGGGACTCCGCGCGGGCAAGGCTCGATCAGGCCAAGGTGGACACCGCCCAGGCGGCGATCAATCTCGGCTATACCGAGGTGAAGGCGCCGTTCGACGGCATCGTCACCGCGCGGCTCGTTTCACTCGGCGAGTTGGTGGGCGCCAACGGCCCGACCCAGCTTGCCACCATCGTCCAGGTCGAGCCGATCTACGTGAACTTCACCATCAGCGAGCGCGACGTGCTGCGCGTGCGCGCGGAGATCCGTCGCCTCGGCGTCACTCCCGAAGAACTCAAGAAAGTGCCGGTCGAGGTCGGGCTGCAAAGCGATGCGGGATATCCGCACAAGGGCACGCTCAACTACGCGGCGCCCTCGGTCAACCAAGCGACCGGCACGCTTGCCGCGCGCGCGATCCTTCCCAATTCCGACGGAGTTCTGCTGCCGGGCTATTTCGTGCGCGTGCGCATCGCGGAGGATGAGCAGAAGGGCTTGCTCGTGCCGGACGCGGCGCTGGGCAGCGACCAGGGCGGCCGGTACGTCCTGGTCGTCAACGGGGACAACGTGGTCGAGCAGCGCAAGGTCGAGGTCGGGCCGCGCGTCGGCGAGTTGCGCGTGATCGACAGCGGGCTCAAGCCCGACGATCGGGTCATTGTCGCCGGCTTGTTGCGCGCAATCCCGGGCCAGAAGGTTGATCCGCAACTGCGAACCGCGGCGGCGCCTGCCGCCAGCACTGGCGCAAAATAGCGGCCGCCTATCATGATCTCCGATTTTTTCATCACGCGACCCGTGCTCGCGAACGTGCTCGCCATCTTGATGGTGGTGATCGGCGCCGTCGCCATGTTTGCGCTTCCCGTGGCGCAATATCCGGATGTCGTGCCGCCGACCGTCCAGGTGACGACGCGCTACCCCGGGGCAAGCGCCCGCACCGTCGTCGATGCGGTCGCCTTGCCGATCGAGCAGCAGGTGAACGGCGTCGAGGGCATGATCTACATGCAGTCGTTCAGCGGCGCCGACGGCAGCTATTCGCTCACCGTGACGTTCAAGATCGGCGTCGATCTCGATACCGCGCAGGTGCTGGTGCAGAACCGTGTTTCCAGCGCTTTGTCGCTCTTGCCCCAGGCGGTGCAGGCGCAGGGCGTGGTCGTGCAGAAGAATTCGACCGCGATCCTGCAGATCGTGACGCTCACCTCGCCCGATTCGCGCTACGACAGCCTGTACCTTGCCAACTATGCGACCATCAGGCTCAAGGACGAGATCGCGCGCCTCCCCGGCGTCGGCAACGTCGTGGTGTTCGGCGCCGGCCAATATTCGATGCGCATTTGGCTCGATCCCGAGCGCATGCGCGCGCGCGGGCTGGTGCCGCAGGACGTGGTCCAGGCATTGCAGCAGCAGAGCGCACGGGTAACCGCGGGTCAGATCGGCGCGCCGCCCGCGCCCAGCGGCCAAACGTTTCAATACACGCTCAACGTGATGGGCAAGCTCAGCGATCCCGCCGAATTCGCCGACGTCATCGTCAAGACCGGCCGCGCCGGCGAGATCACGCGGCTGCGCGACGTCGGCCGCGCCGAACTGGGAGCGCAGACTTACGGGCAGGTGTTCACCCTCGACGGTAAGCCGGCGGCCGGCTTGGCGGTCTACCAGGCGCCCGGCGCCAATGCGCTCAACGTCGCGACCGAGGTGCGCGACAAGATGGCCGTGCTGGCGCGCGAATTTCCGCCCGCGCTGGTCTCCGACATTCCGTTCGACACCACCAAATTCGTTCAGCAATCGATCCACGAGGTCTACAAGACGCTGTACGAAGCCGCGATCCTGGTGCTCATCGTCATTCTGGTGTTCCTGCAGGATTGGCGCGCGATGCTGGTGCCGGCCACGACCGTGCCGGTCACAATCATCGGTGCGTTCGCGGCGATGGCGGCGCTCGGCTTCACGATCAACTTCTCGACCCTGTTCGCCATCGTGCTGTCGATCGGCATCGTCGTGGACGACGCCATCGTCGTGGTCGAAGGCGCGGTCCACAATATCGAGAAGGGCATGTCCGGGCGCGAGGCGGCGAGCCGCGCCATGCGCCAGCTGTTCGGACCGATCATCGGCATCACCCTGGTGCTGATGTCGGTGTTTCTCCCGGCCGCGTTTCTGCCCGGGCTGACCGGCCGCATGTACGCGCAGTTCGCGCTCGTGATCGCCGCGACCGCGCTGCTCAGCGCCATCAACGCGGTCACGCTGAAGCCGACGCAAAGCGCGATGTGGCTGCGCCCGGCGGTGCCGCCGGAGCGGCGCAACATCCTCTACCGCGCGTTCAATCGGGGCTATGGCGTCGTCGAACGCGGGTACGCCGGCTTGATCGCGCACATGGTCAGGCGCAGCGCGCTGATGACGATCGCCGCGCTCGCGGTGGTCGCCGTCACCGGCTACGGGTTCTCGCGCATCGCCACGGGCTTCCTGCCGATCGAGGACCAGGGCTACTTGATCGCGCTGGTGCAACTGCCGGAAGGGGCATCGCTCGAGCGCACCCAGAAGACCTTGGACAAGGTGTACGAGATCGTCCGGCCGATGCCCGGCGTTTCCCAGGTGATCAACATCGCCGGCGTGTCGGCGCTCGATAACAGCGCCACCTTGGCGAATGCCGGGGTCTCCTACATCATCCTCAAAGACTGGGGCGAGCGCGGCAAGGGTGTGGACATGCTCGCGCTGTTCAAGAATCTCAACGCCGCGCTCGGCAAGATCGAGGAGGCCGACATCCTGGTGATGCCGCCGCCGCCGATCCAGGGCGTCGGCAACGACGCCGGCTTCACCATGCAGGTCGAGCTGCGCGACGGCAGTTTCGACATGGCCAAGCTGCAGAACGTCACCAACGCGATCGTGGCCAACGCCAAGAGCCAGTCCGCGTTGCAGCTGGTACTCTCGTCGTTCCGCGCCAACGTCCCGCAGTTCACCGCCGAGGTCGATCGAGTGAAGACCGAAAGGGTCGGAGTCACGGTCGATCAGGTTTTCGCCGCGCTCGGCGGTTATCTCGGATCGAGCTACGTGGACCAGTTCAACAAGTTCGGCCGCGTGTTCCAGATCTATGTGCAGGGCGATTCGCAATACCGGCTGCGCTTGGACGACATCAACAACCTCACTGTGCGCAACAAGGACGGGGACATGATCCCGCTCGGCACGCTGGTGACAATCACGCCGACGGTGGGTGCCTCGTTGATCAGCCTCTACAACCTGCGTCCCTCCTCGACCATCATCGGCCTGCCGGCGGAGGGGTTCTCGTCCGGCGAGACGATGACGCTGATGGAGGAGATCGCGCGGCGCACGCTGCCGCCCGGCATGGGCTTCGAATGGAGCTCGATGTCCTATCAGGAGAAGCTCGTCGGCAATCAAATGTACATCGTGTTCTCTCTGGCGCTGCTGCTCGTCTATCTCGTGCTCGCCGGGCAATACGAGAGCTGGTATGCCCCGCTCTCCGTCATTCTGGCGGTGCCGCTGTCGTTCATCGGACCGGTCGTGGCGCTGCTGGCGCTCAAGGGCAGCGGCCTCAACAACAATCTCTACGTCCAGATCGGGCTCGTGCTGCTGATGGCGCTCTCCGCCAAGAACGCGATTCTCATCGTCGAGTTCGCGCGCGAGCTGCGCGGCGAGGGGAGGGCGATGCTCGATGCCGCGCTCGAGGCGGCGCGCGCGCGGGTTCGCCCAATCGTGATGACCTCGTTCGCGTTCATCCTCGGCGTCCTGCCGCTGGTGCTGGCGAGCGGCGCGGGCGCCAGCGCCCGCATCTCCATTGGCATGACCGTCTTCACCGGCATGATCGCGTCCACCTGCCTGGCCGTGCTGTTCGTTCCATCGTTCTTCGTGGTGATCCAGGGTTTCAAGGAGTGGCTCAAGGCGCGCAAAACCAAGGCGGTGGTCGGCACGGCGGCGCAATAATGCTTGCGCCAAGCTTTCGTTGTCATGAAGGGCCGGCCGGTATAGCAACTCCGGCCACGCGTTGACCCGACATAGGCGCGCAAATAGGATGGCGCTCGTCCAAATAAGCCTTTGCAGCCTGCTCGTAACGTGAGCTCCCCGCCTATCGGCCGCCGCATTCGACTGTCCGTCGCTCGTCGGATGATCGTTGACCTTTTGTGGGCGGCCGCCGACATAGCGAGAGTTTCCGTCACGCGGCCAGTCGCGTTCCGTGATTTGCTGATCGCCCGCGAGGAGCTTCGATCAGCTCCTTCGTGGACCGCAATTTTCGTCAAGGGCTTCGCGCTCGTTGCAGCGGAAGTGCCCGAATTGCGCCGCGTCTACATCAGGCGGCCGTGGCCATATCTCTACGAATATGCCGAGAGTACCGTCTGCATCGCACACGAGCGCTGGATCATGGGCGACCTCGGGCTGCTGCCGCTGCGATTTCACAAGCCGGACGCCGTTCCGATCAACGAGTTGAGCGAGATGATCCGACGTGCCGCTGCCGCCCCGCTCGAGGAGTCGAGATTTCATCGCAAGCTGGTCGCGATCGCCCGGCTTCCATTGCTGGCGCGCCGTCTGATCGTCGGCGTCTGCCTGAATGTTCCGTGGCTGCGCAGGGAGATCGGAACCTACGGCGTGTCGTCTGCCGCGCGCTGGCGCACCGACCTCGGCACGTCGCGAACGCCGCAGCCGTGCCTGCTGAGCTACGGGCCGGCTGATGCAGATGGCAACGTGGTCGTTCGATTGACGTTCGATCATCGCATTTTCGACGGCGCCCTCGCCGGCCGTGCTCTCGCGCGGCTCGATGAGATCCTGAACTCTTCGATACTCCAGGAACTGCGCGATCTCGCCAAATCCGAGCCGCGAGCGCCTTTGCTGGCTGCAAGCCGGGCGCTGCACCATTCCGCCCAATGAGATACCGGTTTGACTTGTCCCGTTGCCGGCTCGATTAAAGACGCATGCCTGCGCCACGGCCGGTCACAGTCATAACCGGTGCTTCCGCCGGAATCGGGGCCGAACTCGCGCGCGTCTTTGCCCGGCATCATCACGAATTGCTGCTGGTGGCGCGACGCGAGAGCCGACTTGCATCGCTTGCGGACGAGATCGCAGCGACCGGAGAGCTGCGCCCCGATGTTTTTCCCATCGATCTTACCCAGCCGGACGCAACCGCGCGGGTGACCGAGGCCCTTGCCGCGCGGGCCCTTGAGCCGCAGTTCGTCGTCAACAGTGCAGGTTTCGGACTGCTAGGTTCGGCTGCCGAGCTCGACCGAAACGCGCAGCTCGGCATGATCGACCTGAACGTGCGCGTGGTGACCGACCTTTCGCTGAGGTTCCTCGACAGCTTGCAACGCCATCGTGGAGGTATTCTCAACGTTTCCTCCGTGCTTGGCTTCATGCCTGGCCCGGGGATGACCGTCTATCATGCTACGAAGGCGTATGTGCTTGCCTTTAGCGAGGGGCTGCATGAGGAGCTCAAGGCCAGGGGCATACGAGTCACCGTCCTTTGCCCCGGCCCGGTCGACACGGAATTTCAGGTGCGCGGAGAGGGATATTTGCCGCGCAGGTTCGTTCGTCCGGTCGGGCGGGTCGCGCGAGCGGGATACGAGGGGCTCATGCAGGGTCAACGTCTCGTCGTGCCGGGCAAGGATAACAAGGTACTGAGTTTCCTTCCGCGCGTGCTTCCGCGCAGCGTCGTTCTGTCCATGATAGGCAGGAGCCAACGCAAGCAGGCCGACGTGCGCCCGGAACAAACGACCTCGACGGAATGAGGATCATAAAACCCGTAACGATTATTACCGGAGCGTCCAGTGGAATCGGTGCGGCGCTGGCTCGTGAATTCGCGAAACATGGTCATGACCTTGCATTGGTGGCACTGCCGGAACCGACGCTTGAAGCAACTGCCGACGAGATCGTTGCCATGGGCCGGCCAAGGCCCGAGGTGTTTCCGATCGATCTGGGGATAAGGGGCGCAACTGGGGACCTTGCCCGCGAACTGATCGAGCGGAGGCTCGAGCCTACAAATATCGTAAATAGCGCGGGGTTCGGTCGCATTGGGGCGGCCGCCGACCTCGACCACGACGAACAGCTCGCAATGGTCGAGCTAAACATTCGAGTGCTGACCGATCTGTGTTTGCGCTGGATCGATAGCCTCGTTCGTCACCAGGGCGGCATCCTTAACGTCGGTTCTATTGCCGGCTTCTTTCCTGGACCGGGTATGGCCGTCTATCATGCGACAAAGGCCTATATACTTTTGTTCGGCGAAGCGCTCCATTTCGAACTCAGGCCAAAAGGTATTCGCGTTACCACCTTGTGCCCAGGCCCGGTCGATACGCCGTTCATGGCGCGCGCCGGAATCCCGACTGACTATTTCCCTTCAATCTTGAAGCGGCCCGCCGAATACGTCGCTCGGCATGGCTACCATGGATTCATCCAGGGCGAATGCGTTGTTGTGCCCGGGTCGGCAAACAGGGTCTTCGTGTCTCTTCTACGCTTTGTGCCTCGTGGAATACTCATGAGCTTGATCGGTGCTGGACAACGCGCAGCCCCCGCCGGCGGTCTCGTCGACGGCCGGGCCGGAGGCACCCGTCGCGGTTCGCAGAACGTCTGATGGAATGCAACGAAATACGGGCGGGAACGCCCTTTAGGACGCAATAGACGGTCCGTCTCAAGGGCCTTGTCCGCCAAGCTTTTGTTAACAGTCCGGCAGTCACAATTTGGACGCAGGACTTCGCAATCCTCGCGGGGTCTCCGAGCACATTGTGAAGCCGATGGCACGCCCTGCAACTCGCGCAATCACGCTCGCGGCGCTCGCCTTGATGGGCTGCGCGATGCTTCTTCCCGCGCGCGCGCAAGACAGCGAACGGTCGTTGGGATTCTTCGACCGCATCTTCACGGGAAGCGAACGTTTTGGCGCAGGCGACGCCGGACCGGCGGCGGGGGCGCCGGGGGCGGCGGGGGTGGGGGGCGAGCGCATGGCGCAGCTTTCCGATTCCGATCTTCTCGTGCGGCTCGATCGCCTGGAAGCGCAGATCAGGCAGCTCACCGGCCAGATCGAGCAGCTGCAGTATCGCAACCAGCAGCTCGAGGCGCAGCTGCGCGGCATGCAACCAGGTGGCATGCAACCAGGTGGCGTGCAACAGGACGGTCGCATCGGCGATTCCGGAGCGAGGGGAATCTCACGCGCGACCCCGCGTGCAGAAAATTTACCACCGCCGTCGCCATCCGCGCCGCCTCCGGCGGCGGGGCCGGCCCGGCGTGGTGACGCGTTCGATCCCACGCAGCATCCGAATGCGCCGGGTGCCCCGCACACGCTTGGCACGATGAGCCCGGGCAGCCCAGTGGGCGGACCATATGATGTCGCCGCCGCGGCCCCGCCGGGGCCAGCGCCGCGCTATCCGAATACTGCCGCCCCGGCACCCGCCACGCTGCCGCCGTCACAGACGCCGCGCGACGAATTCGATCTCGGCTATGGCTACATGTTGCGCAAGGACTATGCGCTCGCTGAAGACACGCTTCGCGGTTTCCTCAGCAAATATCCCGGCGATCCTCTCGCCTCCGAAGCCACGTTCTGGCTCGGCGAGAGCCTATTCCAGCGCCAGCGCTATCGCGACGCCGCCGAAGCGTTTCTCAATGTCACGACCAAACACGAAACCGCGGCCAAGGCGCCCGATGCGCTGCTTCGGCTCGGCCAATCGCTTGCTGCGCTTGGCGAGAAGGAAGCGGCCTGCGCCTCGCTCGGCGAGGTCCAGCGCAAATTTCCACGCGCCTCGACCGCCGTGAAACAGGGGGTCGAGCGAGAACAAAAGCGTGTCCGCTGCTGATGAGGCGGCGCCCGTCTCCGCCGCCGAGGCGAAGACGCTGTTTACTCCATTTGCCGACGTACCCACGCTCATCCTTGCAGTATCCGGGGGGCCCGACTCCACGGCGCTGCTGATGCTGGCCGCGCGCTGGCGCAAGGCGCGCAAGTACGGACCGCGGCTGCTCGCGGTGACCGTCGACCACGGGCTGCGGCGCGAATCCGCGGACGAAGCGCGTGCGGTCAAGCGTCTCGCGCGCCGGCTCGGCGTTCCCCATCGCACCGTGCGCTGGCGCGGCAAGAAAGCACAGCGCGTGTCGCAGCAGGCGGCGCGGCAAGCGCGTTATCGCCTGCTTGGCGGGGCGGCGCGCGCGGCAAAGGCGCGCCATGTGCTCACCGCCCACACCCTGGACGACCAGGCCGAGACCGTGCTGATGCGCATGAGCCGCGGTAGCGGCGTCAGCGGGCTTGGCGCAATGGCACGCGCGTCGCCGCTGCCGCTGAGCGGCGAGCAGGCGATCGAGCTTGTGCGGCCCTTGCTCGACGTACCGAAGGCGCGGCTGATCGCCACGCTCCAGCATGCCGGGATCGCATTCGTCGATGACGCGTCGAACCGTGATCCGCGCTTCACCCGCACGCGCCTGCGCGAAGCCATGCCGGCGCTCGCGCGCGCCGGACTGGACGCACCCGCCCTGGCGCTTGTGGCACGGCGGCTGCGCCGCGCCGATCGGGCGCTCGAGGCTGCGGTCGACGTTGCACGGGCGACATTATCGGAAACGCCGTGGTGCCAACGCGGCCCGATCGTGCTCGCGGCGAAAAAGTTCCGCCGGCTTGCGGACGAGGTTGCGTTGCGCCTTCTCGGCCGCGCGATCGCCTGCGTCGGCAACGAGGGCCCGGTCGAACTCGGCAAACTGGAGGCGCTCTACGCCGCCCTGCGCAGCGAAAAAGCCACCGCCAGCAGTAACATCGTTCGCGTGCGGCGAACCTTGGCGGGAGCGCTGGTAACGCTCACCCCGGAAACGCTTATGGTCGAGCGAGCGCCGGCGCGCAAAACCCGCCCGCCATCTCCGTCTTAACCACGCGAAAATAAGGCGCGCGCCGCCCCGGCCGATGGCGGTAGAATTGCTGTGAAATCGGCCCGTTCCCTTGGCAGGGGCTTGTCCGGCACCTAGATTGTGTCGGAATCGGACGCAAATCGGCCGCAACCGGCGGTCACCATAAACGGGCGGGCGAAGCATCGTCGGCCATAAGGACGCGGGATGAACGCCAATCTGCGCAACTTCGCCCTTTGGGTGATCATCGTCCTGTTGCTGCTGGCGCTCTTCACCCTGTTCCAAAATCCGGGCCAGCGTACCACCGCCCAGGACATTTCCTTCTCCCAGCTGCTCAACGAGGTGGATCAAGGCCGCGTGCGCGACGTCTTGATTCAGGGGCCGGAGATTCACGGCACCTTCACCGATGGGCGCAGCTTTCAGACCTATGCCCCGAATGATCCGAGCCTGATCCAGCGGCTCTACGGCAAAGGCGTGTCGATCACCGCGCGGCCGCAGCAGAACGACGTGCCGTGGTTCGTCTCGCTCTTGATCTCGTGGCTTCCTTTCATCGCGCTGATCGGCGTGTGGATATTCCTGTCGCGGCAGATGCAGGGCGCCGGCGGCAAAGCGCTCGGCTTCGGCAAGAGTCGCGCGAAGCTTCTGACCGAGGCGCACGGGCGCGTGACCTTCGAGGATGTGGCCGGCGTCGACGAGGCTAAGCAGGACCTCCAGGAGATCGTCGAGTTCCTGCGCGATCCGGGAAAATTTCAGCGCCTCGGTGGACGCATCCCGCGCGGCGTGCTGCTGGTCGGTCCGCCCGGCACCGGCAAGACCTTGCTGGCGCGCGCGATCGCCGGCGAGGCGAACGTGCCGTTCTTCACGATTTCCGGCTCCGATTTCGTGGAAATGTTCGTGGGCGTCGGGGCGAGCCGTGTGCGCGACATGTTCGAGCAGGCGAAGAAGAACGCGCCCTGCATCATCTTCATCGACGAGATCGACGCGGTGGGCCGCCACCGCGGCGCCGGACTCGGCGGCGGCAACGACGAGCGCGAGCAGACGCTCAATCAGTTGCTGGTCGAGATGGACGGCTTCGAGGCGAACGAGGGAATCATCTTGATCGCCGCGACCAACCGGCCCGACGTGCTCGATCCGGCGCTGCTGCGGCCGGGGCGCTTCGACCGCCAGGTGATCGTGCCGAACCCGGACGTGGTCGGCCGCGAGCAGATCCTCAAGGTGCATGTGCGCAAGGTGCCGCTGGCGCCGGACGTCAATCTGAAAACCACCGCGCGCGGCACGCCCGGCTTCTCCGGCGCCGATCTCATGAACCTGGTCAACGAGGCGGCGCTGATGGCGGCGCGGCGCAACAAGCGCATGGTCACGCAGATCGAGTTCGAGGACGCCAAAGACAAGGTGATGATGGGCGCCGAGCGCAAATCCTTGGTGATGACCGAGGAGGAGAAGCTGCTCACCGCCTATCACGAAGGCGGCCACGCGATCGTCGCGCTCAACGTCAAGGCGACCGACCCCGTGCACAAGGCCACGATCATTCCGCGCGGCCGCGCGCTCGGCATGGTCATGCAGCTGCCCGAGCGCGACAAGCTCTCCATGAGTCTCGAGCAGATGACGTCGCGGCTCGCCATCATGATGGGCGGGCGCGTGGCCGAGGAGCTTGTGTTCGGCAAGGAAAAGGTGACTTCGGGCGCCGCTTCCGATATCGAGCAGGCGACCAAGCTCGCGCGCATGATGGTGACGCGCTGGGGCCTGTCCGAGACGCTCGGCACGGTCGCCTACGGCGAGAATCAGGACGAGGTGTTTCTCGGCTATCAGGTGGCGCGCCAGCAGAACGTGTCCGAGGAGACGAGCCGCAAGATCGACGCCGAGATCAAGCGCCTGGTGGAGGCCGGCTACTCCGAAGCGGCGCGCATTCTCACCGACCGGCGCGCCGATCTCGAGCTTCTCGCCAAGGGGCTGTTGGAATTCGAGACGCTGACCGGCGACGAGATCAAGGATTTGCTCGCGGGCAAGCGGCCGTCGCGCGAATCGGTGATCGAGCCGATCACCCCGCGCGGCTCGGCGGTGCCGCCCGCCGGCAAGCCGCGCCCGCGCCCCGAGCCGGGCGGGCTCGAGCCGCAGCCGCAGGCGTAAGCACATCGCTGCTCGAAGTCGTCATGGCCGGGCTCGTCCCGGCCATCCACGTCTTGCCTTGGTGAAGTGGCGGAAAGAAAGACGTGGATGCCCGCGCCAAGCGCGGGCATGACGGTCAGGAAAATCGATGCCGCTTCCCAATCGCGTCGATCCGTTCGGCAATCTGTTCGCCGATCCCGCGCGCGGCCTTATATTCGGCAATCGCGGCGGGCGGTTTCATCGCGATGACCGCACGCTGGGCGCGCGCCGGTGGGTATCGCGCCGCTGGATCTGTTGCGTGCTCGAATTCAAGGGCCGGCACCGCAAGGTCTGGGGCGCGGGCTACACCGAGCTGTTCTTCCTGGACGAGCCGACCGCGTTCGCCGCCGGGCATCGTCCCTGTTTCGAGTGCCGCCGCGCCGATGCGCTCGCGTTTGCTGCGGCTTTTCCCGGCGAGCAGGGCACCGCGCGCCGCGCCGACGACATCGATCGCGTGCTGCATGGGCAGCGGCTCGATCGCCGCGGCAAACGCCGCCATCGGCTCTCCATCGATGCGCTGCCCGACGGCGCCTTTCTCACGCTCGCTAACGAACCAGATGCTGCCTTCGCCGTGCGCGGCGCTGTCCTGCTGCGCTGGACACCATCGGGTTACACGGAGCGGCGTCCGCGTCCGCACGAAGTAACCGTCGAGGTCCTCACTCCGCCGGCCACCCTTGGAGCGCTTCGCGCTGGTTACCAGCCCCGCTGGCATCCGAGCGCGGAGGAATAAGGGCGCCTCAGCACAAATCGTGTCGTCCCGGCCGAGCGAGCCCAGCGAGCGAGAGCCGGGACCCAGTAATCCCTGGGCTGGCAGTTCCCCGCGGTCGCGAGGGAATCGATTACTGGGTCCCCGCTTGCGCGGGGACGACGCGCAGAGGTTGCGGAGCGCGGCTACCCCTTCATCGCCGCCTTGATCGCGGCCACGCCGCCGCCCGCCTTGGCTGCGGCGATGATCTTCGCCTCGCGTGCCGCGAGCACATCGAGCGCGGCCTGCATCGCGTCGATCTTGTCGACCGGCACCACGATGGCGCCATGGCGATCCGCGTGCACGAGGTCGCCGCTCTTGACCGCCATGCCGTGCACGGTGACGTCGATACCGACATCGACCACGTGGACATAG
>Ga0310916_10000099_pt1 | contig 39699 bp, 30 predicted proteins | sample GREbulkMGLF176_FD_203444 | JGI IMG/M metagenome (GOLD analysis project Ga0310916, IMG submission 203444) | Lab enrichment of tropical soil microbial communities from Luquillo Experimental Forest, Puerto Rico - GRE.bulkMG.LF176 | ecosystem: Environmental > Terrestrial > Soil > Tropical forest >...
TAACACCGATACGCAGACCTCATCGCATCAGGAATCGAGAGCGCTACAGCCGCTTGGAAACGCCTGCCGGTCTCTGCGATGATGCGCGAGTTGCGCCGGAGTAGTGAGCGATGAAAGCCTGCATGTTCCATCTGATGCCCTATCGTGACCTCCCGCCCGATTTCGGCAAGCACTACAAATCCGCCTACCTCGATCCGGTGTGGTTCGACGTCGCCGATCCCGACAAGGTCGGACAGTATTACAACTGGACATTGGACGAGATGGTGTATGCCGCGCGCGCCGGCATGCACGGCCTCTGCACGAACCAGCATCACCAGAACGTTACGGCTTCATGGCCAATCCCAGCCTGATGGGTTCGGTATTGGCGAAACTGACGAACGGGCTCAACGTGGCGATCGTCCAGATCGGCTCGACGGCTCCCCTCGACTAGCCCGCCGACGCGGATCGCCGAAGAATATGCGCTGATAGACTGCATCAGCGGCGGACGCCTCGTGGCGGGCTTTCCCACGGGATTGCCGACCGGTGCGACGATCTCCAATGGGGTGATCCCGATCGAGCAGGGCGAGCGCTATCGCGAGGCGCTGCAGCTGGTGCTGAAAGCGTGGCAGGCGCGCGAGGTCTTTGCGTGGAACGGGAAGCACTACCAGCTGCCTATGGTCAATCTCTGGCCGCGCCCGATCCAGCAGCCCCACCCGCCGATCTGGATCCCGGGCTCTGGCAGCGCGACAACGGTCGAGTTCGTCGTCGACCGCGACGACTGCTTCTGCCACCTCAGCTATTTCGGGGCCAAGAACGCCGAAACTCTGGGCGACTATTACTGGGATACTGTCGCGAGCAAGGGACGCGATGCCAACCCGTATCGACTGGGTTTCCTGCAGCTGATCGGGGTTTCGGAAAGCGACGCAGCAGCAGAAGAATATGCCCCGCACGTCGAATATTTCTTTCACAAATTGCTCTACACGCCGCAATACTACCAGGCGATCCCGGGCTATCAGGACTATCCGAGCCTGATGCGGGGACTCAAAGCGCCGCTGCGGGAACGGTTCGACCTGCGCGGTCTCAAATACAAGGATTTTGTCGACCGCGGATTTCTGATTGCCGGCAGTGCCGCGACGGTGCGTGATCAGCTCACTGAAGCCGTCAAGCGGCTGCGCATCGGCCATCTGCTGACCCTATTGCATTTTGGTTCAATGCCTCATCAGCTCTGCCTGAAAAACATTGACCTGTTTTGCCGTGACGTGCTCCCGCATATCGAGGGCCTGTGGGACGACGAGTGGCAGGATCGGTGGTGGCCGCAGCGGCTGCAAGTGGCCCGCCCGATGGCCTCGGCAGCAGATGGCGGGTGCTGAGGCGGCGGAGGCAGGAAAATGGCCACGGTCGAGCAGCGCAAAATCCGGTGTTGGCAGGGCAAGATAGAGACAGAGATCGAGGTCAGCGGAGACGGGCCGCCGGTCCTATTTCTGCATGGTCCGTGGGGATTGCGCGGCGACCGCAAGTTTCTCGACCGCCTGGCGGCTCTGCACCGCGTCTACGCGCCGAGGCATCCCGGAACCACGTCCGGCGATCCCGAAGCAATCCATCGGCTCGACGAGTTGTGGGATCTGGTCGTTTATTACGGCGAGCTGTTTGATCGGCTCGGGCTCGAAGCGCCGGCTCTGCTCGGCCATTCCTTCGGGGGCATGGTGGCCTGCGAGATCGCCGCGACGATGCCGGAACGCGCGGGCAAGCTGGTCCTGATCGACCCGCTCGGCCTGTGGCGCGACGACCGTCCGGTCAAAAACTGGATGATCATGCCGGAGGATCAACTCCGCCCGGCGCTCTTTGCCGCACCCAATGGAAAGGCGGCGCGGCGCTTCTTCGAGCTGCCCGACGAAAGCGATGCTCGCGTCGAAGTGCAAGCCAGCTTTATCTGGTCGCAGGCCTGCACCGGCAAATTCGTCTGGCCGATCCCGGACCGCGGTCTCAAGAAACGCATCCACCGTATCGCTGCGCCGACGCTGATCATTTGGGGAACGGCGGACGGCATTGTCTCACCAGACTATGCCCAAGACTTTGCGCAGCGGATTGCCAATGCCCGCATCGAGCCGATCGGCGATGCCGGGCACCTGCCGCATCTCGAGCAACCCGACCGAGTAGCGCAACTCGTCGGCCGCTTCCTGCTCGATTAGCAGCGCGAGTGCAGAGGCTATTCAGCTGCTTGCTTGATCGGCGGTGCGCCGCTGCGGTGGCCGCTGGGCAGCTCGAACAGATCGGCCGGCAGCCGATCGAAATAGGCGAGGACTTCCGCCGTCGGCACGACATCGGCGTATTTGGCGTGCATATCGCACAAGCTCACGGCATGGCTCGCCTGGCTGCGGTCGAAGCAACCTTCCTCCGCTAGGATCACTCGATAGTTTAGGCTGAACGCGTCGACCACGCTCGCACGCACGCAACCCGACGTCGTCGTCCCGACGACGATCACGCTGTCGCAGCCGAGCAGCGTGAGGTAGGAGGCGAGGTTCGTCCCAAAGAAGCCCGACGGCTTCTGCTTCCTGATCACGATGTCTTTGGGACCGGGAGCGATCATTGCGACGATCTCGTTGCCGTCGACGCCGCTGTGCGCGCTGCCGCCCGCCTCGTCGCCACGACTACTTTTCCAGCGCCAGCTGCCGGCATCCCAATTGTCCGCACGCCGCTCCCCGGTGGTGTAAATGACCGGAAGCCCCTTTGCGCGCGCCGCTTCGATCAACTGTCGAATGTATTCGAGCGCTAGCCAGCTGTCTTCGCCGCAGGAGGTGCGCCAGCGCTTGATCGATTCCAGGATGGGTTCTGGCCGTTCGCCACAGAACGCCCAATTGACATCGATGACGAGCAGTGCCGGCCGCTTGCCAAACCCCGCGCGGGCGCCAAACCCGCCCGCCGCAAATACCGCCTTGTCGCGCTCGGTAAGAAATCTGTCCCAGATCCGCTCGGTCATCGACATCACCCCTTCATTGCGGATTGCCGCCGGCATAGAGCCCGGCGAAGACCAACACCGTACCGAGACCCATCAGCCCGATACATACGCCTGCGCCGGCGTTGGCCATGCGGCGCAAGGTGAGACTCATTCCCATCGCCGCGAAGCCCACCAGGCTCAGGATGTTCATGCCGAACAGCACCTCCCTGGTCAGCACGAAAATGCTCCTTCGGTATGCGGGAACGCCTCGGCCGGTGACAGGATCGTGTTCCAGGCATTGGTTGGGATTTTGTGGTTGTCGCGCGCGTCGCGCACCACATTCATCGGGTCGAGGCCGTCCTCGACTCGCTTGATCTGCTCGCGCAATAGCCGCCGCAGCATGACGATGCCGGCATCCGACTGCGCGAGGTTTTCGAGCGCGTGCACGGCGATCGGGCGCTGCCCCTCCTGCGCTTCGAGATCGTCTGGCTTGCGCTGCCGCTCCTCGTAGCTGCGTTGCAGGAACGAGCCCGGCCGGATGTCGGCGATCGTGTCGGTCCCGGGCTTCCAGTTGGGCTTAGGCGCGCCATTCGCGAGCGGCCAGGCGACCATGCTGATGCCGCGCACATGCTCGTTGTCGATCGGCACTGCCCATGACAGTTCGGTGCCGCGCTCCCTGCGCTTCGGCTTCGTTCCGGGCTCGCGGATGCTGGGGATGATGAACATGTTCGGCACGATGCATTCGGCGTGGCGCACCATGCGGTTGCCGTTCGGCAGGTCCTTGATCAGGTTGTAGCGCACGCCAAGCGGCGTCTTCTCCCAGCCGATCGTGGCCTTGCCCTGCATCAGCGCGCCGTCGAACTGGTCGCCGCTGATCCACTGGTGCAGCATCAAGAGGTGGTACGGATCGACGATGTTCTCGTAATGCTGCAGCCAGTTGCAGTCCTTGACCATCCCGACCGCGTAGTCGCCCCACAACCGCATCCCGCGCAGCACGACATCTTCGCCGCGGTCAGGGTCGATGATGTCGAAGCGGGGAAACAACGGCTCCGTGCCGGGCGGGCCCATATAGACAAAGACGAGCCCGCCATATTCCGTCGTCGGATAGGCTGGCTGCCATACATCCATTGCGTTGCGGAACTCCTCCGACTCGCACGGCATGTCGATGCACTGGCCCCGCGTGTCGTAGAGCCAGCCGTGATAGCAGCAGCGCAGCCCCTTCTCCTCGACCCGGCCCCATTCGAGCGAGGTGCCGCGGTGCGAGCAGTGCGGTTCGAGAGCGCCGACCCCTCCCTTCTTGTCGCGGAAGAAGACAATCTCCTCGCACAGGAGCTTTTCCTTCCGCGGCAGGTGGCGCAACTCATCGGAGGTGCAGGCCGGCTGCCAGTAGCGGCGCAGCAACTCACCCATCGGGCTTCCTTGCTCGACGCAGGTCAGCTCATAGTCGGGTGGCGGCGTCTGCCGCCCATAAGCCGATTTCATCACAATCTCCCAGGGTTGTCGCGGCCCAGCTCGCCGATTTTATCGGAAAGCGTGGCGCAGAGTTATCGGCTTTCTCCACGACATTCTCTTGTCGGGATGACGGATCGAGGCGTCCGGGGCCATATAGAGGTGCTGGAGACCGCCGGACCGGACCGCTCGTGCCTGCTCTCGTCATCTTCGACTGCGATGGGGTGTTGATCGACAGCGAGGTCATTTTCGGCCGCGTTCTCGGCGAGTGCCTGATCGCCGCCGAGTTTCCGATCACGATGGACGAGGCGATGGTGTTCGGGCTCGGCAAGAACCGCATCACGCTGACCGCCGCGGTCGAGGCTCGATTTGGCCGCTTGCTGCCGGAGGGCTTCTTCGAAACGATGCGCGCCCGTGTCGATAAGGCTTTCGAGCGCGAGCTGTCGCCGATACCCGGGATCGAGGAGCTGCTCGCGGCGTTGCCGGCGCCGCGCTGCGTGGCATCGAATAGCCACCTCGACCGCGTCCGGCAGGCGCTCTCGGTCACCCGGTTGTTGCCGCTGTTCGATCCGCATGTTTTCAGCGCCTCTCAGGTGACGCACGGCAAACCCGCTCCCGACCTCTTCCTCTTCGCGGCCCGGCAATTCGGGGTGCCGCCGGCAGACTGCGTCGTCATCGAAGACAGCGCGACCGGTGTCGAGGCCGCGGTCGCGGCGGGGATGCCGGTGGTCGGGTTTTGTGCAGGCAGCCACTGCCCCGGCGATCATGCCGACCGGCTGCTTGCCGCCGGGTGTTCGCTGGTGTTCGCGCGAACCCTTGACCTCGCCGCTTATCTGTGCGGGGCAGAATGCTGATAATCCAGATCTCCGATACGCATCTGAGCCCGGTCAAGCCGCATTTCGCCGACAATTGGGCGCCGCTCGCGGCGTGGATCGCGGCGGAGCGCCCCGATCTCGTCATCCATACCGGCGACGTCACGGTCGACGGCGCCGATGTCGAGGAAGACCTGCGGTATGCCGTCGAGCTGATGCGCGGCCTCGGTATTCGGTTTCGCGCGGTTCCCGGCAATCATGACGTCGGCGACGCCGGGCACCCGCGCCAGCCGGTGACCAGCGAGCGGCTGGAGCGATGGCGCGCTCATTTCGGGCCCGACCGGTGGATCGAGGATGTCGAGGGCTTCCGCCTGATCGGGCTCGATGCAATGCTGCTCGGCGGCGGCCACCCCGAGGAGGCGGCGCAGGCGGCTTGGCTCGAGGCCGCGATGGCGAATGCCGAGGGCCGATGCCTCGCCTGGTTCTTACACAAGCCGTTGTTTCTCGACAGCCCCGATGAGGGCGATACGGGCTACTGGTCGGTCAAACCTCGGCCGCGCGCTCATCTCATCGAACTGGTACGTCGCTATTCGGTCCGCCTCGTAGGCAGCGGCCATCTGCACAAGGCATATGATTTCCAGCATGACGGCAGCCGTTACCTATGGGCCCCGGCCTCCAGTTTTCTCGTCGGTCCGGAGATCCAGCCGCCGATGCCGGGCGAGAAACGGCTCGGCGCCGTCCGCTACCGGCTCGACGGCCCAACAATCGAAGCTGAAATCATCGATGTTCCGGGGCTGGCAGCGCACTGGATCGACGATGTCGTCGACGAGGTTTATCCGCGACCGGCGGCCGCACGCCGCGCGCGCGACTAGTGCCCCTGTCGTCATGCCCGGCCTTGAGCCGGGCATCTGTAAACCGCCACGCCGTGCAACATAGACCGTAGATGGCCGGGTCGAGCCCGGCCATGACGTAAGTGTTGTGTCGCCCCCAATGTGGAGGCATCCTGCGGCAAACGACAGCAAGGAGCAGTGAGATGGCGGAAATCCTTGGTCTCGGCGTGACCCACTGGCCGACGCTGTGCCTGCCGAACGAAGGGCTGACCAGCGTGTTCAAGCGGACGTTGACCGCGCCCAATGTCGAGGCCTGCTACAAGGACCCGGCCAATTGGCCGGCCGAGCTGATCGCCGAGCTCGGCAACGACGACGGCCTGTCAGCGGCCAATCGCTGTGGTGAACGTTTCGGCAACGACTTTCGCGCAATCCGCAAAATCCTCGACGATTTTGACCCGGATCTCGTGCTGATCTGGGGTGACGACCAGTACGAGAATTTCCGCGAGGATGTTGTGCCGGCGTTCTGCCTGCTCGGCTACGATGCCGATTTTGAACTGAAGCCATGGCAAAATGGCTCCCACGGGGGCAATGGCGGCAAGCCGAACCGCTGGGATGAGCCGGGCGACTGGGCATTAAGGCTGCACGGCCAGCGCGAGGCGGCGAAATACCTCGCCACTGGCCTCATCGAGCGCGGCATCGACATGGCCTACGCCTACAAGCCGCTGCACCACCCGATGGCGCACGCTTTCACCAACACCTTCCTCTATCTCGATTGGGACCGAAAGGGATTTCCTTATCCCGCGATCCCGTTTGCGATCAATTGCTACGGGCGCACTCTCATTCACGCCAAAGGCGGGCTCGCCCATCTGTTTCAGCCGCCGCGCCCGGCCGACGAAGGAGAAGACCCGCCGGCGCCGGCGCCGTGGCGCTGCATGCAGGTCGGGGCCGCAGTGGCCGAGGTGATCGCCACCTCGCCCTACCGGGTCGCGCTGATCGCCTCGTCGAGTTGGTCGCACGCCTTTCTGTCGCCAAAAAACGGCTATCTGTGGCCCGATCACGAGGGCGACCGGCTGCTGTTCGACGCCGTGTCGCGCGGCGATTACGGGGTCTGGCGGCAGCGCTCGCTGGCAGAAATGGAGTATGCCGGCCAGCACGAAATGCTGAATTGGATGGCGCTGATCGGCGCAATGGAGGCACTCGACCGCCGTCCCGTGATCCAGGACTATATGGAAACCTATATCCTAGCTTCCGATAAGTGCTTTTTGTCGTTCCCGCCGTGATTGCAGCGACGCCACGACGGCACTGAATCGCTTCAGGCTGCCGTTGCCGCCGGGGCGCGGCAGCCTCGCTCTTCCGAGCCCGGCGGCAGAGCCGTCAGCGCCTGTTTTTTAACGCCGTCGGCATGGTCTGTAACAGACCTCACATCAGCCATGGCGATCAGTGGGCTATTGAGCCAAAATTGCGTCAAATCTGATTCGAAAAGGCTGGTGGACCACTTTTTGACGTGCAATAGACGGCGCACTGACCAACCGTGGTTAAAGTGAACGCCGTCTGGTGGTCGTAATGCCGTTCCCCTCACTAGCCACCAGCTCGCAATGCCAGTTTGCTGATCAAGGAGGAGCGGGTGGAGCGCAGTTCCGTATCGCGGCGCCATTGCTCTGTCAATAGTGGCAAGCCTCCGCGCAATTCATTGCAAACCAACCGACGGGGATGCGACGTCGCCATTGCACTGACCAAAGAAGCCCTGTGGGTGGCCGTTTTACTGTCCTCACTGGCGCTCTGGGCAGCGATATGGGCGGGCGCGGCATCCTTGGCTTCGGCTTGGTTGCAGTGACGCTAATCTGCGAACTCTGACGTTTTCTTAAAGCACGGCTCACCCATTCTCAGGGAGAGAATGATGCATATTACCCCCGACCACAACCATCAAGAGAAAATTTCGGAGTATATTCGCACTAAAGGAGTGACGCGCTGCCCAACGGCGTGCGTCGTGCCGACCCAGGCTTCGGTTACCGCCGCTGATCGCGCGGCACTGGAAGAATACGCCGTTCAACGAGCGCAGCTGCGCCGCGAAAGAGCCGCTGCTCGCGCACGGTTGCTGTGGGGGATCGACGCCTCAGTAGGGTGATCGGCTATTCCCCGATCGCTAGCTCGATTCAGCCTCCGGCCAATATATCCAGAGCGCTTTCGATCGCCGATAGATAGGCCGGCGATGGATCGAGCGTGGTGCGACATAAGCAGGCTTCGGTGAATTTGATGACATGCTCGCCCCATTGGCCAGTGCCCGATCCACCAGCATATGTTCATCCAATGCCCGAGGATCGATTTCTTCGGCCATTGCCGTGTCACTGCCGAAGCATGCGTAAAGCGCGCAACCGGATTGCCAACCGAAGCGCAAGGCTGCTCGTGCAGTGGTCTCGCTCACTGCCGGCATTATATTGCCGACAGCCGAGAGGCTCGTGACGCCATGAACGAACACGATCGCGGTCAATCGATCGTGAGCGTTCGCAACAAAAATCCGCACAAAGACTTCGGTCAGCTCGGCAAGCAGCCGATCGAGGTCATCGCCGATATCGGTTGTCCAGATGACGATCAGTTCCGCGGGGTGATGCCGTGGCAGGACAATGCGACGGCGACGAACGACCGCTCGCCGTCGGGCCGTCCGCTCAGATAGGCCGAACGCAGGTGGCGCTCGAGGCGCTCCCGGGCGGCGCCATCGAGACTGGCGACCTACTCGCCGAGCGCGCCCTCACCGCTCGCGAACGGTTCCCAATAGTCGGAAAAGTCGCTGAAATCCATTCGGATCAACAGTGACCGCTGATCGACGTCGGTGAACCCGGCTTCCGCCCACATCCGCGCCAGCGCGCCCGGCGCGTAGACCGGCCGCGACATTGTACGGTCGCGTGCCGCCCGAGCGGCGTCGTCGAGCACGGCGGCAATGTCCCACAGCATCCGCTGGTGCGGCGTCCCGCCAGGCGAATCCCAGAATGCCGCGGCGACGACACCGCCCGGCCGCGTAACCCGGCGCATCTCGGCGATCATCAATTCGGGGTGCGGCAGAACCGACGGGAGCACCAGCATGGACAATGCACGGTCGAAGCTGGCGTCCGGAAAACGCAAGGCGCAGCCGTCGCCCTGCTCGAAGCGAATGGACCTCTCGCCAGCCTTGGTTTGAGCCGCAGCGAGGTAGATCGGAGAATAGTCGATTGCGGTCAGGCCGCCGAGCGCAGCCGCCGCGGCGAGCGCAAAGGTCAAACTCCTAGTCCCGCAGCCGACTTCGAGCACCTCCTCACCGCGCGCGATGCCAGCGTGCTCGATGAAGAGCGGCGCCAAGCGACGACTCCACCGCCCCATCAATTTTTCGTAATTGTCGGCATCGCGCGAATTGAACATTGTCGGCATTTTCCGGCTCCTGATCTCTGTCGCAGCTACTTCAATGATAAGCGCGGCGTCGGATGAGCGACAAAAAATACCGCCCCTTCGTCAAGGATCAGCCGGCGAGCAGATCCCTCAGCACGACGGCTTGGTTATGGAGTTCGTCGCGCGCGCCGAAGACGAGCGTCAATGGGCCTTGCCGGGCCAGCGCGCGCAATTGCTCGAGCAGCTCCGGTTTGCCCGCCAGTTCTGCCTCGTAACGGCGGCGGAACTCGTCCCAGCGGCTTGGATCGTGGCCGAACCACTGGCGCAGCTCACTGCTCGGCGCGAGCTCCTTCATCCAGTGATCGATTTTGGCATCCGATTTGCTGACGCCGCGCGGCCATAGCCGATCGACCAGCGCGCGCACGCCGTCCTCGGGCGTCGGCGGCAGATATGCTCGCTTCAGCCGGATACCCAGTTGCCTCCTGCCGCGGACCATGGCGGATCTGTATCGGCCTGCCCTCAGGCGGCTTTGACGGTGATCCCCGGCCGGGCCGCTCGCGCGGCGCGGCGGATCAGCTCGGCGCCCTTTTCGGCGATCATGATCGTCGGCGCGTTGGTGTTGGTCGAAGTCACAGTCGGCATCACCGAGGCATCGATAACGCGCAGGCGTTCGAGCCCATGGACGCGCAGCTGGTCGTCGACGACCGCCATCGCGTCATTGCCCATCTTGCAGGTGCAGGTGGCGTGATAGACGGTCGAGCCCTTTTGCCGCGCGTAGTCGAGCAATTCGTCGTCGGTTTCGACATTGGGGCCGGGAAGGATTTCGGCGCCGCAATATTTGGCGAGCGCCGGCGCCGCAAAGAGACGCCGGACGAAGCGGAGGCCGCCGATGATCGCGCGGCGATCGGTCGGGTCGCTCAAATACCGAGGATTGATCGCCGGCGCTTCTTTCGGGTCGGCGGACTTGGCCGCGACGTAGCCGCGCGACAAAGGCCGCATTTGCCAGGCACCAGCGGTAATGGCGGGAAAATCGTCGAGTTCCCCGATCTGGCCGTCTTTGAAGCTGCCGGGGGCAATGCTGCACTGCACGTCGGGAGTTGCCGATTCTTCGAGCACCTTGATCGAGGCGGCGGCCAGCGAGGCGCTGTAGGTCAGCATGCCCTTGCCGGTGACGAGATAGCGCAGGACCTCGGCTGCCAATGGCAAGCCCCGTGAGCGTTCGTTGACCGTCCACGCCCCCGTCACCAGGTAGCTGATGCGGGCGATGTAATGGTCCTGGAGGTTCTGCCCCACTCCCGGCAGTGCGTGCTGCACCGGGATACCAACCCGCTGCAGAAGCTCTGGCGAGCCGACGCCTGAGAGCTGCAGGATATGCGGGGAGCCGATCGCTCCGGCGGAGAGGATGATCTCGCAATCGGCATCGACGCGCTGCACCGCGCTGCCGCGCTCATATTCGACTGCGACGGCGCGGCGGCCATCGAACAGGAGGCGCCGCACCAGAGCCTTGGTGATGACCTGCAAGTTCGCGCGCTTCATCGCCGGGCGCAGATAGGTACGGGCGGTGCTTGCCCGTCGCCGGCCGCCGCGCGTCTGCTGGCACCAGCCGATGCCGTCGCCGGCGCCGGCCGGCAGGTCGTTCACGTCCTCGCGGTATTGGAGGCCGATTTCCTTGCCGGCCTCGATTACCGCCGCGCAGAGCGGCGACCGGTTCATCTTCGATGTAAACAGCGGACCACCCTTGCCGCGAACCTCGCTCTCGCCGCCCTCCCAATTCTCGGCCTTTTTGAAATAAGAGAGCACGTCGTCCCACGCCCAGCCGCGATTGCCGAGCTGGGCCCAATGGTCGAAATCTTCGGGCTGGCCGCGAATGTAGATCAGTCCGTTTATCGAGCTCGACCCGCCGAGCACCTTGCCGCGCGGGTAGAGGATCGCACGGCCGGCGGTGCCCGGATCCGGCTCGGCATGGAAACCCCAGCTCAGAGTAGGATGATCGAGCAGCTTCATGAAGCCGGCGGGAATATGAATGTACGGGCTCCAGTCGCGCCCGCCGGCCTCGATCAGCATTACTCTGGTGCCGGGATCTTCGCTCAGCCGGTGGGCGAGCACGCAGCCAGCCGAGCCCGCGCCGATGATCACATAGTCGGCCTTCATTGCGCTTCCTCCTCTCCCGGCGGCGGTGTCGCTGCTGCAGCTATTATTTCGCCTTCGATTGCCACAGCCCGAGGGGCGCGCCAGTCGGATCGCGGATAATCGAGAGCCAGCCCTCGTCCGTGACCGCCATGACATCGCGCATGACGGTGGCGCCGAGCGACCGGGCTTTGTCGGTCGCCGCCCGGATGTCGTCCACCTGGACATAGGCCAGCCACGACGACGGCGCCCCCGGGATCATCTGTTTCATCATGCCGCCGCCGGTGCCTTCCCCGACATTGATCAGCGTGTAGGTCATCCCGCCGCCCATATCGACGTCATTCAGCTGCCAGTCGAACAGCGACCGATAAAACGATTTTGCCTTGTCGAGATCGGTGGTGCCGAGTTCGACATGCACGAATGGATTAGCCATGATCCCTCCTCTTCAGCTTACCACTATGGGGAGCCCACCTGCCTTTCCCCGCGAATTGTGACGAGACAGAGATGGTCCGCCCGCACTGGTGGGTCCATGCTATCAGCCAGTTCCTGCTCCAAGCGGCGGAGCCCTGCGGCGTAGGCTTCGTTCCGGATCGCTGTCAGCTGGGAACACGTGTCGCGGCGCTTCACGACGGTCAGCCACTCGCGCAGATTCTGGTCATACCGCAGGTGCTGCCGCGCTGCTGTGACCGCATGAAAACCGGCTGCTTCCATCACTGTGATGATCTGCTCCGGAGGCCAGAAGTCCTTCAGATCAATGCCGCGCGCTTCAGGGAAATATTCGTAATAGAGCCAGCCCTCTGATTCCTGCGGACAAAGGCTGCGGAGCACGAAACGGCCGCCGGGGCGGAGAACCCGGAGCACCTCCCGCAGCATGGCCTCCTTGCAGCGCACATGGTGCAGCACGTGCTGACAGGTCACGAAATCAAAGCTGTCCGCTCGAAGCGGCATTATTGCAGCATCCGCCTGGACCCAGGCGATATCCGATGCTTTCGGCCGCGCCTGCCGCAGCATTCCCAGTGACCGGTCTAGTCCAACGAGCTGGGCATTGCGCACAACAGTACGATTGGCAACCAATTGATTGCCGGTGCCGCAGCCGATGTCGAGAATGGACAAAGTGTTCGATACGGTGCGCCGGCTGATGAGCGTCGAGAGCTCCGGGTCAGGTGATTTTGCCCGGTATGGCTGCCCATCATAGAGATGGGCAATGGCATCGTAGTTCACGCGAACTGAAGGTGTCATGCGCCGCAGCGGGACAAGCCAGGCATCACCTCTTGGACGAACAATTTCATTGAGCGCAGCCTTTGCGCGTGCGGCATGCTGCCCCAGGCGAAGGAACAGACGACATAGTTGCAGCCGCTCGTCTCCACCAATCGCTCGATATGCTCGCGAACGCGGGCCGGCGAACCGAACAGGATGGTTTCGTGCTGGATCGAAGGCTCCCACGCAAAGAGCCCGTCGACACTGTGGTCATCATGGTCGTGCCATAACTTCATTATCGAACGGTACCAGTCGTGATGCGCAGCGCGGGTCGCCGCCAGCGCTTCGTCATCGGTGTCGGCGACGACGACTTGGCGCAGAATACCGACCTTGGGTGCCGGCACGTGGCCATTGAGCCGGCCTGGATCATCGCGGTGAGCCTTCCAGGTCCGCCAATACCCATCGACATGCTCGCGCACCGCTGCGGCGGGTCCCAAGCCAACAAAATTATAGCCGTGCCGAGCAGCGTATTGGACGCTGTCCGGATTGTGCGTCGGGTACCACAGCGGCGGGTAAGGCTGCTGCAGCGAATGGAGTTCCATCGGCACATTGTTGTACCGGTAATGTCGCCCGGCGAAGGTCAGTCGGCTGTTGGTGAGCCCCGCGACCAGGATCGCTAGCGTCTCGTCAAAGACCGCGCGGGTGTCGTCGGGATCGAGGCCCTGGTAACGCAGCTCGTAGGGCACGACACCACGGCCGACGCCCAGCTCCAGCCGTCCGCCCGAAAGCTGGTCGAGCATCGCGACTTCTTCGATAAGCCGCAGCGGATTATAGAGGGGCAAGAGATAGACGAGCGGCCCCAGGTGAATGCTTCGCGTGCGTTGCGCCGCAGCGCTGAGAAACAAGGCTGGAGAGGGCGCCATGCCGAGCGGCGTAGAGTGGTGCTCGGCGAGGTGGTAGCAAAAGAACCCGGCGCTGTCCGCGACCTCCAACAGCTGCAACCGTTCCTCGTAGAGCCGGTGCAATGGCTCTGCGGCGCGGTCGATCCAATCGAACACTCCAAAAGCGACATCGGTCATTACCCATTCCTCCCTGCGTCTCAACGCATCCTACACCAAAGCCAAGGAGGCTGGCCGGTATCTATTTTCTCGACTCCGGGTTTAGCGTGTCCAGATCCGGACCATGCCGGCCCGGCCTTTGAGCGCCTGCTCCCCCCGATCGCGTAATTTTTCCGCCAATCCTGCCGCGTCCGCGGGGGATTGCGTTGTAACTGCGCACACGAGTGCGTCGCCGACGACGAGCGGCGTTGCGAGGCTGCGAGTCAGGGCCTGCAACCGGCTCGCAGTGTTCACGGTGTCGCCGATCACCGTGAACGAAAAGCTGTGCTCGGAACCGACATCGCCCAGCACCGCCGGTCCGTAATTGAGGCCGATGCCGATCGCCAGAGGCGGCTCGCCACGGGTCTCCCGTTCCGTGTTCCACGCATCGAGGGAGGCCAGCATCATATCGGCGCATTTGAGGGCATTGGCTGCGTCGGCTCCACTCGGTTCGGGCAGGCCGAACACAGCGAAGATCGCGTCGCCGATATATTTCTCGATCGTGCCGCCGCAGGCGAAGATCCGCGCCGTCATCCGCTCATGATATTCGCGCAGCATCGCCACCACCGCCTCGGGCGCCATGCCTTCGGCCATTGTCGTGAAACCGACGACGTCGGCGAACAATACCGCTACGGTCTGGCGCCGCACCGCGCCCAGCGGCTCGTCGCGATCAGCCAGCATCTCGACAAGGTTGGGCGAGAAATAGCGTGACAGGTTGTTGCGCGCGCGCTCGGCGGCAGCCTTTAGGCGCTCGATGTCGCGCAACTTGGCGATGTCCTCCAGGGTCTTTTGAATCGTAATTTCCAGGTCCTGCAGATCGACCGGTTTGGTCACGAAATCGAAGGCGCCCCGGTTCATCGCGGTGCGAATATTGGCCATGTCGCCATAGGCCGAGACGATGACCGCCTTGACCGCCGCTTGCTGCTCGCGCAGCCGGGCCAGCAAGGTGAGCCCGTCCATGACCGGCATATTGATGTCGAGGAGTATCAGATCGATGTCGGGTTCGGCGGCAAGCATGGCCAGCGCCTCCTCGCCGTGACGCGCGAAGCGGAAGGTAAACTCACGTTCGCGAATTTGTCGGCGGAAGCGTTGTTTGATCAACAGCTCGAAATCGGGCTCGTCATCGACGGCAAGGATCTTGGCCGAGCTCATAAAGAAAAACCATTCACCGCAGTGGACGCAGAGGGTGCACAAAGAACACGAAGCAGTTTAAGGTCCCCTTGCGTACCCGGTGCTTCCTTTGTGTCCTTTGCGCTAAGGAGTTGTTTTTCATGCGGAAGCCCCCGGCAACTGCCGCAGCTGCTCCTTCAAGAAATCAAAATCGACCGGCTTGGTAAGGAATTGGAGGGCGCCGGCCTCGGCTGCGTGCCGGCGGCGCTCGTCGTCGCCATAGGCGGTCACCATCATGACCGGCAAATCAGGGCGGCGCTGCTTGATTTCCCGCAGCAGGCTGAGCCCGTCCATGCCCGGCATGTTGATGTCGGACAAAAGCACGATCAGTTGCGGCTCGATCTCGTGCGCAAGCATTTGCAGCGCCTCCTCGCCGGAACCGGCGAAATGCAGCACATAGGTGCCCTGGCGCGCTTCGCGGCGAAAGCGCTGGCGAAACATTTCGGCGACATCGGGCTCGTCGTCAACGACGAGAATGCTAAAGCTCATGCCATCTTCCCTGCCATTGTCTCGTGCCTGCGCCGCGGCAGGTGGATCGTGAACTCGGTGAACTCGCCCGCCCGGCTGTCGACCGCGATCGTACCGTCGTGTTGCTGTGTGACGATGTCCCAGCTGATCGAGAGGCCGAGGCCGGTGCCTTCGCCGGTGGGCTTGGTGGTGAAGAACGGCTGGAACAGCTTGTCCCGGATCTCCGGCGGAATCCCGGTGCCGTTGTCGCGCACGCGGATTTCAACCGCCTTGCCGAGGTCACGCGTCGTCACGTTCAGCGCCGGGCGGAAGTCCGGCTCGGCTTCGTCGCGCTGTCGCTTGGTGGCGGCGTAAAAGCCGTTGCCGAATAGGTTCAGCAGGACGCGGGTTATTTCCTGCGGCGCCAGCTCGATCGGGGCGATCGCCGGTTCGAGGTCGCGCTCCAAGGTGATGTTGAAATTCGCATCCTGGGCGCGCGCACCGTGATAGGCGAGGTTGAGCGCCTCTTCGACCAGGGCATTCAGGTCGACCTCGCGGCGCTCGCCGGAGGCTCCGCGCGAATGCTCGAGCATGCTCTTGACGATGCCGTCGGCGCGCCGCCCGTGCTCGGCGATCTTTTCGAGGTTGCCGGTAAGCATGTCGACGACCTCGTCGATGTCGGCACGCTTGTCGTCGTCGAGTGTTGCCAATGCGGGGGCCGCGGTCTCCTTCAGCTCGTCGAGCAACTCGACCGAGAGCCCCGCAAAGTTGTTGACGAAGTTGAGCGGGTTCTTGATCTCGTGGGCGATGCCGGCGGTCAGCTGGCCGAGCGAGGCCATCTTCTCGGCCTGGACCAGGCTCGCCTGCGCTGTCTTCAAGTCGCGATAGGCAGCTTCGGCCGCGTCGCGGGCGGCGCGGATCTCGGCCTCCGAGCGCTTGCGCTCGGTGATGTCGCTGTAGATCAGCACAAACCCGCCGCCCGGCACCGCATTGCGCCGCACCTCGACGATCCGTCCGTCCGGTCGCGTGCGCTCCAGGCGCAACTCCTGGCCGGTATCTTCGAGACGGCGGCTGAGCTCCGCCTCGATGTCCTCGATGCCGAATTCGCCGCGTTCGGCAAGGATGCGAATGTAGTCCGCATAACTCGGCCGTTCGGTCAAGACGGCATCGGGTAAGTCGAGAAGCTGTTGGAAATTGCGGTTCCAGGCGGCAAGCCGCAGCTCCTCGTCGAACATCGCCACACCATCAGCCATATTGTCGAAGGTAACGCGCAACTCGGCCTGGGCCTGGCGGATCTCGTCGAGCAGCCGCGCATTTTCCATGGCAATGACGGCCTGCGCAGCGCAGTTCTGCACCAGTGCAACTTGTTTATCAGTAAATGGACGCACCTCTTGGCGGTAGATTACGAATAGCCCGACGATGTATGCGTCCTTGACTAAGGGCACCGCCAAAAGGGTGCGAAATCCAGCTAGCTCGACTCCGGCGACCGGCAAGGGAATGCCCCGCCGATAACCCTCTCCCGCCGCTACGTCGGCGATATGAAGAACTGACGCGTCGAGCAAGGCAGGTCCGAGAATGGTCTTTAGTCGTACCGGCCGAGAACTCAGAAACTCGGCAAACTGTGTCGGCACGTTGCGCATAGCGACTAGCCGGGCGAAGTCGCGGTCGCGGGTGAACAACGTCCCGAATGCCGCATCGCACAGCTTCATCGCCTTTTCGAGCATCGCGTCGAACACCGGCTGCAGCTCGCCCGGCGAAGAATTAATGACCTGCAATACCTCCGCGGTCGCGGTCTGCTGATCGAGCGCTTCGGAGAGTTCGGCGGTGCGCTCCTCGACCTTCTGCTCGAGTTCCGAATAGGATTTCTGCAGATCCGCGGCCATGCTGTTGAACTGGCTGGCGAGGCCTTCGAGTTCGTCGCCGGTATGGATGTCGATGCGGCCATCGAGCTCGCCGGCCCCGATCCGCGCCGCCCCCGTTTGTAGCTCCCGGATCGGCCCAGTCATCCGGCGGGCCATGGCAAAGGCAGCAATGGCGGCCACGCCTAGCCCGACCAGCAGCAGCATCAGGCTGCGCGCCGCCTGGCCATAGAGGGGGGCAAACGCCTCGGCGAGCGGCACCTCGACAAAGACCAGCCAACCGAGCGGTGCAATCGCCGCATGGGCGGTCAAGACCGAGTTCCCGGTGATACCCTTGGCAATGCTAACCGCCGGTTCCGCGCCCGGTGCTGCCGACAGTGCCGCCGCCACTTGCGGCAATTTCGCCAGCTCGCTGTCGCGCAACACCAGGCTGATATCGGGGTGGGCGATCAGCCGGCCGCGGCCATCGACGACGTAGGCGTAGCCGCCCTGGCCGATCTTCAACCCGGTGATGACATCCCAGATCAGCTTCAGATTGATTTCGGCGACGGTAACCCCGGCATTCTTGCCGGCGCGCACCATCCCCATCGTCATGTAGGGCTCGGATTCCTTGCGGAAATAGACCGGGCTGAACCAGATGCCGTGCGCCTTAGCCTGGGTGAAGACGGGCGCCAGCGAGAAATCCTCCTCGCTGCCGACGGCATCCTCGGCCAACCGTGAAACCTTGAGCTGCTCCTTGCCCGCGGCGTCGAGCTCGGTCAGTTCGGTGATCGCCGGGGCCTGCCGCAACAGCCGCACATAGTCGAAGCGGCGCTGGTCGAGCGGTCCGGCCGCCCAGCGCGCATGCGTCGTCCAGCCGATCTGGCGCTCGATCTGGTCGATAAATTCCTCTATGCGGCGTGCCGCCGCGTCGGCCTTCTCCTGCTGAACGCGCAGCAGGGCCTCCTTGTGCTGGTAGGAGAACCAGAAATCGAGCGCGCTGTTGACGATCAGCGCCACCCCAACGAGCGCGATGAACAACAGCGCGTATTTGCGCAGCAGGCGCCCGCGCGGGCGTGGCGCAGGGCCCGCCGTGGTGTCCTCCGCGACGGGCCATGCCGATACCGAAGGCGGCGTAATCTTTTCGGCCGTGCTCATTCGATGACCTCGTCAGCGCCATCGAGGATCGCGGCCGGGATGCTGACGCCGATCGCTCGCGCCACATGCTGATTGATCACGAGCTCGAACTTGGTCGGCTGCTCGACCGGCAGATCGGCGGGCTTGGCGCCCTTCAGGATGTGGTCGATATAGCTCGCGAGATGGCGAACGATGTCGAAAATGCTGGCACCGTAGCTGAGGAGCAGACCGGCATCCGTGAAATCGCGGCTGCCGCTGATCGCGGGCAACCCGACGGCGCCGATCTCCGGCGCCTTCGACACGAGAGTTACGTCATTGTCGACGACGAGCGCATCGGGCTTCGCCTGCTTGATCGCTTCGAGCGTGGACGGGACCTCAGTTGCGTCATGGACGGGGAAATCGTCGATGGTAGGCGCATCGGCGCGGCGCTCCGCTGCCGCCCGCAACATGCCCAGCTGGGCGGCGCCCCAGGGGCTCAGCACTCGCAGCATCCCGATCTGCCGCGCGCGGGGGAGGACCTCGACCAGCAGCTCAAGCCATTTTCCCACCAGTTCGTGACCGACCTGAACGGTCATCCCAGTGACGTTGCCGCCCGGATGGGAGAGGCTGGCGGCAAGGCCTAACCCAACCGGATCGCCGCTGAGCGAGACGATCGGGATCGTTCGGGTCAGCGTAGCGACGGCATAGGTCGCGCGGCCAAACGCCGAGATCAGGTCCGGCCGTGTTGCGACCGCCGCCGCGGCGAGCTCAACCAGCCGCGCTTCGCTGCCGTCGGCGTAGCGGTAATCGACGATGAGATTGCGGCCCTCCTCGTACCCGAATTCGCGCAGACCGGCCTTAAATCCCCTGAGCGTGTCCCCGGCGCTGTCCGCCGAGCCGAACCAGAGAAAAACGATACGCGGCACCCGGGTCTGCGCCTCGGCGAGCCGAGGTACACCGAGAACTGCGCTCGCGAGCGCTGCGGCGAAATCGCGTCGCTTCACTCGATGACCTTCTCGGCGCGGTCGAGCATCGCTTCGGGGATCGTCAGCCCCATGGTCCTTGCGGTTTTGAGGTTGAGCACGAGCTCGAATTTGGTCGGCTGCTGGACCGGCAGATCGGCGGGCTTGACACCTTGCAGCAGCTTAACGAGCTGCCGGGCCATCTCATCTCGCCAGACCTGGACGAGGCGTGGGCCATAGCCGGCGAGCCCGCCCTCCTCGGCGGCTTCCGGCCATTGATAGATAGCTGGCAGGCGCAGCACTGCCGCTCGCTCGATAATGAGCTGACGCTGGCTGCCCAGGAGCGGTGACGACAGCACGTTGAGGCCCGAGGCGCCCGCGGCCTGTGCCGCGTCGATGGCGCCGACGATCTCATCCGGCTCGGCAACCCGGTGAAGCGACAATTCGATGCCGCGTGCGCGGGCGGCGTCACCCAGTGCCTCAAGCTGGCCGGCCGCTTTTGTGTTGGAGTCGACGAGGGCGGCGATGCGGCGCACGCCGGGAATCAGCTCGATCAAGAGTTGCTGTCGCTTGCCGTCGAGCTCGGTGGCAAGGATGCTGATGCCAGTAGTGTTGCCGCCAGGGTGGGCCAGCGAGGTGATCAAACCCGCCCCGAGCATATCGTCGGCAATCGCGAGGATTGGAATGGTCGCCGTCGCCTGCTGCGCCGCGCGAATTGCAGCATCCCCGACGGGCAGAATGACCTCGACCTGCGCTTTGACCAGCTGCGCTGCAACGTCCGAAAACTGCTCGACGTGCAAGCCAAATCCGCGCGGATCGATCGTCAGATTTTGACGCTCGACGAAGCCCTGCCGCCGAAGCCCCTCGAAAAGCGCAACATATGCCGGCGAGTCGCGTGGAAGGAGGGCCAAGGCGCCGATGCGATAGGTCCGTCCGGGCTGCTGTGCGCGCAGCTGCAGCGGCCAGGCCGCAGTCGCCCCGCCGAAGAGCGCGATGAGACGGCGTCGGTCCATCATTCGACCACCTTGTCGGCGCGGTCGAGCATCGCTTCCGGGATCGTCAGTCCCAGCGCCTTTGCGGTTTTGAGGTTGATCACCAGCTCGAACCTGTCCGGCTGCTCGACCGGCAGATCGCCGGGCTCGGCGCCGTGGAAGATTTTGACGACCTGGCGAGCGTTCTGCCGGGCCATCGCGCTCTGGCGCGGGCCGTACGCGGCAAGACCGCCAGCCTCCGCCTCTTCGGGCCATTGGTAGATCGCCGGTAATTTGAGCGCCGCGGCGTGGTCGATGACCAGCTTTTGGTTCACGGAGAACAGCGTTGACGCCAGGACGTTGAGGGCCTCTGCGCCCGCGGCGTGCGCGCTGTCGATCGCCGGCACGAGCTCTTCGGCTTTCGCGACCCGGTACAGCGATAGTTCGACGCTGTGCGCCCGCGCCGCCGCTTCGAGGGTGTGCAATTGCTCGGGCGCGGTTACGCCGTCCTCCGCAAGAGCCGCGATATGGCGTCCGCCGGGGACCAGCTCCATCAGCAGCTGCTGACGCTTGCCGTCGAGCTCGGTGGCAAGGATGCTGACCCCGGTCGTGTTGCCGTCGGGATGGGCAAGCGAGCGCACCAGTCCGCTCAACACCAGATCGTCCGCGATCACGACGAGAGGGACCGTTCGCGTCGCTTCCTGGACGGAGCGGATCAGTGGATTTCCGGAGGTGAAGATCGCATCGACCCCGGCCGCGACCACCACCTGCGCGATGTCGCCAGCCTTATCGAGGGGAACGGGAGCACGGAAATCGACCTGCAGGTTTTGTCCTTCGACAAATCCCGACCGGCGCAGCTCATCGGCGAACGCGGCGAAGTAAGGTCTGCCTGGCTGCGCCGTCGGGACCAGCCAGCCGAGGCGGTAGACCCGCCCGGGCTCCTGCCCGTGCAGCTCCAGCGGCCAAGCCAGGGTCGCCCCGCCGACCAGCGCGATGATTTTGCGCCGATCGATCATTCGATGACCGCCTCGGCACGGGCGAGCGGACGGCGATCGTCCGAAATGCCAATGTTCTGCATGACTCCCTGCTCGACGTGCGCGGCGCTCGGCGGACGACGAAACTCTTATCGAGGAACGATACACCTCCGGTCTTCGATCTACCAGCGGTGGCTCCCAAACGGACAGCCGCCGAGCCCCAGACGGCCGCGCGCCCAGTAGGCGGTTACGGGCAAAGCAATCTCGTCACCGCCGTCATGCGGCTCTACCGGTCACCGCATGGCGGGCGCGCGGCAGGCGGATCGTGAATTCGGTGAACTCGCCGAACGTGCTGTCGACCGCGATCGTGCCGCCATGCTGCTGGGTGACGATATCGTAGCTGATCGAGAGACCCAACCCGGTGCCTTCGCCGGTCGGCTTGGTCGTGAAGAACGGCTGGAACAGCTTGTCGCGAAGTTCGGGCGCGATGCCGGTGCCGTTATCGCGCACCCTGACCTCGATCGCGTCGCCGAGACCCTTCGTCGTCACCTTCAGCACCGGCCGAAAGCTGTCGCCGGCCTCGCGCCGGCGTTTGTCGGCAGCATAAAAGCCGTTGCCGAACAGATTGAGGAACACCCGTGTGACGTCCTGCGGCACAAGCTCGATCGGAGCGATGGCGCGGTCGAGATCCCGCTCCAGCGTAATGTTGAAGCTCTGATCCTGGGCGCGCGCGCCATGATAGGCGAGGTTCAAGGCCTCCTCGACGAGAGCGTTGATGTCGGCCGACTGCCAATCGCCGCTGCCGCCGCGCGAATGCGCCAGCATGCTCTTGACGATGCCGTCGGCACGGCGGCCATGCTCGGCGATCTTGTCGAGATTGCCGGTCAGCATATCGATCGTCTCGTCGAGTTCCGCACGCGCTGCCTCGTCGAGCGTAGCGATGCCGGGCGCAGCCACTTCCTTCAACTCGTCGAGAAGTTCGACCGAGAGCCCGGCGAAGTTGTTGACGAAGTTGAGCGGGTTCTTGATTTCGTGGGCAATGCCGGCGGTCAATTGGCCGAGCGCCGCCATCTTCTGGGCATGGAAGAGACTAGCCTGCGCCGTCTGCAATTCCTGCAGCGCCTTTTCGGCGGCGTCCCGCGCAGCGCGGATCTCGGCCTCCGCGCGTTTGCGCTCGGTGATGTCGCCGTAGATCAACACAAAGCCGCCGCCCGGCACCGGGTTGCGGCGCACCTCGACGACTCGCCCGTCCGGCCGGGTCCGCTCGAAACGGGTTTGCAGCCGCGCATTCTCGACGTTGCGGGCGAGTTCCGATTCGAGGTCGGCCGAGGGGTATTCGCCGCGCTCGGCGAGATAACGGAAATATTCGGCGAAGCTCGGCCGCGCCGCCAGAAACGCATCCGGCAGGTCGAGGATCTGTTGGAAATTCATGTTCCAGGCCGCGAGCCGGTGGTCGCCGTCGAACATGACGACCCCATCGCCCATATTGTCGAAGGTGACGCGCAACTCGGCCTGACGCTGGCGGATCTCGTCGAGCAGCCGGGCATTGTCCATTGCGATGACCGCCTGCGCCGCAAAGCTCTGCAAAAGGGCGATTTGCTTGTCGGTGAACGGCCTCACCTCCTGGCGATATGCGGTGATGTAGCCGAGAAGTGCGGCTTCTTTTCGGAGTGGGATGAACAGCACGGTGCGGACGCCCTCGAACTCCACGACGGCTCGCGGGATCGTGAATTCCAGCACCTGGAAATCGGGGATTTGGACGAGGCTTTCCCCTTGTAGCAATCGCTCCGGTGGCGAGCCCGGCGGCAGTCTTCGCGGGGTGCGCAATAATCCCGCGAGTCGCTCCGACACACCACGCGTAGCAATCGCTCGGAAAACCTCACCGTCGTTTATCACCAAAGCGCCCTTAGCGGCGCCGCAAAGGCTGTGCGCCTTGTCCAAAATCGCTTCGAACACCGGTACCAAGTCGCCGGGCGAGGAATTGATCACCTGCAACACCTCGGCGATCGCCTGCTGCTGCTCCAGCGACTCGCGCAGCTCTGTCAGCAGCCGCGTGTTCTCGATCGCGATGACGGCTTGGTCGGCGAAGGTGCGCACCAGCTCGATCTGCCGCTCGGTGAACGGCTCGACCCGCTCGCGCGCCAGCACTAATACTCCTATCGGTTGACTCTGGCGCAATAGCGGCACGCCAAGCGCAGTGCGCTGTTTGCCCAGCGTTATCGCCTCCGGCAAGCGATATTCCGGGTCGCCGGCGACATCGGCGACATGGACGACCCCGCCGTCGAGCACCACTCGCCCCACCATCGTGCCGCGGTCAGGCGCGATCGGGTGCGACCGCAGGAAGCTTCCGAATTCGACCGGAAACCCGTAATTCGCCGCCATCCGGTAGACCTCGCCCTCGCGACGGGACACCAGAGCCATCTCGGCCAGACACAGCCGTGCCGCAGTCTCGACCAGCGTATCGAGCACCGGCTGCAGATCGAAGGTAGAGCGGCTGATGACCTTCAAGACGTCACTTGTTGCAGTCTGGTATTCGAGCGATTCCTGAAGGTCGGTTGTGCGGTCGCGCAATTCATTGAGCAGTCGCGCGTTCTCCATCGCGATGACCGCCTGCGCCGCGAAGTTTTCGAGGAGCGCAAGCTGCTTTTCAGAGAAGGGGCGCACTTCCTGCCGGAACACCACGATCGTGCCCAGCAGAGCGCGGTCTTTGCGCAGCGCCACGGCAACGACGCTACGGGCGCCAGCGAGGTCGGCAATGGCACGGCGGTTCGGTTCACCTGATCGATACAGATCGGTGTCCATCATGTCGGTCACATGGACCAGCCGTTCTCCGGACGCCAACCTCCCCGGGGCGCTCTGCGGTCCGTAAATCGGCGGATGCGCTTGCATGAACTCGGCGTACGCCGACGGTACGCCTTGCAGCGCAGCATGCTGGAACCGCTTGCCGTCATAGGTCAACAGGATCCCGAAAGCGGCCTCGCATAGGCGCGTGGCCTTTTCGAGCATGGCATCGAAGACCGGCGTGAGGTCGCCCGGGGATGAATTGATGACCTGCAAGACCTCGGCGGTCGCGGTCTGCTGTTCGAGCGCTTCGCGCGTTTCGGTCAGAAGCCGCGCGTTCTCCATCGCAATGACCGCCTGCGCCGCGAAATTCTGCAATAGCGCGATTTGCTTAAGCGAGAACGGCCGCACTTCCTGGCGATAGATGCTGATTGCGCCTAGTAACGTCTCGTCCTTGCGCAGGGCTGCAAGGACATGGCTGCGAGCACCGCCCAAATCGACGATCGCCCGGCGGAGCGGGTCGCCATGCCGGTAAATCTCTTCGGCGGCCATGTCGTCGGTGATGATTAGGTTCTCGCCCCTCAATGCGCGCTCAAGCCCGGACCCTGGATCGTAGTGAGGCAGTAACGGTTGGCTCAGGTACTCCACAAACGCAAGCGGCGCACCGTGCACTGCCGCTGCGCGATAACAATCGCCCTCATAGGCCCACAGCACGCCAAATGCAGCCTCACACGACCGCATCGCCTTTTCGAGCATCGCATCGAACACCGGCGTGAGGTTGCCGGGCGAGGAATTGATTACTTGCAGCACCTCGGCGGTTGCGGTCTGCTGCTCCAGTGCTTCGCGCGTCTCGTTGATGAGCCGCGCATTCTCCATCGCGATCACTGCTTGCGCCGCGAAATTCTGCAGCAATGCGATCTGCTTGTCGGTGAACGGCCGCACCTCCTGGCGGTTGCAGGAGATTGCGCCGAGCAGCTTGCCGTCTTTGCGCAGCGGCAACATAAGATTGGTGCGCACGCCGCCGCGCCCGGAGACGGCGCGGGCGGTCGGAGTGTCGAGCAATGTCAGATCGGGATTGTGCACCCAGCGGACACTGTCATCCAGCAGCTGGGTCGTGGCGGAGAGGACAACCCCTTCGCGCAGCCGCTGCGCCAGGTCTTCGGGATAGCCGTGCGTCGCGGCCGCGCGAAAAAGCTCGCCGTCAAACAGGAATAAGCTCCCCAGCGTCGCGCCGCACAGCGTGTGCGCCTTGTCCAGAATCGCCTCGAACACAGGGGTGAGATTGCCGGGCGAGGAATTGATCACGCCCAACACCTCGGCGGTCGCGGTCTGCTGCTCCAAAGCTTCGCGCGTCTCGGTCAGCAGCCGCGCATTCTCCATGGCGATCACCGCCTGCGCCGCGAAATTCTGCAACAGCGCGATTTCTTTGTCAGAGAAAGGTTTTACCTCCTGGCGGTAAATGACAAAGATACCCAGGACTGCGTCATCTTTAACAAGCGGGACGGCAAGGCCGGTTCGTGCCCCGCCCAGGTCGACAGTGGCGCGACGCAACGGGCTTTGGCGGTAGGAGGCAGACGCCGCCAGATCTCCGATATGCACGAAGCTGTGGCCGCGAGCAATATCGCCCAGCGCGGCCGAATCCGCGAGTTCGATCGGCACGCTGAGAAATTTGGCAAAGGCGGCAGGCACGCCGTGCAACGCGGCCGCATAAAAGCGCTCACCCTCATATGTCCACAAGATGCCAAAGCCCGCTTGGCACAGGCGTGTCGCCTTTTCGAGCATCGCGTCGAAAACGGGCGGGAGATCGCCTGGGGAGGAATTGATGACCTGTAATATCTCGGCAGTCGCGGTCTGCTGCTCTAGTGCCTCGCGCGTCTCGGTCAGGAGCCGCGCGTTCTCCATCGCGATGACCGCCTGCGCCGCGAAGTTCTGCAGCAAAGCGATCTGCTTATCAGTGAATGGTCGGACTTCCTGACGATATGCGCCGATTGTACCCACCAACCTGCCGTCCTTACGCAGCGGCACGGCGACATAAGTCCGAGTGCCGCCCAGCTCGACGAACGCACGCTGTCGAGGGTCGCCCGACTGGTAGGCCGCTTCTTTCGTCATATCCTCGAAATGGACGAAGTCTTCGCCGTCCAGCATCCGGCCTACCGCAGTGTGCTTACCCGGTTCTCGCGGGGTGCAGGAAAGAAACTCTGCCAAGGCAGGCGGTACTCCGTGTAGTGCGGCCGTCTGGAAATGGCTGCCATCGCCAACGAGCAAAATCCCGAAGGCGGCTTCACAGAGCCGCATAGCCCTGTCGAGCATCGCGTCGAATACCGGTGCGAGCTCGCCCGGCGACGAGTTGATGACCTGCAAGACCTCGGCGGTGGCGGTCTGCTGCTCCAGTGCCTCGCGCGTCTCGGTCAAGAGCCGCGCGTTCTCCATCGCAATGACCGCCTGCGCCGCGAAATTCTGCAGCAGCGCAATTTCCTTGTTGGAGAACGCTCGGGGCTCGCGTCGGGCAATGGAGATCGTGCCCAGCACCGCATCGTCTTTGCGTAGCGCCACAACCAGCAAAGCGCGGATACCGGCAGCGACGTTCGCTCGCGCTATGGGAAGGTCGAGCAGCGCCAGATCGGCGATGTGGACGAAGGGAGCGCCATCAATTAATTCCTGGAGGAGTGGGTTGTCCGAACCGCGGACCCCCTGCCGCAGCGTGCTCGCCAGCGGCTCCCCATAACCGCGTTGGACGATGGCGCGCCACCTGTCGCCTTCAAAGATCCCCAACGACCCGAGAGCAGCTCCGCAAAGCTTATGCGCCTTTTCCAATATCGCGTCGAACACCGGCGCCAAATCGCCGGGCGATGAGTTGATAACCCCTAATACCTCGGCGGTCGCGGTCTGCTGCTCCAATGCCTCGCCGAGATCGCGATTGCGGGTCTCGATCTCATTGAACAGACGCACGTTCTCGAGGGCGATGGCGGCCTGGTCGGCGAAGGTCTCGAGGAGCGTGATCTGGATCGGGGTGAACGGCCTGACCGCGCGACGGCCGCAACCGACGACGCCGATCGGCTTGCCGTCACGGAAGATCGGCACCGCAAGGAACGAGCGGTAGCCGGCTACCGATTGCAGCACTTCGACCGTGCGCGGGTCGTAGTCGGGGTCGCTCAGCACGTCCGCGAGATGTGCCGGCCGAGCGTCGAGAAAAGCCCGGCCCATGGCGAAGCGCCGACCAGGCAACCGCGGAAACAGGCTGTGAAAAGCCGCGGACTCGTCCGGTGACATGTTGTTGAGCGCCACGAGGTGCAGCAGCCCGTCTTCGAACCGCGCCACCGCGCTGAATTCGGCCTCGCAAAGGCTCGCCGCGTGCGCGACGATGGCCTCGAAGACCGGACGAATGTCGCTCGGCGAGCGCGAGATTACGCTCAGGATCTCACTCGTCGCGGTCTGCTGTTCGAGGGCTTCGCGCGTCTCGGTCAGCAGTCGGGCATTTTCGATCGCGATCACCGCCTGCGCCGCGAAATTTTCGATCAGCGCAATCTGCTTGTCAGTGAAGGGCCGAACCTCCATGCGATGCAGGACAAACCCGCCGACGACTCCTCCTTCCTGCAGCAACGGCACGAATAGCGCCGTCCGGATGCCGGCCTTCTCGACCGCCGCCGTCTCGGCCGGCGCTCTGCGCCGGTATGATTCGTCCTCGCGCGTGTCGGGAAGGTGAACGACCGCCCTGCTGGCCAGCATGCGATAGGGCACCGAGTCCTGGGTGATGATGTGCGGTACCGGCACATTGAGCGGTAGAATTTCGTCGAAACCTTCCGGCACTCCGAAACTCGCGGTGCGGCTGAACGCGCCGTCCTCGTAACGGAGCAGATGGGCCGTTTCGGCCTCGCAGAGTCTGCACGCCCGTTCGAGCATAGCGTCGAACACTGGCGCAAGATCGCCGGGAGAAGAGTTGATGACCTGCAACACCTCGGCGGTGGCGGTCTGCTGCTCTAATGCCTCGCGCGTTTCGGTCAATAGCCGCGCGTTCTCAATAGCGATGACCGCTTGCGCCGCGAAACTCTCGAGCAGCGCCAGTTCTGTGTCGGTAAACGGTCGAACTTCGAGGCGCGCAGCGACGATTTGCCCGAGCAAAGCATCATCTTTGCGCAGCGCGACATAGGCGACGGTTCGGATGCCGCTGAGTTTGGCCCCCAACCGCGTACCCGGATCGTCGACCTCCGCCATGTCGGCGCAGTGAGCGATCCGCGCCCCATCGATTAGGGCGCGGCTCGGGTGGTTGGGCCCCAGGGTGTAGCCCTGCCGTAGGAGTTCCACCATTGGTTCCGGGAAGCTGCGCATTGCGATGCCGCGGAACTTCTCGCCATCCCAGAGCTGCAAGCTGCCGCAGACGGCGCCGCACAGCGTGTGCGCCTTTTCCACTATCGCCTGGAACACCGGCGTGAGATCGCCGGGCGAGGAATTGATGACCTGCAACACCTCTGCGGTCGCGGTCTGCTGCTCCAAGGCCTCGCGTGTCTCGTTAATGAGCCGCGCGTTCTCCATCGCGATAACTGCCTGTGCGGCGAAGTTCTGCGCCAGCGCGATCTGCTTGTCAGTGAACGGGCGGACCTCCTGGCGGTAGATCGCAAAGGCGCCGAGCAGGTTGTCGCCCTTGCGCAGCGGCACCGTCAGGTAGGTGCGTGCGCCGCCGACATCAACCAGAAAGCGGCGCCGCAGATTGCCCGAACGATAGGCCTGATCCTCGCGCGCATCGGGAATGTGCACCACCGGCTCGCCGCGCAGGAGGCGTTCGACCGTCGACCCAGGATAGACGCGAGATGGGCCAACCTCCCGTGTCCATTCATCGAAGCGCGGATGGCCGCGGGCAGCTGCGAATTGAACGAATTCGCCGTCATAGGTCCAAAGCATCCCAAAAGCCGCTTCACACAGCCGCATCGCCTTTTCGAGCATCGCATCGAACACCGGCGCGAGATCACCGGGCGAAGAATTGATGACCTGCAACACCTCGGAGGTCGCGGCCTCTCGCGCCAGCGCTTCGTTGCGCTCGGCCGTTATCGCGTCGAGTTGCCGCCGCAGCTCGGCTACGGTCTGCCGGAGATCGATCTGCGTGTCGTCTGGCATCGCCTTCGCCTACCTTCCACGATCACACGCGACGATACGCTTCCGGCTCCAGCCCCGCCAGCAATGAGCGCAAAAAAGCTCGGCAAGAGCCCCCAACTCGCCGATGCTCCACTGTGCGGTCGGGCCTATTCCGATTGTGATCGCCATAAAATTGCCTACTTCGTACTCCATAATTGTTTGTAGCCCCTCAGGAGGTGCGGCGAGGACGGTGACGGCGCGCACGGGCGCAATGGATAGAGCTATTCAACCACAGGAAGAAATCCCGCTGCTGATTCGCTGCAGATTGCACAACGGACGATTGACGATTCAACTTTCGATTTTGTCTGCCGACCCGGTCGCCGGCTACACCGGCAGCGCGGCGGCTTCGGCGAAAGCGGCGGTTTGCACCTCGCGCAAGTGGCAGGCGACGTGGTGGCCCGGCATGGCCTCGCGGATTTCAGGCTCCTCCTGCGAGCAGCGGGCGAAAGCGTAGGGGCAGCGGGTGTGGAAACGGCAACCCGAGGGCGGATTGATCGGGCTCGGCACGTCGCCCTTCAAAATGATGCGCTTTTTGGCGGCTTCCGGGTCGGGGACCGGCACCGCCGATAAGAGCGCCTCGGTGTAGGGGTGCTGTGGTCGGGTAAAGAGAGCCTTTTTGTCGGCGATCTCGACGATCTTGCCCAAATACATGACCGCAATGCGATGGCTGATGTGCTCGACGACGGCGAGGTCGTGGGCGACGAAGAGATAAGAGAGGCCGAATTCGCGCTGGAGATCGCCGAGCAGATTGATCACCTGTGCCTGCACCGAGACATCGAGCGCCGAAACCGGCTCGTCGCAGACGATGAGGCTCGGATGCAATGCCAAGGCGCGGGCGATGCCGATACGCTGGCGCTGGCCGCCGGAAAATTCGTGCGGGTAGCGGTCGAGCGCCTCGGCGCGCAGACCCACCTTGAGTGCGAGCTCCGTCACCCGTTCCTCGAGTTCGCCGCCGCTGGAGAGGCCGAAATTGACGAGCGGCTCGCCGATGATGTCGCGGATCTTGAGGCGCGGGTTCAGCGAGGAGTACGGATCCTGGAAGACGACCTGGAGCTGACGCCGCCACGGCCGCATCTCGCGGCGCGACAGCCGATCGATGCGCTCGCCGCGGATGCGGACCTCGCCCGAGGTCGGGTCGATCAGCTTGAGGATCGCCTTGCCCGCAGTCGATTTGCCGCAGCCGCTCTCGCCGACGAGGCCCAAAGTCTCCCCCTCGCCGATATCGAAGGAGATGCCGTCGACGGCATGGACCTGTCCGACGGTGTGCTGCAGGAGCCCCTTCTTCACCGGGAAGTGCTTGACGAGTCCCCTGACCGACAGCAACGGCGCGGCGGCATTCATGCGGCCGCCAACTGGTCTGAGTGGAAGCAGGCGGCGAAATGTCCGGGCTCTTTCTCCTCGAAAACCGGCATTTCGCGTTCGCAGATTGCCGTCGCCAATGTGCAGCGGGTCGCGAACGGGCAGCCGGGGATCGGCTCCCTGAGCGACGGCACGGTGCCGGCGATTTCGGCGAGCCGCGGCGCCCGGTCGGCGTGGAGGGAAGCGCCGAGCCGCGGTACCGAGGCGAGGAGTCCTTTGGTGTAGGGGTGGAGCGGGCGGCGGAACAGTGTCCCGACCGGAGCCTCCTCGGCCTTGCGGCCGGCATACATGACGACGACGCGCTGCGCCATCTCGGCGACTACACCGAGATCGTGCGTGATCAGCACGATCGCCGCGTCGATCTTCTGTTTCAATTCGCGCATCAGATCGAGGATCTGCGCCTGGATAGTCACGTCGAGCGCGGTCGTCGGTTCGTCGGCGATCAGCAGCTTCGGGTTGCAGGCGAGCGCCATCGCGATCATGACGCGTTGCCGCATGCCGCCGGAGAGCTGATGCGGATATTCGGCGATCCGCCGCTCCGCCTCGGGAATATGGACGAGGCGCAGCATGTGGATGGCTTTGGCGAGTGCCGCGCTGCGGTCGAGCCCCTGGTGTAGCGTCAGGGTTTCCGCGATCTGCCGGCCGATCGTCAGCACCGGATTGAGCGACGTCATCGGTTCCTGGAAGATCATGGAGATCTCGTTGCCGCGCACGTCACGCATCTCGGCTTCACTGAGACGCAGGAGATCGCGCTCGGCAAAGCGGATCGCGCCCGACACGATACGCCCGGGCGGCGACGGGATCAGCCGCAACACCGACAGCGCGGTGACGCTCTTGCCGCAGCCGCTCTCGCCGACGATCGCCAAGGTCTCGCCGGGGATCACATGGAAGGAGACCCCGTCGACAGCGCGCACCACCCCGTCGCGGGTGAAGAACCAGGTCCTGAGATCGGCGATGTCGAGGATCGGCTCGGCCCTGGAGCGCGGAGCCTTCTCGGCAGTGGCGATATAGGCCCCCCTCTTGGCGCGGGCGCCGCTCACGTCTGTCGGGCGGCGCGTTTCCGATGCGCCAGTTGCGGCCGCGGCCATCCGCTACATGCGCCGTGCTAGGCGCGGATCGAGTGCGTCGCGCAGCCCGTCGCCGAGCAGGTTCATGGCAAGGACGGTGATCGACAGGAAGGCTCCCGGGAAGAACACAATATAATAGGCGACCTGGAAGAGGCTGCGCCCCTCGGCCATGATGTTGCCCCAGCTCGGGATATTGGGCGGCGTCCCGGCACCGAGAAACGACAGGATCGCCTCGACGATCATCGCCGAGGCGGCGACGAAGGTCCCTTGCACCAGGAGCGGCGGCACCGTGTTGGGCAGGATATGCCGCCACAGGATGCGGAAAAAGCCGGTGCCGCTGGCATGGGCCGCCTCGACAAAGGGCAGCTCGCGCAGGGTCAGCACGACGCCACGGACCAAGCGGGCGACCCGCGGCGTGTCGGCGACGGTGATCGCGATGATGACGTTCTCGAGGCTGGCGCGGGTCAATGCCATCAATGCGATCGCGATCAGGATCCCGGGGATCGACATCAGCCCGTCCATGATCCGCATGCCGATTGCATCGGTCCAACGGCTGAAGCCGGTCACGAGGCCAATCACGAGACCGATCCCGCTCGCCAGCAGCGCGACACTAATCCCGACGGTCAGCGATACACGCGCGCCGTAGACCGTGCGGCTGTAGATGTCGCGACCGAGCATGTCGGTGCCGAACCAGTGCGTCGCCGATGGCCAGCGCAGCCGTTGCACCGGAGCCAGCGCCTGCGGATCGACAGTGCCGAGCAAAGGGGCAAAGACTGCCATTAACGCCATCAGCCCGAGCAGCGTGGCGCCGATGACGATTGTCGGATGGCGGCGGATATAGGCCCAGACGCCTCGACTCCGCTCCCGGGGAGCGGCGAGGACGGCGAGATCGGTAGGTGCTACGGTCATCGCCTAATACCGGATGCGGGGGTCGAGAAAGGTATAGCTGAGGTCGACGAGAAGATTGATCAGCACATAAGCCGCCGAGAACACCAGGATGATCCCCTGGATGATCGGGTAATCGCGACGCAGGATCGCATCGACGGTCAGTCTTCCCAAACCGGGGATCGCAAATACGGTCTCAGTAACGACGACACCTGATATCAACCCGGCTATGGCGATCCCGATGATTGTCACGATTGGGACCGCCGCGTTCTTCAACGCGTGACCGATCAGCACCTTGTCGTTTGCGAGGCCCTTGGCCTGGGCGGTGCGGATGTAGTCCTGGGCGAGGACGTCGAGCATGCTGGCGCGGGTCATTCGCGCGATCAGCGCGGCAAAGACCATGCCGAGCGCGAGGCTCGGCATCACGATATGCGACAGGAACGGCGCAATGCCGTTGCGGATGCTGACAAAGCCCTGGACCGGCAACAGATCGGTCGAGATCGCAAAGACATAGATCAGCACATAAGCCAGCACGAACACCGGCACCGAGAACCCGAGCACCGCAAAGACCATGACCGCCCGATCGATCCACGAGCCGGCCTTCCACGCCGCCAGCACGCCCATCGGGATCGCCGCCAGGACCGAGACGATCAGGGTCGAAATGGTCAGTGCGACCGTCGGCTCGACGCGCTGTGCGATCAGCTTGGACACCGGAAGGTTGGTGAAGATCGAGATGCCGAGATCGCCGTGCAGCAGAGCCCACACCCAGGTCCCGAATTGAATGTATAGCGGCTGCTCGAGCCCCAACTTCTCCCGGATGCGGGCGATGTCGGCGGCGGTCGCGGTGTCGCCGGCGATGATGGCAGCCGGATCGCCCGGGCTCAGATGCAGGAGTGAAAACACGAACAGCGCGACCACCGCCATTACCGGGATCGTCGCCAGGATGCGCCTTACTATGTAGGAAAACACGCCGTCGGCCTTATATCTTCTCGACGTTCCACAGGAAAACGACCGGCGCGATGATGATGCCTTCGAGATTCTTACGGTAGGCCGTTGGGATCACGAACTGGCCGGTCGGAATATAAGGCACGTCGTTCGTGTAGGCCTCGACTTGGATTTCGGCGGCGATCTGCTTTTGTGCCCCAAGATCCGGCGCCTTGAACCAGGCGTCGATCAGCGCCTCGAGCTTCTCGTCGCTTGGCCAGCCGAACCATGCGTTGTCGCCATTGGCCCGGAGCGCAGCATTGAGCGCTGGGGAGAGATCGGGGGCCGCGCCCCAGGTGTGGAAGATGCTCCATCCACCCTTTTCGACCGGCTCCTTCGAGGTGCGGCGGGTGATCAGTGTGCCCCAGTCGTTGGCCTGGAATTCGACATTGAGGCCAGCTTTTCGCAGCGCATCCAGGGTGACCAGTGCTTGCCCGTGCACGATCGGCTGGTCGGTCGCCGACATCAGCACGATCTTCTCGCCCTTGTAGCCTGCCTCCTCGAGGAGCTGTTTGGCTCTTGCGGGGTTCGGCCCGTTCCGCAACGCTTCGGCGCCGGCGTCGGTCTCAAAAGGAGTGCCGCAGCCGAACAGCGCCGCACATGTCTTCCAGTATTTCGGGTCGCCGGCGGCAGCGCCCATGTAGTCTTTCTGATCGGCGAGGTTCAGCACCGCCTGGCGCATTTTGAGATTGTTGAACGGCGGCTGTACGTGGTTGAAGCGCAGGATGCCGTGGTTGCCGAGCGGATCGACGGTCGCAACGACGATGTCCTTGTTGCCGGCGAAGACCGGGACGAGATCAGCCGGCGGCTGCTCGTACCAGTCGGCTTCGCCGGAGTTGAGCGCCGCCGCCGCGGTCGCGGTGTCGGGGATGTAGAGCCACTCGACGCGGTCGACCTTGGCCACTTTCCCGCCGGATGCAAAGCTCGGCGCCTCCTCGCGCGGCACATAATCGGAGTTCTTGACGAACACCGCCCTATGGCCTGGCTCCCACTCCTCCTTGACGAATTTGAACGGCCCCGAACCGATCGCCTCCGGGATTTGCTGGAACGCGTCGGTCCGAGCGAGCCGCTCGGGCATCATGAACGGCACGTTGCTCGACAGCTTGCCGAGACCGTCGATCAGCAGCGGGAACGGAAATTTGAGCGCGATCGAAAAGCTCTTGTCGTCGACGGGGGCAATCTCGCCCACAGCCTCCATCAGCTTCTGACCGAATTTGTCGCGCTGGCCCCAGCGCTTGACCGAAGCGACGCAATCGGCGGCGCGCACCGGCTGGCCGTCATGCCATTTGAGCCCATCGCGCAATGTGAACTTGTAGAGGAGTTTGTCGTCGCTGACCGTCCAGCGATCGACCATTTGCGGCTGTGGCTTGAAGTCCTTGTCGAGCGCGAACAGCGTATCGAAGACGAGATAGCCGAAATTCCGCGTCACATACGCGGTTGTCCAAATCGGGTCGATACTCCGCAAATCCGCCTGCGGGATGAAGCGCAGAGTCTTCGGCGCCGATTGTGCCCAGCCTGGGGGGGATGCGAAAGCGAGGGCGAGCGTGAGGGCGGGAGCGGCCGCTCGGAGCATCCTGACAATACAGTTCATCGGGTTCCCTGTCCGCACTTTGTTTGTGTCGGCAAACTTACGCGATCCATATCTCGCTTCACAGCGCAAAAGCGGAACCATAGATTTGTCGCTGCTTCTCCGCGCGTGCGGCGTCGGACGAGAAGGGAGGCGCGATGGCCGACGAAACCGATGTCGCCTCTACCTCGGCGGTAGAGCTGCTCCAGCTCTATCGCGCGAAAGCACTGTCGCCGCTCGAGGTGACGCGGACTCTGCTCGACCGACTCGACTCGCTAGAACCGAAGATCAACGCCTTTTGCCTCGTCGATCGAGACGGCGCGCTGGCGGCTGCGGGCGCGTCGGAGGCGCGCTGGCTCCGCGGAGAGCAGACTGGCGCTCTCGACGGGGTGCCGGTGACGATCAAGGACCTCGTGCTGATGCGCGGTTTCCCGACCCTACGCGGCTCGCACCTCGTCGAGCGCGGTCAGGATTGGCCGGAGGACGCGCCGGCGACGGCGCGGCTGCGCGAAGCCGGCGCCGTCATCCTCGGCAAGTCGACGACGCCGGAATTCGGCTGGAAGGCTCTGGGCGACAGCCCCCTGACCGGGATCACCCGGAACCCGTGGGACCTCTCGCGCACCCCCGGCGGCAGCAGCGCCGGAGCCGCCGCTGCCTGCGCCGCCGGCATCGGGCCGTTGCATCTGGGCAGCGACGGCGCCGGGTCGATCCGGATCCCATGCGCCTTTACCGGCATTTTCGGACTGAAACCGAGCTTTGGCCGGGTGCCGGCCTATCCGCTCTCGCCGATGGGCCTTCTCGCCCACATCGGACCGATGGCCAGGACCGTGGCCGATGCGGCGCTGATGCTGACCGTCATCGCCGGCCCCGACCACCGCGACCCCTACGCCTTGCCGCCCGAAAGCAAGAATTTTCTCGATGGGCTCGAAGAGAGCATCCGTGGCTGGCGCGTTGCCTACAGCCCGACCCTCGGCTATGCCAAGGTCGATCCGGAGATCGCCATCGCTGCGGCCAAGGCGGCGCGCAGCTTCGAGGATTTGGGCGCCATCGTCGAAGAGGTCGACACGATTTTTCCCTCGCCGCGCGATGCACTCTTCACCTTGTGGGCGGCCGGCGCCGCCAAGCTCCTCGACGCCTACCCTCGAGACAAGCGAGCGCTGGTCGACCCCGGGCTGGTGGCGACAGTGGCCGAAGGTGAGCGGATCAGTGTCCTCGACTATCTCGCTGCCGACCTCATACGTACCGAACTCGGCCAGCAGATGGCGGCATTTCATCAGAACTACGACTTACTGCTGACACCGATGATGCCGGTCCCGGCCCTGCCGGTCGCGCAGGATCTCAACGATCCTGCGACCGAGCGGCATTGGATCGACTGGTCGCCGTTCAGCTATCCGTTCAACATGACCCGCCAGCCGGCCGCGAGTATCCCGTGCGGCCTGACCACTGCCGGCCTGCCGATCGGCCTGCAGATCGTCGGTCCGCTCTACGCCGATGACCGCGTCCTGCGCGCCGCCCGCGCCTTTGAAGCAACGCACCCCATCCGCCGTCCACCGCCGCTGTTCTTCTAAGCATCGTTTACCGGATTGGTTCGGTGCCACTGCGCTTCAGAGAGGGCCCACCATCGGCCGCCGGCAGCCTCGCTCCGGCGAGCACCCTCGATCTGGTTCTCAGAGCAGTCAGCCCACCGATCGCTTCCCTCGTCAGATTCTCGTCAGGGAACTGTCACAATATTGTCAATAATATCTGTTGCTAGTTGTTAGGGCTTGCATTAACGATATCCACCAAATCTGTGGGTAACTTGGTTGAAAACCGAAGGCGAGCGAAGCAGAATCGGCGGCCCATCAGATCTCCTTAATCTTTGCCTAAAATTTGGGCAATACCATAACATATTGAAAAGGATTAGTTTTTCGAGTTATAATAGTGTATTCCCCATCTTTTGGGTCTTTGTCGCATTACCGTCACAGTCGGTGTGAATAATCGCCACTGGGTCGGAAATTTCGCAGCAGCCCCTAACTGAACTTGGACAATAAGCGAGGAGGCGGGGTTTGGTTGCCCGTCACCTCACCTTAGGCCATTCGCCCGACTCGTTAATCGCAACTCTCGCCCAGGTGTGGCTCCGGGAGGATGCCGGCTTCCACGCCTACCAGAAGTTCGAGACGGCGTGCGGCAGCTCCGTGAGTGGGGCAACTGCGATCAGGGGCGGCACATCCTTGTCGCGGTCGCCAGAGATCTGGCGGCCGAGATCGCCAGCCGGCTGATGCGCGGCGGAGGCCCTCATCGCGACGCTACGCAGACCCGATGAGCTTCTGGCGGAAGGTTGATCGACGGTTCGATGCGTTTAATAGCGATCGGGCTGGCACGGCATCGGGCGGCATACGGCACACGATCAGCGTCATTTGCTCCAGCAGCTGAAGGATGGAGCTGCGTCACCATCTCGCAACGAAGGCGCTCGCGAGCGTCGGGGCGGCAAAGTAAATGGACATTACGCCGTGATCTGCGCGAAATCCTGTACGCACGCACAGAGCCCCCGTGGCCGGCGTCACCTGATCGAAGTCGGAGCAGGCGAGCTGGCGTGGCGCTACGAGGGCGCCACGTTGGCAAGGGATCACGATGATGACGGAGGGGCAAACTATCGGGAGCGCAAATGTTCTTTTAGGTGTAGGTGCTACATTCGACATCGCCCAATATCTGGATTCGCGCGCTTCTGCTCCCAAGCAATGAACCAGGCCGTACCGTCACTCGCCCTCGAAATCCGGGGGCTGGCCAAGAGTTTCGAGCAACCGGCGGTCGACGGATTGGATTTGAGAGTTCGGACCGGCGAATTTTACACGCTGCTGGGGCCCAATGGCGCCGGCAAGACGACGACATTGCGGATGGTCACGGGGCTGCTGAAGCCCGATCGCGGGTCGATTGCGGTCTTCGGCATCGACGCGCTGGCCGACCCGGCGGGAGCCAAGCAAATCATGGCGTGGCTCTCGGACGAGCCAATGATCTACGACAAGCTGACGCCGATGGAATATCTGCACTTCGTCGCCGGCTTGTGGGCGGTGGAGACCAACGTTGCCGAGGTAAGGGCGCACGATCTTATCCGCTGGCTTGGGTTGGAGACACACGCGCACGACCGCTGTGAGGGGCTTTCCAGAGGCATGCGTCAGAAGGTAGCGCTGGCCGGCGCGCTCGTGCATGAACCGCGGCTGATCATCCTGGACGAGCCGTTCACCGGGCTCGACGCTGGCTCGGCGCGTTTGGTCAAGAGCGTGTTGCGCGAGCGCGTCCGCGCCGGCTGTTCCGTGGTCATGACGACGCACATCCTGGACGTGGCCGAGCGAATGGCCGATCGGATCGCGGTGATGGTCGCAGGGCGACTTCTGGCCGAAGGGAATATGGACGAGTTGCGCCGTCAGACCGGCGCGGGTGACAGCCTTGAGGACATCTTTCTTGCCCTGGTCGAAACCGGCTTTCTTGCCCTGGTCGAAACCGGCGCCGCGGACAGGACAGGTCGCCGCGTGAGGCGAGGCGGTACGATATTCTGGTTTGCACATCATGAATGGCGGCTCGCGTGGCGGGATTGGTTGTGGTTGATGTCCCGCCGCCGCCGGAGCAGGCGCAGACTGGCGCTGGGATTGATCGCCATCGCGCTGTTTCTGCATGGTTTCGCTTACCTGGCCCTTTATCAGAGTGCGGATTTGTCGCGCCCGCCGGACAAGCGAATGCTGCTGATGCTAAGCGGCGCGCTTGCACTCTACGGGTCGTTGATGCTGTCGCAGGCGATGGAGGCTGTAACGCGCGCCTTTTACGGGCGCGGCGATCTCGATCTGATCCTCTCCTCGCCGGTCGCAACCTGGCGGCTCTTCGCTGTGCGCATCGTCGCGATTGCAGCGACCATCGCGGTGATGTCGCTGGCGCTGGCCGCGCCTTTTATCAACATTCTGACTTGGTTCGGCGGATTGCGTTGGCTCGCCGCTTACGGCGTTATTGTAGCGCTGGCGATGGTCGCAGTCGCGGTTGCCGTGGTACTCACAGTCGGGCTCTTCCGCACAATCGGGCCAAAGCACACACGGCTCGGCGCGCAGATCGCCGCCGCCGTGATCGGTGCGAGCTTTGTGATTGGTGTGCAATTGGCAGCAATCCTTTCTTACGGCACCCCCTCCCGGGTCGTGTTTCTGCAATCGGAAGCGGTGATCAGATTTACCCCGGACAGCGGAAGCGTCCTCTGGTTGCCGGCGCGCGCCATCCTCGGCGACTTGCTTGCACTGCTGCTAGTCTTCAGCATCAGCGCGATCCTGCTGGCCGCAACCATCTGCGTCTTCGCGCCGCGCACCGGGCAATTGGTGCTCGCAGCCGCCGGCGTCTCGCGAAACCCGATCCGGCAGCGCCTACGATCCTCCGGCTTTCGCGAGACATGGCCGACACGCGCATTGCGCCACAAGGAATGGCATCTGTTGCGACGCGATCCGTGGCTGATGTCGCAAAGCCTGATGCAATTGCTTTACCTTCTGCCGCCCGCTTTCTTGTTGTGGCGTGATTTTCTATGATAACAGAGGTGCATCCACACTGCTGGTGCCGATACTGATCATGGCGGCCGGACAATTAGCAGGCGGTCTTGCTTGGCTTGCCATCTCCGGCGAGGACGCACCGGATCTCATAGCTTCCTCACCAGTCACAAAC
>Ga0310916_10000104_pt1 | contig 38902 bp, 50 predicted proteins | sample GREbulkMGLF176_FD_203444 | JGI IMG/M metagenome (GOLD analysis project Ga0310916, IMG submission 203444) | Lab enrichment of tropical soil microbial communities from Luquillo Experimental Forest, Puerto Rico - GRE.bulkMG.LF176 | ecosystem: Environmental > Terrestrial > Soil > Tropical forest >...
GAAGAAAGCGACCGCCGGCGGCGTGCCGGTGACGGTCTCGACCGGCGGCGCCAGCGGCATGACCACGGCGCCGACGACTTGGACGTTCACCTAGATGGCCCGCCCGGTCGTTACCGTGGCCGCGGGCGGGCTGCCGGTCGTCGACAATTCGGCGGCCAGCCCGAAGGCCTTGCACGGCATCGCGGTCAGCGAGGCCGCCAACGGCTTCGGCATGCCGGTGACCAAGGTGACCGGCAAGCCCGGCCTTCCCGTGATCTACGTCACGCCGGTGATCGGCAATCCCTTGTTTGCAGGAGCAGGACATGACCGACAAACCCTCGACCCAAAGCCAGAGCCAGAGCCAGAGCCAGAACCAGACCATGCCCAGGAGCGGAAATCCGGGTGATCTGCCCAGCATCAACGAGCCGGTATCGATTCCGAGCCAGCTGCCCGAGTACCAGGATCTGCCGGTGGGCTCGCAGGTTCCGCAAGGCGCGAGCCAGGGCCAGGCCGCTGAGAGCCCGCCGCCGCCCAAGCCGGGCGAGGACGAGGACGAGGAGGACGAGAAAGAGGACGATGAGGACGAGCCCGAGGAGGAGCCGCCCAGGCAGGTCGCGGTCAAGTCCAGGCCGCCGCACCGCGGCACGCCGGCGAAGACGCTTCCCCGCAGGCGCAAGGGGAAGCGGGGATGACCGATGAGCGGCATGAGATCGAGCTGGTCGAGATCGAGCCTGGCAAATGGCGCGTCAAGAAGGCGGTGCCGGCGCCGGCGCGCGCCGATCTGCCGCTGCCCTCCGTCATCTCGGACAGCATGGAGCCGACCGAGCAGGTCGATGGTCGATTCTATACCAGTAAGCGGGCGTTTCGCGCCGCGGGGCGCGCGCTCGGCCTGATCGAGGTCGGGACCGAGAAATTCAAGCCGAAGCAGCGCGCGACCGATCAGCCCGAGGAGCGGCGCCGCCGCCGGGACGATCTCAAGGTTGCGCTGGAACGCTACAAGGCCGGTCAACGGCCGGAATAACCGGGTATCGGATCCGGAGATCCGATCATGGGCGACATAGCTACTCAGGCTGCGGCCACTTTCGCGCCGGCCAACGAGGTTCCGATCGAGACCAACCCCGTCGCCATTCCGAATCCGATGTCGTCGACGGCGCCCGAGGCGCCGGTCGGCGACATCAAGGGCTCCGAGCATAGGCCGCCAAGCCGCAGGGAAGCGATCCAGGCGGCTTTCGAGCGCGCCCAGCGTCCGCCACCTCCGAAGGCGAAAGAGCCCTCCAGGCCCGCCGCAAGGCCGGCAGAGGCCAAGCCAGGGCATAACCAGCCGCCGGAGCCGGCCGAGCCCGAGGCGCTGAATCTCAAAAAGCGGCCCGACGAGCAGGCCGCGCCGGCGCCGCAGCCGCGCGGCGATCGCGGTCAATTCGCTCCGCGGCCGCGGCCGCCGGCCGCGGGCGCCGCGACCGAGACCGCGGCGCCAGCCGGTCAGCCTGTCCGCGAACTGCCGCGCGATGCGCCGTTTCGGGATCCGATCCCGCGAATGAGCGACCAGGCCCGCGCCGACTGGCACGCGACCCCCGAATCGGTGCGCGGCGACGTCCACCGGGTCGCCCAGGAGTTCACGCGCTTCTATCAGAGGACCAAGGCCGACGTCGAAGCCATGAAACCGATCAAGCGGTTTCACGACATGGCGGTGGCGCACGGCACCACCCTGGAGCGCGCGCTGACGAGCTATGTCGGGATGGAGCAGAAGCTGCGCACCGACCTGATCGGCGGCCTCGACACCATCGTCAACAATCTGCGGCTCAAGACCGTCGACGGCCAGCCGATCACGATGCGCGATGTCGCTTACCATGTGCTGTCGCAGACGCCCGAGCAGGTGCGGCTGATGCAGCAGGGCAATCAGCAGCAGGCGGCCGCCAATCAGATCGGCGCACTGCACCAGCAGATCGCCAACTTGCAAAATACCGTCACGCAGATGCATAATCAGCAGCGGTTCATCCAGACGCGGGCCGGCGTCGACCAGTTCGCCGACAGCCGTCCGCGGTTCGATGAACTCGCTGACCTGATCAAGCAGGAGATTGATCTCGGCTTTGATCTCGACACCGCCTACCGGCGCGCGGAGTTGCTCCGCCCGACCACACACGCGGATCAGACCCGCAACACATCGGCTCAGACCCGACCCACTACCGATCGTTCGATCTCGGGCGCGCCGGCCGGCAGCAACGGCTCGCGTCCCCCGCAGAAGAACATCGGCCGCCGTGAAGCCATCGCTGACGCGATGAAACGTGCCGGCGCGGGCTTCTAGTCTGAACCCTTTTTTGTGTGGAGCGGGCGATGCCCAACATCAACACCAATGCTGCTTATCAGCAAGTGCTCTCGATGGCGCTGGAGCAGCGCTCTCAAGGCTACCAGGATCTGGTCTCGAACAACAACGCGCTGCTGGCGGTGATGCGACGCAAGGGATTGTGGCAGACTTACAGCGGGCCGCGGATCCGGCAGACGCTGCAAATTTCCAAGAACATCGCGCAATGGTACAGCGGCTATGACCAGTTGATCAATCCGGCGCTCGACATGTTCAACGACGCTTTCTTTGATCCAAAGCAAGTGGTCGTGCCGGTGGTGCTCTCAATGCAGGAGATCCTGAATAACGAGGGCTCGAATCAATTGCTCGACGTCTACGACACCTATATCGAGGCAGCGGAGAAGGCGCTGGAGGATGCGATGGACGCAGCCCTCTACGGCGACGGCTCCGCCAATGGCGGCAAGCAGCTCACCGGCCTGGCGACCGCGGTTCCGATCGTTAACACATCAGGCACCTATGGCGGCATCGATCGCGGCACCGCCACGATCTGGCGCACGCAGACCTATGACGCGCAAAGCGCCAACGCCGCGATCGGCACCCAGGTGAACTCGACCACGATCCGGCCCTGGCTCAATTATGTCATGACCAAGCAGTCGCGCGGCCGCGACTATGCCGACCTCCTGATCATGTCGCCGGAGCATTACGCCGCCTATGACGCGGCCACCGTCGCGATCCAGCGCCAGACCAACGACACCACGCTCGGCAAGCTGGGCTTCTCCGCGCTCGAATATATCGGCGGCGGCAAGCGCGCCGAGATCGTGCTGGACGGCGGCATCGGATCGAACATGCCGGCCAACACGACGTTCGGCTTGAACACCGACACGTTCCGCGTCCGTTATCATCCCAACCGCAACTTCGACAAGCTGTTCGACGGCGACGGCCAGATGCCGATCGACAAGGATGCGATTGCGCAATTCATCGGCTGGATGGGCGAATTGACGATGACCAATCCGCTCTTCAACTGGCGATTCTACGATAGCAACCCGGCAACCTGATTCGGGAGGTTTGCACCGATACCCGGCCTCCCGGTACTTGAGGTCGTCGCTGCGATGAGTTGGTGGGAGCCTTCCTCCCGCGGCGGCGGCCTCATTTTTTGCAATCACGGAGTGACAGACATGCCGATGCGCAATCCCGATGACGCGGTTGTCGCGATCTTTCGCACCATCGCAACCAAGAATGACAGCAAAAGCGCCGCGGCGGGCCGGCCGATCTTCGACGATGTCGACGTCTGCGAGCTGCGCTATCCCGGATCGAAAAATGTCGGTGTCTATCCGGCGACGGGCTTTTCGCATTGGGCGAGCGACCCGGTCAGTGGCGAACAAGCCAAGATAAGCTACGCCGAGCGGTTTGCGCATCAATACCGGCAATTCAAGATGCACGCGACCCAGACAAAATCGGGCACACCGTTGAGCGAAGTGGTGTTCCTGACCGAGGCCAGGCGCGCCGAGCTGCGAGCGTTCAATCTCTATACCGTCGAAGCGCTCGCCGCGATTGACGGATTGGAGCTGAAGAACCTGGGCCCAAACGGCCGCGAACTCAAGAACAAAGCGATCGAGTACATCGAGAACGCCGCCAACCGGGCGCCCGACACCCAACTCCTGGCCGAGCTGGACGCTCTGCGGGCGCGGAATAGCCTGCTGGAGGAGGACAACAAGCACCTGAAAACTCTGCATCCTCCGACCGAGCCGTCCGTCGGTCCCGATCAAAGTTTTGAGGACATGTCGCTCCCGCAGTTGCGTGACTTCATCGCCCAAAATTCGGGTTTTCCGCCGCAAGGCAACATCAGTCGGAAGACCCTGATCCGCATGGCCAAGGATTTGGCAACCGAAAAGGCGGCCTGATGTCGCTGCTGACGACCATACAGGACGTATGCCCGGTGATCGGCGTGGCGGTGCCGCAGTCGGTGTTCGCCAACATTCCCGCCAACCGGACCATGCAGGAAATGCTGGCGCTGGCCAATGAAATGGCGCGGCGCATCAGCTACGACAACCGCGACTGGACCTTGTTCAAGACCACGCAGGTCTATGCCGGCGACGGCGTCAAGACCTCGTTTCCGATGCCGGCCGACTACAAGCGCATGCTGCTCAACAGCAATGTCTGGCGCTCGACTTCGACCGCCTACCCGATGCGCTTCATTCCCGACTACGACAGCTGGCTGCAACGCCGCATGATGAATATCAACGATGCCCGCGGCGAGTGGACCATGGTCGGCGGCCAGATGCTGATCTGGCCAGCGCTGTCGAACGGGGCGACGGCGACCTATACCTATCTGAAGAAGAACTGCATCAACCTGACCAGCGGCGGCGCCGGTAGCACCTTCCTCGCCGACACCGACAGCTTCGCGCTCGACGAGCGGCTGCTGACGCTCGGCATGATCTGGCAATGGAAAGCGAACAAGGGCTCCCCCTACAACGAGGACATGGCGACTTTTTCCGACGCGATGGCGAAGGCCATGGGCGCCGACAGTCCGTCGCCGATCGTGATCGGCCGCATGCCACTGTCCTACGCCACCAAGGACGCCTATCCGTTCCCGCTGCCGGATCCCGGACCATGACCGCGCTCGCCGCCTATCAGGGCTTTCGTCGCATGCCGGTGCCGCAGCAGGTGGCGCAACGGCTGGAGACCATTTCGATTCCGGCGCCGACCCGCGGCATCATCATGGACGAGAACGAAGCCTATATGCAGCCCGGCGCGGCGGTGGTGTGCGACAACTGGAAGCCGACCCTGCGCGGCGTCGCGCTGCGCGGCGGCTGCACCCGCTATGCGACGCTGACCGAGACCACGCCGGTGATCTCGATGTTTCGCTACGCCAGCGGCAACAATCAGAAGATCTTCGCCGGCAACGCCGCCAAGCTGTACGACGTCACCACCGGCACGCCGGTGTTGGTGGCGTCCGGCCAGCACAGCGGCAATTACTGCGCCTCGCAGCTCGCCAACCAGGGCGGCGACTGGCTGATCGCGGTCAACGATTTCGGTGATTATCCGCTGCGCTTCAACGGCACCAGCTGGGTCGTGCTGGACGGCACGCCGCCGCCGGCCTGGGTCAACAACACCGCCTATGCGATCAATGCGCGGGCGTTCGATTCCAGCGATCGTTCCTACTGGAAATGCGCGGTGGCGCATACCAGCGCCGCCGCCGGCACTTTCGCCGCCGACCGCGCCGCGCATCCGACCTACTGGGTCGCGGACACGGCCTCCGATGGTGTCAGCTGGATCGTCGGCCCCGCCGGCACCAACGTCGTCAACGGCGGCAACCTGACCTATGTCTGCAAGTACCGCAATCGCTGGTTCTTCATCGAGGCCAGCAGCATGAACGCCTGGTATCTGCCGCTCAATGCGGTCGGCGGCATGCTCTCCATGATCCCGCTGTCGGGCGCCGCGACCAAGGGCGGCAAGCTGCTATTCATCGCAAGCTGGTCGATCGATGCCGGCGACGGCATCGACGACAAGATCGTGTTCGGCACCGACCTCGGTGAACTCTTGATCTTCACCGGCTCCGATCCGAGCAATTCCAGCAACTGGCGCCAGGAAGGCCGCTATACAATCTCGCCGCCGATGGGCATGAACGCGCATCTGCCGATCGGCGGCGATATGTTGATCGCCACCACGTCCGGCATCATCCCGATCTCGGCCGCCATCACCAAGTCGAGCGAAGAGCTCGAACTGGCTGCGATCACCCGCGCCATCAAGCCGATGTGGCGCGACGAGGTCAACGCCAAACGGTCCTGGTCGTGGACCTTGGAGAACTGGGAGCCATACGGCGGCATCTTCGTCACCTGGCCCGGCGGCACGCCCGGCAACCGCTACTGCGCGGTGGTCAACGCCGCGACCGGCGCCTGGGCGCGATTCGTCGGCTACGACGCGACCTGCTTCGTCAAGATGCGCGATGATATGTTCTTCGGCACCCAGGATGGTTATGTCATGCATGCCGACCAGACCGGCGCCGACGACGGCCTGGCCTATGTCGCCACCCTGGTCGGCGGCTGGGAGATGTTTCAATCGCCGGCGCAGACCCTGGTGTGGCGCCAGGCCCGCGCCACCTTCACCGCGCCGACCGGCCAGATCTTCCAGCCGCAGCTGGGCGCCTGCACCGATTTTATTCTGGCGTTGCCGACCCCGCCGCCGGCGCAGCCGGATCCGGGCCCGCTCGACGCCTGGGACCAGGGACATTGGGGTCCTGATATGGGCGGTCCGCCGCCGCCGATACCGACCCCGCCGCAGCGCGACCAGTACGCGCAGTGGGACCAGGTCATCACCACCCGGCCGCCGGTGCGCAACACCATGTGGGTATCGATCGGGGTCACCGGGTTCACACATGCCCCGGTGGTGCAGGCGACGGTCTCGCAGCAGGCCAAGCCGAATATCGAGCTGATCTCGATCAGCGCCGCCTTCGAGCGCGCGGGCATCAACGTATGAGGGTCCAATGGCGCGGAGCTCCACATATGACCCGGTAGGTGCAATGGGAGGCCTGTTCGCGCCGGCCTTCATCTATGGCGATCCGGAGGCCGAGCAGGCGGTCGCGGCCTGGCTGGCGAAGAACCTCAAGACCCCGCCGGCGCCCGACAAGCGCTATGTGCCGCCGCTGGCGTCGTCGCAGGATCCGACCGAGGCGGCGCGCAACGCCATCGCGCTGGCGATGTTGAACCGAGACGGCGCCGGTGAGGCCGGGATCGGCGCCACGCCCGGCGCGATAGCCGGCGAGCTCGGCGACGTCGCTGCGGCGCCTAGCGAAGCCGCGAGCCCGGGACCGTCGCAGAGCACGGGTCCGTCGCAGAGTACGGGCCCGTCGCAGGCCGCGAGCCCAGCGCCGTCGCCGGCGCCGCCGGCGCAGACCGGCTACGACGCTCCGATGGCGCAGGCGCTGGCTGAGACGCTGGCGGCAATGAACCCGGCGATTACTCAGCAGAACGTGCAGGCCGAGCCGACGCCCCAGGAAGACGCCATTGCGCTGGCGGAGGCCAATCAGCAGGCCGTTAATGAGGGTTTCATGACCTCCGAGGGAATACCCGGCAAAGGCGTCACCACGACCACGCAATCGCTGGGCCCGATCTCGGCGCCGACGCCGGCGCCGACGCCAGCGCCGGCGCCGCCGGCACAGGTCGGCTACAACGCCCAGCTGGCGGAGGCGTTGAATGCAGTTCTGGCGGAGATGAATCCGGCGATCACCGAGCCGTCGCTGGCCGAACAGACGGCACAAGCAAACGCTGCACTGGCGCAGGAAATGAATCAAACCTTCGGGCCGGAGGCGATGTCGCCGAATGCTCAGGTCTCGCAGGGCTTCGCCGACATGGGCAATGTCGGCGTCGGGACGATCGGCAATGCCGGGAACGCCGCCGCGCAGGGTGCCACGGGTATCGGCGCAGTCGCAGGCTCGCCCGGCATGGGGCCCGGCATGGGCGGCTTCGGGCCAGCCGGGTTTGGTGGCGCCGTCTCCGGACTCGGCGATGCCACCGTCGGCAATGTCGGCGAGGGCGTGGGCGGCTTCGGCACTGGCGCGACCGGTATCGCCGGCGTGTCGGCCAACGGTCCGTTTGGCGGCTCCGCCATCGGCAGTGCTGCGGATGCGGCAGCGGCAGCGAACGCGAACGCGGCAGCGAACGCGGCAACGAACGCGAACGCGGTGGCAGCGCCCTCGGCGGTGTCGGCGGTGGCGGCGCCCAGTGCGCCGGCGCCGACTGCGGCGCAGATGGCCGAGGCGCAGGCCGCTTTGTCGGCGGCGATGAGCCAGGCAAATATGGCGGCGCCGCTTGGTCCTCCGGCGCCGCCTTCGGCGCAGACGCAGGCACAGGCCGACATGACGCAGGCGCAGGCGCAGGCCGACATGGCGCAGGCGGCGCAGAACGCAGTCGCCACGCAGAGCGACGTCGCCGAGGCGATGTCGGCCATGGCCGACGACGCTTCTGCGGCGGCCGCCGCGGCCGCCGCGGCCAGCATCGGCGAGAGCGGCATCGGCTCGGTCAGCGGCGTCGGGCCTTCCGGCATCGGGCCCGGCGGCAACGAGGGTCAAGGCGTCTCCGGCGTCGGCGTCGGCACGATCGGGGGACCGGGTGAGGGCGTCGACGGCTTCGGCCTTGGCGCCAGCGCGATCAGCGGCGTGACCGGCGTCGCCGACGACGGCCTCGGCGGCATCACCGGTATCGGCTCGATCGCTGGCGAAGGCGAAGGTGAAGGCGAAGGCGACGGCGAGGGCGGCGATGGCGGTGACGGCGGTGACGGCGGAGGCTGGTGATGCTCGGCTACGTCTACGGACATAACGACCAGATCGGAGCCTTCGTGGCGCAGCTGATCCCGCACTGCCGGCGCGGCTTCGGCGCCAATATTCAGACTATGGGCGTGCTCCAGGGCGACCGGCTGGTGGCCGGCATCGTCTGGCACAATTACGACCCCGATGCCGGCATCATCGAGCTGTCCGGCGCGGCGCTGCCCGGCGTGCACTGGCTGACCCGGCGCACCCTGCGCCGGATGTACGAATTTCCGTTCGAGCAGTGCGGCTGCCAGATGGTGGTGCAGCGCACCCCGGCCGACGCCGAGATGCTGCTCGGATTGCTCGCGGCCTACGGCTTCGATTTCGTCGCGGTGCGCCGGTTGTTCGGCCGCGACCGCGACGGTGTGATCTGCACGCTGACCCTGGAAGCCTGGCTTGCCAACAAGTTCAACCGTAGCGTTCGCAACAAGGAGGCCGCCTGATGCCTTACGTTCCCGGCGCAATGACGCTAAGTCCAGGCGGCGGCGCGACCGGCGGCCCCTATCTGCCGCCCGGCATCGATGCCCAGCGCAATAGCATCACGGCGGCGCTGATGAACATCGCGCGGCCGCCGCCGTCGCCGCAGATGCCGCTGGCGCAGCAGATCGGCCGCCTGGGTCCAGCCATGCCGCAGTCGCCGATGCTGCCGACGCAGGGCGCGCCGCCGCAAGGGCTGCCGTCGCCGCTGACCGGCGCGGTGCCGTCGCCGCTGCCGGGCGGCGCACCGCCGACGCTACCCGGCGTGCCGCCGCCGACCGTGCCGCAATCCTTCGGCATGCCGCCGCAGCCGCCGCCCGGCGCGCCGCCGACCGCGCCGCAGCCGCCGACGGTGCCACTGCAAGGTACTTGAAAGGATTAAGAAATTGGGAAAACCAGATCCCCCCACCCCTCCAAACCCCCTGGCCACGGCCCGCGCCCAGACCGGCACCAACGTCTCGACCGCGGTGGCGAACGCTTATCTGGGCAATATCAACCAGAACACGCCGACCGGCTCGCTGGTTTACAACCAGAGCGGTCAGTATGGCTGGACCGATCCGACTACCGGTCAGACCTACAATATCCCGACCTTCACCGCGACGCAGACGCTGTCGCCGCAGGGCCAGGCGATCCAGGCCCAGACCCAGGCCGCGCAATACAACCTGGCCGGCATGGCCAACGCGCAGTCCGGCCGCATCGCCGGCCTCTTGTCGCAGAACATGAACCCGTCGTTCAACGCGCAAGCCTACCTGGCGGCCAACCCTGATGTGATGCAGTACGCGCTCCAAACCGGGCAGGATCCGGCGCAATTCGCCGCCCAGCACTATGCGCAATACGGCATTACCGAAGGCCGCACCGGCTGGCAGGCACCGCAGGGCGGCAACGCCCAGAACATCTTGAACGTCCCGGGCGCCGCCACCTCCTACACCAGCGGCGGCCCGATCCAGATGTCGCTGGGGCCGCAGGGCGCGATCACCCACCAATACGGCGGCGCGGATGATTATTCCGCTGACCGGCAGCGGGTCGAGGACGCGCTGATGCAGCGCATGAACCCGCAGCTGCAAATCCAGCAGCAGGCGCTGCAACAGCAGCTCGCCGATCAGGGTATCCGCTACGGCAGCGACGCCTACAACAACGCCATGCTGACCTATAACCAGCAGGCCAATGACGCCCGTTGGGGCGCGATCCAGCAGGCCGGGCAGGAACAGCAACGCATGGACCAGATGGCGGCGCAGCAGGCCGCCTTCCAGAACCAGGCGCAGAACCAGGCCTACGAGCAGTCGATCGGCGCCGCCGGTTTCGCCAATCAGGCGCAGAACCAGGCCAACCAGCAGGCGGCGCAGGCGGCCTCGTTCTACAACACCGGTATCGCGCAACAGCTGCAACAGCAGCAGGCCGGCTTCAACGCCGCCCAGGCCGCGCGCAATCAATATCTGCAAGAGCAGTACGCATCACGCAACCAGCCGATCAACGAGATCACCTCGCTGCTGAGCGGCTCGCAAGTGACGCAGCCGAATTTCGTCAACACGCCGGGCGCCCAGATCCCGACCACCGACATTGCGGGATTGATCAACCAGAACTTCAATCAGCAGATGCAGAATTATCAGGCCCAATCGCAGAGCTACAACACGCTGGTCGGCGGCATCCTCGGCCTCGGCGCCGGCGCGCTGAAGCTGTCCGACGTACGCGCCAAGGACGATATCCACAAGTTGGGCACCATCTTCGGCGTGGCAGATGTCGACCATGACGAGACCCGGCACGATCAAGCCGAGGGGCTTCCGATCTACCGCTACAGCTACAAGGACGATCCCGCCAGTGTTCTGCATGTGGGGCCGATGGCGCAGGACGTCGAGAAGATCGATCCGCAGATGGTTCGCACCATCGCCGGTCAAAAATATATCGACCAGTCCAAATTGATGGGCCACATTCTGAGGGCCGCGTGATGGCAGACTTCGAGAACCCGTTTTCGTACATTTTCAACGCCCAGCCGAGGCCTGGCATGGCGGTGCCGAGCTACGAGCAGCTGCAAACCCGGCGCAAGATCGCCGCCTCGCTGATGGCGCAGAAGCATCCCTATCCGCGCAACATCGGCGAGGGCCTGTCCGCGATCGGCGAGGCAATCGGCGAGCGCGGCTATCTCAACCGGCTCGATGCCATGGAGGCGGTCAAGGCGCAGCAGGACGCGGCGCTGATGGCCGGAGTGACGCGAGCCGGTGCCGCACCTCCGGCGCCGTCTACTCCGTCGGACAGCAGCGAGACCGAGACGGCGCCGCCGGCGGCGCGGACCTCCTATGCGCCGCCGGCGACGCCAGACGAGGCGCCGGCGGTGGCGGCGATCAACAACGCGATCAAGCCGGGCGCCGCCGGACGTTCGCTGATCGTGCCGCCGGCGGCCGACGCCACGGCGCCGAACGACGGCAGCTATAACGCGATCGACGCCCAGGTCGCGTTCAAGCGCAAGACCCCCGGCTACATCGCCGACGCCATCGCCCGCAACGTCCAGGATCCGGACATGGCGGCCTATCTCGGCAGCCTGGTGGCGGCCGAGGCCCCGAACGGTCCTCATGAGGTGTCGTCGACCGGCGCCGCCGGGCCGTTTCAGTTCACCCACGGCACCGCCCGGCAGTATGGCCTGATCGATCAGACCGGCGACCGCCGCGCCGATCTCGATGCCTCGGTGCAGGCCGCCGAGCGCCTGACCCGCGACAACGCGCGGGTGTTCAAGCAGATCAACGGCCGCGACGCGAGCCCGGCGGAGCTGGCCCTGATGCACCAGCAGGGCGGCGTGACCGGGGCGCGCATGGTTGCCGGCACCGGCAACGCGCCGCCCGGCAATCTGGCGGTCAACAATATCAACCCGGCCGCGGGTCCGGCCGCCGCGGTGGCCCGCATCAAGCAGTTCTACGGCATGCCGGACGCGCCGATGACGCCGCGCGACCAGGTGGCGGCCTCGCTGGCCAGCGCGGCCCCAGGAGGGCCGCAACCAAACCCTACGCCACCGGAGCCTCTGCCCGTGCAGGGTCGCTCCGTGGTCCCTACCAGTTCACTGGCAATCCCTGGTGGTAGCAACGCCCTGGCCTTCGCGCCGACCACCACCGGAATCCCGGCGGCGCCTACGGTTCCTTCCGCCGTGATAAAGGCGCCGCCGGTGCAGCTCGCCCAGGCAGTGCCGCCACAGCTGCTGGAGACACAGCAGATCCGGCCCGACTTTGTGCCGACGATGCGCGTACCGACCAGTGAGCCAAAACCGCCGCCGGTGCCACAGCCGACACCGAAGATGCGCGCGATCGAGCAGGCGCTGACCTCGGTCGGCGATCCTTATCAGCGCGACGCCCTGACCCGGATGTATCAGCAGGAGCAGGCCGACCTCACCGCCAACTACAATCAAGCGATCGAGATCTACAAGCACAAGCGCGATCTCTGGGAGGCGGCGCCGCAGAAACAGCAGGAACTGATCAAAGCGACCGAGGAAGCTGACGTCGCCCGGCGCACCGGCGGACTCGGCAACGAGCCGTTGCTGGCGCCGCTGATCAAGAGCGCGGAGAGCAACAAGGGCCTGCTGGCGGCGGCGCAGGCGCTGCGCAACGCGCGCGAGGAGTTTAACAAGGGTATCGTCTCCGGCGCCGGCGCCGATGCCCGATTGAACGCGCTCAAAACCCGCGAGCTGATCGGCTCCTGGTTCGGTATCGACAGCTCCGATCCGCGCGTCGCCAATACCGAGGCCTTCAAGTCGACTATCATGCCGTTGGTGGCGCAGATGCGCTCGACCGTGTCCGGCAACGCCAACATTTCCGACGCCGATATCAACCTGGCGAGGTCGGCGGTAGCCGGCAACATCGAGCTGGACGAGAAAACTTTTCCGCGCGTGCTCAACGCGCTGGAGCGCATCAATCTCGGTGCCGCGATCGGCCACCAGCAACGCATCCTGGGCGCTGCAGCCGGCAGCGAGAAGGCCGCCAATGCCTTGCAGGGCGTCTACGGCCTGCCGATGGACCAGATCATTCCCGAGCACCTGATGCAACGGTTGCGTGATCATCCGGAGACCGCCGCAGAATTTGACGCCTACTTCAAGACCCCTGGCCTCGCCCGCAAGATCCTGGGAGCAAGGTGATGGGTTTCTATGACGACGCACTAAGCCCGACCGATACGCTGCCGATCGCTCCCGGCATCTCGCCGGCGCGGCGCGGCACCTATGACGACGCGCTCGCGCCCCCGGTCGAGCCGCCGCCGCCGCCGGCCGAGGATCCGGTGGTGCGCCGTGGCGGCCTCTTACCGGTGTCGCGCACGCAGTCCGGTAAATTAATCTGGGACTGGGGCAGTGGCGTCACCGGCGACATCGGCCGTGCCTTCACCCTGCCGGGCCGGGTGGCGAGCGGCGAGACGCCGATGCCGCAGCTCGGCACCCGCGACCCGAACGCCTACAATCAAATCATTCCCGAGGCGATCAATTTCGGCCAAACGTTTGCGCCGATCACGCCAGGGATAACCGCCGGTGCCAAGATCATCCCTGGCGCCTCGACCAATGTCACGCGCCCGGTGCGCGAGGCGCCGTCGGCGGCCACGCTGGAAGAAATCGGCGGTCGGGGATTCGAGCAATTCCGCAACTTGCCGTTCAATTACAATCCTGATTATATGGGTGTGATGGCTAACACCATCGAGCAAAAATTAATTGACAAGGGTATCTATAGAAATGACGCGCCCAACATCTACGCAGCTACCGACATGCTTCGCGGGGCCGCGGCCCCTCGTGCCGATGGATCAACCGTCGTCATTCCTCCCGCCGGCATCCACTCCCTGCGCCGACATATCACCAATCAATTCGGCAAGCAGGGCGAGCACCAGCTCGCGCCGGCCATCGCACTGGAGGAGCTTGACAACTTCATTAAGGCGCCTCCTGAGGGCGCTATTCTGGCTCGATCCCCTCCCGCCCAGGCGCCGGGCCAACCCACCGCCGTGCCCAGCCAACCCAGTCAGCTCGACCTCGGCCTCATGGGCCGTACCGCCGGCCAGATCTTCGAGGACGCCCGAGGCAACTATGCCGCAGCTCAGCGCGGCCAGGCCATTGCCGATCTTCAGCGCGCCATCGACCTGCGCACGGCTGCCGCACATTCCGGGCGTAATCTTGATAATACCACCCGAGGCAAAATCGCCGGTCTCGCACTCGACGAACGCGCGAGCCGCGGCTTTATCCCCTCCGAAATAAATACGCTTGAAGGCGGGGTCTATGGTGATCCCTGGACCAACCGTGCTCGGGACGTCAGCAAAAAGTTAGGTGGCGGCGGCGGGCTTGGCTACACGGTTGCCGGTGGCCTGGGCGCCGGTGCCGCGACCGGGCTCGGCGCCATGGTCGGCATTCCGCCTTGGTTCTCGGCGCCCATTGGTTACATGGCTCCCGGCGCCATCGGCTCGCGTCTCGGCAGTTGGGCCGCCAATCGCACCCAGGGCGTGCTGGATGCGGTCAGCGAAGCGACCCGCCGTCGCTCGCCTTATTACGAATCGCTGCCTCCGCTACCTCCGCAGACCCCTGGCGGTGCCTTTGGCGCCAACCGCGACGCGATCGCGCGCTCGCTCATGCTGGGCACGATGCCGGCGCCGCCTGAGCGTATTTACGTCTCGCCAAATCAAGAGGATCGCACCTAATGCCCCGCGACGGATCCGATACTGTCATCACGCTGGAAGGCTGGCGTAATGGTCGGGCGTGTCATCGGCTGAAAATGCACAAACGCTATCAAAAGGTGTAGGAGACAAATATGGCACCCAGAGATGGTAGCGGGATTTATCATCGACCGGTCGGCACCGACGCGGTGCCCGACACCACGATCGAGAGCAGCAAATACAACACCAACGTCGCCGACGTCGAGCAGGACCTCAACACGCCGCGGCCGATCGTGGCCGGCGGCACCGGCGCCTCGTCGGCGGACCAGGCGCGGCAGAACCTGTTCGCCACGCGCTGGAATCCCTACACCGGCTCCGGCCAGTCGTTCGTCAAGGGCGACATCACCCGTGACGGCGACTGGACCATGGTGGCGAACAAGAACACCAGCGATCGCCCGGCGCCGCAGGCCAGCGGCACCGAAGAGGATTTGCTGCCGCCTTGGACGCCGACGACGAACAGCGCGCGCGCCACCTACACCGTCTACAATGAGTGGACGGTCAACACGGCAGGATGGATCGACCAGTACGGCGGCGACGTGCTGTCGGCCAATGTCGGAGCCACCCATACCATCACGCTGTCTATCAACGGGACGGTCAAGGACACCTTCACCAGTGCGCCGGTAACGGCCCAGCTCTATTGGCACGACATCACACCGATTGTGGTGGCTTCGGGTGCCGTGATCCGCGTCACGGTGAAGGTGACACAGGTCAGCAACAACAACATGTACTGGCAACAGCAGAGTGCGCTGTTCACAACGGCGCCGGTCTACTGTTCGCTTGCAGTTGGATCGAAAGACGCCGGTACGGCTGATGCGACGGCCTATGGCTGCCATGTGATGTTCATTCCCGGCACGTCGTCGCCGGACTGGGACGTGCTCGCTTTCGGCGGCGCGGGCGCGGGCGGGGCTGTCAGCCAGGCCGTGCTCTATGCGCCGCAGACGCTCTTGGCGGCGGACCAGACGCAGGCGCGGCAGAACATCTATGCCGCGCCGTTCGATGCGCTGGCCTATAACGGGATGCAGATCAACGGGTCGTGCGAGGTCAGTCAGGAACGGGGCACCACCGGGTTTGTCCCTGTGGTCAGTACATGGACATATCTTCAGGATGGTTGGCGTTTTCTTTATGGGACGGCTCCCCTCTCGATCAGTGTTTGGCCGGCAGATCCAGCCTCGCTGCCCGGTTTCAGAAGTCGCATAACGATTACGGCGACCACGGGCAAAGCAACACTCGCCGCAGGTGATCAGATCATTCTTGATAATGTGATTGAAGGCTATCGGATTTCCCGACTTGGGTGGGGCAACTCGAACGCACAACCTTTATCGATCGGATTTTATGTTCAGGCGACGATTGCCGGGACAATGACTGTCACAGTTTTCAATGGAGCCAATGCCAATCGTGGTTATAGCACTAATGTCACGATCAATTCGCCGAATACATGGGAATACAAAACGCTAACTGTACCGGGCGATACGGCGGGGTCGTGGGCTACAGACAATACTTTTGCTATGTCCATTCGTTTCTGCTTTGGCGCCGGTACTAGCAATCAGGGCGTGGCTGGGTCATGGCAAGCGACGGTAAGTTCAGGGACATCTTCGACAACGAACTTTTGTGCGGCGACTAACAATATTATTCTCGTCACCGGCCTGATCGTGCTCCCCGGTATCGAACTGCCGAGTGCAGCGCGGGCGCCGCTGATCATGCGGCCGTACGATCAGGAGTTGCTGACGTGCCAGCGCTACTATATCAAGCCAAGTGTCAGCCTCAGCGTAAACGCCTACGGTGCTGCGGGGGGCGGTCAGACTTTTGTCTGGTGGACTGCACCCGTATCCATGCGTGCAAGCGCGACGATCATTTCGTCATGGACGGGCGGTGTCAACGCTACCGCCAGCGGTCCTGCAATGCAGGCTGATAACCGCACCTTGCAGGGGGCCATCACGTCTGCCGCGACAAGCTACTATGCAGCTGTTCTCAACATTACGTCACTGGACGCGAGGCTCTGACCAATGTCCGACTATCAACTTGCAACACCCGATCCCGTCGGCCCCGTGATCCGCAAACCTATTCTGTGCTTGGATTTCGATGGCGTAGTCCATAGTTATACAAGCGGATGGCAAGGCGATACCGTGATTTCGGACCCGGTCGTACCGGGCTTTTTCGAATGGGCCGAGCGGGCTGCGAAAGTCTTCAGGCTCGTGATTTATTCGTCTCGCAGCAAGAATTCCGATGCAATTGCAGCCATGCAGGTCTGGCTTGCCGAACAGCGCAAACAATGGCGTGCCAACGGCGGGATGCATCAGACTGACGCGCCGCTTTCATTTGAATTTGCGTCGGAGAAACCGTCTGCTTTTGTCACGATTGACGATCGGGCCATTACCTTCACGGGCAAGTGGCCAGATGTCGAAATGCTGCGTAATTTCAAGCCTTGGAATAAGACGTGAGGCGTCTCGCCATGTCCGACTATCAACTTGCTACGTCCGATCCCGTCGGCCCCGTGATCCGTACCACCGATCAAGCCCACATCCCGGCCGATCCTGCCAATCGCGACTGGGTCGAGTATCAGAACTGGCTCGCGCTCGGCAACACACCCGATCTCTATGTGCCGCCGGATCCGGTGCCGGTCCCGCCGGCTCCTGAGGTCGCTGATGCGGTCCTGCTCGATCACGAGAACCGTTTGCGCACGATCGAGGGCAAGCCGCCGCTGAGCATGGCTGATTTCAAGGCTCGGTTCGCGCCGTGATCCCGATCGAGCAGTTCGAAAGCAGGTGCAGTGATGTTCTTGATTCCGGTCACCGCGCTGTACCTACTGTCGGTGCACGGCCCCGACGGCAATCTGATCGACGTCAACCCGGCCGAAATTTCCAGCATCCGTGAGCCGCGGCGCGCCGGCAACCAGCACTTCGCGCCCGGCACCCGGTGCCTGGTCTACATGACCAATGGCCATTTCATCGCGACGACGGAAACCTGCGTCGACATCGTTCATCAGATTTCCGCGCTCGACAAGATGCGAAAGGAATAGACCATGCCCGGCGTCAAATGCATCGACATCTCGCACTGGCAAGGCTTCCCGGATTTCGAGGAGGTGCGCGCCTCCGGCGTACTGGCGATGATCCACAAGGCCAGCGAGGGCACATCCTACATCGATCCGAATTGTACGACCAATTTCGTCGAGGCGACGAACGCCGGCATCAGCTGCTGCACGTATCACTGGCTCAGTCCCAGCGATCCCGTGGGTCAGATGAACTTCTATCTGGGCGTCGTGGATCCCGTTCCGGGCGAGCGCATGGTGATCGACTACGAGCAGGACGGGTGCTCGCTCGCCGAGCTCCATGACGCCGTCCGCATCCTGAAAGCCGATCCGCGGCAGCTTCAGGTCACCGTGTATTCCGGACATCTGCTCAAGGAGCAGCTCGGCGCCGATCATGATCAGTATCTCGCGGAAAACACCGACCTCTGGCTGGCGCATTACACCAGCGGAAACCCGACCTGGAGCCACGGCACCTATGACCATTGGACGCTGTGGCAGTACAGCGACACCGGCACGCTGCCCGGCATCGAGGACGCCCACGTCGACTTCAACGAATTCAACGGCAGCGACAAGGAGCTGCTCGACTGGATCCGACCCGCGGGCGCGGCACTGCCGCCATCGGCATCGCTGCCGCTGCCGTCGCTGGAAACGGTCTACATCAACGTGCTGGCGCCCGAGCACGTCAAAGTGAAAATGCGGGTCTCGACGCCGGGGCGATCCGCCCGGCGTCCGCAGCGCCGCCAGGATTTGTGAGAAGAACCATGAACGACAAACGCTACCGGGACTGCATGGCCGAGATCGTCGGCATCCTGAAAAAATACGACATGGCCGGCGCCATCACCGTCGTCGACAAGGAGCGCGCCATGTTCCGCTATCAGTTTCCGACCTGGAGCTGCATCGCGTTCGGCGACGAACAGCTGCGCTTCAAGGCCAAGTTTGAGGACTACCCGAGCGAGGAGGCGCAGCGCCAAGCGATCGAGCTGTCGATCCACATCATCCTTCAGATGCGCGACATCGCCGCACAGACCCACGGCGTCATGGGAAAGATCACCACGATGCTCGCGCAAAAATTCGAGATCGAGCACCACAGTTTCGAAGACTTCGACCCGGAGCGGTCGCACTAGGGAGAGCGCCATGCCACCAAAATCAGAAGCCCAGCGCCGCGCCATGTATGCGGCTGCGGCCGGCAAGAGCACGCTGGGAATTCCGAAGAAAGTCGGCAAGGAGTTTGTCAAGAGCGACAAGCCGGGGAAATTGCCGAAGCGCAAGGGGTCGTCGGGGAAACGCTGAAGGATGACATGCAGGCAGGGGACCGCGTGAGGCTGGCGCCGCGGGTCGCGCGCAGCATGATGGTCAAGCGCAGGCATCACGTCAATTGGCGCAAGCGCGAGGGCACGATCCGGCGGCTGCGGCTACACAGCCCGGACGCCGAGGTGGTTTGGGACGGACGCACCTCGGCCGAGACCTGGCCGGTGAAGGCCTTGCGGTGCAAGGATGGGCCGATCGCGCTCTAGTCGTGGGACAGCGGCCGGATCCGAATCCGAACCTGATAATCCGACGGCGTCGGCAGCGGCGCTTGCCGCTCGATACCGTCGGTGCAGCGCGAGACCACCGCCTGGTCGGTCTTGCAGTGCGCCCCGACGCGGTCGGACCAGGTCATTTCGAACGAACGCGACGCCACCTGGCGCGCCGGCGGCACGTCGCGCCAGGTCAGGAACAGGCCGAGAAAGAACGCATAACCGGCCAGGGCATAGCGAACGACCTTGCGCATCATGATCAATCCATCCGCGCGACTTCGAAGCCGGCGACGCCCTTGGTGTAGATCGCGACAAAGCCGTGGCGGTAGATCACGATCAGCTCGTCGCGCAGCTTCAGCATCGCGATCGGATCCATCGGCGGGTCGCCGGGATATTTGAGCCGCAGATTGTCCCGCACCTCGAACCCTTTCATTGGCCGCCAGCCGCCGCCATGGGCATAGCGCTCGTCGAACTGTTCGCGCGCCGGGCGCGGGTCGTCTTCGGCCAGCATGCCGGGGATCAGGCCGATCTCGTCCGGGTGCACCGTCGGGTGCAGAAGGATCACGCGCATCAGTGCACCCTTTCCCCGAGATCCTGCTCGAAGCACCAGGTCAGGATCGTGAGCGTGACCATGCGCGCGGCCTGGGCGATGTCGATGTCGTCGCCGCGAGCGCACTGCCGCTGCAGCTCGCAATCGAGCGCCTTGGTGGCGGCGGCGAGCAGCCGCGGATCTATTTCGAGCGTGTACATGCTTTCTCCGTTTCCCGTCGTTGCCAGATTTCGCGGGCCTTCTCGGCCTTCTCGCGGGTCATGATGTTGACCTGCACGATCAGCGGCACGCCTTCGGTCCAGCGCACGATCTCGTAGGCGCCGGTGCGCCAGTCCTTCCAGATCGCATAGATGTTATCGGTCATAGGGCCTCCTTGTCGGCGGCGGCGTAAAGAACAGATTGACCAGTCCGGCCAAGACCGCAAAGCAGGCGCCGAGCACAAACAGCACGAACAAACCAAACAACGGTACGCCGCACATCGCAAAAAACAGGAAGATCATTCCCGCGACGCATAGTAGGAACAAGCTGAAAAGCGGCATTAGCGTCGTGCCTCATAAAGGACATTCAGGATAAAGATGTAAACGCAGAGCCATAGAAGCCAGTGCATGGAAAAATCTCCCGAGGTCAAAATGACCGGATGCCACCATGATCCAAATTAATTTGAAAAGCAAGTGGTCCAGACGATTATCCACAAGAACGGTTGACATGAAATAAATTTTGCTTAGGTTTCAGGCCATGTCACACAGAAAGCGCATCAACTCCACCGAAGGCGTGATCAAATTCCTGGGCGGCGAGTATGCCGTCGCCAAGGCGTTCGGGATTGACGCCAAGGCGGTGTTTAACTGGAAATACTACAAGATCTTTCCGGCCAACACCTATGTGCCGTTGCGGCAGCTGCTCGCCGAGCAGGAGCGCTGGGCACCCGACCGGCTGTGGGCGATGAAGAAGCTGGTCAAGAAACGATCGCATGAATACATCAAGGACAAGGACTAGGAGCCCCGTTTTGGTGCAGCATCCCCCGCCGGACACCTTCGTGCCGAACGATCCCGACCAGGAGCGCCAGGCCGCCGTGCTGTCCGACATCCGCAAGACCATGGACGAGCTGACCGCGCTGCGCCGCGCCCTGGTAAAGATGAAGGGTGACCTCGACCGCGAAACCGACCGCGTCACCATGGTCACGGCCGATCGCGACCATTGGCAGGCCGACGCGCTCAAACTGCGCAAGCTGCTGATCGAGCTGGCGACCCAGATGTCAAACATCGGCCTCCTGACCATCAAGGCGCAGGAGATCGTGCAGACCGTCGGAGGGCTCGACAAGCCCGAGATCGCCGAGGCGAAGACGATACCGCCGGCCAGCGCGCTATGATCTACCCATCGAGCCCGACCTCCTCGTAGCCGGCCAAATATCGCTCGAACGCCTGCTGCTCGGTCATCTTGAAATGCACCCGATTCAGCTTGAGCTGGTCGACGGTACCGGCCGCGACGCAGACGCGCACGATCACCGGCTGGGTCTGGCCGGAACGGTGCAGCCGCGCGATGGTCTGCTCCCACAGCTCCGGCGACCAGGTCGGCGCCATCCAGGCCATGTCGGCGCCGCCGGCTTGCAGGTTGAGGCCATGGCCAGCGGCGCGCGGATGCAGCGCCATCAGCGGGTACTCGCCGGCGTTCCAGCGCCTGATGTGTGCGGCCGAGACCTTGTCGCCGACGCCGGCGCCCAGATAGGGCAGCTCGCGACCCGCGACCTCGCACATGATGTTGAGATCCTCCAGGTACTCGTAAACCAGCAGCGTCGGCCGCCCGGCGTGCTCGCGCACCAGATCGGCCAACCAGTCCCGTTTCTCGTCATGCAGCGGGGTCACCCGGCGGCCGGCCGCCGTCTCCTCCTCGTTGGGGTACATGAAGCCGTTGGCGATCTGGGCCAGCTTGCCGGTCGCCACCGCGGCATTGGCGGCGATCACCGTCTCGATCTCGTCCTTGCCTTTGCGGATTTGGGCGAACAGCTTGCGGTGCATCTGATGATAAAGATCCTTGACCGCGTCAGGCAGGTGGATGGTGTCAAGCACCACCGACAGCTCGGGCAGCTGCGGCAGCTCGTCGGCGTGCAAGGTGACGCAATAGGGCTCGATCTCGGCGTTGATGCGGCCTTCCGCGCCCGGCAGCGCCGTCCAGGAATAGCCCATGTAGTCGGTCTGGTAGAACCGCTCCTTGCGCCACTGGTAGTAGCTCTTGCCCCACAGCTTGCCGCGGGTCACGATCCGCGCCGGCATGAACAGGTCGAGCGCCGAGTTGGGGCGCAGGGTGCCGGACAGGCCCCAGATCATCTTCCAGCGGTGCGCGTGCTTGGCCAAAAGCTTAGCGCGCACGCCGGTCGGATCGCGCAGCTTGGAAATTTCGTCGAGCACCAGCAGATCAAACACCGGATGATCCTCCGGCCAGTCCGCGATCTGCTCCAGCAGCCAGGCGATCAGATCGAGTCCGATCACGCTGATGGTATAAGGCCCCTCGCCGATCCGAAGCCGGCGTAAGAATTCGGTCCGATGGTGCGGCGTCCCGGCCAGCCGCAACTCATGCATGGAGAAGAGATGTTCCCATGCGCCGATCTCGGCCGGCCAGACCTCAGTCGCGACACGCTTCGGCGCCACCACCAAAGCGTGGCGGATCTCGCCGCTCTCCTGCAACTCGGCGATCGCAGTCAGCGCGGATGCGGTCTTGCCGCCGCCAGGGCGTACCACGCACAGCGCCTCGTCATGCTCATAAAGATGAGTAGTAATTCGTTGTTGATACAACCTTAAATCAGATTTTTGTCGCATCGACAAGGCCATCCCATCAATCCATGATCTTCGTGTAATACGGCGAAATCGTCTCCGCCGATTTCAGCGGCAGGCCGGCCGACCAGGCAAACCCGCGCTGCATCGCCTCACGCAATGCGATCGCGACCGGCTCCGCGACCTGATCCGGCGCTTCCAGCAGGATCTCGTCGTGGGTATGCAGTCGCACGTCGTGGCGCTCGTCCTCCAGCCGACGCAGGGTGCCGCGCAGACAGTCGGCCGCCACCGCCTGGACGATATTCTCGGCGGCCATGCCGGGCCAGAACTTGACCCGGCCGATGCCGCGCGAGAACCGCCACTGCCGCTCATACTCGCCGGTCGGCTCGTCGTCGTCGTCGAGCACCGCGACGTTCTCCTCCTTGAGCCGGCGGTAGGCCAGGCAGCGCCCCGACGGCAGCACGCACAACAGCGTGCCGTAGAGATAGTCCGGCAGATAGACGTAGCCGACGCGGCCAACCGGCTGGAACTGTCGCGGCCGCTCCAGGGCGCGCAGGATCGCCTCCCACAGCGCCTCCCAGTACCGCACGCACCAGGGGTTGGCGGCGCGCCACTGCGTCACGGTCGCCGAGGCTTCGGCGTCGGTCAAATGCAGGCCATAGGAGGCCGCCATGGTCTGCAGCGAATAGACGCTGCCGCCGAACCCGAGCGCCAGCTCGGCGACCTTGCCGCGCTGGCGCATCGCCTTGGTGACGTCCTTAACGTCGACATGCGACAGCGTCGCCGCGGTGCGGGTGTAGAGATCCGGCAGCGACGGATCGGCATCGACCTGGCGGAAGATCTCCAGCCGCTCCTCGGCGCCGGCGAGCCAGGGCAGGATCCGGGCCTCGATCTGCGACCAGTCTGACCAGACGAAGACATTGCCGGGCCGCGGCACGAACGACGGCCGGATCAAGAGCGACAGTTTGCGCGACACCGGCGTGTCGTCGCCGAGCCGAGCAAAGGTGTCATAATTCGCGCCGTTGAGCAGGTGCTCGATCGCGTCGTGCTCATAGGACAGCACATCGCGCGCCAAATTGTGAATCTGGACGCCGCGCGACGAGGCCCGGCCGGTCTGTCCGGCGCCGTTAAAGACATACTGACCGTACAGCACGCCGTCGACGTGCTGCTGTGCCATCTTGTTGAACTTGGCCGGCGTCCTGGAGCCGCCGTAGAGCCGGATCTGCAGCAGCCGCTGCACGCGCAACATTCTTTTGAGCGTATCCGTCCCGGTCTCGACGTCGTCGAGCACGTCCTGGCAATAGGCCAGCAGCCGCTCGACCCGCGGCCGGGTCAACGAATGCTTCGCCGGCCTGCAGATGGTGCCATCGTCGGACACCTCCTCCTGGCGCCTGGTCAGGATCTTGACGCCGGTCTCGTCGGGGATCTGCGATCGGAGCCAGCCGACCATGGCGCGAACCTGATTGACCGTCTCGACCTCGCCCCTGGTCAGGGCGAACACATCCCGGTTCGCGCGCTCCCGGTCCTGCTCGGCCAGGCTTGCGGCCTGGGCGACCATGGAAAGATCGATGCCGATGCCCCGGCTGTTGATGCTCTCCATCGCCCAGTATTCCTTCCACTCGGCGAGCGGCAGCTGCCGGGTGCAGCGGAAGACGGCGCGCATGGCGTCGATGTCGCGCAAGGCGTAGAGCAGAAACTGTCGCCACTGCGCCGACTGCCGGCGGGGATCGCCGGCGGCGCCGGGCAGGCAGAACAGCTCCATCAACTTGCGGCCGGTCTCCAGTTTGCGCTCGTCCTCGCGGCCGCAGATCCGCGACGCCTTCATCAGGTCCGGTGGCAGGCCGGCGGCCGCGCCTTGCGCCATCACGTCGATGATGTGGTGCGGCTCCATGATGCGCGAGCCCGACACCGCATAGTTCCAGATCGCGCGGTCGAAGCCGGCGTTCCAGGCCGCCCACACCGCCTGGCCGGCCTCGACCCGCGCCTGGTGCGCCTTGAGCTCGTCCGGCAGGTCGGCCCAGGCCAGGCCGGAATACTTCCACGCAGTACGCGCCGGCTCATCCCCGATCGCATAGGCCAGCACGATCGCGCTGGCGTCGCAGGCGTAGCGGTAGGGGCCCGCCAGTTTCAGGCTGGTCTCGCTCCTGGTCTCGAAGTCCAGCCAGCCGATCTGCTCGGGCGCAAACGTCGCCCCGAAAGCGCGCTCTCCCTCAAACATGCACCATTCCTGTTTCCTGTTTGAATTTCCGAGCCTGGACCCCCCAACGATTTTAACAGGGGGTCCAGACTTAATGCGCGGGCCGCTCAGGCGCCCGGCCGGCGGCGCTGGGCGGCGTGGGCCTGGGTGGTCGAACGCGGCGGTACGGGGTCCGCAGGCGGCTTGACGGTCCTGGTCCTGGGCCTGGTCGCCTTGGTGAGGGATTCGGGCAGCGCCGCCTCGGGCTCGGGCTCGCCGACCAGCCGGCCATTGATGTCGGCCCAACCGACCACCTCCAGCACCGGAGTGTAGATCCGGCCCCATTTGGTGTGGTTGTAACTGTCGTGGTCGAGCTCCAGCACCGGGAAGGCGTGATGCGGATCCTCGGCGAGCCGGCGCTGGATCTCGGCCAGCAGGCCATCGATCGCCCGCATGCCGCCGATCGATCCGCTTTTGTAGAGCACCTCGACGCCCTGGTCGCCGCCGTCGAGCGCCTTCAGTTCGAACGAGCGCTGCTCGGAAAACTCGGTATCGGCGATCGGTTGCGGCCGCGGCGGTTTCGGCTCCGACATCGACGCCATGACCTCGCCGCGCAGCTCGTTCTTGGCGTTCGCGCCGGTCTCGACCCAGCAGCACCAGCCGTGCGACAGGGTCATCAGATTGACCACCCAGCGCGAGCCCTTGTCGACCTCCTCGTCGGAAGGGCCATAGACCCACTCACCGGACTTCAGCATTCGCAACAGCAGCTTGCCGCCGCCGGCGATCAGGGTGGTGGATCGCGATTCGGCGATGCCGGCCTGCAGCTTGCCGATGAAATCGGCCGACAGCGCTAGCTCGTTACCGCCGTTCGTCGTCTTCAGATCCTTCGTCATGTTCCGTTCTCCTGTCTGCGGTCACCTCTTCGATAAATTCGAACCCGGCCGGTGCCGAGAACCGGGGTATGCTATCCATCTCCGCCATCGTCGCCGACGTTATCAGCCGGCCGTGCCTGTCAGTGCGCATGATGATCATCGAGCGCAGCGTCTCCTTCGGAATCGGCAATTCATGCAGCGTGGTCTTGCCCTCCTGGTAGAACGGCGTCTCGCGCATGTCGTACCAGTACCAGGTCGACGGCTTCAGCTTCATCGCAGCCAGTCCTCCTCATAGCGCTGTCGGTGCTTGCGCGCGATCTCGCCGGGCGGCAGGCCGTCGTGAACATGGCGCAGCCCGAGCAGCTGCGCCGCGATGCGCTCGGCGCAGGCGCGCGAGATCGGCGCGCCGTCGGCCGCGGCCTGGGCCAGGATGAAATCGATCGCCCGATCAAGCGGCATGGATTTTATCCTCGTCCTCCATGCCGGCCAGGTCATCCCGGAATCGATCGTCAAACTGGTCGAGCAGCATGTCGGCCTCCTCGCAGGCGCGGCCGATCAGCTTGTTGCGATCGCCGGCCAGCGCCGCCGCCGCGGCGAAGCCCCACACCAGGGCCCGCAGATGCAGCTCTTTCATTGACCTGGCCCTTTCATCAGCAGCTTCAGGCTCGCCTGGAATTTCTCCACCAGCACCACCGGCTGCACGATCGGCGCCGGGTCGTCGTCGCGCGCGATCGTGGTCTCGCTGGTGGCGGGCGCGACGCGGAGATCATCCGGGATCTTCCTGTTCTTGCGCCGTGCCAGGGCGTCGGCGGCCTCGAACGTCAACAGCTTCCTGCGCCAGATTTCACTAGGCTTGAAGCCGAGCTTCTTCAGCGCTGCCTCGACCTCGGTCTCGTCGATCCACTGCCGCATCCTGGTCTTGTGCTTGAGCCGCCAGCCCGGCACCTTGCCGCCTTCGCTCAGGAAGGCGTGCATCTGGTCGTCGATCTCCTTCTTGAACAGCGCCGCCGCGTCGACCAGGTCCTTGGCGTGCGCCAGATACTCGCCGTAGGCGTTGCTCTTCTTCGCCGGCGCGGTGTTGACCTTGAGCGCCGACAGATCGATCAGCGGCCCGATCCAGGCCGGGCAGGTCAGCTTGCAGGGCGCGAAGCGGCAGTGCTCGCCCTTGACCCGCAGCGGTCCCGGCCGCAGTGCGATGCGCACGCTCTGCTGTAACAGGTCGCGAAAGTTGATGATGTCGGCCTTGCGGATGACGGTATGGGTCAGCGGCTCCGCCGAGCGCGGCTGGATGATGGCGCCGACCAGCAGCTTGCGATGATACTGCGACGGCTGGGTGTAGCGCGAGGCGGTGATGTAGTACATCAGCTGCGGATTGATCTGGCCGCTCGAAGTGACCGCCAGCACCGGCACGCCCTGGCCGAACTTCCAATCGACGTGCAGCACCGTGCTACGGCTGGCCAGGATCAGATCGATGGTGCCGAAGGCGTCGATGATGCCGGGAAACACCACGTTCTGCTCGATGCCGATGATCTCGAAGCTGCCGCCATAGGCCTGTTCGAGATCGCTTAGCGCGAACAGCGCCGGATCGATCATGCCGTCGAGATGCTGCTGCGTCACCACGCGATCGTAGATGAACTGATCGCGCCAACGCACGCTGGCATTTGTCCATGACCACGGCGCACGATCGCGGCGATCCTCCATGATCTTCTGCATCACCGCATGGGCGAAGCTGCCTTCCTCGGCATACTCGCTGGTGGTCTCGGCGGAGGGCGGCAGCGCGAGAACGGCCTGGACGCTGGCCGGGCACGCGATGACGCGACCGGCGGTCGAGCCGCCCACAATGGACGAGTGACCTGTCATATTATACCCTGTTCCGAAGGTCCTGGATCCTGTTGACCGGCCAAGCTAACGGATCTAGCGTGAACGTCAAGACCATAAAAGAAAGATGGATCGAGGACGCGCTGGTCAGGCGGGTGCACGCCGCCGGCGGGATCTGCGAGAAGGTCACCACCATCGGGTATCGCGGCTTCTTCGACCGGCTGGTCATCCTGCCGGGCGGGAAAATATTTTTTGTCGAGCTGAAGCGGCCCCGAGGCGGAAGGATGTCAGCCCATCAGATCCAACGCCACAAAGCCTATCGCGCGCTCGGCGGCCGGGTTGAAATCATTTTGAATGTGGCGGATATTGACCGGCTCATAAAAGAAGAGGGCCCCGCGATCTCATAAATCCGGGGCCCACAGTCACTATCCACATCACCGCTACACCCGCAAAGGAGAAGCAGTAATGACTACCAGTAATAGCGGTTCCGGCTCGCCGAAACAAGCCCCTGCACCGATTAGTTTCAGGATCACGATATTCCCCAACGTAGCGGCGGCGACCAAAACCAGTTTCACCATGACGGTGAAAGAACTCGCAACCCACATCGCTTTAGTTACCGCCAAACGTAAAGAAGGTTTACCTCTGCTGAAGCTAGCCAGCTTCGGTGATGTGCCGACGACAAAAAATTCGCTGCGCCACGACGCCAACATGGGTGACATATCTGGCGTCGAGATCGAGCACGACAAAGGCCCCATGAAGCTTGAGGAGGCCCTCACCCGGCTGGACGCGTTCAATATCAGCTACGTTGCCTATCACACACCGCGGCACACGCCCGATGAGCCGCACTGGCGCATCCTGCTGCCGACTTCACGGGAATATGCCAAGACCGCACGCTCCGAGCTGGTGGCACGGCTCAACGGCCTGCTCGATAGCCAGCTGGCGAGAGAAAGCTTCGTGCCGCTCTCGCAGACGTTCTATTACGGCATCGTCAGAGACACGCTGGAGCAAGAGGTCATCTATATCGAAGGAGAATATTTCGACACCATCGAGGCCTTGCGACTTAATGCACGCTGGCCTGGTGATATGACACCGACAATAGCAGGACAATCAAAGCCTATCGGACAGTGGACCGAGGCCAAGATGGCGGCGCTGGAGAAGCACCGCGATCCCGCCCACCGCAACGGTCAGAACGGCTGGCATGATCTGGTGCGTGATTACTCATGTTCACTGGCGGCGCGCGGCTATGAGGACGAAGAAATCCGCCAACTCTGCGCGCCCTATTGCAACGAAGGCGCCGACGACGAGGACCTGACGACTTTACTCGACGGACCTCGGATCAATCAGATCAAGCGCAGGAAGGCGCCGACCACGCTGCTGCGTCAACTCAAGGCCCAGATCGAGGGCACGGCCCAGCCGGCGCCGGCACCAGGCGAAACCCCGCCAGACAATTGCACGATCGAGCTGCCGCCGGAGCCGAAGCACACGGCGCCGATGGATGAGAAGGTGCAATGGTTGCTGACGCGCTACGGCTACGTCACGCATAAAGCGCCGGTCATCGACCTCTATGCGACCAAGGCTGAGCCGTCACTCTCAATTCAATGGCTGCGCGATCGCTATTTGTCCTGGCGTGAAACCAAAGATGTTCAGAAAGCCAAGCCCGAATACGAGCTGGTGACCAATCGCTGGCAGGTCCATCCGCATCGCATCCACCCTGTCGGCGTTGTCCTGGCGCCGAACCAGCCGTTCCCGATTTTCACGCAGAACGGTCTGGTGCTCAAAAACCTGTATCGGCGGCCGCAGCACACCGGCGAGGGCGAGATCGAGACCTTTCTGGATTTCATGGCGCATCTATTGCCCGATGAAGTCGAACGCGAGTGGTGCCTGGACTGGATCGCGCACAAGTGGCTGCATCCGGAGATCCCCGGCTCGGCGATCATCATGGTGGCGCACGGCGTGTTCGGCGCCGGCCGCACGCTGTGGGGCTCGATCATGCATCGGCTCTTCGGCGAGGATTATACCCGCGAGCAGGACTTCTCCATCCTCGATGGCACCAATAGCCAGTCACGATTTACCGACTGGATCCACAAGGTTTTCACCACTGTCGACGAGGGCTCGTCTCACGAGCACGCGCACCGGATCGGCGAGCGCCGGCGGGTCTATGAGCGGCTCAAGCGTCTGGCCGACCCGGCACCGGTGCGGCGCACGATCGAGGGCAAGGGGACGGCCGCGGTCGACATCGTCAGCTGCAATTCCCTGGCGGTCTTCACCAACCACAACAACGCGCTCGCCCTGCCGGTCGACGATCGCCGGTTCGCGGTGCTGACCAATGGCCGGCCCCTGGTCGAGCCGCTGCGCTCGCGGATCCTGGCCTGGCGCGAGCAGCCCGGCACTATCGCCGCCCTGGCGCGCTATTGCGAATGGCGAGATCTGAGTCGGTTCGATGCACAGCTGGCACCCATGACCGAGGGCAAGGCGCTGATGACTGAGATGGCGCAGACCGAGGCCGAGCAGGCCATGATCGACCTGAAATCGGATGCCAGTTTTGGCAAGATATTCTGGCGCGAGGTGCTGGTGTCGGCGATCACCATGCGGTGTGCCCACGATCCCTATATCAAAGATTACATCAAGGAGGCATGGCAACGTCATGTTGTGCCTGTGTTCACCGGTAACCAACCCCTTGAAACCGGTAACCAACCAGGGCGTTTGGTGCAGAAAACGGTAACCATCGACGGCCTGCGTCGCAGGTTGTTCTGCTTTGGTTGCTATTTGGATGAGGTCACCAGGATGACCCAGGACCAGGTCGATCGCGAGCTGGCGAAGTTTAAGCCGGTCAATGTGACCGCTTATCAGCCGCTACGGTAACCGAAGCGAGCCCTAGGTGACTGGTCGGTTACCGGTCGGTTACCGGAAAAAGTCAATGAAATCAACGATCGACCTTTATTTCAGTAACCAGTAACCAACTTTATATATTCAGTCAAAAAATATAGAGAAAATAAGGGGAGAAGAGTTGGACCCCTTGGTTACTGGTTACTGGGGCCGGTTTTCGGTCATTTTTCGGTAAAAAAGAAGCCCCGTCTCCGGGGCTTCGTTCGCTTCAGTCGGTACGACCGGTTCGGTCGCGGAGGTAGCGTCGCTGGTAGAAATAGTCGGCCCAGATCGTGACCTCGACATCGTCGCGTCGGTAGAGGATCGTGACCTGGCGATCGTCCAATCCGTGCGGGTCGCCGACGTTGAACTCCGTGGTATTGGTTGCCTTGGCTACGATGTAGCCGCGGGGTTGCTTGACCAGGGTGATGGTGACGGCTTTGGACATCAGTGGCTCCTCTCGGGGGTGGTCGAACGATGGCCCGGTCGCAGGGCTTCGGTGGCGGCGATCACCTCTTCGAGCGCCTGGAGCATGGCTTCGAGGGCGCGGATCCGGTGCAGCAGGCGCTCGCGTTCGCTGCCGGGGGTACGGGGGATGCGGATCATGCGCGGTGCTCCAGGATGCAGACGAGGCGGCTTTCGACGACTTCGGCGACGCGGCCGTGCTCGGCCCTGTACAGGGCCAGGGCGCGGTGCCGGGCCGCCTCCAGGCTGCGGGCGATGATGGTGTCGTAGATGCGAATCCGTCCGTCAGCGGTGCGCAGCCTGACCTGGTAGAGGCATTGGCGGGTCATGGCGGGCGACCTCACTTCTTGCCGTTGCGGGCGACGACGCGCAGGGTGCGCGTCTCGGCGACGTTGGTGTGGGCCTGGATGAACTGGCGCGACAGGTGGGCGCGCACCGCCTCCATGTCGAGCGTCTCGCGAGTGCCTTCGGAGATCGTGAGCCGGAACATGTCGCCTTCATAGGCGCCGGGGCCGAGGTCGGCGAGCGCGGTCTTGAGCGCCTTTTCCTGCTCGGCGAGGTCGGCGATTTGGGCCTTGAGCATGCCGTATTGATCGATCAGGGCGGAGAGATTGGTCTGGGTCATGGTCCTGTTTCCTGTTTGCTGTCTGGCGGCCCCGCGGGCCGCTGTGCGGGTTATGGCAGGGTTCGGTGCACCGGTCAATATGACCGGTGCACTTTTTTCAAAATTATTTTGATCGGTCGATCTTCTCGATCAGGCGGCCGTCGACCCAGGCGTAGTTGACGGGATCGCCGCTCTTGACCGAGCGCCAGCCGGTAACCGCGGTCCATCGCATCATCAGATCGTGGACGTAGTCATCGGCTTCTTTCCTGGTGGCGAAGCGAACGGCATTGCCCGTCCACTTGCCGGAGCTGTCGGCGATCACTTCGGATTTCCAGCTCATGCTCCGCACTCCTCGGCGCTGAAGCCGACCTTGTGGATGCATTCCGGGCCGAAGCCGGAGGCGATCGAGCTGGGGACCGTCAAGGCCCGGCCGCAGCGGCCGCAACGGCCCTCGTGCCAGACCTCCAGGCCGTCCGGCAGGCTGTCCTGGACGAAGCGCTGCCAGGCCCACATGAAGGCGCGGACGCTCGGCGCGTCGCGGCCGACCCTGGCCTTGGCGCCGCCGTGGAAGAACACGCCGCGGCGGATGTAGCCGACATAGGCGAAATCGGCGGTGTTGTCGGGGCCGTCGAGCAGCGACACGAAGTGAATGCCGCGGTCGGCCTCGCCGGTGTCCTTGTTGATCGGGCAGGCGATGCGGAAGGTGAAGCGGGTGCCGGTCTTCTCTGATACCAAAGTGAGGCGGGCGTTGCCGGCCAGCGCGAAGGCGCAGACCTGGGCGGCGGTGGTGAGGCGGGCAGTGTTGTCCATAAGGGATCTCCGTGGTTGGTGACGTAGACCTTGACATGAAACCCAGGACTGGTCAATATGACCGGGTGACTTTTTCCAAATTATTTTTATGGAGCAGCCGATGGACTGGCAGGATACCCGCACCATGACGGCCGACGAGTTTCGCCGCGCGCTCGCCAGGCTGGGGCTGACCTATGCCGACGCCGCCCGCTATCTGGGCCGCTATGAGCGCACCGCCAGGCGTTACGGCCACGGCACCACGCGGGTGCCGACCGCCGACGTTTTGCTGCTCAGCGCCCTGATCGCGCTCAAGATCAAGCCCAAGGTTCCCCGCTAGGCAGGATCCGGGTTTCGGGTTATGTTCCGCGTCGGATGAGAACGAGGTCATCCGGCGCGGCGGGCTGTTCGCAGGCACTGCCCCCAGCCCGCTGCGGCGCCCCGCCGCGTCATGTGGCCAGGATCCGGGTATGTCAGACGTCAAGATGCTGCGCATGATCGATGGCGCCATTCAGGAAGCGACCAAGACGCTGGCCCGGGCTCAGGCTCGGCTGCTGGCGCAATTCGCCAGCGGCGTGGCCACCGAGCTGCAGCAGATGCGCAAGGAAATCGCCGAGATGAAACGCGCCATTGCTCCCGTGGCGGTAATCAGGGAGCCGGGGGGTACCCCGTCGATACGTGCCGATCCCGAAAAAGAAACAGCCAATTGATTTAGGCTCGCTAGCGCGCTCTTACACCGAGCTGGCGTTACGGACCCTGGCCGGCATTGCAATATCAAGCGAGAATGACAGTGCGCGGGTCGGGGCCTGCGCGATTCTGCTCGATCGTGGCTGGGGCCGTGCTGCGCAGATGCACACCGGGCCGGACGGCGCCGGTCTCGAAATCACCATTCGTCAAATTATTGAGGATCGATCGAACGCTGCCACAGTGATCGAGGGTCGCAGCCATGACGCTACACCGTGACAACATCAAGGGCGCGCTAGCGCGCGGTTATTGCCGCAGCGACAATCAATGCAAACGGATTGATAATGATTTGATTGAAGCGATGAGCGACGAATTGATGCAGCTCATCGACGCCTACCTGGTCGCGCACCAGGTCGCGCCGACGCCGTATGGTTCGACGCGATGGAGGTAATAATGGGTATGTCGGGTTCGCAACCGATGCCGACACCGGGCGGGCCGCCCAGGACCATTGCGGAAGAACCGAATTATGGCGAGGAGCTCAGGAAATACAATCACAAGATGCGTGTCGCGTTGCGCGTGGTCGACGACGGCGGCGCCGCGGCGCACGCGATGCAGCGCATGTTTCAAGCGCGTGATCGAGGGCCGCGATGAAGATCAGTCTGCCGCATAACGACTGGCGGCCGCGGCCGCATCAGATGGCACTGTGGCGCTATCTGGCGCAGGGCGGCAAGCGCGCGATGGCGGTGTGGCATCGCCGCGCCGGCAAGGACGAGATCTGCCTGCACCACGCCGCGGTGTCGCTCGCGACCCGCCGCGGCAATTACTGGCACTGTCTCCCCGAGTATGCGCAGGGCCGCAAGGCGATCTGGACCGCGGTGAATCCGCATACCGGCAAGCGCCGGATCGACGAGGCGTTTCCGCCGGCGTTTCGCGAGAACACCAACGACAACGAGATGTTTCTGCGTTTCCTCAACGGTTCGACCTGGCAGGTGATCGGCAGCGATCGCTACAACGCCACGGTCGGCGCCGGTGTCGCCGGCATCACCTATTCGGAATACGCGCTGAGCAATCCCAGCGCCTGGGCGTTTCATCGCCCAATGCTTGAAGAGAACGACGGCTGGGCCTGTTTCATCTCGACGCCGCGCGGTCGCAATCACGCTTACGAAATGGCGAAGTATGCGCAAGCGCAGCCGGGCTGGTTTTACGAGCGGCTGACCGCGGTCGACACCGGGGCGCTGTCGGCCGAGCAGCTCGCCGCCGCCGAGGCCGAGTACATCGCGCTGTACGGCCTCGACCAGGGCGCTGCGCAGTTTCGCCAGGAGTATCTCTGCGACTGGGCCAGTGCGCTGCTCGGTTCGTTCTACGCCGCCGAAATGGCCGCGGTGCGCGACGAGGGCCGTATTACCGAGCTGGCCGAGCCGGATCTGTCGAAGCCGGTGCATCGCGCCTGGGATCTCGGTGTCACCGACGATACTTCGGTCTGGTTTTTCCAGCCGCGCGGCGCGCAGCTCTTGATCGTCGACCATCTCAGCGCCTCCGGTGTCGGCGTGGAATGGTATCGCGACGAGATCTTCCAACGTCATTCCGTGCGAGGTTGGAGCCATGGCAACGACTACGTGCCACACGACGCCAAGGTCAAGGAGTGGGGGACTGGACGCACGCGCGTCGAGACAATGCAAGGACTTGGTCTCAAGCCTCTGCTCGTCCCGCTTGCTTCCGTCCAGGATGGCGTTAACGCCGTTCGAAGAACTCTACCTCTATGCGTGTTTCATCCACGCTGTGAAGACAGTGGCATCAGCGCGCTTGAGCAGTATCGCCGCGAGTGGGACGACGAGCGCAAGGCGTTCAAGCCATCGCCCCACCACGACTGGACGAGCCACGCCTGTTTCATAGGTGATACACAAGTATTGACGCGTTACGGAACGCAACGGATAATGGACCTCCCTCAGACAGGAGAGGTTCTGACCCCATGCGGATGGAAGCGGTATCACAGCCCGCGCATGACACGGAGAAATGCCCAACTTGTGGAGGTGGTGTTTACAGACGGTCTTACGGTGAGATGTACGCCGGATCATTTATTCAAAACGGCAAGCGGGTGGAAATCCGCCGAGTCCCTCACGAAGGGTTCGTTGATCCAATCGTCCTTGACATTATCACACAGTATTTCGATGGCGGCCTCTATCGCATGTGGCCTGGGGCACCGTATTACACTCGCGGCGGCAAGACAGTGCATCGCGATGTTTGGAAGATGGCATTTGGAGACATTCCTACCGGGTGTCACATTCATCACAAAGATAGCGACCCAGCCAACAATCGGCTTGATAACCTGGAATGCCTCCCAGCCAGCGAGCATATGTCAATCACATGGAACGGCACACGCGCGAAACGTGCAACCAACGGGTATTTTACGCAGGCTGCGAGGGATGCCGCTACTGAATGGCATAAGTCGGAAGAAGGACGACTGTGGCATAGACGTCATGCCAGGCGATCAAAGGGTTGGCTTAAATGGAAGCGCGAGGAACGGTCGTGTCCTCAGTGTGGAAAGAAGTTCAACGCTCTCGTTCGTAAGAGCGGCGCTGCACAAATTTATTGCCATCCTAATTGTAAAGCCGCTGCGTATCGAGCGCGTCGATAGGCTCAGTCATTGCGAAGATGTTTATTGTCTTACAGTCCCCGACGAGGAAGCGTTTTCATTAGCGAATGGTGCTATCGTTCATAACTGCGACAGCTTCCGCTACCTTGCCCAGGCCTGGCGAGCCGCTCCGCGGCCCCGGCCGCAAGAGCCGCCGCGCGACGGCTGGGTGATCCCGCCGCCGACTGAGCCGCAACGCAGGAGGATCGTGCTGTGACCGAACACGATAGCGACGAGGTGGCCGGCCATGGTTGACAGCGATGACGGCCGCGACGCCCCCGTCGCGGACGATATCACTTACGACGATCTGGAGTTCAATCCTAGCCTGGAGCCGAAGAGCGCCAAGGCCTGGATCAACCTGCTCGATGAAAGCCGCGACACTTTCAAGGACTACAACGATCATTGCGACAGGATCGAGGAGCGGCTCGCCAGCCTGGCGCGGCTTTCCAATCTCAACCGCGACAAGGAGTTCCAGATCTTCTGGGCCAACATGGAGGTGATCAAGCCGGCGGTCTACGCCCAGCCGCCGGTGCCGGTGGTCACCACCAAGTTCAAGGACCGCCGCCCGGTGCCGACCGCGGCCAGCGAATTCGTCGAGCGCTGCGCCATCGTGTCCTTCGATCTCGCCGACATCGACGAGTTGATGCTGCTGGTGCGCGACGATCTGGTGACTTTGAACCGTGGCGTGGCCTGGTGCCGTTACGAGGACGGCAAGGACGACGACAGCTATTATTCTTCGGAGCGCGTCTGCATCGACTTCAAGCAGCGCCGCGACTTTCTGCACAGCATCTCCAGGAATTGGCGCGAGACGACCTGGGTCGCGGCCGCCAGTTATCTGACCCGCGACGAGGCCCGCGAACGTTTTCATGACGCCTCGGGCGACGAGTATCAGCGCGCCGAGTACCGCGTCGACAAGGACAGCCAGGAGGTCGGCGGCGCCGACGCCCGCGAGCGCGCCTGCTTCTGGGAGATCTGGGACAAGAATTCGCGGCGCGTGGTGTGGGTCGCCGAGGGTTGCGAGAACATCCTCGACGAGGACAAGCCGCACCTCGATCTCAGAAATTACTTCCCCTGTCCGAAGCCGGCCTATGGCTGCGTGCAACGGGGATCATTGGTGCCGGTGCCGGACGTGATGCAGTACCGCGATCAGCTCGAAGAGATCGACATGCTGACCGGGCGGATTCATGCGCTCAGCGACGCGATCGAGGTCAAGGGATTCTATCCAGCCGGCGGCGGCGAGGTGGCCGACGCGGTCAATGCCGCCCTCGCAATCAAGACGCCGGGCCGCGTGCTGGTGCCGATCTCGAACTGGGCGGCGTTCGGCAACACCAACGAGGTCATCATCTGGATGCCGATCGACATGATCTCGCAGGTCATCACAGGACTAGTTGCGCTGCGCAAGCAGGTGATCGACGACATCTATCAGATCACCGGCCTCGCCGATATCATGCGTGGCGATACCGACCCGCGCGAGACGCTCGGCGCCCAGCAGATCAAGACGCAATACGGCACGACGCGGATCCGCGACAAGCAGATGGAGCTGGCGCGGTTCGCCAAGGATCTGGTCGAGATCGCGGTCGAGATCATGAGCGAGAAATTCCAGCCGGCGACCCTGATCGAGATGAGCCAGACTCAGCTGCCGACCAATCGCATGGTCGAACAGCAGGCGCGCGAGATCATGATGCAGCTGCAAGCCCAGCAGCAGCAGATCAAGATGGTCGGTGCCAGTCCGCAGGGCCAGCAGATGCAGCAGGCGCAGCCGGAGATGGCGAGCCAGGCCGCCGACCAGGGCCAGCTGCAGATCGAGCAGGGTTTTCAGGCGCTCGACAAGTTGCGCCGGCAGCCGACGGTCGAGCAGGTCATTACCTTCCTGAAGGACAATCGCGTGCGCGCCTTCGTGCTCGACATCGAGACCGACAGCACCATTCTGACCGACGAGAACCAGGAAAAGCAGCGCCGCACCGAGTTCGTCCAGGCACTCGGCCAGCTGTTGCCGCAGCTGGCGCAGATGATCGCGGCCGACCCCAAGACCGCGGATTTCTGCGGCCAGGTCTTGAAATTCGCCACCGCGCCGTATCGCGCCGGCCGCGAGCTGATGGCCTCGATCGATGATCTGATCGAGCAGATGAAGGCCAAGGGCGATCAGCCGCAGGGCCCCGACGCCACCACCGCGGCGAACCAGACCGCGATCCAGATCGAGCAGATGAAATTGCAGGCGCAGCGCGAGAGCGACGCCGGCAAGATGCAGCTGGAGCAGGCCAAGCTGCAAATGCAGGATCGTCATCAGCAGCAGAAGATGGACCAGGATTTCCGCATCGCGATAATGGGCGTGCACCAAGACGGCGCCGCCAATCAGTCCGATATCGCGATTCAGGGCATGAAGATGCGCGAGAGCCAGGCCACGCATCAGGCCGACATCATGTCCAACATCCAGAAGCAGCAGCTCGAACGTGAGAAGGCGCAGCATCAGATGATGCAGGCCGGCATGCGCGACGAGATGGCGCAGCGCGCCGCGATGGTCAAGGCGATGCAGCCGCAGGTTGCGCCGGTCGGACCCGTGCGCTGATGTGACGAGGAGAACGACAATCATGTCTAGAAGAGGAAAAGACGGCGTCTTCAATTATCGAACGACAAGATGACGGCATCTGTGAAATGTGCGGGGCGAAAGAGGAATTGCGTCCCTATGGCCCAGGCGGGGCCAACGTTTGCTACGATTGCATGATGAAGAACGAAGACTACGCAAAAGAGCTGGTCCTTCGTCGCATCGATCTCCGACAGGGAGGATAGTGTCGTGCCGGATCCTGGTCAGATGGGCGCATTGGCCGATCAGGGCATCGACTGGTCGCGCTTCAATCAACCGTTCGGTCAGCTCGGTGATCCGAACCCGGTGCTGTATGGCCGCGGCTTGACCGCGATCCGCCAGGCCGATCTCGATCGCGCGATCGATCTGGGCATGAGTTTTTCCGGCGGCGGCCTGGCGACCAAAGGGGTCGGGGCGCGGCCCGGAATGGCCGACGTGCTGACACTCAAGCCGGCGGCGCCGGCGATCGTGACGGCACCCGACGTCTCGGCCGCGGTGCCCTATGTCGGACCCGGCGCCGTGCGAGTCGCCAGTCCCGGCATCTACAAGCGGCCCGACGTGATCGCGGCCGAGGCTGCGGCGCAGGTGGCGCCGGAGCACCCGGCGCTGAAGCAATTGTTCGGGGTCACGCGCCAGGATCTCTACGACATCGGCGAGCAGGGTCGCCGCCAGGGCAACATCGAGACGCAATTGTGGGCGCCCGGCAAGGCCACCAAGATCAACCCGGCCGCGGCCGCGATCATGAACCCGGCCAACGCGCAGCGCGTGCTCGACGTGATGGGCGAGGCGCAGAAGTATCCGCAGCTCTACAAGGGCATGGACGCCTGGTACGTCATGGATCCGATGTA
>Ga0310916_10000105_pt1 | contig 38774 bp, 35 predicted proteins | sample GREbulkMGLF176_FD_203444 | JGI IMG/M metagenome (GOLD analysis project Ga0310916, IMG submission 203444) | Lab enrichment of tropical soil microbial communities from Luquillo Experimental Forest, Puerto Rico - GRE.bulkMG.LF176 | ecosystem: Environmental > Terrestrial > Soil > Tropical forest >...
CGAGGCCATTGGCCTCGATCTCGCGGGCCGGCGCGTGATCTGTCGGCATCGGCCGCCGGTCGCGTACGATCTACTCTCACTGAATATCGGCTCGACCCCGAATACCGGTGACGTGCCAGGTGCAAGCGAGCACGCGATCCCGGTCAAGCCGATCGACGGATTTCTCAGCCGGTTCGAGGCTCTGGTCGCGCGTGTGCTCGCGCGCAAGGGACGCACGCGCATCGCCCTGGTCGGTGGCGGCGCCGGTGGCGTCGAGCTTCTGCTCTCCGTGGAACGTCGGCTGCGGCGCGAGGTTACGCGTGCCAGACTCGATACGACCGGACTATCGTTCGTGCTCGTCTCGGATGAAGTCCTGCAAAACTTTCCGTCGGCGTTCCGGTCGCGCTTTCTCGCGATTTTCGCCGCGCGCAGCATCGCCGTCATAACCGGTGCCGCTGTCGCTCGCGTCGAAGCCGGGCGTTTGTTGTTCGAAAATCATCCGCCAATCGAAGCCGACGAGTTCCTGTGGACGACTCAGGCTGCGCCGGCGCGCTGGCTCGCGCAGGCCGGCGTTCCTCTCGACTCGAACGGTTTCCTCCGGGTCGAGGACACCCTCCGGGTCGCCGGCCGCGCCGATGTATTCGCCGCCGGCGATATCATTGCGTTTGCATCGCGCACGCTGCCGAAGTCGGGCGTGTACGCGGTGCGCGCGGGACCAGTGCTCGCCGACAATATCCGGCGCAGCCTGACCGGTCGCGCCTTGCGCCCGTTTCGCCCGCAGCGCAGGGCGCTCTATTTGGTCTCGACCGGGGAGCGCTATGCGGTGGGCACGCGCAATGGGATCACCGTTGCGGGCGCGTGGGTGTGGCGGTGGAAGGACTGGATCGACCGGCGTTTCATGCGCAAGTTCAACGAGCTTCCGGAAATGCCGCCGGCGGCCGCTGCGCGCTCTCCGTTGGCCGATCGGCAGGCGCTTCAGGAAATATCCGCCATTGCCATGCGCTGCGGCGGTTGCGGCGCCAAGGTCGGCGCAACCGTGCTCGCGCGTGTACTCGGCGGGATCGAGCCGGCGCAACGCGCCGACATTGTGGTGGGACTGGATGCACCGGACGATGCAGCGCTCGTTGACGTGGGTGGGAGCAAGCTTTCCCTACAGACCGTCGATTACTTCCGCGCCATCGTTGATGATCCTTATCTGCTCGGCAAGATCGCCGCCAATCATGCGCTTGGCGACGTCTATGCGATGGGCGGCGAGCCGCAAACCGCGCTGGCGGTTGCCACCGTGCCGTACGGGCTCGAGGCCCAGGTGGAAGCCGACCTCTCGGCGATGCTGCTCGGCGCCAACGAGATGTTGCGGACCGCGGGTTGCGCGCTGGTCGGCGGGCACACCAGCGAAGGCGCTGAGATGGCGCTCGGTTTCGCGATCAACGGGCTCGTCCCGCGCGCGGCAGCGATCCGCAAAGGCGGGATGCGCGCGGGAGACGCGCTCATACTAACCAAACCGATCGGCACGGGCACCCTGCTCGCCGCGGACATGCGCGGCAAAGCCAAAGCGCGCTGGGTGATGGGTGCAATCGCCCAGATGATGCAGTCGAACGGCAAGGCGGCCGATATCCTTCGGCGGCATGGCGTGCACGCCGCAACGGACGTCACGGGGTTTGGCCTGATCGGTCATCTCGTCGAGATGGTGCGGGCCTCCGATGTCGACGTAACGGTGGCGATCGAGCGTGTGCCGCTCATCGAGGGGGCGCGCGAAACCGTCGCCATGGGCATCCTCTCGTCCCTGCAGCCGCAGAACGTGCGGTTGCGGCGTGCCATCAGTGAGGTCGGGAGCGTCGGCCGGCATCCGCTCTATCCGCTGCTGTTCGATCCCCAAACCGCTGGCGGGCTGCTTGCGGCGGTGCCGGTCGGCGCGGCGCAGGCGTGCGTAACTTCGCTGCGCGCCGCAGGCTACGCGCATGCCGCGATCATCGGGCTGGTCAGCGCGCGCAGCGCCGCGCTCGAACCGGTGACGATCGATCTCACCGGCCAGCGGCTCGCCGACGCGCTCGCTGAACCCGATGCAGCCGCAGTGCCCACGCGATGGAGGTATCCGCTGAAGCAGCCATTCATTGACGCGAAGGCGCGGTCCTGATCAGCGACGGACGATGCAGGCGCCTGAGTCCCGTCGCTGCTCCCAACCCAGGCGCTCGAGTTCCGGCCGGTCGCTTTCGAATAGGGGGTATCCGAGGCAGAAATAGCCGATGAATCGCCAAGCACGCGGAACGTCGAGAATGTCATTCATGCGCGATGGATCGAGAATGGACACCCAACCCATCCCGATGCCTTCGGCTCGCGCTGCGAGCCACATCATCGCCACGGCTGTCACCACCGAGTATTCGACGGCCTCAGGCATGGTCCTTCGCCCAAGGCCGTGCCCGACCTCCGTGACGCAGTCGGCAAACACAGCGAACTGGCAGGGGGCCTCCTCGAGTCCCGCCAGTTTGAGTTCGGCATAGCGCGCGGCCAACGCCCCGGAATACGATCTCAACGCGTCTGCATTGCACGTTCGGAATTCCTCGCGCACGGTTTGACGCCGGTTCAAGTCGTCGACCAGCACGAAACGCCAGGGCTGACTTAGGCCGACCGACGGCGAAAGACAGGCTACGTCAATCAAGCGCTCAAACGTATCGGTGGGGAGCGGATCGGGCCGAAAGCGCCTCACGTCGCGACGCCACGTGAACAGATCGCGCAGTTGGGCGCGAAAGGTGTCGTCGAAAGCCATCAGCTCGCTCACGGCCTGATTCACGCCTTCAGCAGCGCTGTGCAAGTCAGCAGAACCAGGGTTTCGTTGACCTGCTCGGTGGCGCCGATCACGTCACCGGTTTGGCCGCGGATCTGACCCATGCATAGCCATGCCAGCAGGACATTAGCGACCAAAAGCAGACACAGAGCAGCGAGCGCCCCGATCGGACCAAGCGCAAGGCTGAGGGCAACGAGCCCAAGCAGCGTGGCGGCAACGGAGCTGGTGGCCGGCGGCTGGCCGACCTGCGTGGAAAGGCCATCGCTGCGTGCCTGCGGAACCCAACGCATGAACATCGGCAAAGCCGCACGCGCCGATGCATGCGTCGCGATCAATGCCATCGTCACGGTTGGCGAATAAGCGATGGCAGTTACGGCACTCCAGCGCAGAACGAGCGATATCATGAGCGCGCAGACGCCGTATGTTCCGATGTGGCTGTCGCGCATGATTGCGAGCTTGTCGGCGACGGTCTTGCCACCGCCGAAACCGTCGGCGGTATCGGCGAGGCCATCTTCGTGCAGGCAGCCGGTTGCGATCAGCGTCGCAGCAAGTGCTAGGCCAGCGGCGAGCGCAGCAGGCAACCCCAAGCGAAAGGAAATCCAATAGACCAGTGCGCCGGCGGCTCCGACGAGCGCGCCTGCGATCGGAAGTGCCCAGCTCGCGCGCGCAACGTCTTCGCCGGTGATCGGCTTGGGATGGGCAAGGGGCCACCGGGTGCAGAAAACGATGCTGGTCTTGAGGTCGACTGCAAGGCGGTAGAGTAGAGCGCCCGGCGTATCCATATCTGCATCCCGGATTGCTGGTCGCTTTGGGCTCGTCGTCACGTTGGGTGAAAATCGGTGCGTTTAATCGATCTTGAGGCCCAGCGTCGCGACAATTGGTGTCCAACGCGCGAGCTCGCTTTCCACGTAGTGCCGGTACGCTGCGGGATTCATCCCGCCATGCGGCTCGAACGTCCCGGAGATCAGGAGCTGGCGATACTCGGCATCAGCGAGGAGCGCAAGATTCGCCCGCGCCACTTGGTCGATGATTGCCCTCGGCGTTTCCGCAGGCGCGAATACACCGACGAAGTTGGGCGTGACGAGATCAAAGCCTTGTTCGGCTGCGGTCGGCAGCTCGGGCGCGGCGGCCAGGCGCATACCATGGGTCACCGCGAGAATCTTCAACTTGCCGGCTTGGTGCAGCTCGAGCACGAGATTGGTCATGGCGGGCACAATCATGGGGACTTGGCCCGCGAGGATGTCGGCGATCGCCGGTCCGGCACCGCGGTAGGGCACGTGGATGAGATCGGGAAGGCCGACGCGCAATTTGAACGCTTCACCGGTGAGGTGATTTAACGAGCCCGTCCCGGCGCTCCCGTAGGCCAGCTTGCCCGGATTGGCCTTGGCATAGCCGATCAACTGCTTGAGGTCGTTCGCCGGCACCGACGGGTGTACTGCCAGCGCAAAGGCGGTAATGGCGATGCCGGAAATCGGCTCCAGATCCTTGAGCGCATCGTACTGCGGCCGATTCTTCAAGAGCGCTTCGGTGATGTGCGTGGTGGCTCCCCCCAATAGGAGAGTGTAGCCGTCAGGCCGGGCGCGTGCGGCCTGGGCGGCGCCAACTGAGCCGCCGCCGCCGCCGATATTTTCGATGACGAACGTGCCGAGCCGCGATTTCATCTGTTCCGCCCAAGGCCGGCCGATCGTGTCGAATGCGCCGCCGGGCGGGAACGGAACGATCAATCGGATCGGCCGCGTCGGATAGGAGCTTTGCGCGCGCGCGATGCCGGAGATGACAAGCGCTGCCGCACCTGCCGGGAGATGCAGAACGTCTCGGCGCAAAAATATCATTGCCCCCTCCCGAATTGGCGGCCACCCGGCCGCGCACTTTGCACGCGCGATCTGTGGCACTTGCGTAAGGCGCGACGCGCCATGTCCCTAGTTGATCCTATCATCGTGCCGGTGCTCTGTACGCGCCGGAGCCTCAACTCGGGCGGGGATAGCTGCCTCGATGGGCGAAGCGCAGACTCGATTTACCTCGATCGCCGAACTCCGGTCGGCCTGCTTCGACTTGCCACCGGGCGATGCTGCTGCTGCCGCGGCCGTGGCCGATCACCAGGCCGAGCTCACGAAGCCTACTCGCAGCCTTGGACGTCTCGAGGATCTCGTCGCGTGGCTTGCGCAATGGCAAGGGCGAAGTCCGCCGAGCCTCGATGACGTCGAGGTGCTGGTGTTCGCGGGGACGCACGGTGTGGCGGCTCGGGGTGTCTCCGCCTATCCGGCCGAGGTAACGGCGCAGATGGTGGCAAATTTCGCCGCGGGCGGCGCCGCAATCAATCAACTCGCACGCCTTGCGGGAGCCAACCTGCGCGTCGAGGCGCTGTCGCTCGAGCAGTCGACGGCCGACTTTACGGTCGAGCCGGCCATGGACGAGGCGGCATTTCTCGCGGCGGTTGCGACAGGTTACGACGCGCTTTCGCCTGATTGCGACCTTGTCTGCCTGGGAGAGATGGGTATCGGCAATACGACGGCGGCGGCAGCAATTGCGGCGGCCCTGTTCGGGGGCGACGGAGCGCGCTGGGCCGGCCGCGGCACGGGAGTGGATGACCTCGGCCTTGCGCGCAAACAAGCAGCAATCGATAAGGCGCTTCTCCGTCATGCTTCGGTGCTCGGCGATCCGCTGCTCGCCGCCGCCGCGCTCGGCGGCCGTGAGCTTGCCGCGATACTCGGCACGGCGCTTGCCGCCCGGTACCGCCGCATTCCGGTTCTGCTCGACGGCTTCGTCTGCTGCGCGGCGGTCGCGCCGCTTAAGAAGCTCAATACGGATGCGCTGAGCCATGCCTTGGCAGCCCACGCGTCCGTGGAAGCCGGGCATCGCATGTTACTGGACGAACTGGGTCTGCGCCCACTGCTCGATCTCGACATGCGGCTGGGCGAAGCTTCAGGCGCCACGCTTGCCGTGTTGCTGCTGCGCGCCGCGCTTGCCTGCCACATCGGCATGGCGACGTTTTCGCAAGCCAACGTCTCGGGAAAATCGGCCTGAGCTGCCCACGCAGAGGTGTCGTGATTACGCCGATGCAATCACATGAAAAAATGTGCCGGTGACATGTCCGCGCCGGCCACCCGACTGGCCGAGTGGATGTCCCTGGCCGTCCGCAAGCTCTGCAAGCGGCGGGTCGCCCGTGGCCCCACCCACCGCCGCGTAATGAAATTCGTGACCGTGCAATGTCGCGTTTGCGGTTCCGATCGAGGCGTCGCACAGCAGGCGCGCCTTGCGGTAGCCCAGGTGCAACTTGCGTTTTGCGAAGCTCGTCGCGTGGCCGAGGAGTCCGGTCATGGCGTGACGACCGCCGTAGGCGTCCTCAAGTCCTTCACCGAGCACCATGTAGCCACCACACTCCCCGTGGACCGGACGCGTGCGCGCAAATTGGGCCAGTCCGGTCCGGAAACGCTGCGCCGCTGCCAGCGCGCCCGCGTGCAGCTCTGGGTAGCCTCCGGGGAGCCAGCAGCTGTCGCAACCTGCCGGGGGAGGTTCGTCTGCGAGCGGCGAAAACGTGACGATCTCCGCGCCGGCTCGGCGCCATCCATCAAGGATATGCGGATAGATGAAGGTAAACGCTCGATCGGAGGCGAGCCCGATCCGTTGGCCGGGCGGACGCAGTGGCATGGGCCGTCCCGGCGCCGCAAGGGTCAGAGGTCGCGCACTGGCGATCACGGCGTCCATATCGAGATGGCATTCCGCCGCTGCGGCCAAGCGATCCAGATAGACAGGAAGCTCGCCGTGCTCGACCGCCTGCACCAAGCCGAGGTGACGCTCCGGTAGCGCCAGCGTCGAGTCGCGCGGTAGGGCGCCGACCACCGGAATGCCGACGCCCCCGATCGCATGGGAGGTCAACAGGCGGTGCCGCTCGCTGCCGACCCGGTTGAGCACGACACCGGCAATGCGCACCGCCGGGTCATGAGAGACGAAGCCGCGCACGACGGCGGCGGCAGATTGCGATTGCCCGGAAACGTCCAACACGAGCAGCACAGGAAGTCCAAAACGGGCTGCGAGATCGGCGGTGCTGCCGCGGCGGCCGGCTGAAACCGGAAGGCCATCGAACAGCCCCATCACCCCTTCGATGATGAGCAGCTCGGCGTTGCTCGCCGCCTCCGCCGCGAGAGCATCGAGCAGCGGCGGCAGCATGGCCCAGCTGTCGAGGTTCAAACTTTTCGTCCCGGTTGCAGCCGCGTGGAATGCTGCATCGATATAGTCCGGCCCGGCTTTTGCCGCGCGCACGGGAATGCCGCGGCGCCTGAGCGCGGCCAGCAGCGCTAGCGTGAGCGTCGTCTTGCCGCTGCCGGAACGCGGCGAGGCGACGATGAGACCGCGTGCGCTCACGGCACGAGCTCGGCCGCAACGAGTTCACGCAACCGCTTGCGCGCGGTCACGATCTCTCCGATGACGACGATCGCCGGGGGTCGGATGTCGTGTTTGCGCGCATCCGATGCCAGCCCTTCCAGGGTCGAGACGAGAATTCGCTCCTGGTCGGTCATGGCGCTGCTGATGAGGGCGGCAGGGGTCTGCGAGGAAAGTCCGCCGCGAATCAATGCACCGGTGATCCGGTCGAGATTGTGCAAGACCATATAAAGGACGATCGGCTGCCCGGTGCGCGCGAGCGGCGCCCAGTCGAATACATCGTGTTCACCACCATGACCTGCCGCGAAGATGATGGCGCGATTGACACCGCGCAGGGTGGCGGGAATGGATGCGGCGGCAAGCGCCGCAAGCCCGGCGGTGACGCCGGGGATCACGCGGAATGGCACACCGGCCGCCGCAAGGGCGAACATCTCCTCGCCGCCGCGTCCGAATACGAAAGGGTCGCCACCTTTGAGCCGCAACACGCGCTCGCCGGCGCGGGCAAGTGTGATCAGGCGCTTGCAGATATCACTTTGCGTCGCGGACGGCTTGCCGCCGCGCTTGCCGGCAAATTCCAGCCGCGCCAGCGGTCCCGCCAGCGCCAGGATGCGCCCGCCGACGAGTGCGTCGTGCACGATGACATCCGCCTGGGAAAGACCGGCGAGTGCATCGAGCGTCAGCAGCCCAGGGTCGCCCGGCCCGGCGCCGGCAAGCCAGACATGCCCGGGGGTAAGAACCGGAACTGGGTTGCGCAGCGCCGCGAGCGAGTTCCAAGTGTTCATTACCGACGCCCTCCAACGTGACGCCGGCGAGCGGGCGCACTATAGGCGATGGCATGAGCCAAGAGCGTCCGCTCCGCCGGGGCTGGACCACCGGCACCTGCGCGACCGCCGCTGCCAAGGCCGCTTACGCAGCGCTGCTGACGGAAGAATTTCCCGATCCGGTCGCGGTCAGGCTGCCCGGCGGCGAGCGCCCGTCTTTCCCGCTGGCGGTAAGCCGCAGAAACGCGGATTCGGCGACCGCCGGCGTGGTGAAGGATGCGGGTGACGATCCCGATGTCACCCATGGCGCGCTTGTGCTCGCTACGGTCCGCTTGGGCATGCCGGGAAGCGGAGTCAGCTTTCGCGCGGGGGAGGGCGTCGGCACGATCACCCGTGCCGGGCTGCCGCTCCCGCCGGGCGAGCCGGCGATCAATCCGGTGCCGCGCCAGATGATCCGCGACGCCATCGCCGAGGTGGCGACGGCACAAAACGGCAGCGGCGATCTCGTGGTGGAGATCGCGATTCCCGGCGGCGAGGCGATGGCAGCAAAGACGCTCAACGCACGCCTCGGCATCGTCGGGGGCCTGTCGATCCTCGGCACGACGGGAATTGTCGTGCCTTATTCCTGCTCCTCGTGGATCTATGGGATTCGCCAAGGCATCGATGTTGCGCTCGCCGCAGGGCTCGTTCACGTCGCGGGAGCGACCGGCCGAACTTCTGAAACGGCAGTGCAAAAACTGCACGACCTGCCCGAGATCGCGCTCATTGACATGGGCGATTTCGTCGGCGGCATGCTGAAGTATTTGCGCCGGCACCCGGTGCCGCGCATCACAATCGCCGGTGGCGTCGGCAAGATGACCAAGCTCGCTCAGGGTTTGCTCGACCTGCATTCGAAGCGCGGCTCGGTCGATTTCGCTGCACTCGCTTCGCTTGCGGGAGCTGCCGGCGGTCCTCCCGTCTTGCAGGGCCAAATCGCGGCGGCGAATACGGCGGCGGAGGCTTTTGCCCGTGCCGCGGCGGCGGGAGTGGTGCTCGGCGATACAGTCGCGCGCGCCGCGCAGGCGACTGCCATTGCCGTGGTGGCTGGGACCGATACTGCGATTGAGATAGCCGTGTTCGATCGCGACGGGCGCCTCGTCGGCCGTGCGCCTTTCGTGTCGGCTCATGACCGTCCTCCCGCGCGGAACCGGCGCTGATAGTTCGGGTCATAGAGTGCACTCTCGCGAAATTGCTCCGCTGCGAGCGCGCGGCCAACGAGAATGATCGCGGTACGCTCGATAGCGGCGGTCGCCACTTTGGCCGCGATGTCACCGAGCGTGCCGCGCACGATGCGTTCGTCGGGCCAAGTCGCGCGCGCGACCACAGCTACCGGGCAGTCAGCCCCGTAGAACGACACAAGTTCGCGCACGACTCGCTCGATCGCCGGCACTGCGAGATGGATGGCCAGCGTTGCGCCTGTAGCAGCGAAGGCGGCAAGCTGTTCGCCTGCGGGCATGGCCGACGCGCGGCCGGGCATGCGCGTCAGCACCACGCTTTGTGCAACCTCGGGCACCGTCAGCTCGTGTCCAAGCGCCGCCGCGGCCGCTGCGAAGGCCGGCACACCCGGCGTAAGGGTATAGGGAATGTCGCGGCGCTCCAGCCGGCGCAGCTGCTCGGCCAACGCGCTGTAAACGGAGAGGTCGCCAGAATGCAGGCGTGCCACGTCGAAGCCCGCCGCGTGCGCCGCCACAAATTCCGTTTCGATTTGGTCGAGGGTCATCGGTGCGGTATCGACGATCCGAGCATCGGACGGACAATGGCTAAGCAGCTCGCGCGGCACGAGCGAGCCCGCATAAAGACAAACCGGGCAGTGCGCGATCAGATCGCGTCCGCGTATGGTGATGAGATCGGCAGCGCCGGGACCGGCGCCGATGAAATGCACGGTCATAGCGCGTCTCTCGCCTCGGCAAGGGCGCAGGTCACAGGGCCGATCGCAATCCGAGCAGCGAGCAGCTTGGCCGCCGCACCCGCCGCCGCCAGCGCCGCCGCTTCGGCGACCGAGGGTACGCCGGTAAGCGCCATGACGCGCTGAGAGTGCATCTCGCCGCGATGAGCTCCGGCCTCGAGGTCACATTGCGGGATGAAGACGACTGCCAGTCCGAGCCTTGCCGCCGCGTCCGCGATCCCGGGCTCTTTCCGTTTTGCCGCCGACGTTGCGATCAGCGCGAGCGCATCGGCCGCAACGCCGGCGCGCGCGAGCGCTGCGTTGATCGCTGCTTCGATCGCGGCAGCCGCGGTGCCCTTGCGACATCCGATGCCAGCAACGATCATGGCTTCATCCATGCCCATTGGGTGACTGGCAGCGCCGGGCGCCACCCGTGCTTGCTGCCAAGCGCGTCGGCGCGCGCGATTGCGATCCTGATCAACTCGCCGCTGAGCCGAGCATGTCGCGCAACAATGAGCCCCTCGGTTTCGAGCGTGACCGCGTTGACGACCAAGCGCCCGCCCGAGCGGAGCGTCGCAATCGCGCCGTCGATCACGCCCGTATCGCCCGCACCGCCGCCGATGAAGATCGCGTCGGGCGCGGGAAGCGGTTCCAGCGCAGCCGGCGCGCGACCCTCGATGATCTCGAGGCCCGGCACGCCGAATGCCGCGGCATTGCGCCTGATGTAAGCCACCCGGTCTGCGCGCAGTTCGATCGCAAACGCGCGCATCATGGGGTCGCTCAGCATCCATTCGATCGCAACCGAACCCGCGCCGGCGCCCACATCCCACAGCAGCTCGCCGCGTCGCGGCGCCAGCGAAGACAGCGTTATCGCTCGGACCTCGCGCTTGGTGATTGCGCCATCATGCTCGAACAGGGCGTCAGACAAGCCGGGGACACGAGCAATGATGCGCGCGCCTGGGTTTGCTATCACCTCTATCGCGACCGTGTTGAGGTCGCCGGTACTATCGAGATCGAACTGGGCGGCGGTCGTGGTGCGCATGCGTTCGCGCGGGCCACCCAGCGACTCCAGCACGGTAAGCCGCGAGGCGTCAAAGCCGAGCTGGGTGAGGAGCCGGGCCAGCGTTGCCGGTCCCGCGCCATCGCACGTGAGTGCCAGCACGCGCGCGCCGGGCTGCAGATGCGGGCGCACGCGATCGATCGCATGTCCGTGCAGAGAGACGAGGGCGGTTTCCGGAAGCGGCCAGCCGAGCCGCGCCGCCGCGAGGCTGAACGCGGACGGTGCCGGCACCACGATAGTGTGTTCAGCTGGTACGTGGCGCGCGAGCACCGATCCGACGCCGTAAAGATAAGGATCGCCCGAGGCGAGCACGCATGTCTGTCGGCCGCGCTGCGCCAGCACTTCCTCGACGCCGCGTTCGAACGGCGAAGGCCATGGGCGGGCGGCGCCGCGGATGAGCGGCGCCGCAAGCGCGAGATGACGCTTGCCGCCGAACACGATCTCCGCGCCGCTCACCAGCGTGCGCGCTACCGGGCTCAGTCCCTCAATGCCATCCTCGCCGATGCCGACGATGGACAGCCAGCGCCGCGCTGCGGCAGTCTCAGGGGCGATCCGATCAGCGAGCGACATGCAACGCATCCTTATTCTCGGCGGCACAGCGGAAGCGCGGCGGCTGGCCCAGCACCTCGCCGGACGTGCGGAGCTCGCAGTCGTTCTCTCGCTTGCCGGCCGGACCGCATCGCCGATCACGCAGCCCGTTCCGGTGCGGATCGGGGGATTTGGCGGCGTCGAGGGCCTTGCCGATTATTTGCGGGCGCAGCGGATCGATGCGCTGATCGATGCAACGCATCCTTATGCAGCAAACATCTCCGCGAACGCCGTCCGTGCGGTTGCGCAGGTGCGGATTCCTTTTATCACCTTGCGCCGGCCGTCCTGGAGTCAAGTCGCCGGCGACCGCTGGACCGAGGTCGCCGATGTGATGGAGGCGGTAACCGCCCTCGGAACGGCATCGCGACGGGTCTTTCTCACGCTCGGCCGCAAGGAGCTTGCGCCGTTTGCCGGCGCACCGCAGCACCATTACCTCGTCCGCAGCGTCGATCCCGTCGATCCGCCGCTCGCCGTACCGAGCGCCTGTTACATAACCGCTCGCGGACCGTTCGCCCAAGCCGATGAGCAGGTGCTGCTCGCTCAGCAGCGCATCGACATTCTCGTCACGAAGAACAGCGGTGGCAGTGCGACGTACGGCAAGATCGCCGCCGCGCACACACTGCGCCTGCCGGTGATCGTGTTGCGGCGACCGGCGCTGTCGGCGGCGCCTACCGTCGAGACCGTGGAAGAGGCGCTCGCCTGGCTTGATCATGCCAGCCCCTGAGTGGCGCGCGGGGTATAGACGAGCGGGCCGCGGCCTGGACGCGCGATGGCGCGGGTCTCGGGTGAACCCACGATGATCAGCGTCGTCATATCAGCGGCGGCTGGATCGGCGGCAGCAAGCGTGGTCACCGCAACCCGTTCGTCTGCGCGTCCGACCGCGCGCCCGAATACGACCGGGGTTGCGGCCGCAAGCTTGCGCCGCAGTCGTTCGAACGCGACGCCGAGTTGCCAGGGCCGCGCCCGCGAGATCGGATTGTAGAGCGCGATCACGAACCCCGCTTCGGCTGCGGCCTCGAGTCGGCGTTCGATCAAATCCCACGGCTTGAGATTGTCCGAGAGCGAGATTGCACAAAAGTCGTGACCGAGCGGCGCACCGACGCGGGCGGCGACCGCGAGCATCGCCGTCACGCCCGGCAAAAACGCCAGATCGAGATCGCGCCAGGCAGGCGGTCCGGCCTCGATCTCCCCGCAGATCGCAGCGGCCATGGCAAACACACCGGGATCGCCGCCTGAGACGACGGCAACGCGCGCACCCTCGGCAGCTTGGCGCAGCGCCTGCGCAGCGCGCGCGCCTTCCTCGCGGTTGTCCGATGGGTGGCGTGTTTGTTGCGGCCGGGCGGGAACGCGTTCGAGATAGGGACGATAGCCGATGAGCACGTCGGCCGCCGCAAGCGCCGCCTGCGCCTCGGGCGTGAGCCAGCGTGCATCGCCCGGGCCGAGCCCGACTACGGCCAGACTCCCGGTCATGGCCGTGTCCCCCAGCCCGGTACGAGCACGAGCGCAAAATACGGTGCTTCGTCATCCAGCCGGGCGGCGAGCGGCAGCATCAACGCATCGGGTGTCGTGCCGCGTTCGACGTAGATTGCTTGTTCGAGCCGTCCGGACTGTTCAAGCGCGCGGCGCACCTTCGCAAGATTGCGGCCGAGCTTCATGACGACGGCAGCATCGGCATCGGCGAGGCGGCGCTCGAGCTCGCATTCGGGCAGCGTTGCAGGCAGCACCGTGAACACGTCGTTGCCCTGCGCGATTGGGATCCCGCTGGCCGACCAACTGCCCGACATCCCGGTCACCCCGGCGATGACCTCGGTTGGATAGCGTTGTGCGAGACGCACCTGCAGATGCATGTAGGAGCCATAGAACAGCGGATCGCCTTCGCAGAGCACTGCCACGCTGCGGCAGGCATCGAGATGCGCGGCAATTTTTGCGGCGGCATCATCGTAGAACGCGCCGATCTTGCTGCAGTAGAGCGGCGAGGTCCTTGGAAGCTCGCTCGTCACGGGAAAGCGTAGCGCGAGTTCGATGATTCCAGGCTTGAGATGGCAGGCAACAATCGATCGCGCGTTACTCGGGTGCCCCGCCTTGGCGAAATGTGCCACCACGTCAGTCTCTTTGAGCACGCGCATTGCTTTGAGCGTCACCAGTTCGGGATCGCCCGGGCCGACGCCGACACCGATGAGTTTTGCGCCGCTCATAGACCGTTCCTCGCGAGCGCGTTGATGGCAGCCGCGGCCATTGCGCTGCCGCCCATGCGGCCGCGCACGACCAGGGACGGTACGCCGCGCGAATTCGCTGCAAGCGTCTCCTTTGCCTCGGCAGCGCCCACGAAGCCGACGGGAACGGCAATGATTGCAGCGGGCTTTGGCGCACCGGCATCGAGCAGTTCGATGAGTCGAAACAGCGCCGTGGGCGCGTTGCCGATTGCAACGACCGCGCCGGCAAGGTGATCGCGCCAGAGGTCGACCGCAGCAGCGGAACGTGTGGTGCCGAGCTTGGCGGCAAGCCCCGGTACCCGCGCATCGCGCAACGTGCATATGACCGCGTTATCGGCGGGCAGGCGCGCGCGGGTTATTCCGTGCGCCACCATCTCCGCGTCGCACAGGATCGGCGCGCCTCGTTCCAAGGCCGAGGCTGCCGCAGCGGTAAGGCCGGGACTGAATACGATGTGCTTGGCAACATCGACGACACCGCTGGCATGGATCATGCGCACGGCGACTTCCGCCTCATCGGCGGAGAAGCGCGACAGGTCCGCTTCCGCCCGGATGATGGCGAATGAGCGCGCGTAAATCGCGGCACCGTCGCGCAGGTACGCCTGCGGCTCAGGCATGGACGGCCGCGCCAGTTTCAATGATCCGCACAATTTCGCGGATCAGCTTGGCGGGCTCCACGTGATAGTTCGGAGTCGCACCGGCCGAACCATGCCGGACGATGCCGCAGCCGCGCTCGGTTCCGACCACCGTCAGCGCAGCCGTTGTGGGATGCGCGCAGCCCTTGCTGCATCCGGAAATGTGGACGGCCTCGCCCTGCGCTGAAAGCTGGCGCGCCAAATCCGCCGCAAGCGCGCGTGCCGCGATCAATCCCGAGCCGCAGGCCGGCTTGCCGGGGCAAGCGACGATGCGACGACGCGGATCGTGCGTGTGCACGATGAAAGCGAGTTGCTCGGCGGCAGCCGTGAGTGGTGCTGCGGATTCCTCGCGGACGCCGACGAGCAAAAGCGCCCGATCGGGCGCAGGACGAAGCGAACCAACACCAAACGCGGCAGCAGCCTGCGCGAGCCGCGCCAACGCATCCGCATGCGCATGGCCGAACGGCAGCGCAATGCCGAGGGCAAAGAAGCCGTCGCGCAGCGGATGCCGGCCAATCGGATCGGCCGCGGGGCGCGGCGGCGGGCGAGGCCGAGTCTCAACGTTGCCATCAAGGACGGAACAAAAGGCGTTGATCCCTTCAGCCTCAAGAATATCAACGGCACGGGTCGTGGGCCCGCGCGCCGTAATGACGTGGAGGACGCGCAGTACCGCGGTCACTGCCATATCGACCGCAATCGAGCCGAGCGGCATTGCCGAAGCTGCAGTCCCGCCCACCGCGACGTAAAATCGCGGGGCTTCCCGGGTGCCGATCGCACGCAGCCGCACGTCGGCAGCGAGGGCATCGAGATGCAGCCGGCCACCGCCATCGATGATGATGCGGACCTTCGGTGCAAGCGCAAGCCGCGCGTCGCCGATCGCCCGACGCAGTCGCGTCGCCACCGCTGCCGTATCGACGAACGCGTTGGGATCATCGGGGAGAGGATCGGCGATGACGGGCACGCCTTCGATCGCCGCGATCTCAAGGGCCGCGATCTCCGCAGCAAATCGCGCAGCCGAAGCGCTGGTCAATCCGCGCACCTGCAGGCTGCCGCGCGCCGTGATCTCGACTGTGCCGTTGCCGTGCCGACGCGCCGCGGTGCAAAACGCGACGAAGGAGCCAAGCGCAATGCGATCGCTCGGAGTAAACCGCGCGAGCAGGCCATCGCCCGTCAGCATGGGCGCGGAGAGGCCGGGGCACGTACCGCGTGGAGCAGTGCTCGTCATGACGCCATCTCCGCCGCGACAGTCAGGAGATCGGTGCCGATATCGTTGCGCCGGGGATGCCACAACCCGTTCCGGCGCGCCGCGTCGAGGCGCTCGGCGATTGCCTGCGCTGCGGCCGGGTTCTCGCGCAGAAGAAAATCGCGCACGCGCGCGTCGGCGAGATAGGCTTCGTGCACGAGATCGAACAGGGTACTCGCAACGGCCCCCGTCGTTTGCGCGAAATCGGCGAGCCGATCGACCGTTTCGGCGAGCTCGGCGGCGCCGCGCGGCCCATGCCGCATTAGCCCCGCGATGAACTGCGGGTTTACAGCACGGCCGCGCACGATCCGCGCCAGCGCCGCATCGAGCGGCCGCACGCGCGGGCGCCGCGGATCAGTTAGATCGAGCATAATCAGATCGGGGGCGCGTCCGCTGGATGCCGCCGCGGCGGCAAAGCCGCCCACGAAGGCGGCGTCCTCCGCGCCTTCGAGCAGATCGCGCCCCGGATCGTCGCTGGAATGCAGGAGGAGATCCGCCCTTGCCACCCGCGCGGCAAACTCGCCCGGCGAAAATTTTCCGCCGCCCTCCGCCCCACCGTAGGCATGGGAAGCTGCCGCGAGATAGGCGGCGCCAATGCTTTCGCGGTCAACGTCGCTGCCAAGCAGGCCCTCGATCCCGGCGCCGTACGCTCCCGGCGCGTTGCCAAAGATGCGCGGGAGCGCTGCGCCTTCTTCCGTCGTCGATCGCCGGGCTGCCGCCAGCGGATTGTCATCATCGCTTTCATCGCGGGCCGCAACGGCTTTGGTTGCGGCATCGATGAGCGCGATCTGCGCGGGGAAGAGATCGCGGAACAAGCCGGAGATACGCCAGGTGACATCAATGCGCGGGCGTCCGACCGGCGCGATTGGCAGCACCTCGACACCTGTAACGCGGCCGGTGGCGTGGTCCCAAGTCGGTCGGCAGCCCAGCAGCGCGAGACCTAGCGCGATTTCCTCCCCGCCGGTGCGCAGCGCGGCGCTGCCCCATAGATCGATGACGAGCGCGCGCGGCATCTCGCCGTGTTTCTGAAGATGCGCGCGGATCACCTCATCGGCTGCGAGCCGGCCGAAGTCAGTGGCGGTCGGCGTTGGCAGCGTGCGCGGATCGGCGGTGAAAAGATTGCGGCCGGTGGGCAGCACGTTGCGGCGGCCGCGCAGCGGTGAGCCGGCGGGACCAGGCGCGATGCGCCTGCCGTCGAGCGCAGCGATGGCGGCGGAGCGTTCCGCGGAGGCGCTCTCGCGCCATGCCGGATCGATTTGATCCGATGCGGGGGGGCGGCCGTAAACGTGCAGGCCGTCCTTGATGGCAAGGTCCTTGATGTCGCAGAGCCATGCATCGATGCGGCGCAGCGCCTCGTCGGGAGCGAGCTCGGCGTCGACGCGCGCTTCGCGGGCAAGCCCGCTGCCTTGTGCAGTCTCGACGATGAGCCGTGCAAGACGCTCACGTCGCTTGCGATCCAGTCCCTCGGCCTGGGCATATTCATCCACCAGCCGCTCGAGCTCGCGCGCTGCGCCGGAGAGGTCGGTGGCGACGAGCGGCGGCGGCAAATGTCCGATGGTGACCGCCGCGATACGACGTTTCGCGTGAGCGGCCTCGCCCGGATTGCTGACGATAAAGGGATAGATCACGGGCAGCGGACCAACGACGGCCTCGGGAAAGCACGACGAGGTCAGTGCCACCGCCTTACCCGGCAGCCATTCGAGGGTGCCATGCGCGCCCATATGCACGAGCGCATCGACCTTCACGACGTGCTGGAGCCACAGGCCGAAAGCGAGCAAGGCGTGACGCGGCGGCAGCTTGGGATCGTGATATTCGGCACGACGCTCGCTCGATCGTCCCCGATCCGGAGGGAATGCAACGAGGACGTTGCCGAAGGCGCGGGCGCGGAATTGGAACGCACCGTCGCATAGCTCCGGATCGGCGGCGGGTGCGCCCCATGCGTCGGCGATGCGTTGCGTCACGTCGTCCGTTAATTGCGCCAGCAAGTGCTCGTAAGTCTCGAGCGCCATGGACGCATCGGCAGAGCGCTCGCGCAAAGCGTCGAGCAGTGCGCACGAGGTCTGCGGCCAGTCGTTGATCGTGTAGCCGGCCGCGCGCAAATCGGCGAGTAGCGCCAGCACGCTAGCAGGCACGTCGAGTCCGACTGCATAGCCGGCGCGCCCGGCGGCAGCCGGGTAATCCGGCAGCAGGATCGCGAGACGACGTTGCGCGCGCGGCGTCGCCTGCAGATGCGCCAGCGCGCTGATGCGATCGGCGGCGAACGCGATCCGGTCCGGCTCCGGGTGGTTCACAAGCGCGGTGAAAGCAAGCGCCTCCTGGGGCGCGAGCGGCTCCTTGAAAGCGATGGCGCCGGCCAGAACGCGGCCGTCGAGCTCCGGCAGCACCACATGCATGGCGAGGTCGGCAGCGCCAAGTCCGCGCGCGCTGTCGCGCCAGGCGCTGCGCTTGGTGTTGGCAATCACCGCCTGCAGCACGGGGACGTTTGCCGCGTCGAGCGGCGTCGGTTGTCCGGGCTCGCCGCCGGCGGCAAACGCCGTGGTGGTGACGACGACCGCAGGAGAAAGCCGGGCCAGCGCGCTGCGGATGAATTCTGCTGCCTCGGTGTCCTTGAGACTTGCGACGACGAGCGGCGCCGGCGCCAGACTGCGCGCCGCGAGCGCCTCGCACAGCGCATCGATCGTGGAGGCATCGGCGGCGAGCAACAATGCGCGATAGAAAATGATTGCAATTACCGGCCGGCCGGTCGGCAGTTGCGCTGCGAGGGTCTCGACATCGACCGCGCCGACGCCAGGCAGGTAGCCCGCGAGGCGCGGAACCGGTCGTGGGTCGGTTTCCGCCGGCGCGCCAGCGTGACCCGCGAGCCGGCGCAACAGCGCGCGCAGATTTTCGCATCCGCCCTCGCGGAAGAACTGCAGCAGCGCATCGAGCTCATGCGCGGGAAGCGTCGATGCTCCCGCGAGGCGCGGGTCGTCCCGATCTTCGCCCGGCAGTATCGCCAGTGCGGTACCACTCTCTCGCGCGAGCGCCGACAGCCGCTCGATGCCGTAGCGCCACCAATCGAGACCGCCGAGCAGGCGAACGAGGATCACCTTGGCGTGGACGCCAACGCGGTCGATCCAGATATCGACCGACATCGGATGGCGCAGATCTCGCAGCGACGCGAGCCGCACGCTCGGCAACGCATCTCGCTCCAGGGCCCAGGCGGCGGCTAGGCCGGCAAGATCGCTGTCTGCGAACGACAGCACGACCACGTCGCCGGGCGTTTGCCCGAGATCAACCGGCTCGACGATTTCGTCGAGCGTGGTAACGGTGGTCGCCAGCAGGTGCATCAGTCACCCGAGCAATGTGCGCGCCACGGCTGCCCGGTCGAGTCCTTTTAGTCCGATGACGACAAGGCGGCCTTCGCGCGCTTCGGTCGTATTCCATGGTCGATCGTATTGGTGCGTGACGCGTGCGCCGACCGCCTGCAGCAGAAGCCGCATCGGCTTGCTCGCAACGGCGGCGAAGCCTTTGACGCGCAGCACGGCAAAGCGTTCGGCGGCGGTGGCGACGCGCGCGGCGAGCGCAGCCGGATCGGAGATCTCAGGGATCGCGAGCACGAAACTATCGAAATCGTCATGATCATGCTCAGGTTCCAGATCGTGGCGCGTGCGGCGATTATCAATGCCATCCTCAGTGCCGATGCCGAGACCGAGCAGGGCGGCGGGATCGACCTTGCCGTTGGCGACCGTGACGATCTTCACCGCGCGCGGCAGAGCACCCGCGATCGCCGCGCAGGCCTTTTCGCAGCCTGCCGGGTCGAGGAGATCGCGCTTGTTGAGCACGACCAGATCGGCGCAGGCGATCTGGTCATCGAACACCTCCTCGATCGGGTCATCATGGGCGAGCGCACTATCGGCAGCACGCTGGCGTGCGAGCGCTTCCAGGTCGGCGGCCACGCGGCCGTCGGCAAGCGCCGCGCCATCGACTACCGCGACCACGCCGTCGACGGTCACGCGGCTTCGGATTGCCGGCCATTGGAACGCCTGCACGAGGGGCTTGGGAAGCGCGAGACCGGAGGTCTCGATGACGATGTGGTCGACTTTGGGGCTGCGCGAGAGAATGGTGTCGAGTGCCGGGACGAACTCGTCCGCCACGGTGCAGCACAGGCAGCCATTGGCGAGTTCAACGATGTTCTCCTCCGTGCACGCGGCGTCGCCGCAACCCTTGAGAATTTCGCCGTCGATGCCGACGTCGCCGAACTCGTTGACGATCACGGCCAGCCGGCGGCCCCGGGCATTGGCCAGCACATGGCGGATCAGCGTCGTCTTGCCGGCCCCGAGAAAGCCGGTGACGATGGTGCACGGCACCCGCGCGAGCGAGGCGTTCATGCGCTCTCCTGTTCGAAGTCGGTCGGGGGAACGCGGGCGATCAGGCCGCGCTTGAGAGCTTCCGGGCGCCCCCGCCAGGGTAGGATCCCGTCGGCCGCGCCGGCGAGCAGGCGGGCTCCGTCGATCAGTGCTGACGCGCAGTCTGGTCCGAGCCCGCCGAAAATGTAGGTCCAGGAGCCATTGCAGCGCATGGCCGCGCTGGGCCCGCGCGTGCAATTGGCCAGGCAGCGGACGCGCTTGACGATCACGCCCGTGCCTTGCGCGGCTTTGGCCGTTGCTTCCGCGAGCATCGAGCCGGGGCGCGGCTCACTTTCCGCATCGCCGGCGTATCGACAGGTGATGCAGACGTAAACGATGGCGGCTTCACCTGCCGCGCGGTCAGCCGTGCATGTCGGGTCGACGAATGGCACCCGCAACGCTCCGCGACTCGATCGTCCGGGTGCCTAAAAGCAATCGACCGGCGCCGAGGCACCCCGCCCGGCCCGCGACCGAATCGACGGCAGGTCTCCTGGCTCGCGGGTCGTCGCCCGTCACCGCCTTCCCGGGTTTTCCCAGTGGCTCTGTGGCACGGGCTCGCCGCTTACAGTTGCGGGGGCAGCTGTGGACTTGGAACCGCAGTTCCGCACCACATTCCCTGTTCGCTCTCGCACGAGAGACCGTCGACCTGACCACTTAATGGCGGCGGTTCGTGCTTTGTCAATGCACACGGGCGGTGTGGATAATTCGCGCGTTGCGGGCGGTCTTTTGCCCGCTATAGTCACCGCGGGTGCCACCGCGCGGAATACAAACGGAGTGCGGCGAGGACAGAGGTTCGAAGCTGCGGCTGCTCCGCAATCGTGATCGATCATCATTCCTCGAAATGCCAAGGCCTTACGCTGGTTCTCGGCGGAGCACGCTCGGGCAAGAGCCGTTATGCCGAAACCTTGGTGACCTCCTTGCCGCCGCCCTGGACCTATGTGGCCACGGCGCAGGCGCTCGACGAAGAGATGGCAACGCGCATCGCCGCGCATCGGTCACGGCGCAACGCGGGCTGGCACACTATCGAGGCGCCCCATGACCTTGGTGGCGCATTGAGCTCTGCTCCAGCCGACGCCGCGATACTCATCGACTGCCTGACGCTTTGGCTCAGCAACCGCATGCTGGCGGGCGCGGATGTCGATGCGGAGGTCGATCATTTGGAACACGCGCTCGTTCGGCATGCCGGCACTGTGGTGCTCGTTTCCAATGAAGTCGGCTCAGGCATCGTGCCCGATAATGCACTCGCGCGCCGTTTCGGTGATTTGCAAGGCTATCTCAATCAGCGCCTTGCCGCACAGGCCAACCGCGTGGTGCTGCTCGTTGCCGGACTGCCGATTTTCCTCAAAGGAGATGCATGAGCAAAGCAATCGATGATGCCGAGGGCGAGCGCCATCGCGCCAAGATGGCGAAACGCAAAGCGGTGCAGGACGCCGAAGTCGCGGAAAAGACGATCGAGAAGGGACTCCTCATCGTCCACACCGGGCCCGGCAAGGGCAAGTCCACCGCCGCGTTCGGTCTCGCGCTGCGCATGCTCGGCCGCGGCCGCCGCGTGGGCGTCGTGCAATTCATCAAAGGAGCATGGCGATCTGCGGAGCGCGATGCGCTCGCGAGGTTCGGCGATCAACTCGTTTGGCACACGATGGGGGAGGGATTCACCTGGGAGACGCAGGACCTTCAGCGCGACGTCGCGGCGGCCGAGCGCGCCTGGGCAAAATCGCTCGAGTTGATCGCAGATCCGAGCTTCGCCCTTGTGATCCTCGACGAGCTCAGCATCGCCTTGCGCTATGAATATCTCGATCTCGGCACAGTAATAGCCGCCTTGCGTGCGCGCCGGCCAGACCTGCACGTGGTCGTCACCGGGCGCAACGCCAAACCGGAACTCATTGCTGCCGCCGACCTCGTCACCGAGATGACGCTGGTGAAGCACCACTTTGCCGCCGGCGTAAAGGCGCAGCCCGGCGTCGAGTTCTGAGAATGGCAGCGCGCGCGCTGATGTTTCAGGGGACCGGCTCCGATGTCGGCAAATCGCTGATCGTGGCCGGTTTGGCGCGAGCGTTTGCCGATCGCGGTCTAAAGGTGTGTCCGTTCAAGCCGCAGAACATGTCCAACAATGCTGCGGTGACCGGCGATGGCGGCGAGATCGGGCGCGCCCAGGCGCTGCAGGCGCGCGCCGCGCGCGCGCCGCCGAGCGTGCATATGAATCCCATCCTGTTGAAACCGCAGAGCGAGGTCGGCGCGCAGGTCGTGGTGCAAGGCCGCGTGCACGCAACCGCAAAGGCCGCGGCCTATCAGCAGATGAAGCCCGAGCTCCTGCCGTTCGTGCTGGACAGCTTCTCGCGCATCAGGAGCGAGACCGACATCGTGCTCATCGAGGGCGCCGGCAGCGCGTCGGAGGTGAACCTGCGTGCCGGCGACATCGCCAACATGGGCTTTGCGCGCGCAACCGGTACCGTGGTCGTGCTGATCGGCGACATCGATCGCGGCGGGGTGATTGCGAGCCTCGTCGGCACAAAGTCGGTGATCGATGCTGACGACGCCGCGCTGATCCGCGGGTTCATGGTGAACAAATTTCGCGGCGATCCGGCGCTGTTTGCGACCGGAATGGCGAAAATTGCGCAGGCGACCGGCTGGGAGGCGCTCGGTCTGATCCCGTTCTTCTCCGACGCCCGTCTGCTTCCGGCGGAAGACGCACTCGCGCTCGACGCGACAAGCCCGAGGAAAGCGAACACGCGCGTTCGCATTGCGGTGCCGATCCTCCCGCACATCGCCAATTTCGACGATCTCGACCCGCTCGATGCGGAGCCAGCGGTCGATCTCATCCGGGTGAAGCCAGGTGCGGTGCTTCCGGCAGATGCGGAGTTCATCATGTTGCCCGGCTCCAAGGCGACCATCGCCGATCTCGCTGCGCTGCGCGCGGAAGGATGGCACATCGACATCGCCGCGCATCGACGCCGCGGCGGGATCCTGCTCGGCCTCTGCGGCGGCTATCAGATGCTGGGCCGGGTGATCGAGGATCCGAGCGGGATTGAGGGACCGGCTGGTTGCACCGAAGGACTGGGTCTACTTGACGTCGACACTGTGCTCTGCGGCGAAAAACGGCTCCAGCAGATCGGCGGGCATACGGGTGATGGCGTCCCATTCGCCGGCTACGAAATGCACATGGGTGCCACGAGCGGCGGCGATTGCGCGCGCCCATTTGCCCGCCGCGCCGACGGATCAGCCGAGGGAGCCATGTCCGCCGATGGGCGGGTCATGGGCACATACATCCATGGTCTGTTCGCCGATGATCGGCAACGCGCGGCCTGGCTTGCGCGGCTCAACGCTGGATGCTCAGCGGTCGCTTACGAGGCGCTCATCGAACAAACCCTCGACCGGCTGGCGTCCCATATTGCCAGTCACGTGGATCTCGATCGGCTGCTCAGCCTAGCACGGTGAGAAGCAAAGCGAGCGAGGCGAGAAGCCCGATTAGCATCGCGTCGGCGCGTTGATAGAGCCGCAGCGCCGCACGGATGTCCGCCGCCTTCGCCTCGCGGCGGCCGCACCCCATGATTGCGTCGTCGACGATGACACCGCCGTAGGCGCGCGGGCCGGCAAGTGCGAGCCCGAGCGCGCCCGCCATCGCCGCCTCGGGATATCCGGCATTGGGCGAGCGATGCCGCGGCGCGTCGCGCATCAGCGCCGACCAAGCATCGCGCGCGCTTGCGCCCGGGCTCACGGCCGCTGCGGCAACGATCAGCAGCGCGGATGCTTGCGAAGCCGGCAGATTGACGAGGTCATCGAGGCGCGCGGCTGCCCATCCGAACTCTGCGTAACGCGGCGTGCGATGGCCGATCATGCTGTCGGCCGTGTTGATCGCCTTGTAGGCGGCGCCTCCGGCGAGGCCACCGACCGTCAGCCAGACCACGGGCGCCACGACACCATCCGAGAAATTCTCGGCGAGGCTTTCGATCGCCGCGCGCGCCACGCCGGCCTCATCGAGGGCGTCGGTATCGCGTCCGACGATATGTGTCACGAGTTGGCGCGCGCCAGCGACGCCGTCGTGTTCGAGGGCTTGAGCGACGCGCTGCACGTGACTGAACAGACTTCGCTGCGCAATCAACGAGCTGGCAAGAATCGCAGTCATGGCAAAGCCAAACGGAAGGCGGCGCAGGCCATACTCAAGAAATAACGCCGCGCCGGCCGCGATGACCACGAGTACCAGAATTGCCATGATCCCTGCGGCCCGGCGTTCTCGGTCGTTCATGCTCACCCGATTCAAAGTGCGATCCAAAATGTGGACTAATCGTCCCATCCACGTCACCGGGTGTCCGATTGCGCGGAACAGCCAATCCGGGTAACCGAGAACGGCCTCGATCAGCACGGCGAGAAAGGCGAGCGTGACGGTCATAAACTCCCACATGGATGCGGTGCCGATCGTGCACGGCGGCAATCTTGATGCCGCGCGGAGGCAATTTCCCGATGCTCCGCAACCATTGATCGACCTGTCCACCGGCATCAATCCCGATTCTTATCCGTTCCCGCCATTGCCGCCCGATTCGTTCAGGCAGCTTCCGCAACGGGGGGCGCTGCAGCGGCTCGCTGCCGCTGCGGCATGCGCCTACGGCGCGCCTTCGCCGGATCATGTGGTGCCCGCGCCCGGCACCCAGATTCTGCTGCCGCTCGTGGCGGCGCTGGTACTCCCGGGACGCGCACGTGTGCTGGGACCCACTTATGCGGAGCATGTCCGCGTCGCGACGCTGGTCGGCCATAAAGCCGAGGAGGTGACCGATCTCCACGATCTCGCGAAAGCTGATCTGGCGGTGGTGGTGAACCCGAACAATCCGGACGGGCGAACCGTCGGCAAAGGCGAGCTCCTTGCGGTTGCCGATGCGCAGCGGGAGCGACGAGGTCTTCTGGTCGTCGACGAGGCTTTCATGGACGTCGCACCCGCCGGCAGCCTCGGCGGGGAGGTCGGGCGTGGCAACATCGTCGTGCTTCGATCATTCGGGAAATTTTTCGGGCTTGCCGGCCTCCGGCTGGGCTTTGCACTTGCTGCGCCGGATATCGCGGCGCGCCTGAATACCTCGCTTGGCCCGTGGCCGGTCTCAGGACCTGCGATCATAATCGGCGAAGCCGCGCTGGCGGACTCGGCATGGGCGCAGGCGATGCACCGGTCGCTCAATCGGCGCGCGCGCGAGCTGGACGAGCTGCTGAGCGCTGCCGGGCTGCATGTCGTCGGCGGAACACCATTGTTCCGGCTGGTGCGAAGCGCGGCAGCAGGCGCGCTGTTCTCACGTCTCGGTCGCGCCGGCATTTTGGTGCGCCGGTATGCCGAGCATCCGGAATGGCTGCGATTTGGCTTGCCTCACGGCCAACAGGAATGGCGGCGACTGCGGGAGGCGCTGGCAAGATTTACATAGCTGCAAGGCTGTCAAACATTTCAGCCCATGCGCTTTTCATCCTGGTTAGCTCAACCTAGATTGACACGAATTGCGAGACCGGCGCCGCGTTGTACGGACGATCAGCATGGACCATCGCTTCTGCATCGCGCCGATGATGGAGTGGACCGACCGGCATTGTCGGTTCTTCCATCGGTTGCTCACGCGGCGCGCACGCATCTACACCGAGATGATCACCACCGGTGCGGTGCTCCATGGCGATCGGGCGCGGCTGCTCGCCTATGATACGGCGGAGCATCCGCTCGCGCTCCAGCTGGGCGGCTGTGATCCGCGGCAACTGGCGCAATGCGCGCGCATCGGCGCGGAGCTCGGCTATGACGAGATCAACCTCAATGTGGGCTGCCCTTCCGATCGCGTGCAGGAGGGGCGGTTCGGTGCTTGCCTGATGGCGGAGCCGGTGCTTGTGGGCGATTGCGTGGCCGCTATGAAAGCAGCCGTCGACATTCCCGTGACCGTCAAATGCCGCATCGGCATCGACAGCCAGGATCCGGATGAGGCGCTTGAATCGTTCACCGGCGCAATCGCGCACGCCGGCGCTGACGCGCTCATCGTGCATGCGCGCAAGGCTTGGCTGGAAGGCCTTTCTCCGCGCGAGAACCGCGACATCCCGCCGCTCGATTACGACCGGGTCTACCGGCTCAAATCGGCCCATCGCGATCTCACAATCGTGCTCAATGGCGGCATCGCCGATCTCGACGACGTGGGCCGGCATCTCGAGCGCGCGGACGGGGTCATGATGGGGCGGGTCGCTTATCAGGAGCCCTGGCGGCTGCTTGCGGTCGATCCGCTGTTGTTCGGCGAGTCCGCACCTCACCGTACGGCGCGGCAGGCCGCCGAGGCCCTGATTCCCTACATCGAACGCGAACTCGCGCGCGGCACCCGGCTGCACGCGATCACGCGTCACATGCTCGGCCTGTTCCGCGGGGTGCCGGGGGCGCGCGCCTTCCGCCGGCATCTTGCGACGGCTGCGGTCAAGCCCAACGCCGATGTCGCCACATTTCGCGCTGCATTCGCTCTCATGCCGGATAACGAGCTGGCGCGCGCCGCCGCCTGATCTGGCCACGGTCAGGCGGTTGCTTCGGAGCAGCACATGATCTTGGGTGTGCCTGCAACCGAGCTTTTCGCCCTCGCCGCCTTGATCATCATTGCCGGGGTTGTGACCGGCATTCTCGCCGGGCTGTTTGGCATCGGCGGCGGTGCGCTGATCGTCCCCGTCCTCTACGAGGTCTTCCGCGTGCTGGGCGTGCCAGACGAGGTGCGCTTTCAGCTTTGCGTCGGAACCTCGATCGCAATCATCGTGCCGACCAATGTGCTCTCGTTTATTACCCATCGCGGCAAGGGTGCCGTGATGATGGGTGTGGTCCGCGCCTGGGCGCTGCCGGCCATCGCCGGGGTCGCCGTAGGCTCGAGCATCGCGGCTTTCGCGCCGGGCAGCGTGCTCAAAATCGCATTCGTGGTGATAGCCGGCGTCATCGCCGGCAAGCTCCTATTCGGCCGCGACAGCTGGCGGATAGCCGATGACCTGCCCGGCCACACCGGCATGATCGGCTACGGGTTTTGCATCGGCTTGGCGTCTTCGCTGATGGGAATCAGCGGCGGCTCGGTCGCCAATATGATCATGACCTTGCATGGCAAATCGATTCACAGTGCGGTTGCAACTTCAGCCGGGCTCGGTGTGCCGATCACGGTTGTCGGGACGATCGGATATATTCTTGCTGGGCTTCCACAGCAGCCATTGCTGCCGCCGTTTTCGATCGGTTTCGTCTCGCTGATCGGATTCGCCCTGATGGCGCCGGTTGCAAGCTTCACCGCTCCCTACGGCGCGCGGCTCGCGCATGCCCTTTCCAAGCGCCGGCTCGAAATCGCGTTCGGCTGCTTCTTGCTGTTAGCCTCTGTCAGGTTCATTGCGAGCGTCATTTAGTAGGATGGATCTCGCTCCGCTCGACCCGTCCTACAAGGGCGCTTACGGATATCCCCGCATCACCAAGCGCTCGCCCCGCACCTCCCAGCTCTCCAGCCGGTTGAGAAAGCTCATGCCCAGCAGGCTTACCCGCAGCTGCCCCGGCTGCGCGATCAGCGCGGGAACCGCGCGCTCCGTGATGCCTCCGATCGACATCCGGTCCAGCGTCACCGGCGCCGCGCGGGCGCGGCCGTTCGCGGTATCGACGTTGACCGAATAATTGAGGACTTCGAGCGGAAGGCCGGCGGCCTTGGCCGCTTCCTGAGTCAGGACCACCGAGCTCGCCCCGGTATCGAGCACCATCGGGATGCGGGCGCCATTGACCTGCATGGTGATCGAAAAACCTCCGCGGCCGCCGCGCGCAATCTCGACCGTTCGTCCCTTGCTGATCGCCCGTCCAGGAATGAATTCGGCCAATACCTGCTCGCTGACATCGCGCAGCTCGAAACGGTAAGTGTAGCCAAGCGCCAGCAGCAGCGCGATTACACCCCACAGCAGGACGGATTCCAGTACATCGGAGAAACGGCGTCGAAACAGCGAAAGCGCGATGATTGCGGCCAGTACGAGCCCCGCGATCTCCGCGCTCCGTTCCGAGATATCAAGGTGCGCGAGCTCGGCCAGTGCGGCTTCGTTCTGTCGCAGCACCAAAACGAGCAGGGCGACGGTCAGGATGGCGAGCAGAATGAGGAGCAGGCGGCGCACGGCGCAGTCTTAGCGGACATCCCACGGCAAGATAAGGATCGGCGCGGGCCAGGCAATTCCCTCACGCCGTGTGTCGTTGCCCACGCGATGTGCTTGACCGCGCCCCAATGGCCGTGATGGGCTCTGAAGTCGGAGGGCGGCTTGCAAGCTGGTCAAAAAGGTCGGAGAGATGCGATGAAGCTCTACGACGGGGGCCGCGCGCCCAATCCGCGGCGCACCCGCATCTTTCTGGCGGAAAAGGGCATCAAGCTGCCGATCGAGCCGGTCGATCTCGGTGCGATGCAGCACAAGTCGCCGACCTACGCCGCGGTGAACCCCTTGATGCGCGTTCCGGCATTGGTCCTCGACGACGGTTCCGTGATTACGGAATCGATCGCGATCTGCCGTTACTTCGAGGCGCTCCATCCCGACCCGCCGTTATTTGGGCGCGGTGCGCTGGAAACTGCGCGCATCGAAATGTGGAATCGACGGATGGAATTGCATTTTCTTTTTCCGGTGTCCCATGTTTTCCGCAATGCGCATCCGGCGATGAAGGAGATGGAGGTGCCGCAAGTGCTTGCTTGGGCCGAGGCGAACAAGCCGCGCATCCTCGAATTCATCCGCTTTCTCGACAGCGAACTGAAGGAACGGCCCTTCATCGCCGGCGATACCTTCACAGTGGCTGATATTACCGGGCTCGTCTCCGTCGATTTCATGAAACCTGCAAAGCTTGCGGTGCCGGACGAGCTCGGGCACCTGAAGCGCTGGCACGCCGGTGTTGCCGCGCGGCCGAGTGCGGCGGCCTGACCATGCGCCTGACGATCGTCGGTTCGGGGGATGCCTTCGGTTCCGGCGCTCGATTCAACACCTGCTTTCTGCTGGAAACCGCGCGCGGGAAATTGCTCGTTGATTGCGGTGCGTCCTCGCTGGTGGCACTCAAAGCGCAAGGGCTCGATGCCAACGGCATCGATGCAATCGTGCTTTCGCACCTGCACGGGGATCATTTTGGTGCGTTGCCTTTCCTGCTGCTCGAGGCGCAATTTCTCGCCCGGCGCGAGCGGCCCTTGTTGATCGCGGGCCCGCCCGGCACGGATGCGCGTGTCAATCAAATCATGGAAGCGTTCTTTCCGCGTTCCACGGAAAACAAATGGCGCTTCTCATGGAAGGTGATGGAAATCGAGGTCGGCCGCGCCACCGATGTGCTCGGGCATTCCGTCACGACCACAGAGGTGCTACATTTTTCGGGCGCCCCCTCGACGGCACTGCGACTCTCGGACGGCGAGCGGCTGTTTGCCTATTCCGGCGATACGGAATGGCTGGATGCGCTGCGCGACGTGGCTGACGGTGCTGATCTCTTCATCATCGAGTGCTACGGCTATTCCGGGAAAATGTCCGGCCATCTCACCTGGGAAATTCTCAAGCCCCGGCTTCCCGAATTGCGGGCGCGACGTGTGATGATCACGCACATGAACGCGGACATGCTGGCCCGCGTCGACGAAGCCCGCGCCGCCGGCGTTCTCATTGCCGAGGACGGCGCGGTAACCGACATCTGAGGCGCTCTTCACGCGCCTCGTCGCATCACCATGGACGGTCGCGCTATCGCTCCAGCCGGGCAATGAGGCTCGATGTGTCCCAGCGCCGGCCACCCATCTTCTGCACCTCTGCATAGAACTGATCGACCAGCGCAGCCACCGGCAGGGTGGCGCCGTTCTTGCGCGCCTCGTCCGCGCAAATCGACAAGTCCTTGCGCATCCAGTCGACCGCGAAGCCGAAGTCGAACTTGCCGGCCGCCATCGTCTTGTAGCGGTTCTCCATCTGCCAGGACTGCGCCGCGCCCTTGGCGATGGTCTCGATCACAGCCTCGATGTCGAGCCCGGCGCGTTTGGCGAAATGGATGCCCTCGGCGAGTCCCTGCACCAGACCGGCGATGCAAATCTGATTGACCATCTTGGTGAGTTGGCCCGAGCCGGCGGGACCGAGCAGCTTACACATGCGGGCGTAGGCCGCGATCACCTTTTCGGCGCGCGCGTAGGGTTCGGCATCCCCGCCGCACATGACAGTGAGCACGCCGTTTTCGGCGCCCGCCTGGCCGCCCGACACCGGCGCGTCAACAAAGCCGAAGCCCGCCTTCTTTGCCTCGGCATAAAGCGCGCGCGCGATTTCTGCCGAAGCGGTGGTATGGTCGACGAACACCGCGCCTTTTTGCATGCCATGGAACGCGCCGTTCGGCCCGAGCGTCACCTCGCGCAGATCGTTGTCATTGCCGACGCAACACATCACGAAATCCTGGCCCGCGGCCGCCGCTTTGGGCGTCGGCGCGCTGCGCCCGCCGTGCTGTGCAACCCATTTCTCGGCCTTCGCGGCGGTGCGGTTGTAGACGGTGACTTCGTGTCCGCCTTTGCCCCTGAGATGCCCCGCCATCGGATATCCCATGACGCCAAGACCGAGAAATGCGACTTTCATTGTCTTCTCCTCACGCGCACTGCCGCGCGACCGGCCGACACCTATATGAGTGATTGCGACGGCGCGGCCCGGCCGTCAACTGTCAGGGCAGGCCTTGCGGTGCATCCGCGGGTGCGCCGGGTATGCCGAGCGGCGGAGGACGTGCAATGAGCAAGGAACAGGTGCTCGCGAGCCTCGAGCAGGTGAGCTCGCCGGACGGCACGCCGCTGCCAAAGACCGGCAAGCTCTCCGACGTGATGTTCGGTGACGGAAAGGTGTTCTTCTCGATCACCGTCGATGCCGAAGAGGTCAAGGCGTGGGAACCCGTGCGCAAGCGCGCAGAGGAAGCTGTGCGAGCGGTTCCCGGTGTCAGGTCGGCGTTGGTGGCTTTGACGGCCGAGCGCAAGGCCGGGGCACCCGCCAGGGCACCGGCGCAACCGGCGGCGGCACGCCCCGCTCCTCGTGGAGAGGCCACGCAAGGCGTACCCGGCGTCGAGTCGATCATTGCGGTCGCCTCGGGCAAGGGTGGCGTTGGCAAATCGACGACGGCGGTCAATCTGGCGCTCGGCCTTTCCGCGCTTGGCCTCAAAGTGGGAATGCTCGACGCCGACATTTACGGCCCATCGCTCCCAAAACTGCTCGCCATTCGGGAGCGTCCGCAGATGGTCGGCGGCACACGGCTCAAGCCGATCGCGCGCTACGGCCTCTCCGTCATGTCGATCGGCTTCCTCATCGACGAGGAGACGCCGATGATCTGGCGAGGACCGATGGTGATCTCCGCGCTCACCCAGATGCTGCGCGAAGTGGAATGGGGAGCGCTCGACGTCATGGTTGTCGACATGCCCCCTGGCACCGGTGATGCCCAGCTGACGATGGCCCAGCAGGTCCCGCTCAAGGGCGCGGTCATCGTCTCGACGCCGCAGGATCTGGCGCTGATCGATGCGCGGCGCGGCGTTGCCATGTTCCGGCGCGTGAACGTGCCCGTCCTCGGGGTCATCGAGAACATGAGCTATTTCCTTTGCCCACAATGCGGCACGCGCTCCGACATTTTTAGCCATGGCGGCGCGCGTCACGAGGCGGATCGGCTCGGCGTACTGTTCCTCGGCGAGGTCCCGTTGCACATGGCGATACGCGAGAAATCGGACGCCGGCCTGCCGGTCGTGGCGACCGAGCCGGATGGCCCGCACGCCGCGGTCTACCGTGATATCGCCGTCAAAGTGCGCGATCAGCTTCAGGGTGCCGCCGCAGCCCGCCCCGCACCGAGAATCGTCATCGAAGCCTGATTAATCGTTCTCCGTCGATTTGGATCAATCCTCGACCCACATGCGCAACAGATTGGCGAACGATTTGGAAATCAGGTCGAATTCCGCCGACTTGCCCTCGCGCGCGAAGATCTGACGACGCGCAGTGTCGAGATCGAACAAAAGCTCGCGCCGCGCGGGATCGCGCACGAAGCTGCGCGCCCAGCCGACCGCTGCGAGCCGCACGCCGCGTGTTACCGCGACGACGCGGTGGAGCGACGTTGCCGGATAGACGACGAGGGCGCCGGCCGCCGGCTTGAATGCCTCCTCGCCCGACGCGGTTTCGGTCACGAGTTCGCCGCCGTCATAGCTCGCCGGATCGGAGAGAAACAGCGTGAACGACAGATCGCTGCGCATGCCGGCAATCAGCGCATCGTCCACGTGACTGCCGTAATGCATGCCTTCTTCATAGCGCGAGAACAGAAGCGGCGAGAGCGCCTTCGGCCGCGCGGCTGCCGCAAACACCTCGTTGCCGACGATGCGCTCGTGCACGAGCCTGCGGACCGTCTCGAGTGCGCGCTCCTCGCCCGCTGCCTGGCGATTGTTCTTCACGAGCCGCGCGGCGAAGCCTGCAGTTTCCGTGCCGTCGATAAAGCGCGCCCGCGCGAGCGCCGCGCAAGTGATCGCGATCTCCTCGGCCGAGAGGACATTGCCGATGACCAGCTGCATGAAGGTTCCTCGTGGCCGCTGTTGGAATCATTCAAAACTAACGCGTTACTGGACGCGCAGGATGTCTGATTATATTGATCCCGCCGAAGGTTGAAGCGGCGGATGGTTATTCGTTGATTTTCCCTTTGTTCGTTTCCGAGGCTTGATATGAGAACGAAATCGAAGATCTGGCTTGGCGTCGGCGTTTGCGTGGTCGCCGGCACGACCGCAAGCGCTGCGGTGAAACCAGTTGCTGCGATGCTTGCGCCCCGCTCGAGCGAGGCTGGTCCGCGGATGGAAGCGGCAAATCCGGGAGCAGCGACGACGGCACCAATTCCCGTCGCGCAACACATCGAGCCTGGCAAAGAGGCGGGCGAGGGTGGCGAAGGCAAAGGTCTCGCCAATCTGCCCACTGATCTGGCCTTTGCCGTGCGAATTGCGTTGCTGCGCGGCCATCTCCTGGTCGGCGACGAATTGGTCAAGCAGCAGCAATGGAACGCTGCGCTGCCGCATTTCCTGCATCCGACCGAAGAGATCTACGACGACATAAAGGTGCAGCTCGACGACTACAACCTGCCCCAGTTTGACGGGGCACTCAAAGCGCTCGCCGACGCGGTGAAGGGCAAGCGCGCGGATTATGCAATTCGTCTCAAGGCCGTGAACTATGCGCTGGCCGCGGTCGACGCGAACATGAAAGCAAATCTGGACAACTGGGCGGGGTTCGTCGTGGAGGCGGCGGTTGAAGCACTGAAAGCTGCGACTGGCGAATATCAGTTGGCCATCGTCAATGGCCGGATCGCCAAGCCGGTGGAATATCAGGACGCGCGCGGCTTCATCTGGCAGGCGCAACGGATGATCGATGGTGTCGCCCCGAATTTGCAGAAGAAGGATCCTGCAGCGCTCGGCGCCGTGCGTACCGGGCTGGCCGAGCTGAAAAAAGCGTTCCCTTCGGCAGTGCCGCCCAAGCTACCGGTCAAAGATCACGCTGCGGTGCTTGCCGATGTGGCGCGGATCGAGGTGGCCGCCGGTAAGCTGATGTGAGGACCGTGCGCTTGCCGGCCCCGATATCGCTGATCGCTGCGGCGTTGATCGTCGGCGGAACAGTCGGTGCGGGTGCTGCGCTGTGGTTGCGCGCGGACGGGCTGCAGTTTGCATTGGCCGCGCAGGCTGCGAGCCCAGACGATGAGTTCGCCGCGCTCAAGGCATCTTTCCGCCGTCCGGCGACGGTGTCATTTCCCGCGGACAATCCGTTCTCGGAAAGAAAGCGCGCTCTCGGCGAGGCGCTGTTTCACGACAAGCGCCTCTCGATCGACGGAAGTTTGGCATGCGCGAGCTGTCACGAGCGCGAGAAGGGGTTCGCCGATGGCAAGGTGCACGGCCGCGGCGTGCCCGGCCGGCCGCTCAAGCGCCACACCCCGACGCTGTGGAATCTCGCGTGGTCCTCGCCCGTGTTTTGGGATGGTCGGGCGCGCAGTCTCGAAGAGCAGGTAGCGGGACCGATCGAATCGCCGGACGAGATGGCACAGCCGCTCGCCTCGGTGGTGATGCGTCTTTCCACCGATGCGGCCATGGCGCGGGCCTTCGCGGAAGCCTTTCCCGAAACCCCGCAGGTGAACGCAACGAATCTGGCCAAGGCAATTGCGACCTACGAGCGGACCTTCTTCTCGCCCGAGACCCGCTTCGATCGCTGGATCGCCGGCGATGAAGCAGGGCTCTCGAAGAACGAAATTGCCGGATTCAGACTATTCACCGGCAAGGCGCGATGCGTGAACTGCCACAGCGGCTTTAGCTTTACCGACTATGCGTTCCACGATATCGGCTTGCCGGATGACGACCGCGGGCGTGGTGCCGTGCTGCGGCTGGAAGCGGCGGAGCACGCGTTCAAGACTCCGGGCCTGCGCGAGATCGGACGCTCCGCCCCCTACATGCACAACGGCTCGCTCGCCACGCTGGAAGACGTGGTGCGACACTATGTCAGCGGCATCGTCGAGCGGCCGACCCTGTCCAAGGACCTCCCGCGCGGTCTCGAACTCTCGCCCGGGGAGCGCGCCGACCTCATTGCCTTCCTAGGCACGTTGACGAGCGAACGGGAACCGGAGCCGCCGAGAACGATCGCCGCCGCCCTGCGCGGTCCCACCGTGCCGGCGCAGCAGGTCAGCACCGTCTCCCAGGACGACAAGGCGTTTTATCCGACGCATATCGCTTTGCCGCCGGGCGGCCGGTTGTGGATCGTCAATAACGACATCCGCACCCACAATGTCCGGGTATTCGATCCTGCGCTCGACTTCGATTCCGGCGCCCAGGAGCCGGGGGAAACCGTCGAGATTACGTTTCCTGCGACGGGTTCATTCCTGGTGTTCTGCGGCATCCATCCGAAGATGGAGCTTTACGTGGATATTGTGCGTTAGCGAAGCTGCTCTCGCGGGGGCCTCCGGGCTTGCGCCGGCCGTGCCCGGGGGACAATCTAGACCCGAGCTGAAGCGACGCGCCGCGTGCCGAACGCCGAGCTGAATTTGCGCCGCGGCTCTCAAGCCTTCGAACAAGGAGAGCTAACGATGAAACGCCGGGATTTTCTCAAGGTTGCGGGAACCGGAATGGCCGCCTCGACCGTGGCCGCGCCCGCGATCGCACAATCAACCCCTACGGTCAGGTGGCGATTGGCGGCAAGCTGGCCCAGATCGCTCGATACCATCTACGGCGCTTGCGAAATTTTTGCCAAGTACGTTTCCGAGGTCACCGACAATAAGTTTCAGATTCAAGTTTTCGCGGCGGGTGAGATCGTGCCTGCACTGCAGGTCCTAGACGCGGTTCAAAACGCCACCGTCGAGATGGGTCATTCGGCCATGTACTACTACATCGGCAAGGATCCGACCTGGGCGCTGTTTTGTGCCGTCCCATTCGGGCTCAACGGTCGCCAGCAGAATGCCTGGTTCTACGACGGCGATGGGCTGAAATTGATGACCGAGTTCGGCAAGAAATCGAACGTGCACCCGCTGGTCGGTGGCAATACCGGTGCCCAAATGGGCGGCTGGTTTCGCAAGGAGATCAAGACCGTCGACGACCTTAACGGACTTAAATTTCGTATCGGCGGTTGGGCGGGCAAGACGCTGCAGAAGCTCGGCGTGGTGCCGCAGCAGATCGCGGGCGGTGACATCTATCCAGCGCTGGAGAAGGGGACCATCGACGCGGCCGAATGGGTTGGTCCCTATGATGACGAGAAGCTCGGCTTCCATAAGGTTGCCCCCTATTACTACTACCCAGGCTGGTGGGAAGGGGGCACCGCGCTGCACTTCCTGATCAATGAGGCAAAATGGAACGAACTGCCAAAGGATTATCAGGCGGTCATCACGGCGGCGGCGGGTTCTGCCAACGTTGAAACGACGGGCAGGTACGATGCGCGCAACCCTGCGGCACTGAAGCGCCTGGTTGCTGCCGGCGCGCAGCTGCGCCCGTTCCCGCAACCCGTGATGGAAGCGTGCCTGCACGCGTCGAATGAGGTGAATGCCGAGACGTCTGCGACCAACGCCGACTACAAGAAGGTCCTGGATTCCATGCAGGCGTTTCGCAACGATGAATATCTCTGGTGGCAGGTGGCGGAATTCTCCTACGATACTTTCATGATCCGCACACGGACGCGATCGTGATGCGTTGCTGCGCCCGACATTCCACGACGGCCCTACAGCGCTAATCGATTTGCGGATAGCTGAGGGAGGGACTTTATGAAACGCCGTCAATTGCTGCGCGCAGCCGGTTTGGCTGCGGCGGCGGCCGCAGTCGCCAGGCCGGCGATTGCACAGTCGACGCCGGAAGTCCGCTGGCGATTGACCTCGAGCTTCCCGAAATCACTCGACACCATTTATGGAGCGTCGGAAGCCTTCGCCAAGGCGGTCGCCGAGGCGAGCGATAACAAGTTCCAGATTCAGGTGTTCGCTGCAGGTGAGATCGTGCCCGGCCTGCAGGCCGCCGACGCGGTGCAGAGCGGCACTGTCGAGATGTGTCACACCGCGTCCTACTATTACTTCGGCAAGGATCCAACCTTCGCGTTTGGCACGGCCGTGCCGTTCGGGCTCAACAGCCGTATGCAGACCGCCTGGATGTATTTCGGCGGCGGCATGGAGCTGATGAATGACTTCTATCAAAAGTTCAACATTTACGCGGTTCCCGCTGGCAATACCGGCGCGCAGATGGGCGGGTGGTTTCGCAAAGAGATCAAGGAGCTTTCCGATCTCAGCGGCCTGAAAATGCGCATCGGCGGATTTGCCGGCCGGGTCATCTCCAAGCTCGGCGTGGTGCCGCAGCAGATCGCCGGTGGCGACATCTATCCGGCCTTGGAGAAAGGCACACTCGACGCCTGCGAATGGGTCGGTCCCTACGACGACGAGAAGCTCGGCTTTCAAAAGGTCGCGCAGTTCTACTATTACCCGGGCTGGTGGGAAGGCGGGCCGATGCTGCACAATTTCATCAATTTGGAAAAATGGAACGCGCTGCCTCGTGCCTACAAGTCGCTCATCAGCACCGCCTCGTCGATGGCAAACGAGTGGATGCAGGCAAGGTACGATGCCGCCAACCCCGCGGCACTAAAGCGCTTGGTCGCCGCCGGGGCGCAGCTGCGGCCGTTCCCGCCGGCCGTGATGGATGCTTCGCTGCGCGCGGCGCTCGATCTCTATGCGGAGGTCGGCAAGACCAATGCCGACTTCAAGAAGGCTTGGGAGGCGATGCTTGCGTTCCGCAACGATCAGTATCTCTGGTGGCAGGTCGCCGAATTGACCTACGACAGCTATCTGGTGCGTAACCGCACCCGAACCTGACTGGTCTGCGAGGGTCACCGGCGCTTCCGCTCCAGCATGAATCTTGCACGTAGATCTTGCACGTAATAAAGGCGCGCAAATCTCGCCTCACGTGAACGACGGCGTTCTACGACTTTGTCATCCTATCGAATCTTTGGCGGCTCGCCGAAGTCCAGTGGTGGCGGCATCTCAGGTTGGGGGATGTCAATATTGATTTTGGACGGATCGATCCCCTTTGCGCGTTCTATCCAGTAGGTAACCGACCCCGGCCAGAATATGACGATCACCACGAGAATGATTTGCAGCCCCACCCATGGGATGGCACCCCAATAGATTTCCGATGTCTTGATCGACCGCGGTGCGATGCCTCGCAAATAGAATAGGGCGAAGCCGAACGGCGGGTGCATGAAGCTCGTTTGAATGTTGGCGCATATCAGCACGCCGAACCAGATGAGATCGATGCCAAGCCGGTCGGCGGCGGGAGCGAGCAGCGGGATGATGATGAACGCGATTTCGAAGAAATCGAGGAAGAACGCGATCACGAATATGAAGGCGTTGACGAAGATCAAGAAGCCGATCTGTCCGCCCGGCAACGACGTCAGCAGCTCTTCGATCCACACCTTGCCGCCGACGCCCTGGAACACGAGGCTGAAGGTGCGCGCCCCGATCAGGATGTAAACGACCATCGCGGTGATGCGCATGGTCGTGGACATGCCCTGATACAGCAGCGGCCAGCTGAGTGTGCCGTACGAAGCGGCAAGCGCGATCGCCCCTACCACGCCCAGCGCTCCCGCCTCGGTGGGCGTCGCCAGACCCATGAAAATTGTCCCAAGCACCAGGAAAATCAGTCCGAGCGACGGGATGATGCCGCGCAGACATTTTTTCCAGAGTGCCCAGCCATGCAGCGTGCGCGCTTCGATCGGTAGTGCCGGTAGGTCCTTCGGCCAAAAAATGCTGACGATGAGCACCCAGGCGCAAAACAACGCAAGCTGGATGATGCTCGGGCCGATAGCGCCGGCATACATGTCGCCGACGGAGCGTCCCAGTTGATCGGCAAGTACGATCAGAACCAGAGAGGGCGGGATCAGTTGCGTGATCGTGCCGGACGCTGCGATGACACCCATCGTATGCCGCGTCGAATAGCCGTATTTCAGCATCGGCGTCATGGCAATCACGCCCATGGCGATAACCGATGCCGCGACCGTGCCGGTGATGGCGCCCAGAATGGCGCCGACGAAGATCACCGCATAGGACAAGCCGCCGCGCACCGGTCCGAATAGTTGTCCAACCGAATCGAGCAGATCCTCGGCAAGCCCGCAGCGCTCGAGGATCGCACCCATGAACGTGAAGAAAGGTATTGCGAGCAGAAGGTCGTTCGAGATGACCCCGAACAACTGATAGGTGAGATTGCCGAGAAAATCGGGCTGGATGAGGCCGAGCTCGATGCCGATGAAGCCGAAGAACAAGCCGGTCGCCGCCAGCGAGAATGCCGCGGGGTAGCCGATCAGCATGAAAAGAATCATTCCCCCGAACATCAGGGGCGCCATGTTCTCCCGAAGGAAATGAA
>Ga0310916_10000108_pt1 | contig 38332 bp, 35 predicted proteins | sample GREbulkMGLF176_FD_203444 | JGI IMG/M metagenome (GOLD analysis project Ga0310916, IMG submission 203444) | Lab enrichment of tropical soil microbial communities from Luquillo Experimental Forest, Puerto Rico - GRE.bulkMG.LF176 | ecosystem: Environmental > Terrestrial > Soil > Tropical forest >...
CAACGTCACGTCGCTGGACCCGCGCAAGCGCCATAGGAAGTAATGGCCGGCCGGGTCGTCTCGCGGACGCTCAAGCCGTTCACAGTCGAGCACTGGCGGGCCTACTCCGAGCGGGTCATCCTCGATACCGATGACTACTGGGAGCTCGAGCCCTTTCACATCGAGGTCATCAGGCCCATCCTCGCCGGTGTGACCGAGGTCTGGGCGGTGCTGCCCGAGGGCAACACCAAGACCACGCTGATGGCCGGGTTCGCGCTCTACCACTGCGACTACACGCAGGCCCCGTGGGTGCCGATCGCCGCGAGCTCGCGCGACCAGGCCGAGATCATGGCCACGCAGGCCTACGACATGATCCGGCGCACCCCCGGGATGCTCGAGCGCTTCAAGATCCAGGAGGGATACCGGCGCATACTGTCGCTGCGCAACGGGGGGCGAGGGATCAAGGTCTACGCGGCCGACGCCGGCACGGGCGACGGCGTGATCCCCACGCTCTGCCTGTGCGACGAGGGACATCGCTGGCCCGACCTCTCCCTCTACCGGCTGTGGAAGGGCAAGCTCCGAAAGCGCCACGGCCAGATCGTGATGATCTCGACTGCAGGAGCTCCGGGCGAGGAGTTCGAGGAGACGCGCGACCGCATCCGCAACAAGGCGACCAGGCGCAAGCAGAAGGGCGCCCACCTCCACGCCGAGGGTACGGGGATCGTGCTCAACGAGTGGGCGGTGACCAAGCCCTCGGAGATCGCCAACATGAAGGCGGTCAAGGCGGCCAACCCGTTCTCGGGGATCACCATCGAGGACCTCGAGGCCGAGTTCAACTCGCCCACCACCGACCTCGGCGACTGGAAGCGACTGAAGCCACTAGCGGTGGATACGCCGATTCCAACGCCAGCTGGCTGGACTACGATGCTCGAGCTTGAGGTGGGCGATGAAGTGCTCAATGGCGAGGGACTGCCTACGGTGGTTCGGGCGGCGACACCGATAAAACTCGAGCAGGCCTATGAGATCGAGTTCAGCGACGGGGCCAAGATTGTTGCCACTGGCGATCATCTCTGGGCGGTTGACGATGCACGCAATCATCATCGACCGACTGTGCGCAGTACGAGCCAAATTGCGCAATGGCTATATATGAAAGATGGTCGGGGACGTTCCTACGCCCGCTGGCGCGTGCGAACTGCCGGTCGCCAAGTGGCCCCCGATGCGGATCTCCCTATCGATCCATACGTGCTCGGTGTCTGGCTGGGCGATGGGTCCAACAACACGGGCCATATCCGCAACGGCGATCCCGAGGTCTGGGCAGAGCTCGAGAGACGCGACTGCGAGCTGGGCAGCCTTGCTCCCTCCCTTCAGGGCGTTACGGCAAAACGAATGCAGACTGTTCTGCGCTTGCGCCCGATGTTGCGAGCGATCGGTCTGCTCAACAATAAGCACATCCCATCGCAATATCTCGTTGCCCCGGAGCAGGCGCGGTGGGAGCTGCTGCAGGGCCTTATGGATGCGGATGGCACGGTGCTTGAGGATGGCCGGGCGATCTTCTGGAATACCAATGCTCGTCTGGCCGGCGATGTCCGACGACTGGCATGGTCGCTCGGTCGTCCCTGCATCCAGCGAGAGGATAGGGCGCTGCTTGGCGGCGTTGACCATGGTCCGAGGTTCGCTCTTGAGATTTCGTGCGACGCTCGCCACCCGGTGGTTCGGCTACCGCGCAAGGCACAGCGTCTGCGCTTCGATGCGAAGACTGCGGATCATCGACGCATCCGGTCTGTTGTGCCGATCGGCAATCAGCTCGTGCGCTGTATCGCGGTCGACAGCGAAGACTCGATCTTCCTCGCTGGTGAGGCCTACATTCCGACGCACAACTGCAACATCCCCTCCCGGTCGATCAACGCGGCGATCACCGAGCAGGAGTGGGATCGGGCTCTGTCCAAGATCGGCATCCCCGAGGACGAGCGGATCGACGTAGGTGTCGACGTGGCCTGGAAGCACGACACCTTCGCCATCGCCACGCTGTGGTCGACGACCGAGCCCAGGCCGCTGCGCCTGCTGGGGACGCCGGCGATCCTCACCCCGCCGCGGGATGGCTCCTCGATGCACCCGGATGAGCCGAAGATGGCCTTCGAGGCGATCCACAACCGCAACCCGATCGATGTCGCGGTCATGGACCTCGAGCGGGCCGAGGACATCGCGGCGTGGCTGGAGGACGAGCTGGGCATCACCGTGGTCGACCGACCACAGGGCAACGCCAACGCGGTGGAGGATTACGATGCCTTCATGCGTGACCTGCGCAACGGCACGCTGCGCCACACCGGGGACCCGGGCCTGCGCCAGCACGTCATGAATGCCATCGCCCGCCACATGCCGGGCGACAAGAAGCGCTTCGACCGCCCGAGTCAGTCTCGAGCTCGTCGCCGGCAGGTGGTCAGGGTCATCGATGCCCTCACGGCGGCGGCGATGGTCAATCAGTATGCCTCGGACTACGAGGCAGAGGGCGAGCCACTCCTGGCGTGGCGCTGAGATGCGCCTGACGATCGCCATGGCATGCGTTGCAACGGGGTTCGTGGCGATTGCAGCGGGGCTGACGGTCGAATATGGTCCATGGGCCCTCGTGGCGGTGGGGGTTGTCCTGATCGTCCTGGGGGGTACTCTGATCGACGTCACCCCAGAGCGGCGTAGGAGGAGACCATGACAAACCTCGTCAGGTGGGCCCGCCAAGGCTTCCGGGCGACTCCTCCGGGCCCATGGCCGACGCTCACCCTCGACCAGCTCCCCTACGCCTTCGGGCAGTTCACATACCAGGGCCTGGGCTATGGCCCGGGGATCATCCAGACGCTCGGCCAGAAGCAGGAGACCGTCCAGGCCGACTTCCTCGGATTCATCAACGGGGCCTACAAGTCCAATGGGGCGGTCTTCGCCTGCATCCTGACCCGTTTCCTGCTCTTCTCGGAGGCTCGCTTCCAGTGGCGCCGGATGCAGAACGGCCGGCCCGGGATCCTGTTCGGGACCGCGGACCTCGACATCCTCGAGCGCCCGTGGCCGAACGCCACCACGGGCGATCTGCTCACCCGAGCTCTGGTGGACGTCGACCTCTCCGGCAACTTCTATGCGACGAGGGGACCATCGCGACTGGGGGGCTCGCGGATCATTCGCCTGCGGCCGGACTGGATCACGATCATCAAGGGCTCCTTCCAGGAGCCGGATGCGACGGCATTCGACCCCACCGCCGAGCTCGCGGGCTACATCTACCATCCGGGCGGTCCGGGGTCGGGCCAGCAGCCCAAGGTCTACCTGCCCGACGAGGTGATGCACTTCGCCCCGGTGCCCGACCCGGCAGCCGACTACCGCGGCATGAGCTGGATACAGCCGGTCCTCACCGAGATCAGGGCCGATGCCGCGATGATCGGTCACAAGCTCATGTTCTTCGAGAACGGCGCGACGCCCAATCTGGTGGTCTCGCTCGACACCGGCAAGATGGACCGCAACACCTTCAGCGAGTGGGTCGATCTGTTCGAGTCCCAGCACGAGGGCTGGCTCAATGCCTACAAGTGCTTGGCGGCCGAGACTGAGGTGGCGCTCTGGAATGGGGCGCGATGCCGAGCCGATCAAATCCAGGTGGGCGATCTGGTCGTCGCCTGGGACGACGCCGGGTGCCCATCGCCGGGTGTGGTGGTGCGTAACGATGTGCAGCCGGAGTCTCCGATGGTCACCGTGAAGACTGAACGGGGCCGGGTGATCAGGACGAACGATCGGCATCCCTTCCTTACCAACCGTGGGTGGATCGAGGCTCAGTCCCTGAAGCCCGGAGACCGGTTGAGAACGGGTCTAGGCTGGGGCCGTCCTCGTCTTCAGGACTCGGTTGACTCTGATACGGCGTGGCTGCTGGGCCTGCTGACGGGAGATGGGTGCCTCGTGCCCTCAAGCCCGACCGTGACGATCGCCGAGCCGAGTGTGGCGGCGCGGGCGAATCAGATTGCGACGATGGTCAGGCTTCCGTCGCGCCCACAGGCTCTCCATGACTACCGGATCACCGGCATCGCCGAAATGATCCGGTCGGCCCGGATGAACGGGAGGCGCTCGTGGGAGAAGCGTGCTCCGGATTGCGTGATGACGGCCAGTTGCTCGGTTGTCTGCTCGTATATCTCCGGCCTGGTCGACGCCGATGGCCATGTATCCGACCCCGGCCGGCGTTCATCGATGGAGCTTGGGATTACCAGCACATCGCTTGAGCTTCTGCGGGACGTTCAGCACCTCTTGGCCTCGCTGGGCGTCAATGCATCGGTTGCCTCGCCTCCCTCTATGGACGTCGATGCGAAGGGCGGTAAGAGCGGTGCTCCGCGCAGGCACTCGGCACATCGCCTGTCCGTCTTCGGCAACGAGCAGGCTCGAATATTGTCTGGCCTTCTGGACCTCGCCCATGCTGGAAAGGCTGGTCGATTGACCGAGTATGGCCAGCGTTCCTCAGGTCAGGACCGCTCGCGGTTCGACCGGGTTGCCTCGGTCGAGTTCGGTCCTCCCGAGCCGACCATCGGCCTCCAGGTGGATCCGCATCACACGCACGTCACGGGCGGTGTGGTGACGAGAAACACGCTCTACCTCGGTCACGGAGCGGACGCGAAGGTCGTCGGGACCAACCTCCGCGACCTCGATTACTCGGTGGTGCAAGGCCATGGAGAGACGAGGATCGCGGCGGCGGCAGGCGTCCCGGCGATCATCGTGGGGTTCTCGGAGGGCCTTGAGGCCTCGACCTACTCGAACTTCGCCCAGGCCCGGAGAGCCTTTGCCGACAAGACACTCCGACCACTCTGGCGAAACTTCTGCTCGAGTGCCGAGACGATTGTGCCGGCGCCGGGTGGAGCGATGCTCTGGTACGACGACCGGGACATCGCCTTCCTCAAGGCCGACATCAAGGACAACGCCGATGTCCAGCTCACCCAGTCCACGGCGATGAAGCTCCTGACCGATGCTGGCTTTGATCCGGACAGCGTGGTGGCGGCGATCACGTCCAACGATTTCAGCCAGCTTTCGCACTCCGGCCTGTACTCGGTGCAACTCCAACCCCCGGGCTCGAGCCAGAGCGATAACGTTCCCACACCCTCCGCTGGCGGCAGCGCCAACGGCAACGGATCCCAAGGGTTGGCATCCGCTGACCCGAGGGGCATACTTCCCAATGTCGACAACGCACAGCAACTCGCGAAGGCGCTCTTGGCCGCCAGGGCGGGCACCTAGACCAAGCGAGGCGCGATGGCAATCTCAAATGCTCCGTGGGACGGCTCCGCCGGCCGTTTCAGCGATGAGCAATACCAGCGGTCGTGTGTGCTCGACCGCAAGGTATGCGGAGGCGATATGGCCAGCGCGCCTCCCAAGACCCGCTGCTCTCTTCCTATCCGGGAGCCCAACGGCGACCTGAATCGCAACGGTGTCCACGCGGCGGCGGGACGAATCGGATCAGTGACCAACGCCTGCCCTGAGGCCATCTCGAGCGCAAAGGCGGCACTGCGCTCGGCCTACAGCCAGCTCGGCGAGGAACCACCGGCCTCGATCGGAGGGGACTCGGAGAAGAAGGAGAAGAAGCCCGATATGGAGAAGGCCGATAGCCTCGAAACGCTGGCTCAGATGTATGGAGCCGTCACCGGCGAGCCCCGCCACGGGAATGTGGCCATGCGGATGATGACCGGGCTTGACGAGATGGAGGTCAGGGATGCCTCCGGAGAAGAGCAGCAGCAGGGCTACATCGGAACACTGCACGGGCACTTCGCGGTGTTCGATCGCTGGACCGAGATCAACTCGTTTTTCGAAGGCCACTTCCTCGAGAGCCTTGCGCCCGGCGCGTTCTCGAAGACCTTCTCGGAGAATCAGAAGAACATGCGCTGCCTGTTCCAGCACGGGCGCGATCCATCGACGGGTCTAAAGCCTCTCGGGCCGATCCGCGAGCTCGAGGAGGATCAGAAGGGGGCCCGCTATGACGTGGGCCTGCTCGATACGCCGTACAACCGCGATCTGTTGCCGGGACTGAAGGAGGGCCTCTACGGCGCCTCCTTCCGCTTTCAGGTCATGGCCGAGCAGGTGCGCGCCAAGCCCGAGAAGTCCGATTACAACCCGGCCGGCATCGAGGAGCGCAAGATGACCGAGGTCAAGGTCCGTGAGTTCGGGCCCGTGACTTTCCCGGCCTACGAGGATGCCACTGCCGGCGTGCGCTCGCTCAATGACTGGTGGCTCGAGCTCGATCTGGAGCTCTTCGCTCGGGCCCACCCGGACGCCTACCCGGCAAGGCTGTCCGAGATTCTCACCCATCTTCGCGGTGCTACGCCCGCCCACGCCGAGAACGGTGACGGAGCCGGCAGTGCCCGAACAGCCGCACCCCCCGAGGAGACCGAGACCAAGGACCCGCCACGGGACTTCTTGGCCACCGGCCGTATGCGAGGGGCCGCGCGCTCGCTCCGTACATCACGTTCTCAGGAGGTCCCACCGTGGAAGCTCTGACAGCGGCGCGCGCAACCAACAAGCGGCGCCAGTACCCGCCCATCGCCGGCGGTGCACCCACTCTCGACGAGCTGCGCAACCGGGTCACCGAGATCCGGGCGCGCTTGCAGGAGATCGACTCCAATGCGCAGGGACGCGGCCTCGATGACGACGAGAAGCGCGAGTGGAACGAGCTCAGCCAAGAGCTCGTGACCTCCGAGGACGCCATCGAGGAAGGCACCAAGCGCCAGGACTGGATCACCCAGATCTCCGAGCGGGCCGATGCCCGTGAGCAGGGTGCCCACTTCGGCGTGGCCCCGCCCCGCAGCCAGGCCGGCCGGGAGGATCTGTGGGACCTGACCACGATCCGGTCGAACTTCGCCTCGCCCGAGGAGATGATCCGCGAGACCCAGGACCGGGCCCACCGCGCGATCGAGACGTTCACCTTCCCGCACCAGGACATCCAGCGGGGCAAGGTCCCGCCTGACTTCGTGCGCGGCCACCTCGAGTTCCTGATGAACAACATCCGCGAGGAGAACGAGGGCGAGTTCGCGGCCTACGTGCTGCGCAACGGCTCTCCGATGTATCACCGGGCCTTCGCCAAGATGATGCTCAACCAGGCGCTCTCCACGGACGAGCAGCGCGCGCTGGCCGTATCGACTGGCGCAGCTGGCGGCTACGCCGTGCCGATCACGCTCGACCCGACCGTGATCCCGATCTCCAACGGCGTGGTCAACCCGATCCGGGCCATCGCCCGCAAGGCGACCATCACCGGTCTCGAGTACCGCGGGCTCACCGCTGGCGCCGTCGTCGCCTCCTATGGCCCGGAAGGAACCGAGGCATCGGACAACTCGCCGAACCTGGCCCAGCCCGACGTGTTCGTGGAGAAGGCTCAGTCCTTCATCCCGTACTCGATCGAAATCGGGATGGACTGGAACGGACTGCAGGCCGCGATCGCCAAGCTGATCGGCGATGCCAAGGACGTCGTCGAGGGCAACAAGTTCACCCTCGGCGCAGGCCATGGCTCCAACGAGCCCTCGGGCCTGATCACGGGCTCGACCAACACGGTCACGACCGCCGGCTCGGCCTCGTTCGCGGTCGCCGACCTCTACACGCTCGAGGAGGCGCTGCCTCCACGCTTCCGCCCGATGGGGCAGTTCATCGGCAACCGCCACGTCTACAACCTCGTGCGCCAGTTTGGGCAGTCGGCCAACCAGAACCTGTGGATGCCGATCGTCAACCCGGCGGGGGGTCCGCTGTCGCTGGGCCTCGCCAACCGGCCGTTCGAGGAGGGCGGCAACCTCGGTCAGAAGCTGATCGGCTATCCCGCCAACGAGGCATCGGACATGGTGACGACCCTGACCACGGGCTCGAAGATCCTCGTGCTCGGCGATCCGGACTACTACCTCATCGTGGACCGGATCGGAATGACGATCGAGCAGATTCCGATGCTGTTCGGTTCCAACCGCAGGCCGACCGGCCAGCGGGGCATGTACGCGTACTGGCGAAACACCGGGGTGGTGGTCGACCCGGCGGCTTGGCGAGTCCTCGTCACGTCCTGACAACGGACATCGGCGGAAAGGCGATCCGAGCGATGATCCGGGTCCCCTACGTGGCGGGCCGACTGTCGCCGAGCACGGCCATCTGGGCGTCGACGAACGATGCCCGGATGGTCGAGCTGGATGACAGGCCCGAGGCGTACTGGGAGGCGCTGTGCCAGTGGTGGCACGAGCCGGGGGACCTGGTGATCGTCGAGCACGACGTTCTGCCGGCCGATGGAGTAGTAGAGGAGATGCTCGCCTGTCCCTCGGAATGGTGCGTGAGTCCCTACTCGCTCACGTTCCCCGAGGGCGAGGTGTCGTGGGCTTGGGTGCTCGGCTGCACGAAGTTCTCGGAGGGCGCACGTCGACGCCATCCGGATGCGGCCGAGCTCTCGGGTCTACAGGGGAAGCACGAGGTCGATCCTCCCTATGTGTGGTGGAGGCTCGACGTCCGTCTCTCCTGTGCGCTGGCTAGAGTGGGCACCTTGCCGCACGCCCACCGTCAGTCGCGGCACCTGCATTCACAACCGGCCCTCGAGGAGGTCCGATGAGCGATAACCCGGCGCAGATCATGGAGGCCACGGAGGACTTCATCTGCGAGGTCAACGGCGAGCGCATGCTCTTCCACGCGAACGAGTCTCGAGTGGCGGCATCCCACCCGGTCGTGGCCGTTCATCCCAGCCGCTTCCGTCCCGTCGAGGAGAACCTCGCCTACACCGACGAGATGGCCACCGACAACCCAGGCGAGCGCCGCTCGAGGGCCGTGCCCCGTCAGCGTCAAGCCGTGGCAGCAGCTAAGGAGGACTGATGGGCGCAGTATTCGAGGCACAGCCAGAGCCCACCCCCGAGCCGGCCCCGCCGCCGGAGCCGGAGCCCACACCCGAACCAGAGGAGCCGACCGTGGCTGAGAACGAAGAGAAGAGCGGATCCGCCACCGAGCGCGAGCTCGCGCGGATGAAGGAGGAGGCCGAGGCCCGCCAGAAGGCCGACGAGGAGGCGATCGAGGCTCAGCACGCCGCCACCGAGGCCTTCCGCGAGGAGTACGAGAACTCGGACCGCGGCGCGGTGCGCCGGCAGATCGAGGAGGCCGAGGCAGCTATGCGCGGTCCCCACCCACTGGAGGGATTTACGGTCGGCGATCCGACCCAGGGACCGTCCACCTGATACCCGCATCCGTCTGACGGAGGTGTAGGCGATGGCGTTCGACGCCCACTCCAACTTCGCCATCAGTGCGGTGGCGACGGCGCCATCCCCTGCTGGCTCGGGCACGACGCTGGGTGTCTCGAGCGGGGACGGTTCGAAGTTCCCGGCCGTTCCCTTCAACGCAACTGTGTGGGCGTCGGGCCAGACGCCCACCCTGTCCAATGCCGAGATCGTCCGCGTCACGGCGCGCTCGGGCGACAGCTTCACGGCGATCACCCGAGCCCAGGAGGGAACCTCGGCTCGCACGGTCGTGATCGGCGATCAGATCATGGCCGCGATCACGGCCAAGGTCCTCACCGACATCGAGACGCAGCTCGCGCCGCTGGCGAGTCCAGCTCTTACCGGGACGCCGACCGCACCGACCCAAGCGCCCTCGGACAACAGCCCGAGACTCGCGACTACGGCCTACGTGACGGCGGGGATCTCAACAGCGATCACGGGCCTTGCGCCGCTGGCGAGCCCGGCCTTCACGGGAACGCCCACGGCGCCCACCGTTGCCTCAAGCGCGGATAGCACGACCAAGATCGCCACCACGGCCTTCGTCCATGCCGTTGCGGGCGCCGGCGTCACCCTCGCTGCCGTTGCGGCCGCACAGCCGTTCTACGTGGACCTGCCCGAGAACCACGGCGCCAAGCGCGACGGCAAGCGCATCCTCGATGCTGCGATGGCGAGCGGGTCGACGACGCTGACATCGGCGAGTGCCGCCTTCACCTCAGCCGACGCCGGCAAGATCATGGTCGTCACCGGAGCTGGTTCTGGTGGCGGCAAGCTCGTCACGACGATCTCGAGCTTCACCAACGCGACCACCGTGGTGCTCGCCGCGGCCAACGCCTCTGGCGGCGCTGTGTCTTCAGCCGCTGCCGTATACGGGACGGACGACACGGCAGCCTGCGCGGCGGCCGTTGCGAATGCGGTGACGCAGGGGATCGCGAACGGCTCGTACTTCGGCGAGGTGTGGTTCAGCGCCGGCATCTACATGCTGAGCGGAGCGGTCAGCGGCCACGGCTCTCCCAACTTCGCGAGCTCGCAGATCCCGCTGCCGATGATCGCTTCGGGCACGAGTGCGCAGAAGTTCGAGCTCGTCCTCAAAGGGCTGGGCTCGGGCGGCGCGGTATCACTGCCGCACTGGAACCAGACGACGGGCCAGATCTCGGGCGCCACGCTCTACACCACGCTCGTCGGCACCAACGATGTGACCTACGGCGAGGCATCGGTCATCGGTGGGGCAACAGAGGCTCAGGGCTACGGTGGCGGCAGCGGCAATGCTTGGTCGAACATGCTGGTCGTCGTGGATGGTCTGAGAATTGTCTCGGCGACGGTCAACCCGACGATGACTGGCTTCAACTTCGAGGGCCTGCTCGAGGCCAAGATTGTCTCGGCGAGTTATATGGCCGATGCGTCGCCCGCGGCGATGACGGCAGCGATGCCCTATACGAACCAGTGGGCGACCGGTCTCAAGATGCCGGCGACCAACAACAACGATCTCTGTGTCGTTCAGGACTGGTCGGCCGAGGGCGTGTGGTATTCGATCACCCTGACCGAGCACTGTGATGTCAAGTCGATGCGGTCGGTCTACTGCGGCTGGGGGATCATGCTCGACAACCGGACGAGCACGCCGCATACGGCACACGTGTGGATGGCGAGCATCGAGATCTGCACGAACATGATCGGCCTGCTGGGAACGGGGGGCAACTTCCGGATCGACATGGACGTGGTCGATGGCGAAGGTGGTGGCTTCATCTGGGACGGCAACAGCCTGGTGTACGGCAGGATCGGCATCACCGCCAACGTCACGCCAGCCTACTCAACTGCCAGCAATACGCCTCGCTCGGCCTACATCGGCAACTGGTCGAGCACGCCTCTCAACGGCCGCTTCATCAACCTGCGGGCGCTCGACATCATCGCCGGGGCCTTCACGACCAATCCCACCGTGCCGGCGACAGGTGTGGACTTCTGGAACGGCTTCGGGCGCGACTGTGCGGTGAGCATCGGCGGAACAGGCCTAACGGTGGTAGCCATTGATGGCCAAACTCAGCAGGTTGTACCCGGTGTGTACATCGTGCCCGAGGGCAAGAAGATCAATCTGACGTACACCGGCACGGTTACCTGGGCTTGGATCGCGCTATGAGCTTCGTAGTCCCAGAGATCATCGCGGGGGCGGGTTCGCCGGAGGTCTTGGCGTACTCGGGGACGGCAAAGCTTCTTCGTAGTGCATACGGCGGCTCGGGGTACAGCTACGCGCCAGTCGCATCCGATCATTTCAACCGAGCCAACGCAGCGGTCGGCGGGGTGGGCAACTGGACGAACTTCGCAAGCGGTGGCATGTCGATCGTCTCGAACGAGGTCAGGCCCACGGTTGTCGGTGGCCCGACGCCTTACGGCTGCTACCGGACGAGCGAGACGTACAACAGCAACCAGTATTCGCAAATAACGGTCGGCTCGCTGCCTCTCTTCTCTGGCGATTTCGTTGGTGTGGCGGTCCGTTGCCAGGACGCATCGAACTTCTACGTGATGCGCTACTACTACGACGGGTCGCATTTCATCTTGGATTGCTTCAAGGTGACCGCCGGTACTTGGGCCCAGATCCAGACCCTGAACCTGTCTGGGGCTTTTGCGTCGGGCCTTGTGGCGGGCACCGTGCTCACGTTCATAGCGGAGTCATCGCGTCTCTCCGGCCTGATAAACGGGCAGCAGCAATGGGTCTTCGGCGACACCACGTTCACGGGCGGTTCCCCGGGGATATCCGGCTATGAGACGAGCGGCAACCATCCCACGCTAGACAACTGGCAGGCCGGCAACGTCGTGCTCGGACCGACGCTCGCGTCGGATAACTTCAATCGAGCTAACGGCGGCGCGTCCGCGGGGCAGGCCAACTGGAGCGCCCCTGCCGTGTCGTTCAGCGGCGTCTCGTCTCAGGATGCAACGATCGTCTCCAACCAGCTCAATCTGTCGGGCACCTCCTCGCACTTCACCGACGTTCGCGCCAATGAGACATACAGTCCCAATCAGTGGGCGTCTATCCAGATCGGGTCGGTGCCGGTGCTGGCGGGCTCGAGTGGCTTCGTGGGAGCCGTGGTCAGGTGGAACGGCACCAATGGCTACATGGGCTGCGTGTTCGGCGCCCCGAACCAGTACCAGATTTACAAGCTCACGGTGGGATCGCCATCGACCCAGCTCGTCGCGAGCTCCACACTCGGCTCAACGCCCCCCGCGGGCACCGTGATCACACTCGTGGTGCGGAACAGCTTGCTCCGGCTTCTTGCCAATGGCGTAGAGCAGATAGCAATTGCCGATAGCTCGTTAACGTCGGGAGTACCAGGGCTCCAGTGTTTCAATCCCTCGACCGCCGATAACTGGAGCGCAGGTAACGCATGATCGGCGGCGAGTATCCCGGCGAGGCGCTGTTCGGAGGAATGGTCATGGGCACGATCACCGGGCCGCCGCCGCCGCCCACGGGCCTTCCGGTCCTGAGCTACCCCACCAGTCTGAACCTGAACGACTACAACACGACCCTGTTCTTGGTCGAGTACGACACCACTCTAAGGATCATGGTCTAGGCGATGTCACCAACCGTCAAGCAATACGACACCTACCCGCCCTGGGTCTTTGCGCTGAGCGATGATGAGGGCCCCATTCCTCTGTCCGGCGCATCGTCGGTGAAGATCATCATGAAGGTCGTGGGAGCTACCGGGGCGGTTGGCCCGCTGAATGCCAGTATCACCGGCGAGCAGACCTTCACGGCCTCGAGCGTTATCGGCAGCCCGACGCTCACGAGCATCTCGAGCCTCACCAGCATCATCGAAGGCTCAACGCTCATCGGCTCCGGCGTTGCGCCCAATGCCACCGTGCTCGAGATCGACCCCTACGCGAACACGATCCAGATGAGCGCTCCGGCCACGGCAACGGTCGCCAGCATGTCGGTCATAGCGAACCGCGGCATGATCAGCTATACGCCCACCTCCACGGACACCTCGGTCCCGGGCGTCTACAACATCGAGGCGTCCATCCACTGGGACGCCGGCGGGACGCAGATCACCAAGGTCCCCAACCAGCAGAACGCGAACCCGCAGCTTCAGATCGATCCGGACCTGTTGGGCACAACGGAATGAGTGATGCTCTCGGCAACCGGAATCCCGACCTCGGTTGACCGGGTCCAACAGGGCCAAGCGGCAACCATCTGGACGCAGTGGGAGCAGGCCGGGGCTCAGGTGGACCCCGGTGTCGTGACGGTCACGGTCAACTCGGATCGCTCGGGGACGGCGATCCTCGCGGGCGCCCCCACCACGGTGACCGGGATGGCGCGCGGCGTCACGCTCCCCAACACCCTGACCCAGAACCTCGATCTGCTGACCCTGACGTGGACCGCGGCGGATGGGTCCTTCCAGGTGACCAGTGTCGAGGTGGTTGGGCGCTACCTGTTCGGGGCCGTTGCAGCTCGGGCCCGGTCCCCGCTGCAGGACACCACGACCTACCCGAGCGATGCGATCGCGGCCTACCGGACCTACGCCGAGATTGCCATCGAGGACATCTGCGGCGTGTCCTTCGTGCCCCGCTACTCGAGGGACGTGGCCCGGCTGAGCTCTTGGGGGATGCTCGAGCTTCCGCGACGCAAGATCACCAGCCTCGTGCAGGTCACGACGACGACCAACCAGGGCCCGCAGCCGGTGTCCTCGCTGACGGGCGCGCGCCTCATGCCCGGGGGCCTCGTCTACCTGCCGTCCTACTGGAACTTCTTCTCGTACCCGATCGCCGTGGCCTACGAACACGGCTATCCCTACCCGCCGCCCCGTGTATCGCGGGCCGCGCTCGAGCTGGCGCGGCGCTGGCTGATCGAGTCGCCTTGGGACGAGCGCATGACGGCCTTTCGCTCCCGTGAGGGTGGCGAGGTCGACATCCTCACAGCCAAGGGCGACCCGTTCGACATCCCTGAGGTGGTGGCCGTATCCGAGCTGTATGGGCTACCGCTGGTGGCGTGATGATCCTGCCCGATCACAACGCCCACCTGATCAAGATCGAATCCGATCCGGTGCCGGCGGACCCGGATCTCGGCATCGCGGCGGTGCCGGCCGCGATCAGGTGGCAGGGCGATGTCTGGGCTCACCTCGAGGATGACGTGCGAGAGGTCATCCGCGGCGGGCAGCAGGTGACCATCTTCCAGACCATGTGCGTCCTGCCCCAGAACCTGCCGGTGCGCCCGGCCACCACCGATCAGCTGACCTTCACGGTCATGCCGGGCGGCACGACGCTGGTGCTCAAGGTGCGGGAGGTCAACGACCGCTTCCGCCAGCTCGGCTTCATCAACGTGATCGCGAGGGTGGCGTGAGCCCGGCCCGAAATTCCACTAATCCCACCCTTTGGGGTATGAAGTACACCCTTTTGGGTGGGTTTAGGGGTGGGTTTACGACCCCCCGCAGATTTGCGTCCGCACGAGCTCGCGCTGCCGGCAGCTCGTTTTCTCCTTCGCCGCAGCCGCTCGCCGGGCCGCGTTTCATGCCCTGTCCAAACGTTCAGACACTCCTTGAGCTCACCCGGCAGCTCGCCGAGAGCGACTCGAGATGAGCTGAATGGCATACACCGGTCCCCTGGGTCGCGCCTTCTTACGCCGCGGCGGTCCCGGATACGAGTCCGACTGGTACGGCGACGCGATCGTCAACTCGGTCGCTGATGCAGCTCGCTCGGCCATCACCGAAGTGGTCCGGGGCATTGCCGAGGACATCCGCAACGAGCACCCGAACTGGGACCACAAGACCCACCAGCTTCACGATGCGGTCTTCTCCAAGCCGGCGATCATCGAGTGGTCCACGCACCAGCCCGGAGCTCCCCACGTCTGGGGCGAGGCCGGCATCCTCGACACCCCCCGCTGGCGCACCACCGAGGAGGACGAGGAGGCCCCGCACTGGACCCGCGATCCCCACACCGGCCAGTTCCGGCTGCTCACCAACATGGACGTGGCGATGTTCCTCGAGTTCGGCACCGCCCGCATGGAGCCGAAGACGCCCTGGCTCTACGACGCCTGGGACCGCAACGTGGTCAAGCTGCCGGCGCTGATCAAGGAGTACACCGTGCGCAATCAGGCGGGCGGCACGCCCTTCGCGATCCGCAACCACCTCGGCCAGTTCGCTCCCCATGAGGGACCCTGATGCCCTCAGCTCCCGATGCCTGCGAAGCCCTCAAGGCGGTCCTCCTGGCGGACGCCACCGTCTCGAGTCTGACCGCCGGCAACATCTTCGACCGCGAGCTCCCCTACGCCGAGGACTTCTCCATGCCGATCAAGTGCGTGGTGCTCAGGCCGGCTGGTGGGCCTCCGGGGCCGGCGACCCTCCCGCTTCAGATCCTCCGCATCACCACGATGTGCTACGGCGAGACGCCCCACCTCGCTGGCCGGGTGCTCGGGGCCGTCTACATGGTGCTCAACAACCTCACGCCCAGGGTCTACAACAACACCCTGGTCTATTCCTGCATGGTGAGCACGGGCGAGATATCGCTCAGAGACCCCGACGAGCACTGGCCATATTCGCTGATGAGCTGGCTGGTACGAATCGGAGTCGATCCCTAGGATGTCGCCTTGGCTGGTGAGATCATCCATTTAGCCCAGAGGAGCAGCGTGTCCCCCACCTTCCTATTCAACGCCCCGCCCCACCATGAGATCGTCTTTCCGGACCGAGTCGTTCACGGCGGCGAGACGCTCGAGGTGGCCGAGGGAACCGATCCGGCCCTGATCGATGCGCGTCTCATCCCAACGGAGGGCGAGCAGGTCACCGAGTCCCCGGAGTCCGAGCAGCCGGTAGAGGCCGCACCCGCCGAGCAGGTCACCGAGCCCGCTGGCGGCGAGGAGGTCCCCTCGGCATGATCGAGCTCGGACGCGAGAAGGACGTCCTCTTGGGATTCGTGCACGACGGCTGGCGGGTGGGCACCGCCGGCTGGTTCTTCTCGGTTCTGGGCGTTCTCGACGAGCAGGCCAAGCGCGAGGCGAGGGGACAGCGTCGCCGGCTCACCGAGATCCACGACGCGGCGGGGCCCTACATCCATGACAACCGCTCCCGCGTCGCCCGCTACTTCCTCGAGGAGACCGACAAGCAGTGGCTGTGGTTCCTCGACAACGACATCGAGTTCGAGCCAGATGCCCTCGACCAGCTCCTCGAGGCGGCGGAGGAGCACGACGTCCGCATCCTCGGCGCTCCCTACCCCAACGCCTATGGCAAGAGCGAGGCCTATCTCTCGTGGCTCGTCTTCACCCCGGACGGCATCAAGGCCCTGCCGGAGAGCGTGCTTGAGGACCAGACCGACCCGGTCGAGATCACGGCGATCGGCATGGGCTGCACGCTGATCCACCGGGACGTCCTGCAGGATGTCGCCGACATGCATGGCGGCGACCCATGGGACACCTTCGCCGCCGACATCCTGCTCGAATTCGAGGACGGCGGATTCCTCGTGGGCCGCGTGCCCGAGGACCTCGAGAAGGCCATGTCCAATGGGCGCATCCTTCGCCGGATGTCGAGGATGGGCGAGGACGTGACCTTCCCGGTCGATCCTCAGACCCCCGTACTGAGGGCTGACTGGCGCTGGCAGCCGATCGAGCGCTTCGGGATCGGCGATCGCGTTCTGTCCTTTGACGAATACGGCACGCCTCATTCGAGCCGGCGCTACGACCGTGCGCAGGTCACGGGGATCGTCGAAAGGCGCCTGCCGCGCCTGCGACTCATAACCGCGAATGGCGAGATCATCACAACCGCGGAGCACCCCTGGCTCAGCCATCACCACGGGCACCATGCTTGGCAATGGACTGCGGCCAATGAGCTTCGCGTGGGCGATCCGATGGCGATCGTCATGCCTCAGGCGCGCAACCCGAAGAGCGAGTCCGAGGACTACGCGCTGGGCTACGTTCAGGGCCTCCTGCACAGTGATGGGACGAGATCCGGCTTTCAGCACGTTGTCCGTATGAAGGACACCGAGCCGCTCGAGCGCATGGCAACCATGCTGGCGCGCTTGGGCATCGAGTCGGTGCGCGGAGCGGCCCACTGGGATGGCAATCCTCGCCATGCTCCGATGCATCGCCTGAGCGTGAACGAGATGGTTGCGTCGTCTTGGCTGGAGCCGGTCTGGGAGATGACTCGAATTCCCTCAAGGGACTTTGCGGCTGGCTATCTCGCCGGCATGTATGACGGGGACGGCAGCCATCATGGCGGTAAGCTTCAGATCCACAGCATCCGCGACAGCTACAAGGACCGCCTCGAAGAGGCCGCGCGGTATGTCGGAGTGCCGTTCACGGGCCGGGGACCGCGATCGGTCTCGATGCATGGGCAGGGGAACATCTTCTGCTTCTGGCAGAGCACGCTTCCGTCACTATCGCGACGCACCTTCCCTCGGGGACAGGCTCGAACCGGGCAGGAGGTCAGGCACGAGCCGGCCACGCTGCTTGCCAAGGAACGTCTGCCCGAGGCCGATGTTCTGTGTCTGCAGACATCGAGTTCGACGTTCATCGCCGATGGCTACGCGTCGCACAACTGCCTGCGGGCCCGGCGAGCGGGTCATCTCACCTACGGGCTTCCCACCCTTCTCGTCGATCACTTCAAGCCCACATATGTCAGCCACATGGCGCACGGGCGCTCGAGCGCGCCGCAGCTCCTCGGATCAAAGGAGGACTAGCTCGTGCAACCGTACGAAGTCATCTGTGCGCCATACACCGTCTTGGCGACCACGGTGGCCCTCGCTCAGTCGGTGGGCTTCCCGCCCATCAACATGAGCAACCCGGCGCCGCAGACGGGAACGGTGCTCACCGGGCCCTTCACGGTCTGGAGCCAGGTCGGCACGTCCGGCAACAAGAACTACTCGGACACCGGCGTGACCGTCACCCACACCCAGACGGTGTCGACGTTCATCCCGGCCGGTTCGACCACGGTGCGCAAGGCGTGGCGCACGGACGAGGGCCTGACCATCGCCTTCGAGGTGGCCGACCTCAGCCCGGTGACCTACGCGCTGCTCATGGACAACATCGCCCTTACAACCACGCCGGCAACGTCCGGCGCGGGTGGCGATAACCACTTCGAGCTGATGCGCGGCGTGCAGGTCAGCCAGTACGCCCTGTGCATCCGCGGCATCAGCCCGGTTCAGGAGGCCTATGGCGCCCAGTACGAGGTGCCCTCCGCCTTCATGATGGGCAACCCGGCGCCGCGGTATTCCAAGCAGGGTCCGGCTCTGCTGGCGATCGAGTTCCACGCCTTCGAGCTCACCCCGGGACACCTTGCGACGTGGCGGGCGGCGACGACGCCATAAGCGAGATGCCAAGTGGAAACGCTCTGCGCCGAGCTGCCCGGCAGGCAACCGCCGAGCGGGTCATCGGTGCGGAGGCAACGGCCCTCATTGCGCGCGACCCACATCTCGCAGTGGAGCGCGCGCAGAGGGCCTACAACGAGGCTCGCCGAGCTCGAAGGGCGAGCCTCGAGATGCGGCGTCAGGCCCAGCGGATGATGCGCGAGTTCGACGTCTTCCGCGATCACCTCGAGGCGCTCGGCATCAAGGTTGTGATCGAGCCAGACCCCGTCACCCATCCAGCTCCAGGAGGCCGGACCAGTGACTGCAACAGCGTCACCGCAGACAGATAACGCCGCGGCGCTTGCCGAGACCACGGCGAGCATTGCCGAGGCCGCCATCGACGCCGGCGTTCTGCCGGCGCCGCCGGAGGAGAAGGAGGACGACGAGAACGTCCTCGACCTCGTCTCCATCGCCCCCACCAGGCGCCTGGTGCGGGTCCCCACCAAGGACAAGCCAGAGGGCCAGACCTTCGAGCTTCGCCTCATGGACGACTTCGGAATCATGCAGCAGCAGGAGCTCCTCTCGTGGGGCCGGCGCTATGACGCTCTGTTCAACAAGGAAGAGGACCTCACGGACGATGAGCGGCTGAAGCTCAAGCACTACCTCGACTCGATCTTCGACACCGTGCTCGATGCCCCCAAGGCGGTCAAGAAGACCATGCCGGACGGCGTGCGCAACCGGGTGGTGACGGCTTTTACGTTGGCGCCTCTGCTGGCGCGGCAGGAGGCGGATCGCAAGGAAGCGGAGAAGGCCGCGCAGGAGAATCCACAGACTTCGGAGAGCTGATCCCCCGGCTTCAGCGCTTCTACGGAGGAGATCCCCAGAAGTGGCTCACAATGCCGACGCGACTCTTTTGGATCTATGCCAAGGCCCTCCCGATCCTGCACGCCCGCGAGTCGATCCACCACATCAACGAGCTGTCCATTGCCTTCGGCAGCATGGACAAGGAGCAGTCCCAGAACTTCATCGCCGACCTCGAGCAGATGTCCCAGCGCAAGGCCAGGCCCGCCGAGGTCCCGCTCGGCCGGCCCAAATCCACCGAGGAGATGCACCGGCTGCTCAGCATGTCCTCGTCGAGCATCAAGATCGAGTAGCTCCCCCCCGGCGTCAGGCGGGTTGCCAGATCGCCCCTCAAGCGATAACTCGGGTTCGATTCCCGGGCGCCGGACTGAAAATCGTCCTACGAGCCTTTAGGAGCCTTTCTAAGGGCCTGCAAGCCCGGACCCTGGCCGGGACCCGGAAAAACCATCCAAGGCCCTTAGAAGGCCTCCCAAGCCCCTCACAGGGGAAATGAGCCATGGCTGAGATCCTCGGCGAAGGCACATTCAACGTCTCGGCGAACTTCGACGAGATGCGTCGCCGGATGGACGAGGCGGAGAAGTACGAGAAGGCCAAGCTCGCGGCGATGGCGGCGGATGCCGCCCTCTACGAGAAGGGGCTCTCCCGCCTCGGGGACAGCATCCAGACCTCATTTCTGGCGCCCACCCTCCAGGCGTTCGCCAAGACGGGCGCTGAGACCAAGGGTCTCATTACCGGACTGCGGGAGGCCGAGTCCGCCGGCTTCGACCTCAAGACCCAGTTCGCCTTCCTCCCGCCGGAGCTCGCGCGCTGCGCAGAGCAGGCGGCCAACCTCAACATCAAGAACAAGCAGCTGGCGATCGCCTTCGACGAAGCCAGCAGTGGCGCCGAGGAACTCAACCGCCAGCTCTCGCTGATCGACGACGACGCCGGCCGGGCAGCTGCAGCGTTCGAGCTCGCCACGGCCAAGATCGTCGCCACCGCCGGCGTCCAGGTCAGAGCGATCGACAACATCGCCGATGCCTACGAGCGACTCGCCGCGGCGCGAGCTCTCGCTGATGCCGGCCCGGTTGGTGCCCTGGCCGAGTTCGCCCTCAACCCCGCTCAGCGCGCGGCGCTCAGGTATCTGAGCACCTCCGGCAGGCCCGAGGGCTTCCAGCCCTCTCCGGTCGTAACCGGACGTCCCTACTCCCAGGTTCGCCCGCCCGAGGGGCCGTCCTATCCGACTGGCGGGGCACGTCCTCCATACCCACCGCGCGACTACCTCCCGACCGGTGGGCCGACGAGCATCTCCTCTCAAGAGCTGCTCTACCTCAGGCAGATCGAGCGGGCCTACTCGGGCGTGCGAGGTACGGGCGTTCCGTCCTACCCGACTCGGTCGGGCCCTCCGTTCCCACCGCGGGACTATCCAGGTCAGGCGGCACTCGGTGCTCAGATCGCAGCTGAGAACCGACTGGCTGATATCGATGCCGCACTGGCCGCGTCGGTCAGGGACCTGCAGGGCGCCATCGATCGGCAGACGATCGCCGCCCCGTTCATCGGCGGAGGCGGAGGCGGAGGACGAGGAGGCGGAGGGTTCTGGGGCAGCCTCTTCGGTTCCGCCGCTGGCGGCGACGGAGGCGGAGGCGGAGGCATAGGCCGCACCCTCATGACCGCCCTCTGGGGAGGCGGTGGAGCTCGCATCGGCCGCTTCGGCATCCCACTCGTGGGCGGCGGCATGGGCAGTCTCGCCTCCTTCGGCGGGCTCGATCCCCTCCACTTCCTGACCACGGGTCTCTCGATCGGCGGCTTCGGTGCCGCGGGCGCCGCCGGAGCTGGACTGCTCGGACTCGGTGCCCTCGGCCAAGCGGCGGTCGGCGGCGGTGCCGATGTCGCGGTGCTCAAGTCGACGATCGCCGACACGCGCCAGCTGGCGCAGGCACAGGATGCGGTCAACAAGGCGATCGCCGTCTACGGTCCTGGATCCCGGCAGGCTGCGGTGGCCACCCAGCAGTACAACTACGCCGTCGCCCAGCTCGGTACGGGACTGGGCGTGCTCGCCGAGCAGCGGCTCGCCAAGGCGACCACCGCTCTGAACACCTATTGGGATCAGGCGACCCAAGGTGCCCGCGTGCAGGCGGTCAACATCCTCATGCAGGTCACCAATCTCGGCACCACGTACGTGCCACTGGTGGCCAAGGCCGCGCAGTCGAACCTATCGCTGATCAACACCTCGCTCAAGCCGCTCTTCACGTGGCTCGAGGGCCCCACCGGGATCGGCATCTTCCACAACCTCGAGAACAACTTCAAGAAGAACATCCCGGCGTCGGTCGACATCTTCAACCGCTCGATCGAGCTCCTGCTGCGGATCACCTCGCTGGCCTCGAACTACACCGGCCACTTCGTCGACAAGCTCGACGAGCTTGTCAAGCGGGCATCCAAGACCCCCGATACCAAGATCAACGACTGGATCGGCCGGCTGGTCGGCGACTTCCGCCAGTGGGAGCTGTTCTTCAAGGCACTGGGCACCGACATCTACGACCTGTTCAAGCAGGACGCCGGCACCGGCCAGTCGATCATCGCCACCCTCACCCAGATGCTCGACAAGCTCGGCGCCTGGGAGACCTCGACGCAGGGCAAGGCCGACATCCACAACATCTTCGAGGTCCACAAGAACGAGATCCTGGCCATGCTGCAGATCCTGCCTGCGCTGCTCACCGGTCTCGGGAGCTTCTATCTCGTGGTGGCGCCCACGATGACGAAGGCGTTCACCACGATCTTCGGCGCCATCTCGAGCGTGCTCACGGCGATTGCCGATCTGGGCAAGCAATCCCCGGTGCTCGAGAACGTGCTCGTCCTCCCACTCGCCGGCACGCTGATCGCATCCAAGCTCTTCGGGATCGGCAAGACCCTGACCTTCGTCAAGGACGCGGCCATGGCGCTGGGCGGCGAGCAGGTCATCGGCTCGGTGAAGCGGTTCCTCGACATCACCTCGGCGCAGCAGCGCAGCATGGTGACCACGGGCGCTGGCGGACAGCTGACTCCGGTCGCCGGCGGCGGCGGTGTGGTCCCCAACGTCGGCACCGCAGAGAAGGAGGGTGAGAAGGCAGGCTCGGCGCTCAAGACCGGCGTCATCCGCGGCCTCGGTATCGCCACCATCGGCACGCTGCTGTTCCAGGGGATCGGCGACTCCGTCCACGGCGGTCTCGGTACCGCGCTCTCGACGATCGGATCCGATGCCTCGATCGGCGCCGGCATCGGAGCGGTCTTCGGGCCCGAGGGCATGATTCCGGGAGCTCTCGCGGGCGGTCTGGTCGGTGCGTTCCAGTCCTTCATCCAGAACGCACCGGACTGGGGCAAGCAGTTCATCGACGAGTGGAACAAGGGCATCAAGGCGGGCGGCGGTGTCCAGCTCGGTGCCATCACCCCATCCGCCCCCTCGCCCGGATGGCACGGACTCACCTATGGCGAGATAGCCCGACAGGTAGCCCAGGGCGAGGCGACCGCCGGAGCGGGACAGCGCCTGCTCCAGAGCCTCATCCAGGGAGACACCAACATTCCGGCCCAGGAGCGCACCCTGGCCCGCGCGCCCCGGCGGCTCATCCTTCCCCCGCCCGGTGTCGAGCCGAACAAGTGGCAGAAGGCAGCCGAGGAACTCGTCTCGGGCTTCACCCAGGTGGTCAATGCGCGTCTGCAGACTCACCGCTTCTGGACGGTCGATCAGCTCGAGCGCCAGACCGACATGCAGAAGTTCTTCGGCAAGAACGTGCCGGAGGCGGTCAAGGAGGGCGCCGCTCAGGCGATGGTCAATGCCGCGGCGAGCCTCGAGGCGAACGGACGCCTGCCCAGGGGTGCGGCCGCCCAGCTCGCCAAGGACATCGAGAACCGCTACGGCGTCATCGTGCCCACGCTGGGCGACATCACCAAGAGGGCCACCAAGCAGATCACGGACGCGATCAAGGCCAGCCAGGTGCTCGATGCCGCCAACAAACTGGTCAACGATCCGACGACTGGGCTGAAGGCGGTCTTCGCAGGCTTCCCCGACATCGCCAAGACCGATGGCACCAACGCCCGGCAGAACTTCCTGGCCGAGATCGAGTTCCTGCGTGTCGAGACGCACTCGAAGAACAAGAAGATGGCCGACCAGGCCGGGAAGGACCTGCAGCAGGTTGCCGGACAGGCCGACCAGTACGGCAAGCTCACCCACGACAAGTGGCTTCAGCACCTCGGCGCCACAGCCACCAAGAGCGATGCAGCATTCGCCGGCATCCTCAGCGGCGGAGCGGGTGCCTACCAGACACTGGTCGCGGATATCGGCCAAGCGATGTCCGCGAACGTGCTCAACACCAACACCGGCATGGGCCTGATCATCCAGGCGACCAACGCCCTGCTCTCCTCGTTCAAGGTCAAGCCGGTGCCGGTCCCGCTGCTCAAGCAGATGAGCGTCAAGGACCTGACGCTCCTGGCCACCACACCCCAAGGACGCTCCGCAGCGGCCAACTGGGGCGGGGCCACATGGGCCCACGGCGGCATGATGACGGTCGGTCACCCCGGCGACCGCGGCGCCGACACCGTTCCGATGAGCGTCGGAGGCACGCCGATCATGGTGGGCAAGGGCGAGCAGGTGGCGGTCTTCAATCAGCACCAGCAGCGCGCCATGGAGCGCATGGTGCCCGGGGGACTCGGCGGGTTCTTCAAGGGACCGTGGCCGGCCCACCACTATGCTGGCGGCGGCGTCGTTCCCTACTCCCTGCCACTGCCTCGCTCGGAGATGCTGCCCGGGCGGTGGTCGATCGATCAGGGCGTGGACATCCCCGCTCCCGCGGGAACGCCCGAGTTCGCGATCGGTCCCGGCGTCATCACCCGGGAGGGCATCTCGGGATTCGGTCCCAACGCCCCGGTGCTCCGCATCAGCCAGGGTCCGCTCGCAGGCACGTCGATCTACTACGGCCATGCCGGGCCCGACCTCGTCAAGGTGGGCGACACCGTCCGAGCTGGACAGCAGATATCCGAGGTGGGCTCAGGCATCGTCGGAATCTCGACCGGACCCCACATCGAGATCGGCATCTACCCACCCGGATCGATGGGCTCGGGCTCACGGATGGCCACCCTCCTTCAGCAGTTGATGGGCTCGAGCACGATCACGCCGATCGGCGGGACTGGGTCGGGTGCCGGCATTCCGACGCTGAAGCCACCGGACGTCAGCGGTACGGGCCCGATGTCGCAGGTGATGAAGGCCGCGTTCAAGAAGGACACCGATGCGGCCAACACCTATCTGCAGTCCAACATTGCCCCGATGCTGGGCGCCGCCGGCATCACCGGAGCGCTGCCCAGTCTGACCACCGGCCCGAACGCATCCATCATCGCCAACTTCTTCCGCGGCAAGGGCCTCGGCCCGGTTGCCATCGCCGGGATCCTCGGCAACTGGATGCAGGAGTCGAGCTTGGACCCGTCGCGAGCTGGCGGCGGACTTGCTCAGTGGATCGGCACCCGCTTCGGAGCCCTTCAGGACGCCGCGCGCTTCAAGCATGTGCCCTGGACCGACATGGCACTGCAGCTCGCCTTCGCGTGGTCAGAGCTCACCGGACCCTATGCCGGCACGCTCGCCCAACTGCGCAACGCGCGCACCCCAGCCGACGCGGCGACCATCTTCGAGCTCGGCTACGAGCACGCCGGTACGCCGGCGATGTCCAATCGCATCGCCTATGCCCAGCAGGCCTTCGCTCAGGGCTTTGCCAAGGGCGGAGTCGTCCACAGGCCTGCCACCCATGCTGCAGCCGGCGCGCCAGCTCCCGTCCACGCCGCAGCCCCACCTCACGCCGCAGCACCACCTCACCCAGCGGCTGCTCACCCTGCGGCGGCCCACCACCAGCCGATCTCCCATGTGGCGGCGGCCCACCACGCGGCCGGTCCCAAGATCAGGCCCGTGACCCACGCCAAGATCAAGCCGACCAAGCCCAAGCCCAAGAAGCACACGCCCAAGCCCAAGGGAACCAAGCCGGCACCCGCCGCCGGCCACGGCGATCCGAACGTGACCAAGCTGACCGGAGGGCCCCCGCCCCCGCCGCCGCCGAGCTACGACAAGGCGCAGGGCTTCCTCGATCAGCTCACCAATCTCACCAACCGCGTCCAGGGCGAGCTCAACTGGCAGGGCGTGGTCACGAACGTCTTCGGCGCCTCGACCCAGACGACGATCACCACCAACGCGGACATGGTGCTGCCCTACGACGTGCTCACGTCGGGTGGCCAGACGATCAAGGCGGGCGACACCATTCCCGCCGGTACCGACCTCGTCAACCCCGGCGACCCGAACGCGCCGTTCCACTTCCCTGACACTTGGACGGGCTTCACCGACCCGGCGACGGGCCAGCCCAGCAAGGGCATCTGGGACCGCATCCGGGAGATCATCGGCCGCGGTGGGCAGACCGAGATCACCCAGCCGCCGATCGGCGATGCCGGACCGTATGCGAGCTGGAAGGCCGGAGACCTCAACCTCAATACCGAGATGGGACTCGACGACTGGCTGCTCGCCGCGTACTTCGAAGAGCAGTGGCTCGGCGGACAGGGCCAGGTGGCGCTGAACGCGTACATCGACGCCGAGAACACCTCGCTGGACTGGTGGAAGAAGCACAAGCACGCCCTGACGGTGCGGCGCACCCGGACGACGGCCAAGCGCAACCAGATCGTGATCGACCGGCGCAACGACGACCACGCGATCACCAATCGCTTCATGAAGGAGCGCAACGCGGTCAACTCGGCCGCACGGACCCAGTCCTTCGACCTCTCCCAGCAGCGCTCGCGCCTTCTCTCCGGCCTCACCCACGAGGAGAACGTGGCCTTGGGCGGTGTGCCGGCGGCTATCCCGACCGACTTCAAGGGCAACAGTGCGGCGTGGTATCAGCAGCGCCAGTTCGAGCGCACTCAGATCCGGAACGTCTTCGCAGCCCGGCGCGATGCGATCAACCAGAGAGCGGCCAAGGGCAAGTTCGATGGACAGCAGTCGCGCTCCAGGGCGCTGCTCGCGCTCTCCCTCGAGGAAGGCGATGAGAAGAACGCGCTGGCCAACGCGATGGACAAGAAGCGCATCAACTTCGACGCCCTGATCACCAGCCTCACCAATCAGCTCACCGGTACGGGCGGGGCCACCGACACCATCTCGACGATCAACACGGCCATCACCGATGCCCACTCTTCGCACGACAATCTCGACCAATACGTCAAGCCCAACCAGGACACCGCCACCAACATCAACACGCTGCAGTTGGTGGACATCCCGGCGCTCAAGCAGGAGGCCCACAACTTCGGCATCTCGCTGAGCCCGGCGCCCACGCCGGGGGCTCAGACCACGGCCGATCTGCAGAACCTTCTCCAGCTCCAGAACCAGCGTCTGCAGATCCAGGCCCAAGCGATCGCCGCATCGACCATGGGCCTCACCGTGCTCACGCAGGCGATCGCCTCTCTGCCGCCATTCGGTGGCTCCTTCCAGGCTGGCGGCATCGTGCCCGGAGCTCTGGGCGAGCCGCGCACGATCATCGCCCACGGCGGCGAGAAGGTCACGCCAGCGAGCAACGGACAAGCCACCCGCGTCATGGTCCGAATGGAGGACCACCGCACCCGGGTCTGGGTCGACGACGTCGAGCAGCACGTGCAGCAGGCCACCAGCGTTGCGGCCCGCCACGCACGACGTAACCTGCCCGGCCGTGCTGGAGGCATCCTGACATGACCTGGACGGTCGTCCTCGACCCCTACGCGATCGCCTCCGGTCCACCGGGCAACCGCACTCAGCTCGACCTCAACAACGGCCCCATCCAAGTTGACCAGAAGGGCATCGACTGGGGTGACTCCCAGGTTCAGGTCTACATGGCTGACCGGCGCGTGGGCTCGACCAAGATCGACTTCCGGATGCCCAACCGCAAGGTCACCATCCCGCTCTTCCTCATGACCGACGATGCGCCGGGTGGCACGGGGCTGACCGAGGAGCAGGGCCGGCAGATGCTCCGAGAGAAGGTCGGCCTCCTGCAGATGTCGGGCGGCTGGCTGATGCGCCAACGCGCCGGCGGTCCCGCGACCTATGCCGATGTCATCGATGCGATCCTCACGCTCCCCGATGTCTGGGGCGAGACAGGCGCAGTCGAGTCAAACATCGCACTCATCCTCGAGTGCTCTCCGGACTTCTACGGCGATGAGATCACGCTGCCGCAGCTCTCGGCCACGGGGGCGATGGAGACGCTGCTGCCGGGTCCGGGTCAGACCGGCAACCTTCTCAGCAATCCCAACTTCGAGGCCGACACGGTCGGCGGCACAACAGTGTCGGGTTGGCTGAGCTCGGGCTCGGTGTTCTGGATCACGGGAGGCTCGAGTTTTCTCGTCCTCGCTGACAACGACAACCACACCCCGGGCTCGAAGGCCCTTCAGATCACCAGCGGACCGCCCACGACCGGAGCCGAGATTCCGATCAGTGGGACCTTCCTCGCCGGCCAGACCTACACCTTCTCGATCTACGCCAAAGCGCCAGCTGGCGGCATCAGCATCAACCTCGCCTTCGGCTGCTTCTCCCCGAGCGACCGGGCCATGAACTCGACCCTGACGCTCACGTCGGCGTGGCAGCGCTTCTGGGTCACCTGGACGCCGAGCGCCAATCGTGCCTCCAACGTCTCGGCCGCGGTACAGATCAACGGGTCCTCCGGCAACGTCATCGAGATCGACTCAGCGATGGTGACGACCGATCCGGCGCCCGTCACGTACTACGACTCGAACTCGAGTGTCGGCCTCATCCTCGGAGATCATCAGGGCCGAGCCTCGATCGTCGTCAACAACACCTCGGGCGTCGACCAGATCGGGCTGCTCTGGGCTTTCCGCTGGACCTTCTACGACGGCACGCTGACCTCAAAGCTGATCTACGAGGCCGAGGACCTCAATCCCGTCAGCCCGGCCGCAGCCGCCACGGTGGCTAGTACGAACGGCGTTCAGCACTCCTCCGTGGGCACGGTGTGGACGCCGGTGCTGGCCACGGATGTGAATGGCACCACCCCCATGACACATCTCGGCTCCTACCGGATCAGAGCTCGCGTCTACACCACCACGGCCACCACGACGACGACAGGCGTGTGGCTGCGCCTTGTCTGGGGTGTCGGTCCTGCGGTGGGTCTGACGGCCAATCCGATGGTCCACATCCCCGGGGCGTCCAACTTCTACATCGTGGACCTGGGGGAGGTTCGCTCGGACTTCGCTCCCTTGGGCACCGCACGCTGGGAGGGCCAGATCCAGGCGCAGGCAAGCAGCCCCGGCTCTGAGGTGTTCATCGACCAGATCTACCTGCAGCCGCTCGACGACGCAGCCGGCTTCGCCACGGCCAACCCGAGCGTCCAGGCGCTCTCGAGCCCCGCAGCGCGCGACAACTTCACCACCGAGACCACCGGCAACCTGAACGGACAGGCAGCCGACTTCGGCGGTAACTGGCTCGAGCCCACCGCGGGCGGCGGCTACATACAGGCGGATGGAACCAACGACCGGTGTACCAGGGCCGTCACCGACAGCGGTGCGCACTTTGCCCTGACCGGGCCGAGCGTGGGTCCTGTGGACATCAGCTGCGACGTCGCCGGCTCCGCCTACAACCCCGGCGGCCCGGGTCTGTTCCTGCGCTACGTCGATGCCAACAACTATGCGGCCGCGTACGTGAGCTACAACCCCGGCGCCTCGAATGTCGTCTACGTGCTCGAGAAGGTCGTGGGCGGTATTCCCACGACGCTCGTCAGCAGCACTGTGGCCGGAGTGCTCTTCCCCACCTTTCTGACCCTGCGCGTGACGGTCCAAGCCAACGGGGCCTATGTGTTCTACGTGAACGGGGCGTCGGTGGGGTCGGGAACGGACGCAACTCTCTCCTCGGTGGGGGCCCTTTCCACTGGCCGTCTTGGCATGTTCGATCTAGCGGCCACCGGGACGGTGATCACGCGCTACTGGGACAACTTCATCGCCACGCCGATCGAGGGCACCGATGCCGTCGTCTACGGTCACTCCTCGGCGGCGCTCCGCTACGACGGCATGTTCCGTGCGGATCCCACCGGCACGTACTTCGGCCCGATGGCAAGCGTTGTCGGCGACCTCCCCCGAGTGCCGCCCTCGGGGATAGAGCAGAGGCCGGTCGAGCTCTTCCTGCTCCTGACACCGGGTGATCTGGCGACGCTGCCCGACAGCTCTCGCAACAGCTTCACCGCTCAGATCAAATACCGGCCGGTCTACCTGCACAGGCAATAGGTAATGGGCGGCATCTACTCATCAGCTCGAGAGTCCTTCCTCACCGCGGGAATCAACTGGTCGACCGACACCTTTGGTGCGCTGCTGGCGACTGGGGGCTATACCCCGAACCTGGGACTGGACCAGCACGTTGCCGATATTCCCGGGCCGGCGATCTCAGGACGCCAGCCGCTCACCTCCCTATCCTCGAACGCCGGCGGCGCCTATGCCGCGGATGTGAACTTCTCCAGTGTGGTGGGCGCAGCGGTGGTCTACATCATCATCTACAAGAACACCGGCTCCGACGCCACCTCTCCGCTCATCTGCCTGATCGACTCGGCCAACGGTTTGCCGGTCTTCCCGAGCGGCACGCCGGTCACCATCTCTTGGGACGCGGTCAATGGAATCTTCATCGTCTAGCGGGAGCTCGAATGGCCAGCAATAGATTGCGCTACAACAACGCGGCGGGGACGCTGGGCTCTCCAGCTCTGACCAACGTGGCGACCACGATCACCTTCGCAGTCGCGCCGGCCTTCGCCACGATCGCCGGGACGGACTACATCCCACTTGTGCTCGACCCGCCGGCGGGCCCGACGCCGAACCCCAACTTCGAGATCGTCTTCCTCACGGCCTACACATCGGGGGCCACGAGCGGGACGATCCTGCGCGGCCAGGGTGGTACGACAGCCGTGGCTCACAACGTAGGCGCACTGTGGGCCCAGGCGCCTGTCGTCACCGACTTCCAGGGTCAGGTGCCGATCGGTGGCTGCGTGCCCTACTCGGGCTCCGGCGACCCACCCGAGACGAACTGGGTTATCGCAGACGGCCGTCTCATCGATGCTGTGGTCTACCCCGAGTTCCTCACCCGCACGGGCCACGCCTACAACAACGGCGTCAATCCGGGCAACAACGGTCTCGGTCATCAGCAGGTGAAGATCCCCGACAAGCGAGGCCGGCACTCCATCGGCGCGATCAACATGGGCACAGGAGCCGGCGCCAATGACAACAACCACGCGCAGCTCGCCATCGGAGCCAAGGCCAGCGGAACGAGCGGCGAGGTCGTCCACACCCTAAGCACCACCGAGGGCCCGTCACACAGCCATGGCGGCGCGGTGGTCGGGACCAACCTCGACCACCAGCACTATGTCCCCATCTCCTGGAGCTGGAGTGACCCGAGTCACGCGCACAGCATCAACGACCCGGGCCATGCCCACGCGGTCGGCAATCTGGCTCCCTCGGGCAACGCTGCGCTCATCCTCTATAACCCGGGAGGCCTGTCCGGGCACGGCTCGTACACCTCGCCGGGCGTGGGCACGCAGGGCACGGACGGACGCGGAACCGGCATCGGTATCTACGGGGCCTACACCGGCATCACCGCCACCTGGTACAACGGGGACGCCAACAACGGCTACTCCCGCTTTGCCTCGGGTGCCGTCTCCAACGGGGGCGCCAGCAGCTGGGTTCACGGCCACGGGATCAACGCTGACCTCAGCGGAGGCTCGCACAATAACCTTGCTCCGTACGAGGCCGACTCCTACATAGTGAGAATCGCATGAGCAGACTCGTTGTCGTCCATCATGCCCACCATGCAGACGAGGGCATCTACCGGATCATCGTGGCCGAGGCCACCGAGGTCACCAAACAGGTCGCCGTCCCCAATCCGAACTACGACTCGAGTGCTGTGCTCTTGGCGCCGGGCGACCCCAACTACGCGGCCCCGGTGATCCTCGAGGATCACCGGGTGAACGGCTCACACCAGGTGAACGGCTCCTCGCCAGAGCCCGAGGCCTTGGTCCCGATAGCGGACCCCAGCGTGCTCGAGCCGACGATCATGGTCGACCAGACCGAGACCGTGTACGAGAACCACATGGAGGTGGTCTGGCACGCAGAGGACCCCAAGTGGGCGGGCCGCTCCCTTGAGGACATAGCCACCGAGCAGCGGCAGATCCTCAAGGACCACCTTGCCGAGCGCGCCGCTGAGCTTGAGGCGCGCGAGCTCGCGCAGGAGAAGGCCACGACGGACATGGGCACCGGCACGGAGCTCTGAACTTGTACGGCTTGGACCTCTACGGCGGCGTTCTCCCCGGCTACACCGTCTATCTCAGGGTGGTGCCGTCGCCGTTCCGACTCGGGGTCCCGGTCGTCCATTCCTCCTCGTCGGTGCGCCTGCTGTCCGAGCGTCCGCCGCTCCGGCTCAGCATGAACATCCAGACACCGGACGGCAACGAGACGCGCTGGTCCTCAAGCGAGGTCAACCCGCTCAAGGTCCATCAGGGCCTCACCTTCACCACCACCATGCCCGGTGGCTACGAGCACTGCGACGTCACCCTCATCCGCGACCCGCGGCGCGCCTTCCACGACCTCGTTCCCCTCACCCGGATCACCATCCATGGCGTTGGTGGCGACGTCGCATGGCTGGGCCGGATCGAGACCACCCCGAGCGTCTCCGGGGACCAGCTCGCCCTCACACCCGGCGCGGTCGGCTACCAAGGAGCTCTGTCGGACGACAGCTCGTGCCGGGAGATCTATGTCGATCAGAACCTGAGCGTCTGGCAGGGACCGAGCCTCAACCGCCAGACCTATGCCGCGGTTACGTCGGGCACGAAGGTGCCCAACGGTGCTTCCGGGGCCTTCGACCTCGAGGCTGGCGGCGTGCAGCCCAATCCGACCGATGCGGCCAATGCCTACGCGCCGGCGCTCGACACGCACTTCCTTGGCTCATGGGCGAGGACCCACGCCTCGGAAGCTTGGTACGACGCGCAGGGCATCCCGATCGGCAAGCTAGATATGAAGCTCACGCCGGGCGCCATCTTCGGCGGCTCCATCTCATCGCCCTGGGGCTGCTATGGCTACCTCGTGACCGACGATGCCTTCGCCACGACCACGGACGGGGTGACGTGGACGGCGGACACGGTGACGACCAACTATGACGGTACATCCTTCTCAGCCCCCGGGCACGTGATTCTCAACGCGTCAGGCGGTCATCCGTCACGCATCTTTGCCTGCGTGATGCTCTACTACGTGACGACCTCGACGGCCGGCACGCAGGGCGTCGACTACCCGGTCTTCTGGAGCCTCGCTGTTTACGGCACGCGCGGTATCCCCATTCAGCCCGACCGGGGTGTGCTGGGCAGCGATGCGCTCAAGGACTGCATCCCGCGGTACGCGCCCGAGCTCAACATCACCAAGCAGGGCATCTCAACCATCGCGGCTTCGACGTTCTCGATCCCTCAGCTCGTGTTCACGAGCGCCGGCACGGTTGCCGACATCGTCAAGGCCGTCTCGTCGTTCGAGATCAACGACTGGGGTGTCTGGGACGGCGATCAGGGGAACCCCACGTTCTTCTGGCGTCCTCGCACGACCTCAGCCAGTGCCTCGAACACCGACCCGCTCTTCGGCGGTCGCAAGTGGCGCAGCCGCACGGGGCCTGCCAGGCTGGCGCAGACGGGCCCTCAGATCGATCACCTCTACAACGGCGTGGTCGTCAACTTCGCTGACTTCGCCGGCATCTCTCGTCAGGTGGGACCCCCGGGCTCGAACTGCACCTACACCGATGCCAGCCTCGCCGACTCAGACCCGACCAACCCGATCAACCAGTGGGGCCAGGGTCTACATCGCTATGCCCAGCTCAACATGAGCGGGCCGAGCACCGTCGCCGTGGCCACGGCCTTCGGCGCCGTCTATCTGCAGGAGCAAAAGCTCCGCAACTCGAGCGGCTCTGCGCAGATCAGCGGATACATCGAGGACGACGCCGGCGTGGTGTGGCCGGCCTACGTGATCAAGGCGGGCGATCGCATCGCGTTCATCGATGCCGCCGACTCGAGCTACCGGCGCATCGTCTCGACCTCTTACGCCGATGAGTCGAAGATCAACAGCCTCACTCTCGACACGCCGCCGGACACCCTGCAGGCCATCCTTGCCCGCTACCAATCCGGCCTCGCGCAGATCGTCGGCGCGTGAGCTATTTCGTACCCACCTTCAGCTCGTCGCAGTGGCTTGCGTAGACCCGGGCCAGTGCCGGAAGCGTGACCTTGGTCCAGAACTCGACCTCAGCCTGGTCGAAGGCACGCACCGCGGCCGACACCTTCGGATCTTGGCCCCGCACGGCTCGGAGCTCAATCTCCTTACGGATGAAGTCGACGAAGACGGTGGCCGTGCTGGCAACGACGGCGCAATCGCGCCGGACCAGGGCGGTGGTGCTCCTCACGATGGCGGCCTGGGTGTTCTTGATCTCCTGCTGCTGAGCGTAGTTGACCCAGACGCCCACGACCACCGCGGTGGCGAACACGATGTAGCTGTAGAGCACCAGCCTGAAGCGGCGGAGCATGTCCTCGAACATGCTCAGCCGACCACACAGGCCATGATCGTCTGCGTACCGCCCTTGTCTGTCTTGACGGTGATGCTCTGAAAGCTCGAGCCGCCCGGACAGGTCGTGGTCCCCGGCGCTCCCGGCGGTCCCTGTGGTCCGGGAAGGCCCCGTGGACCAGGTGCGCCAGCGGGCCCCGTGGCCCCCGTGGTTCCCGTTGCTCCCGTAGCCCCCGTCGCTCCGGTATGGCCCTGAGCTCCGACTGCTCCCGTGGCTCCCGTGGCTCCCGTTGCTCCCGTGGCCCCGGTCGCTCCGGTGTGTCCCTGAGCTCCGGCCGCTCCAGTGGCACCGGTTGCACCCTCATGCCCCTGAGGTCCGGGAGCGCCGGCCGCGCCAGCCACTCCCGCATGGCCGGTCGCTCCAGTGGCGCCCGGAGCGCCGTTGTGACCGGACGCCCCGGCGGCACCGACATGACCGGGCGCACCAGTGGCACCGCTCGAGCCCGCTGTGCCGGCCGTGCCTTTCGAGCCCGTCTCGCCCTTCGGTCCCTCGGGACCAGGCGGCCCTGGTGGCCCTGGTGGATAGAGGAGGGGATTCGAACCCGGCAGTCCCAGGCCGCCCGGTTGCAGATCAGCACCGGGGACGCCCGGCAGACCCTGCTTGCCCTGAAGGTAGGCGAAGATCGACGACACCTGCGAGCTTACCGTTGAGGCCGCGCTGCTGGCCTGCGCGGCAACGGTGTGTGCCTTGTCCGTCTGGTCGCCGGCGATGAACAGGGCACCTACCGTGGCGACCGCAAAGGTCATATAGGCCAGCATCACGGCCCGGTGATTGTGCTTGATCTGATGCTCGAGCTCGCGTTCGTTCATGAACGCTACCCACCGTGGTGACCGCTGCCACTCCCGATCGTGGCTCTGAAGAGCGGGTTGAAGCCGACGAGTGCCCCGCCCATCGTCAGCGCGCCGGCCTTGGCGGGAGGAATGACGCCCCATACGACGAGGCCGCAGCCGACGAGCAGCAGCACGTAGCCCCGAATCAGGTTGAGCAGCCGCACGCCGCCGTTGCGGTGGTTGCTCGACTCCCCGGACTCCTCGAGCTCTCGGGCTTCATCGATGGCGTCCTCCCCGGCCTTCCAGTCCTCGTCCTCCGGATGCTCTGCCATAGGAAAAGCATACGGCCGATAATGCCCGCACGAGGCGTATAGTGGCGCGCATGCTCAAGGGCATTCCCGCCAACCGCGTGGCCGTGATCTCGACTTGGCTGACGGCGTTCGTGGCCTTCGTCCTGGGCATCGTCCAGGTCCTCCCGGAGGGTTGGCAGAACTACGCCCTGATCGCAGTGGCACTGCTCACCAAAGTGGCCACGACGCTCAAGTTCCTCGAGGGCTCCCAGAAGTGGGATGCGCTCACCATCGGTCAGGCCATGGACCAGTCCAGCAATCCGATCTCGCCAGCCGTACGCAGAGCTCGTACCCCTACCAAGGCGCCCAGCCAGGCGACCCCTGCCTACGCTCCACCCTCCCAAGACGAGTAGGAGTCCCATGACCGACACGATGGCAGAACCCGCACCAGTCGTTGATCCCCAGGCCTTCTTCGGCGAGTTCGACACCACGGCGCCGACGATGCTCGCTCCCCACGTTCCCGAGGCCACGCCACAGCTTCGCCTGGGACTCGACACGATCGACGTCTCCCAACTGCATGGCCTGCAGTTCTACTGGGCGGCTGGCTATGTGGGCGGCTGGTGGCCGACTGCCCATCCGCTGGCCGTCGCCTACCCGGGCCTGGCCAAGGCGGGGCGCATCTTCGGCTATGCCGTCTCCGCCGCCCAAGACGCGGACTGGTGTGACTGCGAGCGAGGCGATCTGACCGTCGAGCAGGTTCCGGGCTGGCTCTCGCGCCAGTTCGCCCGCGGACACAAACGCCCCGGCGTCTACGGCAGCTGGGATACCTGGCAGAACCAGGGCCTCCGCGACCAGCTCGCCCGCTATGGGGACAACATCGTGCGCATCGTCGCCCACTACACCTACGTGGCCCAGATCAGCCATCCCGGCTTCGACGTGCAGCAATACACCGACCGCTACGCCTCGCGCAACATCGACGGCAACGTCGCGCTCGACACCATCTTCGCCGCCGGGCCCGCGCTACAGAACGCTCTGCACTACGACCGCTTCGCCACCGGCCCCTTCCCCAGCGCGCGGTGGGGCAATGTCAACGAGCGAGAGGTCGTGCTCGAATACGACGGAGCTCGTCAGCATCCCGACCAGTACCAGACCTACCTGCCCCTGCTCGAGGCCAAGCTGAAGTGGCTGGCCGACCGGGTCTGGGGTGTGGCCCACAATCCACTCGGCAAGGACCACAAGCCCACGTGGGGCGAGTTCTACCGGGGGTGGCGCTGGCAGGAGTTGCAGCACCGAGCTCGCGGGATGCAGTTCGTTCCGCCATCCTAGTCCGAACGTTCGGACAATGGCCCGGTGGTTCGCATCCCACTCGGCAATGTTCGGGTCGCGAAGGTTCGCGACCCTCATGGCTGCCAGCGCACTGATCCGCGTGGTTGTCTGGATCGCGCTCATCGCCGGCTACATCGTCGGGATCTCCCGGATCGAGAAATGGTTCGACTCCGTGGCCTTCGTGTCGGTGCTCTCCGCGTTGGCGTTGCTGTTGACCGATTGGGCCCAGTTCGCCGCCTCGGCCGTGGGACTGTCGGTCGTCGAGCGATCCGAACAGGCGGCCGAGCTGCGCGAGGATATCGCTGCCGACATCGATCAACTGGTGGAGATGGCCGAGCGCGAGGAGGCCTCTCACGAAGCTCGCGTTGTGGCTGCGCGGCTGAAGTCGAAAGTCCAATGATGACTATGAGTCACATCCGACCCCAAGCGTATAAAGACTTGGCGAAGAACTTGGACCAGAAGCCCGAGGATTTTCCCAAGGTCGAATTTCCGGCCGATTTCGCGGGCTACGCGCACTTGAATCTTCCCGGCGACCTGCCATACTTTAGTTATGGACCCTGACCGGGGTCCTGCCAAGAAAGGAGAGACTCCACCTTGCCGCTCAAACGGACAAGGGCCGACAAGATCGCGCCCAAGAAGATCGAGTGGCTGTGGGGCGACCGTATACCCCGAGGCATGATCACCATCGTTGGTGGCAAGCCAGATCAGGGAAAGGGTCTGTTCTGCACTCACGTCGCAGCGCAGGTGTCGAACCTGCGGCTGCGCTCGCCGCGTACCGGGAAGCCCCGCATGGGCCGTGTCCTGTACTCGGCATGGGAGGACCTCGACGATGCCATGACCCGTCCTCGCCTCGAAGCGGCGGGCGCCAACCTCAAGAACGTAGAGCTCGTGCGCTTCCAAGTGCCGAGCCAACTGGAGGAACTGGCCCTCACGCTCGCGCAGGAGGAATTCGACCTCATGGTCATGGACCCACTCGCGGCGCATCTGGACAGCGGTATCTCGCGGTTCTCGGACAACATCCGGCGCTTCACGAACCCGATGAAAGAGATCCTCGCCGTCACGGGTACGGCCATGATCATCGTCGAGCACCAGAAGAAGAACATGGGCAAGCACGCCGACCCGATCACCGCGATCGGTGGCTCCAGCTCCGGCATCGTCGCCGCAGCCCGCATGGCGTTCCTGTTCGGTGAGGACCCCGGTGATGAAGATCGCCGCATCCTCGCCAACCTGAAGCACAACATCCGGGACCGGCCCATGGAGCAGGCGTTCGAGATGGACACCGTCTACATGGACTCGATGGAGCAGGACGTGCCGTTCCTCGTCGGCGGCATGGAGGTCGACTTCCCGATCGAGAAGCTCCTCTGGCGCTCCAAGCAGGACCGAATGGGACGCCCAGCCGACAAGCGCGCGCAAGCCGCTGAGTGGCTGACCAAGTATCTGTACAACAACGACCCCGGGACCGGCATTGTCGCCCACCGCATCTACGAGGATGCGAAGCAGTGGGGCATGAACTCCAAGACCCTCGGCGCAGCCGCCAAGGAGATGGGGATCGTCAAGGACCCGCCCGGTGGTGGGCGCTCATGCAAGTGGTCCCTGCCGGACGAGCTACAGGATCTGGCTCGAGCCACGTTCGAAGCCGAAGCAGCCGAGGAGACCGGCCTCGCGCCCAAGGGTGTAGAGCCACCCGAGGACACCGTGGTCATCACGGACGAGGACATCGCCAAGCTGCTGAACCCGGACGGAGACGCCCAAGGAGGGGATGATGGCCAAGGACAAGCCTGACAAGCCAGACCTCCCGTTCGACATCGAGAAGATCGGGGGTGGCGAGAACTTCCAAGCCCCCGACATCATCGGAACCGTCGAGGGATGGAGGGCTTGGGTCGTGGACATCGAGCTCCCGCGCTTCGGCGTGCCGATCAAGCTTGAGTCCGCGGTCCATGACTTCTACTGGACCCCGCGCAAGATCGCGATCGCCACGTGCGAATCGTGCGGCGAGAACGTGCCGGGGGAGTTCTGCGGATGCGGTTTCTACTCCGCGCGCAACCTCAGCCATCTGCTGAC